>WNGB01004175.1_pt1 | contig 38806 bp, 36 predicted proteins | sample 5400681 | NCBI WGS metagenome assembly WNGB01 (sample SAMN13153367, study PRJNA577476) | soil metagenome | isolation source: 115 cm soil or saprolite under grassland replicate 2 | place: USA:California | collected 2016-06-15 | reverse complement strand
AAGGAATTGGCCGCCACAGCGAAACGCAGTTGCTCCACTTTTGCAGCTAGCGAGCCGTCTCCGTTCAGTCGGTCCAGATCGAGATCCATGGTGACCGTTCCATTTTCCACGATCATCTTTTGAAGAGTTTCGGTCTGGCCCTCCGGGCTTTTCTGTTTGGAGCCTGCTACGGAATTCTGCGAGCTGTTGCAGAAAAGCAAAATCAGTGGGAGCATGAGATAGGTAAACAGTCTTTTTGACATTGTCTTTGATCCTCCAGTTTTTTGGGCCCCTTTTGAGCAATTCATGAATGAAGCGCGCCTGCTTATATACCTTGTCGGGAAAAAGTAGAACTACTTTTTCAAACTTTTTGAATAATCTCCATTTACTTGGGCTAAGAATGAGTTTTCCCGCTTTTCTGCGCGGAATCTGCGAAAATTTGTGAAAAGCGGTTGTGTAAGCCGAGAGGTCAGAAGTCAGGGATTAGTTCAGCGCCCTGGCTTCAAAAATTCGCTGATTCAGAAAAGCGGCATTCGCAAATCTAAAACCAGCCGCTGGCGCGCATTGGCGCTGATTCTGCTCAATCTGCTGATGATCGCTCACATCGTTCAGTGGCGGCTCATGGGGAAAACGGTTTCGCCCATCGAGCCCTCTGAGACCATGTACACGCTGCAGCGGGGAGCAATCAACGCGGGGTTCATCTTCTTTTCCCTGGCCATCCTGGCGACGTTAATCTTCGGACGCTTTGTCTGCGGCTGGGGCTGTCACATTCTCGCCCTCCAGGATTTCTGCGGGTGGATGCTAAAGAAGATCGGCCTCACTCCGAAGCCGTTTCGATCGAGACTGCTGGTCTACGTCCCGCTCATCGGCGCTCTCTACATGTTCGTTTGGCCTACCGCCCTTCGATTCTTCACGCGGCCGGAGCACGAACCTCTTATCCCGAAATTCACCAATCATCTGGTCACCACTAATTTTTGGGAAACTTTTCCCTCAATCTCAGTCGCCATCCCCTTTCTGTTTATCTGCGGTTTTATGACCGTCTATTTTCTGGGACAAAAGGGATTTTGCACTTACGCCTGCCCTTATGGCGGATTTTTCGGTCTCGCCGACAAGCTCTCGCCCGGAAAAATCCGCGTGACGGACGCTTGTAATCAATGCGGCCATTGCACCGCCACCTGTACTTCGAACGTGGTCGTCCACGCGGAAGTAAAACAATATGGAATGGTCGTTGATCCTGGTTGCATGAAATGCATGGATTGCGTCAGTGTCTGTCCGAACGACGCCTTGTATTTCGGTTTTGGGAAGCCGACGCTTCTCGTTCCGAAATCGAACGCCATTAAGAGAAACTACTCCGTAACATGGCCCGAAGAAATCGTCGGCGCGCTTGTGTTTCTGGGAAGTTTCCTCGCTGTCCGGGGTGTTTACGCGCTGGTCCCATTCCTGATGGCGCTTGGTTGTGCAACGATCACAACGTTTCTCACTCTAAAAACATGGAGATTATTCAGGGCAAGAGAATTGTCCTTTTACCGTTTCAATTTGAAGTCTTCGGGGAAAATTCGAAAGGCGGGATGGGCATTCGTGACCTTTTCGGTCGCCTGGGTTGGCTTGAATGCGCACAGCGGATGGATCCGTTATCACGAATATCTGGGCAATCGCGCCTTCCTGAAAATCCAAATCCCGGACGAACTCGCGCTTGCACAGAAGGACCCCGCCCCGTGGCTCAGCCCGATTGATCGTGAGAGCATCCACGAGGGAAAAAAGCATTTTCAGGCGGCTTCGACCTTCGGGCTCTTTACAAATAGCGAGGCGCTGCCGAAGCTTGCCTGGTTTGAATATCTCGCTGGGGACACAGAGCGATCCGTGGCACTGCTTGGCCAGGCCGCAGCTCACCAAACAGGAAAGGGCAAAGCCTTAAGCCTGTATTATCGCGGTACGATCCTCAATCGTTTGGGGCGCTACGAGCAGGCACAGCTGAGTCTCGATGAGGCACTGGCGGAGCGGTCCGATTTAATTCTCGCTCGTCAGGAAAAAGGCGAATCGCTCTGGCAACTTGGTCGCAAGGAGGAAGCCATTTCGGTTTGGAGCGACGCCGTACAGCGCAATCCGCAACTTGCCCTGGCCAACAATCAACTCGCAGGCGCGCATCGAACGCTGGCTAGATTCCAGGAAGCGAACGCTCACGAAAACCAGGCCGACCAATTCACTCCTGACGATCCGTTTTACCATTGGGTGATCGGCCTCCGGCTGCAAAACCTTGGAATGACCGAGCTTGCTGAAAAACATTTTCAACGAGCGATTCAACTCGACCCTGAGTTCCAGCTACGCCGGGGTAGCGGCTCTCAGTAACCGGAAGATAGGCCTCCCGGCCTGTCCCGGCTGGCAGGCTTCCAGCCTTCCGAGGAAATCGGCAGGGAAGACGCCCGCCTGCCGAGTCAGGCTCGAAGCTAACTTTCGATTGGCATTGCTTTGGAAAGCTTTTCGGAATGATTGTTGATTGTGACCGCCGTCAAGATGCCGCGGATCCGCACAGAGGTGCAGGTGATGTTTTTCGATACCGATTGCGGTGGCGTTGTGTCGAACATCGCATATCTGCGCTTTATCGAGATAGCTCGCACACTGCTCGCTGAGGAACTCGGTCTGGCCCTCGCAGAAATGGCCGAGACGCAAAGATATCCGGTGGTCGTCCACACCGAGATCGACTACCGTCGCGCGGCCAAACTTGGGGATCGACTGGTCGTTGAAGGCTGGCTCGATCGACTGGAGCGCGTACGATTTTGGTGCGCATTTCGCATCGTTCGCCCGAAGGACAACGTGTTAATTGCCGAATGCCGCCAATCACTCGCGCTCATCGAGATGCCAGCCGGAACTCTGCTGCGCTTGCCGGAGAGCTGGGAAAAATATCGGAACCTGAAGCCAAACACTCAGCCTGCCCAACGGACAGCCTGACGCACCGATGACGGCAGGCGCCCGCACTTTTAGAATCGAAGAAACGCTTCTGGAGCCGGTGGCGCTCCCTCCACCCCCGACGCGTCATGCGCTCTTTGCGATTCTGATTGCGCTCGCAGTGCTTCTGCACGTGGCGACGATTGGCTCGGGCGATCTCTACAGCCAGACAGAAGGCCAATACGCCGGCGCGGCTAAGGAGATGGTCGAAACCCATAACTGGCTTCTGCCGACCAACAACGGTGTCCCGCGCCTGCAAAAACCCCCGTTGCTCTACTGGCTTATCATTGTCTCGTTCAAACTTTTCGGAGTCAATGCGGCCGCCGCCCGGCTCCCCGTGGCGCTTGGGAGCGTCGTTTTGGTTGCGCTGATTTTTCTGATTGGGGAGAAACTAACGGATTACTGGCGCGGCTTCCTCGCCGGTCTGATTTACCTCAGTTTTTGCGGCGTCTTTTTGCTCGCGCGCATCGTGATGCCCGAGCCGCTCGTCAGTGCGTTAGTTGCAGGCGCCATTTTCTGCGGTCTGTGCGGTTATCAGCGCCGACGCCACCGGTCCGCCTGGTTCGCGGGTTTCTGGATCTGTTCAGCACTCGCCTGCCTGACCAAAGGTCTGCTCGGCATCGTTTATCCGGCGGCGATTTTTCTTTTGCTTTCAATTTTCTATCGAGAAGCTCGCCTCCGCTTTCGCGCGCTCCTGCGCTGGGAGTACTTGGCGATCTTCTGTTTGATCGTCGCGCCGTGGCACATTTGGGCGCAACGGAATTTTCCAGGATATTTTGGTAACCTGGTCAGCTCGGAATGGATCGGGCATTTGCGCGGGCTCAACGATGCGACCCATGATTTTAAGGGCGTGCCTGTTTATCAATTTTTGGGGATGCATTTGGCCTGGTGGTTCCCCTGGTCGATCGTGCTGTTGCCAGGCTTGATTTTCGCCTGGCGGCGCGTTATCCGGCCGCGCGAGATCGAATTTTCCGATGCGCTGCTCCTTTGCTGGATGGGCGTGATCTTCGTCCCGCTCCTCTTTCTTGGGCAGCGCCAGGATTATTACTCGATGAGCATGTGGAGCGCGTTCGCGCTCTGGACCGCGCTGGCCTGGGATCGGATGCCGAACAGATTCCACGCCGCCGGTGCAATCGCTGTCGGCTCGATCGGACTGATGAGCCTGGCGGTTGCGCTATTCCTCACAAACGCGGCGCAGACTCTCAAAGGAAATTGGGGAGCGATGGGCGATCGATGGACGGCTTGGGACGCAGTGCACAACATGCCCCCGTCAACGTGGCTGTCGTTTCGGCCGATGTTCCTGATTAGCGGTGTCTCCCTGATCTCTTTTTCGCTGGTAGCCGTTTATTTTATTTTTAAGCAACGCGAGAAACTTGCGGCTGTCGCCATGAGCGTCGCCATGATTACCACCGGGCTTGGCATGATGGAAAGCGTCGCCCGAGTCGCTCCTTATTTTTCTCTTGCCAATCTGGGTCGTCACCTCAATGCGACCCTGGATGAAAAAGGCGAAGTGCTTTTTGAAGGGCCCCTCAACGACGGCAGCAGCCTTATTTTTTATCTGAACCGGAAATTTTCGCTCGTGAATCAAAATCCACAAAAAGAGGCTCCGCTCGGCACACCGTCGATGGACATCTTCCTTGATCAAGACGCAGTTTTGAAGAGATGGAGCCAGACCGGGGCTGTTTATCTGATCGTTGAGCAAGGACGCGTTGGTCACTGGAAACCGGTATTGACCGACCGTTTTCACGTCTTTCATCAGGTCACCACCTCGGGCACGTATGTCGTGCTCACCAACCAATTATGAAGAACCACATGTGTGGTCGGCTAGCAGGGCGCAACCACAGCCTGCCCGTCGGGGCGGGGCCGCACCGCGAGGCCGGAAACTTGTGATCTCCATTTGAAAAATTTGGAGCGACGCTTAATGTGCCGGCTCGTTTTCGTTGTAACCTTGTAACCCGCCTGAGGCGGGTAACCTTTTACCCAAATCCATGTCGCAACATCGCAGCCTAAAAGGGGCCAGCACCATCGCCGCCAAGCGCAATGTCCTAAAGCGCTTCGAGCGAGTGGAACTGTTGAAAAAGCGCGGCCAATGGAAGGAAGGCAACAAGGTGATCGGCCTTCCGAAAACCAAGCCAGATGTGTGATCCGCTCCGCGCGAAGTAAACCGTTAGAAGAGTTACAAAGTTTACAAAGTCAGATGGGGCCGCCCGTTGTAACGATGTAACACTTTTAACCTTTGACCCTTTTCGCTTGCGCCTCAATCGCTTCCTCGCCGCCGCTGGCGTCGGCTCGCGACGTCATTGTGACGAGTTAATTGCTGCCGGCCGCGTCACTATCAACGGCAAAGTCTGCACCGATTTCAGCGCGCAGCCGACCCCGCGCGATCATGTCAAAGTGGACGGCAAACTGGTTCATGCCGGACCCATGCTCACCATCATGCTCCACAAACCGGCGGGCTTCGTCTCGACGCGAAGAGATGTGCATGCCAACGACACCATCTTTGATCTTTTGCCCAAAAAATTTTCCCGCCTCTTCAACATTGGCCGTCTCGATGCGCAAACCGAAGGCCTCATCCTCCTCACGAGCGACGGCGATCTCGCTCAGCGGATCACACATCCGAGCTATAAAATCGACAAGGAGTACGAAGTGATGTTGAATCGCCCGTGGGATCCGGCCCTGACGCCCAAATTATCCGAAGGAATTTTTCTCGACGGCAAACGCGCCCGTATCCAGCAAATCCATTCACGCGGTCCGAAACGCTTGCGCGTTGTTTTAAGACAAGGCATCAACCGGCAAATCCGTCGCATGTTTCACGAGATCGGTTACGAAGTGAAACGACTTGTCCGTATTCGCATCGGCAACGTGTGGCTCAGCGATTTGCCCAGCGGCCATTGGCGCCTGCTGACGAAACGCGAACTGCGATCTCTGGAGGGGCGAGCTCCGGCGAGCCCGCGTTGGCCGTCGCGGGAGCTCCGCCCTCCATTATGAAAATTGACGGATGTAGCGCGCTGATCACCGGAGCATCGGCCGGGATTGGACGAGAGTTTGCGCGGCAACTCGCCGGCCGCGCGCACTCGCTCATCCTCGTGTCGCGACGCGAGGAAAAGTTAAGCGAACTGCGCGACGAATTACGGCAGGAGCATCCAAATCTCACTGTTCACATTCGCAAAACCGATCTCGCCGATCCTGCCCAACTAAAGGAACTGATGGCGTGGATCGATCACGAAAAGATTGATGCCGACCTGCTAATCAACAACGCCGGACTCGGCGATCTCGGTCCTTTCGCGACAAGCGATCCGATACGTAATGAGCAAATCATGCTCGTAAACATGGTGGCGCTCACTTCGGTCACCCGCCATTTGCTTCCACAAATGATCGCGCGAAAACGCGGCGGAATTTTGAATGTCAGCTCATCAGCTGGCTTTCTTCCTATCCCACACTTTGCCATTTACGCTGCGACAAAAGCGTATGTCACCAGCTTCTCCGAAGCGCTCCGGGCCGAACTTCGAGGAACCGGTGTGAGCGTCTGCGCTCTCTGTCCCGGTCCGGTGCACACTGAGTTCCAGGAAGTTGCAAAACGGCCAGGCGGACAGCGCGAAAACGGTCCGGAGTTCGTTCATATTTCCGTCGAGCAAGTCGTTCGTGACGCACTCACGGGGTTGGAAACGGATCGTCCGCTCGTCATCCCCGGGTTGCCGATGAAAATCGGGATGTTTCTCGTGCGAATAACGCCGATGCCCATCTTGCGATGGGCGTCACGGCTTTCGCCGAAGCGTCCTTAATCTGCGGATGAAGGTTAGGTGATTAGTTATCCCTAGGTTGATCGACGTACTCGACAGGAATACGTCGCATGCGATAGCCTCCGTAAACAATCTCGCGTTCGGTCAGCTTCGTGATCAACTCGCAGCCGTTGTCTCGAAGTCCCTCGCCCTGCAGATACACCGTCTCACAGAGCCGATGGTTCTTGATCCACCAACGACCGTGGGTGACTTGTGGTTCGGGTCCGTTCGGCTCGGGCTTGCCCATCCACCACGTACCGTCGGCGAGATAAACATAGTCGTGCCGTGGCGACCGCCATGCGCCAACCATCAAGCGCGTAAGTTCGGCATCCGTTTGCTCACCAGCAAAGGTTGAAACCGCAAAAGCGACTGCGAGACCGACCGTAAGAACGCGCATATCAGCTGAACCCGCCGCGCTCTGCTAGTGCGATGATTATCGGCAACATCTAAAGAGAGATAAGATCAGCGGCCACCCATGGCGGGGTCGAGTGAGATATCCCGCCCTTGACCGCCCTTAGTCGTCGAATAGTCGAAACGTATCGGCATGTCGACCTCTTTCCACCTTCCCGGCTTCCAACGCCACTTGCGTATTGCTGCAACCGCGCTGTTGTCGAGTGATGCGAATCCAGTGGACTTAATGACTGTGACTTGCGTGACTAAACCTGTTTTCGGATTAAGCGTAATACGAAAGAGTCCATCGCCTTTGTGGCGGCGTGCTCTGTCTTCGTATGGATACTCGGGATGGCGATAGGCGATGAGATCGGCGATCCAAGGCGTGTACAACCCTGGGAAATCGCGGCTACCGAAGTGACGCTGGCCTCTGATGTCTACCGCGCTGGAAACGATCTGCTGCGCGCCAAGCAGCGATGTGCCAAAGCAAGCAAAGCTGCTTAGCAGAACGCACATTGATGCGATGCGGCGAGAATGCATCTAACGAGACGGAGCTGAGCCACCGCTGGCGGCGGCGAGCGTGGCAAACATGAGGAACTGTTTCATAAAATCAAACGCGGACTTCACAACGGCCAGCGGTTGACTCCAGCGATTGGTTAGACCTGTGAACTGTTTCACGAGAAGTACAATGAGCAATCGGAAATAAAACCGAAGACACTCCAAGCGATGAAAAAGTAGCCGAACCAAGGACGCAGCTTCTTCAGCTTCGCATCGCCTTCTTGGCGGGTGATCTTCGCGCTGGCAACCTGACGCTGGACCCGCAGCGGCCACAGAAACGCGATGTACGAGCCTGCCGCGAAGATAACAAGGTGCTCAACGGTGCTGCCGATGAACTGCCCTGTAGGAATAGCCGAGAGCATGAGGTCTAACGAGACGGAGCTGAGCCACCGCTGGCGGCGGCGAGCTTTGCTTTACTCTCAACTATCATCTCTCAACCCTCAACTTTCTTAGTACAACGGCCAGCGGTTGGCTCCAGCGATTGGTTAGACGACATCGTGTTCCACGTCGGAGAGGGCTCGAACTGCAAAATGTATCCCGGCACCACGGATCTTCTTCGCCGCGTGATCGAGAAACGGCAGAGCGTCATCCGATGGCGGCATATGCTTGCAGAAGACCTGAATCTCGATCTCGCGTCCGCGCGCGTCTGGAAACTTCTGGTAAATTTCACCAGACTCAATAAAAGCAAGATAGTCGTTCAGCTTGTCTTGAAGCTGCGTCAAGTGAGCAGGGTCATCCCACGCGAGATGGTCTGAAACGGTCAGAGTGCAGCGGCCGTCGGAGCCGCGAATGCCAACGAAGTCCACCATTCTACGTTCGTCAATACTCACGGTGCGCTGTTTCGTCTAACGAGACGGAGCTCAGCCACCGCTGGCGGGAGCGAGCTCTGCTGCGAATTTGAATGTTGAAGTCATAGAAAAGCTACTCATCGCAACGGCCAGCGGTTGGCTGGAGCGATTGGTTAGGCGTCATTGTGTAAACACTGGAATGTCCGAGAACCACATAAAGAGAACACCGGCAATACCGCCAGCAACACCGAGGCAATAATACAGGCGAATGAAGGTGGGACTGCGCGGAAAACCGCGCAAGATGCCCGGATGCTCGACCAGAAACTCTGCTCCACGAGCGAAGAATAGCCACCAGAAGCTGAGTATCCACTCCGCGATGACAACACCGAAAAACGCGAGAACGAAAGGGTTGCCGTCACGCGGGCGAAAATACGAGAAAATGCTCGGCAGACCACCGAGCTCCAATCCGACGCCCATAACGATCCAAGGAAGATTGAACCAGAATAGGTATCCGCGGATCAGTCGCCGGTAGCCAGCGGCCAGTTCTGGCCGCTCGCGAATATGCTTACGGGAATGAAGCTTCCAATACAAGGCGTTTATGCACGTGACGGCGACAAACATGAGCCACGCGTGGCGAAAGACGAATTGGAGTGGCGGTGGCACGTGTGCGGATGACGCCTAACGAGGTAGAGATAAGCCACGGCAGGGTGCCGTGGCAAACACGCTGAACATATTTCGGGGTGGGGCCGTTGGCTTCATCGATTGGTTAGATGTTTGGGTTGCAACTCTGGAAGCGTTGCTTCACATGCTTGAGAGCCTGCCGTGTGCACCACCGCTGATACGACGAACTGAAAATGCTGCCACCGAATCGCGAAAGCCAATGCGCAGGCTCTGAATGCGTGTGAATGATAAAGAAGAGTTTACCGGCGCGCTCCTCGAAGTAGAACTCCGATACGCCCCGCTCTAAATGACCGGCGAGCGTCTCATAAGCGAAGCCGAGTTTGCTCGGTGTGTTGATGAGCGCGGAAATACGAACGGCGAACTCGGCGCAGAGCCCGAAGCCAATCGGAGGCAGAACTGCGCGCTGCAAGATGATGTCTCCAACGCGCATTGCTCTTCCATCGCGAATCCACTGCGCCTCGGCACGCATGAGGAAACGCGGGAAGATGTCGTAAGCGAAAAGGAAATCAGTGCGATACGAAGAAATCGAGGCGGGATAACCGAGCGCGATCTCGCTGGTCTTCTCGGGAAGGGTCGCAGCGGATGAGAAGTTCGAGCTAAGTGTGGACGCCTCTTCAACTGTCAGACTCGGACCCAGAGCACACGGAAGCAGCTTCATAACGACTACATCTAACGAGACACAAGATCAGCGACCGCGAGCCCTGTATAGCGTGACTCGCAGGGAAAGTGTGGATGGCAAACCCGCAAAAGGCGGATCGCAGTGCGGCTCGCGGTTCGCTGCATCGCCCGGTTAGACCTTCCGCGTCGCTTCAAAAAGAGTTGTCGATGTACGTCCATTTGGAATCTGGCACGTTATAGCCGTAACCAGCGTGGTCCGCTCTCCACATGAACAACGCATACGTGCCCTTCTCACAATATCTAATGTACTCCCATCGGCGTTCACCGTATCGAGGCTGTTTGATCTGGCCGATGTACTCTGGCTCCAAGGAACCGAGGGTGTCGGGATAGTGATTGTGGGCGGTGCGATACTTTTCGAGCGCGGCGACGATCTCGTCGCCATGCCGGAAATCCTCTGGTGTCGTCGTCTTGTTCTCGCAACCCGCCAAAGCGAGACATACGAAAGCTGGGAACAACTGAAAAGCTAGGCGTGGCATCGAGGTCTAACGAGAACGAGATCAGCTGCGCCGGGCGGGAGCGCGCTTTGCTGCGGGTTTGAGTATCTTAGTCATCTGAAAACTGAATAGTACGACGGCCCGGCGTCAGCTGCATCGATTGGTTAGGCCTTGTTTGTGAAGCGCCCGTAATGCTTCGATTGTAAGTGTCTTCTTTCCTCGGTGAATCATGGCATGGCAGTTCGGACAGATTGGACGCAGATGGGCGATAGGATCAAGTCGGTATTGGCGGCCGATGTCGCAAAGCGGGACAAGGTGATGAACATGGATAAAGCCTCTGCCTAACTCGCCGTAAGCTGCCGCAAAGTCAAAGCTGCAGACGGAGCAGCGTAGGCCGTAGTGCTCGATACACTTGCTGCGAGCATGGGGACTGCGCTCGTAGATACTAACCGTAACTTGGCGGGTCGCGCCCTCGAAAAATAAATCGGGAGTAGGAACCTCGTCGGGAAATAAGACTGGCTCCTGACCAAGTTGGGTAAGATGAGCCGCCCAACGTCGCTCAAGCTCGGCTGCGACTGGCGGTGGAATGACGATGCCCGAAGCTTGTGAGTTCCAAAGGCTCGCGCTGCCAAAATCTAAATCCTCTCGCCGCAGGATGTCCGTTGTATCAGGATTGAGCAATGAATCCACGCGGGCTTGGATATAGATCGCCGTCTCCTTAGGTCGATCTTCGTCCCAATGCTCGTCTTCGTATGGCTCGCACAAGGCGTGGCCAGAGGCAATAATGCCCGCGTGATCTGAACCCTGTCGAAGGAGGAACACTCGGTCGCCTACTTCGATGCGATTGCTGCGGCCAGAACTCCATCGAAGGTCGCAGAAGCCTTTCGTATGGAGTTCGCGAACAGACTCACCTATGTTTTCCCACCGCGAGCGAGTCGGCTTCCAGGTGAGTAGGTAGGTTGGCATCGTTTGAGATAGCGGCAGCAAGAGGCCTAACGAGATGGAGCTGAGCCACCGCTGGCGAAGGCGAGCGTGGCAAACATCGGAAGCTGTTTCATAAATCAAATGTACGCATCGCGACGGCCAGCGGTTGGCTCCAGCGATTGGTTAGGCATTTAGTGTGACTGCTTATTGGCGCGTAGTCTGAGACGAGTAATGGTTGGCAACCAACCGCCAGTGCCCTTGCTGCTTTACCCACACCCTGGTAAAGCGAGTGTCACGGGGAACAGTTTTGCCTTTATCTTGCCCAATCATTGTCGAGAGGCCGGTCTCCACAGCCGTGTCTCCATAGACGCGCACTTGAACGTCATCGGTGGTGATAGATTGAAATTTTAAATCACCCGACGTGAAATCTAAAATCACCTGCGGTTTGGTTCTCACTGTGCCACTTGGCCCTACCCCTATGAAATCAGCAGCGTAGATGCGATCAAGGGCCGTCGCATCAGCATGAATCTGTGCTTGAATGCGTTCGCTATCCAGTTTCCTGATGACGTCTTCGACACTTGTTTGGTGAGTGTCCCTCGCGCTCTGCTTTTGCGCTTCGCCCATAGGGGCCACTGTAAGGACGAGGACAGCTATAAAGAATGTTCGTCTCATGTAAAGTTCTCCATGGGCCTAACGAGAATTGTGCCGAATCATTCTGCCTTTAAAGACGGAATAATTCGATCTAATCCGCTTGCTTTCCTGGGGAAGACCCGAAAAAATGCCGAACATGGCCAATATTCTGGCAACTGGCGTTTCGGAAGGCAAACCTAAATTACTGGATGAAGTCCGCGACGTGATTCGGCGCAAGCATTTCAGTATCCGCACCGAGCAGGCATACACCGATTGGATTCGCCGCTTTATTTTGTACCACGGTAAACGCCATCCGCGCGAATTAGCCGAGCCCCATGTGGTCGATTTTCTAACGCATCTGGCCCGGGATGGCAACGTTGCCGCCTCCACCCAAAACCAAGCTTTGAGCGCGCTGCTTTTCCTCTACAAAGAAGTGCTTAAAGAGGAGATCGGATGGATCGAGGGAGTGGAACGGGCGAAAAGGCCAGTTCGCTTGCCGGTCGTGCTCACCGGCGATGAGGTGCGCAAAATCTTCGCTCATTTGCACGGGACGTATCGGCTGATGGCTAGCTTGTTGTATGGAAGCGGGCTGCGCTTGATGGAGTGCGTGCGGCTGCGGGTGAAGGATGTCGATCTTGCCTGCGCCCGGATCACGGTGCGCGATGGCAAGGGTGGGAAAGATCGCGTGACGATGTTGCCAGTGAGTCTGGCTGTGCCTTTGGAGCGGCATCTGGCCAAAGTGAAGGCGCAGCATGAGCAGGACTTGGCGGATGGATTCGGCCGGGTGTATTTGCCGTATGCGCTAGCGAGAAAATTTCCAAATGCGGACCGGGAATGGTGCTGGCAGTACGTGTTTCCCTCGTCGCGCATCGCGATCGACCCACGCTCTGGATCAAACGGCGAATCGCCGATCAAGCGGCGGCACCACATTGATGAGAGCGCCTTGCAACTGGCGATGAAGAAAGCCGTGCGTGCATCGGGGACAAGCAAACCGGCGAGTTGTCACACGCTCCGGCATTCGTTTGCGACGCATCTGCTGGAAAACGGATATGACATCCGCACGGTGCAGGAGTTACTCGGACACCGCGACGTGAGCACCACAATGATCTATACGCACGTGCTCAACAGACCGGGGATCGGCGTAAAGAGCCCGCTGGATTGAGAAGTTCGCAAACCGGGAGGCGCCATTTCCAGCACGCGGGGCCCGCCCACAGGCGGGCAGGCAGCGCACGCTCCGGAACCTTTATGAGGATTTGTATTTCACCGAGCAGCCGTATGGCTTGGTCTTTGGATTCGAAACCGGTTTGCCGGCCAACGATTCATCCAGCGATACCTTGACGTAGTTGGTCGAGCTCGGAATATCGGCGGGATTCGGCGTTGCTTTGCTGTCAATCGCGCCTTCATAAATGATTTTCCCCTCGGGACTGACGATGACCATGTTGGGCGTGTTTTTCGCGCCGTAGGCACGGCCGACTTTACCGTCTGGATCAAGAAGCAACGCCGTCTGATGGGTCTTCCAGGCGCTGGTCACTTTCTCCGCTTGTTCGGGCGATAGATTGCCCTCGGTGCCGGGCGCGTTGGAATCGATCGTCAGCCAGGCGACACCTTTGTCGGTAAATTCCTTTTGCAGATTTTGCATGTGGCCGCCGCCGTAATGTTTTTTCACGAATGGGCATTCCGGATTAAACCATTCGAGCACGACGTACTTGCCCTTGTAGTTGGCGAGCGAATGCGTTTTGCCTTTTGCGTCGGTAAGCGAAAAGTCCGGCGCCGCGCTCCCAACCGGCGGCGGATCGAACGCGAAAACCGCACTGGCTACGAGTGACATGAAAATTGTGAGGATCGTTTTTGTGTTCATAGATTGGTTAGAAGCCAAAATGCTAAGGATGGTTCAATTTTCTCTCGAATAAACACCTTGGCAAGGCAACGGAGAAATACAAATGAGGAAGACCAATGACGAAACACGAATGACGAATGACGAAACAAATCCGAATGCCGAAATCCGAAAATGGCGCTTGCATCGCAGCCCGGTCTCTCATCATTAGTGCTTCGACATTCGTCATTCGAGCTTCGTCATTCTCGCGTAAATTATTGCGAGGCGACGGTGCGCGACGCGGTTTCGAGTTTCTCCAGGACCATGTCCTTGGTGAGCAATTCCGGGAATACAATCGGCTCGCCGGCTTTTCCCGGATAGAGCACGTAGAGCGGGACGCCTGGGCGGCCAAATTGCTGCAATAACTTCGTGATCACCGGATCGCCATTGGTCCAATCGGCTTTCAATTTCACGATGGCATGACGCTGAAACGCTTCTCGCACGGCGCTGCTCTCGAGCACGTTGGCCTCATTGAATTTGCAAGTGAGACACCACGCCGCCGTGAAATCGACAAAAACCGTGTGACCTTGCTCCAGTTCAGCCTGCAACTTCTCGGGCGTGAATGCCTGCCAGTCTCCCTGAAGCCGTGAATCGGCTGAAGCAATTGTCGTTGACTGAAACTTCCCGCCAATGAAGTAAATGCCACTTCCGATCACGAGCACGAGCGTGAGCACGAGCACGACCGCTCTTTTCCAGGCCGATGCTGTGGGAACGATGAATGCGCCTTTCATCCAGCAGGCGACTCCGATGATTAACAGAAAGCAGCTGGCCCAGATCGCTCCTTCGAGACCGCGTTGCGCGCCGAGCACGTAAAGAAGAAACAGCAACGTGGCCAGCAGCAGAAATCCCATGAATTGCTTCACGTGTACCATCCATGGGCCTGGCTTTGGCAGAAAACGCAGCCAGGCCGGTTGCGCGCAGAGCAGCAAATACGGAGCGCTCATCCCGGCGGCAATCGCAACGAACATCGCCAGGATGATGAGCGGGGGCTGGGCAAAGGCGAACCCGAGTGCGGTCCCTAAAAAAGGAGCGGTGCATGGCGTCGCGAGAACAGTCGCGAAAACTCCCTGGAAAAATGAGCCCACATCGCCTTGCGCCCCCGTCCAGCCAAGCAGACCACGCGTGGCACTCTGCGGCAGCCCAATTTCAAAAACTCCGAAGAGATTGAGCGCAAAGACCAGAACGATGACGCTCAACACGAGAACAAAATACGGATTCGTGAACTGAAAACCGCCCCACGTGATCTCATGGCCGGCAGCTTTCAGCGCGATCAATAGGATCGCCAGACCAACGAACCAGGCAAAAATGCCGCCGGCAAAAGCAATCCCGCTGCGCAAAATTTTGCCCCGGCTTTGCCCGGCGTGCTGAATGAATCCGAAAATTTTGAGCGAGATGACCGGCAACACGCACGGCATTAAGTTCAAAATGATTCCGCCGAGGAATCCGAAGAAGAGAAACGTAAGAACGCCACGCGCCGGAGGCGGACTGGTGGCTGATGCCACCGGCGTTCCAACAGCACGCCACGCGCCACGATCGTTGTCATTTTCGCGCTGGCCAAAGACCACGAGGCCGTTGATGGACGATGAATCGCCAGTCTCAATCGGAATCCGAAAGGTAACTTCGGTTCCATTTCGCGATTCGACCCTGGGATGGCCCACGACCGTGTCGCCTTCCGGTAACGGAAAAAAATCTGCGACAGGATATTTCGCCAATGTTTCGCTCGTCACCGTGAAGAAAAGATCCGCGCCCGCTCGACGCCAATTTGTGCTAACCGTTTTCGAGCCGGGCATATCTTGCGGCAGCAGGCGACGAAACCGCTCGAAAAGTTCCGCATTCGCTGGCGTGCCTGCTGCGGACACCGGCAGCGCAACTTGCACGCTCGCGTTTCCCGGTATGCAGATTTTTTCGCACACGAGCCAGCTTGCCTCCGCGGCAAGGGTCACAGTGGAATCGCTGATCGAAGCGGGCGGCTTGATCGCCTGCATGAGCAGGACTTCATCGTGATAGCCGTAAATCTGGATATCACCGGGTTCGCTCAGTTTAAGCGGAATTGGCCACTGGATTTCGCCGACCTTCCATCCTGGCGGCAGCTTCCATTTCAGCTCGGTGGGAATTCCGGCGTCGCCCGGGAATTTCCAATAGGTGTGCCAGCCCGGAGCCATTCGAAGCAGCAAACCGACAGTAAAAGGTTTCCCGGGAACAACTGCGTTTGTATCCGCCAGAAGTTCTGCTTTGACGAGCTGCTTCCCCTCGTAGGTCTGGCTCCGAGTCAGTGGCGCAAGGGCGAAGATCGACAAGCAACCGATCGAGTACGCAGCAAGTCGCGATGTCGATATCATTCCATTACTTAGCATTCGGGGAAGTTCGCGGCAATCAGTCGCGGTAGGGCGCGAGGCGCCGCGGCAAGCGCGCCGCAACTTACGGAACGATGAATATCTTATTCGTCCACGGATCTTTTACTTTGCTGCCCGATGTGTAACCGCTTACATCGACATATCTTTCGCTCGAATCGAACGGGCTGATCACGTATCCGGGCTTGCCAGGAACTAGTTTGGCAGTTGGAAATTCGGCTTGCCCGGAGGCAGCCTGCGACGAAGACGACGGCTTTGTTTTTGCCTGCGTTGACTGCGTTGTCTGCTTGCGAGCTACGCGCGGACCAGCAGTTGACGGCGGCCTTGAAGTTCTGTCGCTTTCAATCCGCGGCTGCTGTTGCCGCGAGGAAGGCACTTCCGGTTCCGCAATCGGGTGACCGGGCTGGGTTACGTCGGACTCAATTGTCTCTGTTGAAGTGGCATACGTGGTTGATGTATCGCCCCGGTTTCGCCGTAAAGCGTAGTGCACCGGTGCAGTAGCAACACGATATGAACCGACTGCCACATCGCGAGTCACATGATATGATGTGACCGCGACGTCGCGGGTGGTTCCACAGCCGACCAGCAAAACGGCCCCAAATAACGAAGTTAGCGTCAGCGTTTTCATTCTACTTTCCATACAGATGCGCCCCGATCGCTGTCCGTTCAATGATTTATCTCAATAATATTGGTCAAGAAATCGGAGATGGCCTTGTCGGTTGTCGACCACGAACACATCAAACGGTAAATATCGGGCTCGACGAACTTGTAAAAATGCCAGCCCCGGGATTGGAGATGCCCCACGACTTGCTCATCCATCCGGACAAAAACCGCATTCGCCTCCACTGGGAATAGAATTTCGATCTTTGCCTCGTTTCGGAGGCGGTCCGCAAGATGGCGCGCGGTTTGGTTGGCCTGCTGTGCGTTCCGTAGCCAGACATCATCGGTTAGAAGACCAAGCCACGGCGCGGCCAGAAAACGCATTTTTGACCCGAGCTGCCCTGCCTGTTTCACTCGATAATCGAACTCGTGTGAAAGCTTCTTCTCAAAAAAGACCACCAGCTCCCCAGCGGCCGTGCCATTTTTTGTCCCGCCGAAGCAGAGAACATCAACGCCAACCTCCCAGGTGATTGTTTTCGGCGCGCAACCGAGCGATGCGACTGCGTTGGCAAAGCGCGCGCCGTCCATGTGGACAAACATGTTGTGCGCATCCGCGAACGCGCCGATGGCTGCGATTTCGTCGCGCATGTAAACGGTCCCGAACTCTGTCGCCTGGGCAATGCTGATCGCGCGCGGTTTATGCGCGTGCAGATCGGTATGGCGCGCGACTACCGCTTCTGCCTGGCCGATGTCGATCTTTCCAACGGATCCGCCAATCAGAAGCAGCTTCGATCCTTTCGTAAAAAATTCCGGCGCCCCACATTCGTCGGTCTGAATATGGGAATATTGGTGACAAATCACGCTGTGGAACGATTGGCAGAGCTGGGCGAGCGACAACGCGTTGGCGGCCGTGCCGTTGAAGACGAAATAGACATCGCAATCAGTCTCGAAGAGTTCGCGGATGCGATCGCGTACCCGCGTCGTGCAGCGGTCCTCGCCGTACGATGGCGCCTCGTTTACGTTCGCCTCTTCCAGTGCTGCCCAGGCCTCCGGGCAGATCGCCGCAGTGTTGTCGCTGGCAAACTCGTAACGCCCGGTCATGGAATCCATTTCGCCTGTTTGCTACGCGAGTTCTGGTTCTCGATCAATCACGACCACAGACATTTGCAAGAGTGCCGAAGCCTTCACGGTCAGAATACGGGAATTATGCCCGCTCGCGACGCTTGCGGCCAAAGAGATTGCCTGACAGATCCGAGCCCTGGGCCTCCGCAATCCGCCAGGCAAATCTCTTCCACTTGCTCCCCAAAATTTGTCCGCGACAGCCTCATGTATTGTTTCGAACATGGATCGCAAATTGAACGTATGCGGCGGCAGATTCTTTCAAGATTGCGGATTTACGTTTGCGATAGATTGTCGAATGCAATCGCGTCGCAAATCTCTGGGTAGCGCGCGCGACTCACGTGGAGTGATGTGGTTCCGCTTTGCCTAAGACATTGCCAGAGACTAGTTTTGCTAATGAGGTCGCTCCAAAGCGAGATCGAGCAACGCGGGACGCGCATTCTTCGGTGGGTTGATCAACATCCTGATTCGCTTTTCAGCAAGGCCGGCTTTTATCAGCGGCTGATGGCGCTTTCGATGCGCGATGAGCAGTTCAAATTACAGTTGTTTCGTTTTGTAGACGTTCTTCCTTCCCTCCACCGGTCCGGCGAAATCGTCGAACACCTCGAAGAATATTTCGCCGATGTGCGCGATGGCTTTGCGCCTTTTGTTCACGCCGGCATTCGTCTGGCGCGCATCGCTCCTTGGGTAAGCGGACGTGTTCTGCGCTGGAACGTTTCTGGAATGGCGCACCAGTTCATCGCCGGAAAAAATCCAGACGATGTCGTAAAGACGTTGCGCAAGCGTCGCGCGCAGAGAATCGGGTTCACTGTCGATCTCCTGGGAGAAGCCGTCGTCAGCGAAACCGAGGCCGACGAATATGCTGGGCGATGCCTCGATTTGCTGGAGACCCTTGCGCGAGAAACCCAGGGTTGGACCGATCCGCTCGGCAGAAATTCAGAGTTGTTCCCTGTGGTAAATGTTTCGCTCAAAATTTCCGCGCTCTATTCGCAGATTAATCCAGCCGATCCGGCCGATGCCATTGCCCATCTCGCGCCGAAGCTGCTTCCCATTTTGCGCCAGGCCCGGGAGCGCGGCACGTTTATCAACTTCGACATGGAGAGCTACGCGCACAAAAATGTTACCCTTGAGCTTTTCAAAAGAATTTTCACCGACAGGGATTTCAAAGATTGGCCGCACGTCGGGATCGTCATACAAGCATATTTGCGAGACTCCGAGATCGACTTGCGCGATCTGATCGAGTGGGGTCGCGCACGCGGCACACGTTTCGCGGTGCGGCTGGTGAAAGGCGCATACTGGGATCACGAAACAATACAAGCGAGTCAGAACGCCTGGAATTGCCCGGTTTATTCCCAGAAACCCGAGAGCGACGCGAATTTCGAAGCGCTCACGCGCTTGCTGCTCGAAAATGAATCGATAGTTACGGCTGCGTTCGGCTCGCATAATGTGCGTAGCATCGCGCACGCCCAGGCGTTTGCGGACGAGCTCGGTGTCGATCGCAGCCGTTTCGAGTTTCAATTGCTCTATGGCATGGGCGGGCCAATCAAACGGGCCCTGGTCGAAATGGGTTATCGTGTCCGCGAATATTGCCCGGTGGGTGAGCTCTTGCCCGGGATGTCCTATTTCGTCCGCCGTTTGCTTGAGAACACTTCGAACGAAGGATTTCTTCGCGCAAAATTTGCAGAAAATCTTTCTGAAGACGAATTATTGCGCGACCCCCGGGAACTTTTGCGGACGAGCCGAAATGGCGTGCTGCCGCGCTCAAATAACCTGACAATCAATGCAATGAAAGAGCCACATCCTTCTCACAATCGTTCGCTGGATACGCCGCCGGGCGATACCTACGAAAATGCGCCGCTTACGAACTTCGCCCAGCCGGAGAACCAGGAAAAAATGCGCAAGGCTTTGAGCGAAATGCGCACGCGTCTCGGGAAGGAATATCCGCTCGTCATCAACGGTGAAAAAATCTTTACCGGCAAGACAATTGCCTCCATCAATCCGAGTTCACCCGAAGATGTCGTCGGCGCAGTCGCCGAAGCCGGCATCGAGGAAGCGGAACGCGCCGTCAAAGCCGCGCGGGACGCGTTTGAAAAATGGCGCTGGACTCCATTTGAGCAGCGAGCACAGCTCTTGGAACGCGCTGCCGCCATCATGGATCGCCGCCGGTTCGAGCTCTCTGCGCTCGAAGTTTTTGAAGTCGGCAAACCCTGGGTGGAAGCGGACGGCGACATTCGCGAGGCGATCGACTTTTGCCTTTTTTACGCGCAGCAAATGCGTCTCATCAGGCGACCGCGCCTGACGCAGCACGTTCCCGGCGAAGAAAGTTACTATCATTACTGGCCGCGCGGCGTTGCCTTTGTCATTGCGCCCTGGAATTTTCCGCTCGCAATCCTTTGCGGAATGACAACCGCTGCGCTCGTCACCGGAAACACGGTCATCATGAAACCGGCCGAGCAATCGGCCGTTTGCGGCGCGATGTTGATGGAGATTCTGGAAGAAGCCGGCGTGCCACCCGGCGTGCTGAACTATCTTCCCGGCAAGGGATCGGTCATGGGCGCGCACCTCGTCGATCGCAAAGATGTCGATCTTATTGCGTTCACAGGGTCGCGCGAAGTCGGTCTTAGAATCTGGCAAAGCGCCGGAATCACGCGGCCGGGTCAACGGGAGCTGAAGCGCGTCGTCTGCGAGATGGGCGGCAAAAATGCGGTCATCATCGATGCGGATGCCGATGTCGATGAAGCGATCGTGGATTGCACTTACTCGGCCTTCGGTTACCAGGGGCAGAAATGTTCCGCGTTATCCCGTCTGATTCTGCTCGAAGAAAATCATGATCGCGTCATGGAGCGCTTGCTCAAGGCCGCTGCGAGCGTGCGGGTTGGGAATCCGGAAGAACCTGGGATCACTGTCGGTCCGGTAATTGACGAAGCCGCATACAATCGAATCCTCGATTACATTCAGATCGGCAAATCGGAGGCCACGCTTGCTTATCAACGTGAAGATGTACCGGCCAAAGGCTTTTTTATTCCGCCAACTATTTTTTCGGATGTGAAACCAAATATGCGCATTGCGCGCGAGGAAATTTTCGGCCCGGTCGTTAGCGTCTTGAAGGTGCGCGATCTTGACGAAGCGATCGCGGTTGCCAACGGCACTGATTATGCCCTCACTGCTGGGTTTTTCTCGCGCAGTCCAGCGAACATCGAGCGGGCAAAAGCACAAATCGAAGCGGGCAACGTTTATATCAACCGCTCGTGCACGGGCGCAGTGGTGGGCCGACATCCATTCGGCGGTTTCAAGATGAGCGGGGGCGGCACCAAAGCCGGTGGCGCGGATTATCTGCTGCAATTTCTAGTGCCACGCGTAGTGACCGAAAACATCACGCGCCACGGTTTCGCGCCGGAGCAAACGCCAGAATATCGCGACGAATTCCTCTGGGCAAAGTGACAGTAAAGAAAGGCCTCTTTGCCCGTTGGGGCGATTAGAGCTGCGGCTCTCCCTTATTCAATAACTTAACGACGGTGATCACCATGTAGATTACCGGCCAGGCCGCCGTCAGAAGGATGAGCGCAAAGGCTACCATCTCTTTAGCCAGTTCCCGCGCCGCTTCGATCCGGAATTCGCGTCCTAAATTGTAAAAATTCCGGAATTCCGATCTGCCCTCTCCATCGTAGGGCGAGGAATACCCGCGCCATTGGGCGAAACCTGAATGAAAAAGGTAATCCGTCCGTGGAAAGCGCCTCTTTCCGGCAGCGAACGGACCCGTCGGTTTCATGGCCATTGATCCAAAACTCGGACGATACCGGCAACTATGATACCACGTTCCGAGCAGGAATCAGCCTGAAATAATGCCCTCAAACCTCGCTAACTGGGGAAGGCGATTAAAAACGGATCCTGACACTAGATGCGAGGACCTCGTGCGTCGTAAGCGGCTTACGATGCATGAGGTTTGGATTTTCGCTATTAGCCAACCAAGTCCCTGTTCCCCCTCTGCTTATTGCCAATGACCCGGCATCCAGACCCAGCCGCCGCCCCGGGGCACCCATTGGCCTTCGACCCATACTGCCGCCAGCCTTGGACGCACTATGTAACTGCCCGGCACCCAGACATAGGTGGTTCCAGTCCATCGCCAATAACCCCTTGTCCAGGCATATCCGGGTCCCGGCGCCACCGTCTGCGTTTCAACGCGAACGGCTGGTGGAGTCCTGGTCACTACCACCTCTCGGGCTGGACCGGCTGTTGTCACTTCCTGTGTAGTTGTCGTAGTTGTCATCGTCGTCGGTTCCTCGGCGCAGCCGACTAACACAAACGGTGCCAGCGCCAACAGATAAATGCATTTTCTCATATAGCCTCCTTTTCCTAAATTCGTTTTGCGCGGGCAACTCGGCTTTATTGGAAGTGAAACAAGCTCGTCTGCTTGCTTGCGTTGAAACAAGCTCGTCTGCTTGCTTGCGTGATTGATAGCAAAAGATCGATTTTAGCTGGATGATACGGGATGCTTTACGTCGTCTCCACACCAATCGGCAACCTCGGTGACATCACCTTGCGCGCGCTTGATGTGCTGAACTCGGTCGATGTGATCGCGGCTGAAGACACCCGCCATTCCGGAATGTTGTTGAAGCGTTTCGAAATCAAAAAGCCGCTCCTCAGTTATCACGAGCACAATGAGGCGATGCGTGCCGCGCAGCTGGTCGACCGCCTCGCCGCGGGCGAAGACGTCGCGTTGATTACCGACGCCGGAACGCCCGCGCTCTCCGATCCCGGCGCGCGCCTCATTCGCGAATGCATCAAAGGCGGGCTTCCGTTCATGATCATTCCCGGACCCTCATCGATTCTGGTCGCGCTGGTCGGTTCAGGATTTTCAACTGAGAAATTTTGCTTTCGCGGATTTCTGCCGGTCAAAAGTGGTCGGCGTGACCGCGAATTACTCGCTGCCGTTAACCGCGAAGAGACAACAATTTTCTTCGAATCGCCCTACCGATTAACGAAAACGCTCGCCGCTTGTATCGAAATCATGCCGGATCGGGAACTCTGCGTCGCGCGGGAACTCACCAAGAAGTTCGAGGAATTTCAGCGTGGCACCGCGAGTCAGCTGTTGGCGCACTACCAGGCTCATCCTCTTAAAGGCGAGATTGTGCTGATGATCGCGGGTAGGGGCGATTGATCGCAATCGCCTTGACCGTGATCACGCCGCAACGGGCGGTTCGGGCGAACCGCCCTACCTTTGCGCTTGCACACACCCCGTAGCTGTGAGATTTTGCGCGGCTTTCAATTATCAAAACTGGCGGCAGGCAGTATCGTGTCGCGGAAGGCGATACAATCGATGTCGATCTTCTCGACGTTGAGGCGGGGAAGAGCGCGACGTTCGGCGATGTCTTGATGTATGCCGACGGGAAAGAGCTTACGCACGGAAACCCGCTCATCTCAGGCGCCAAGGTCACCGGTGAAGTCGTCGAACAGCGCAAGGATAAAAAAGTGATCGCGTTCAAATTTAAACGGCGTAAAGGTTACCATCGCACGGTGGGACACCGCCGAAAGCTGACCCGGGTGAAGATCAAAAGCATCAGCGTCGGCGCGAAGAAAAGTGATGCGAAAAAGAACGAGAGTTAAAGCAGCCGCCAGCCATTAACTCTAAACTATCAACTCTCAACTTCTTAAGAAATGGCTCACAAAAAAGGACAAGGCAGCGTTAAGAACGGCCGCGACAGCGTCAGCAAACGGCTGGGGGTAAAGAAATTCGGCAGCGAAATGGTCGTCGCGGGCAATATCATTGTGCGCCAGCGCGGGACGAAGTTTTTACCAGGAAAAAACGTTGGGCTTGGTCGCGATTACACGATTTTCGCGCTGATCGATGGCAACGTCCGTTTCGATCGCGCCGGGCGGCGAGTAAATGTCGATCCTGTCACGGGTAGAAATTAGCCGAGCGATTCTGCTTTTCGGCTCTCGCCCGCCTGCGGTATAAAGCGATTTCGGTGATGAGATACAATACCTTTATCCTTTTTGGCGCGCCTGGCAGCGGCAAAGGGACGCAGGGCAAAACGCTGGGCACAATCCCGCGCTTTTATCATTGCGCATGCGGCGATGTATTTCGCTCGATCGACACGCGCACGAAGGTTGGCAAAGCCTTCCTTGAATACTCCAGCAAGGGTCAACTCGTGCCCGATGAGATCACGGTCGAGCTCTGGCGAGCGGCGATCGACGCCGCGGTGGAGACGCACAAGTTCAAGCCGGACATCGATACGCTCGTGCTCGACGGTATTCCGCGGAATGTCGGCCAAGCCAAAATCATGGAGGAAATGATCGACGTGAAGAAAGTGTTTCATCTCTCCTGTCCGAGCCACGAAACGCTGTTTTCACGGCTGAAAAAGCGCGCCTTGAAAGATAACCGCCTCGACGACGCGAACGATCAGGTCATCCAGCGCCGCCTTGACATCTACGAAACGGAATCGAAACCCGTACTCTCCCATTATGGGGAAGAGCTGATCACCGTGGTTGACGCGACTCAGCCGCCCGCCAAAGTTCTGCTCGACATCCTGGAGAGCGTGAACGACGGCGTGTATGAACCAGCAGCAGTTTGAAAATTTCACCGCTTCGAGCCTTTACTGCGACAAATGTAAAGTCGCGATGCCCGTGCGCGAGCGATTGCTTTTAGTCCTGCCGGACCGGGAGATTTACGATTATCTTTGCACCGAATGCGCATCGTCGGTGGGCCGGCGTGAAATCACTGCCGGCGAAAAATTAATGGCGCAAGCCGTTGCCGGACGGCGGCGACGGCGATCTGCGCCAGTTCATCAGCTGACGCCGTAGTTCGGCATGCGCATCGTTTTCATCGGCACGGGCGAAATCGGCGTGCCGGCGCTGCAAGCTCTGCTTCGATCAAGCGAGCATCAGCTCACTGGAGTCGTTACTCAGCCGGACAAGCCCGTGGGACGCGCTCAACAAGTCGAGCCGCCGCCGATAAAAAAAGCGCTTGGGTCTGGCGCGCCCGGCCCGCCTCCGCCTTGGACGGGCTCCGCCGTGGCGAGCGGTCGCGCCCTACCGTCAGCCATCCCGATCTTGCAACCATCACGGATCAAAGATCGACAAGCAATCGAAGAAATCCGCGCGCTGCGACCAGATGCGATTGTTGTGATCGCTTACGGGCAAATCCTGCCGCCTGAAGCGCTTGAGATTCCGCTCATCGCTTGTTTAAACTTGCATGCATCCCTTTTGCCGCGCTGGCGCGGAGCTGCCCCGATCCAGGCGGCGATCGCGGCGGGCGATGCCCAAACGGGCACTACCGTGATGTACATGGCTGAAGGGCTCGATACCGGCGACATCCTGTTGCAGCGCGGGATCGACATCTTGCCGACTGACACCGGCGGCTCATTGCATGATCGGTTGGCGCAGATTGCGCCGGAGCCATTGCTCGAGGCTTTGCAAATGCTTGCGAAAGGCAATGCGCCGCGCATTCCACAAGACAATACGCTGGCTACTTACGCGCCGAAACTGACTCGGGATGACGGCAAAATCGACTGGTCGGAACCCGCCGAAATAATTGAGCGAAAAATTCGCGCCTTCAATCCATGGCCGGGTGCGTTTGCAGAGATTGCCTTACCTGAGCCGCGAAAGTTGAAAATCTTTTCGGCCGCAATTGTCGATCTTGACGGAAAACCAGGAAAATTTTTGCACCGCGAAAAAGAGCTTGTTATTGCCGCCGGTAAAGGCGCGCTTTCATTGGGCGAAGTGCAACTGGAAGGAAAGCGGCGGATGGATGCTGCGGAGTTCTTGCGGGGGCACGCGTCGATTTTGCACGCGGCAGGTTGATTCTGGGAAGCATCCCGCAACTGCGGGAGGCTGTGCTCCCCGAACCGAGAACACCATTTTGCCTTCCAAACATCGCCGTCTTCTGTTTTGATTTCCTCTGCCATGCAAACGGAAGCGCCAGCTTATAAACGCATTGTGCTCAAGTTGAGCGGCGAAGCGCTCCAGGAGCGCGGCGGTCGCGACAATATTTCGCTGGGCGTAGTACGTGAAATCGCCGAGCGCATACGGGATGTTCGCGATCTCGGTGTCCAGGTGTCGATCGTAATTGGCGGAGGAAATATTTGGCGGGGTGTCTCTGCGTCGCATCGCGGCATGGATCGCACCACGGCCGATTACATGGGCATGCTCGCGACGGTGATTAATGCACTGGCGTTACGCAGCACGCTCAGTCAGATGGGGGTTGAAACCCGCGTGCAGACCGCCATCGAAATGAAAAACGTGGCCGAGCCCTTCATTTTGGGCCGCGCCATCCGCCATCTCGAACTTGGTCGGGTTGTTATTTTCGCCGCTGGCACAGGTAATCCCTATTTTTCGACCGATACGACCGCGGCGCTACGCGCTAGCGAGATTCGCGCTGATGTCATCCTGAAAGCGACCAAAGTCGCCGGCGTCTATGATCGAGACCCAAATACCCACCCGGACGCGAGATTCTACGATCGCCTCACATTCACGGAAGCGCTCACGAAACGATTGCAGATCATGGATTCGACAGCCTTCAGCCTTTGCATGGACAATAAGATCCCGATCGTGATTTTCGATATGAACAAGCCAAGCAACATTCGCGATGCCGTGCTCGGTCGAAAAGTCGGTACCCTGGTTTGCGATGAGCCGCAACCGACGTAAAGCTTCACCAACATGAGTAGAGACGACATTCTTTTGGAGGCCGAAATGTCGATGGAAAAAAGCGTCGACTATATGGTGCATGAATTTGCCGCCGTGCGCACTGGCAAGGCGTCGCCTGGACTGGTGGAAAATGTCGATGTGCAAGCGTACGGATCGACCATGAAGCTGAAGCAACTCGCGTTGATCACAACACCGGAGCCGCGTTTGCTTGTTGTCCAGCCTTTCGATGCGGGCACGGTGCCGGATATCGAGAGGGCCCTCAAGGAATCGAAGATCGGCATCATGCCGGCAGTTGATGGAAAGATTATTAGGCTGCCGATTCCGGAATTATCGGAAGAGCGCCGCAAGGATCTCGCGCGTTCGCTCAGCAAAATGGCGGAGGAAGCGCGCGTCCGCGTTCGGAGCAACCGGCGCACGGCGCTCGACGAGGCAAAGAAACTCAAAGCCGCTGGCGAATTAAGCGAAGATGGATTGCATGATCTGGAAGCCGAAGTGCAAAAGCTAACCGATCGCTTCGTCAAATCCGTCGATAATCATCTCAAGCACAAAGAAGTTGAGATCATGAAGGTATAGCGGCTCCTCGCCTTCCTCTGCCTCTTCCTCTGCTCTCTCCGTTGAAGTCGATATTGGGACGTTTCTGTATGAATGAAATCTAGCGGTGCGCCCAGAGTGACGTCGGCTCGGAGTTCCGCATTCATGCGGTCTGGTGCAGCGGCCAAAGCTTAACTTCTCGATCCGCACCGCAACGACCTTGTACTCCGGGGTGTGCACTACGTTATCGCGGCCCGAGCCGATGAGGCGATTCAGAAAAACCTCGCTGGTGTGAAACGTAGCGAAAAGTTCACCAGGCTTCACAGCCGCATTGATTCGAATTGGCGCGAAGACTTCGCCGTAACGACTGCGCACTCGTACCCGCTCGCCGTCACTTAACTCAAGTCGCATCGCGTCTTCCGATGAAATATCGAGTGTGTCGGTGGAGCGCAGCTCGACGTTTGGCGTGCGCATGGTCATCGTTCCAGCGTTGAACTGGTAAAGCGTGCGACCGGTTGTAAGCAGAAACGGAAATTCTGACGATGTCGTTTCGTCCGACGCGGCAAATTCAATCCGCTTCAGTGGCGCGCGCTGACCGCTCGGAAAAGACTTCGTGTGCAGCACTGTGGTGCCCGGGTGATCCTCTGTCGGGCAAGGCCATTGCAGACCCCCGTTTTCCAATCGCGCGTATGTGATGCCGTGACCGGCTTTCCAGACGCTGCGAATTTCTTCCCAGATTTCTTTGCACAGCCATCCTCGATTAGAGCATGTCGATCCAGCTCGGGTGTCCTGCTCACACAAAGACAATGTGAACCTGGATCGCTTTGACCAGCTGCTGCGCCGCTGGCTACAGATAATTTGAAGCTCGTCGGTAACTTTCAAGAAACAAGTCTGTCGCCGGTCAGGCTTGACCAATTTCGTCGATGCCCGGAAGGCTATCTATTAATACAGTAAGATTTGATATGAGATTTCGGCTGAGGCAGGGCGATCACGCATTGGTGGTCGGCATCTTCCAGAGCACGAAGACAGGCCGGACCGTGCTGAAGAATTTCCATCGGGCCGGGTTTCGGCGCGCCGCCGCGATCCACGCCTCGGCGAAAGGCCGGCGGCGGGTCGAGGAAAATGGGATATCGGAGATCGGCGGAGCGGCCGTCGCTGCGGCTTTCGGGCTGGCCCTTGGCGCATTCATCTTTTGGCAGAGCGGAATGCTGGCCGATTACCGGCGGGGCGGCTTGGCCCTCTTTTTCGTAGCGTTCGCGTTAATTGGCGCTCTGGCCGGCTGGATTTTCGTCCGGTTGCTCCAAGAGCATGTCGCTCCGGCGAGCCTGGCGAGGTGCACGAGCATGATCCTGCCGAATGAAACGGTGGTCCTGGCTGAAGTCGAAGTCAGCGAAGCATCGCGCTTGCTGGCGATCATGCGGGACGTGGAGGCAGAGGCGCCCGTGACGTTTGCTTTTCATTCGCCGCCTCCTTTTCCATTCGAATCGACCGCACGACCGCTCGGTCATGAACTGCCTTCGGCTCAGCGTCTCGCGGAAAATGCCGCCCGTCTCGCGCACGAGATCCCGGTCAGGCGTGAAGCGAAGCCGCGTGGGCCATCCTTTCTGTGCCGGTTGCGCGAGATCGAGCGCGCGCTGGAATGGGCGAACGTAAGTCTCACGATGTCGGCCGAGGTGCACCACGCCTTCACCCTTTCGGCGGAGTGGCTACTCGATAACGCCTATTTGATTCGGGAACAGGCAACCGATCTGCGGGAGAGCCTCCCGCAAAAACAGTACGGAGAGCTGCCTCTTATCGCGAGCGGCCCCGAGGCGGGACTGCCGCGGGTTTATCATCTGGCCTCTGAAATCGTAGCCGAAAGCGGCGGCGCCTTGGAGCCCGAGTTCATCCGGAAATTTCTGGTTGCTTTTCAGGCGACCGCGCCGCTGAACATCGCAGAACTCTGGGCTCTGCCGCTGATGTTGCGATTGCAGTTGCTCGAATGCCTGCGCACGCTCGCGATCCAGGTCGAGCAACAGCAAAGCCAGAGCGAAGAGGGTGACTTTTGGGCAAATCGGCTCATTACCGCCGTGCGCCACGGTTCGCCACAGTTGCTCAAGATGATGGAAGGACTGGTGGAACGGTATCCGGAGCCGACGCCGCATTTTGCGAGCGAACTGGTGGCGCATCTGTACGACGAAGAGGCGGCGCTCCCAGTGGTGAGCGGCTGGCTGGAACACTCGCTACGCGCGCCGCTGCTCGAAGTCATTCAGCAGGAACATCGGCGCCAAGCCGTACAGCAGACCGCGCTCACCAATGCGATCAATAGTTGCCGCCGCCTTGCGCAAATCCAGTGGCGGGAGCTTTTGCAATCGATCAGCTGGGCGGAAAACGAATTGGCGGCCGATCCCGCGGGAGTTTACGCCCGCCTGGATTTTGAGACGCGTGATCGATGCCGGGGCGCAGTGGAGGAAATGGCCCGATGGTCAAGATGTTCGGAACAGAAAACCATCGACCAGGCGCTGGCGCTGGCGAAAGCCGCGGAGAACGAAGTTGCGCGACATGTCGGCTATTATTTGATCGACGCGGGCCGACCGGCGCTCGAGCGGGCGACGAGCGCCAGGGTTCCGCTCGCGGAACGGTCGCGCCGATGGCTTCGCGCGCACGCGGCAGGCGCGTACTTCGGAAGCATTTTTCTGCTGACGGCCGCGATGGTGGCAGCGCCTCTCCTTTTCGTTGCCGGGTCGGTTCATTGGCTGTCAGACTGGCCCTTGGGATTTCTGCTGCTCTTGCCTGCGAGTGAGCTGGCGGTGCTGGCCGTGAATTATTTCGTGACCTCGCTCCTGCCGCCGCAAGTTTTGCCGAAGATGTCCTTCGAAAAAGAAGGCATTCCCGATGATTGCCGCACGCTGGTGGTAGTGCCGCTGTTATTGACCACTCCGGACGCGATCCAGAACGAACTCAATCGGCTCGAAATTCGTTACCTCGGAAATACGGATGCGAATCTGCGCTTTTCGCTCGTGACCGATTTTGCCGACGCGCCGCGAGAGAGCATGCCGGAGGACGCAGAATATATCGACATCGTGGCCCGCGGGATCGAAGAACTGAATCGCCGGCACGGAGCAGGGCGCTTCTTTCTTTTTCATCGCGGACGCTCGTGGAGCGAGAGCGAACAACGCTGGATCGGCTGGGAGCGCAAGCGCGGCAAGCTCGAGCAACTCAATCGATTCCTCATCGGCGAATCCGCGCCCGAGCTGGAAGGATTTCTCTGCGCGGGCGAGCGCGCACAGCTCGAGGGCATTCGGTTTGTCATCACGCTGGATGCCGATACCCAACTGCTGCGCGATACCGCCCGGAGGATGATCGAAACCCTGGCGCATCCGCTAAACCAAGCACGTCTTTCACCGGATGGCCGCCGTGTTATTCGCGGCTACACCATCATTCAACCAAGCATCAGCGCCTCGCTTCCGAGCGCGAGGGCGACATGGTTTTCACGCATCTTTGCCGATCCGCGCGGGATCGACCCTTACACACATGCGGTTTCCGATGTTTACCAGGATTTAGTCGGAGAAGGCAGTTATCACGGCAAAGGCATCTACGAACTGCAGACGTTTCATCGCCTCTTGTCCGAACGATTTCCAACAGCGCACTTGTTGAGTCACGATCTGTTGGAAGGCAGTTATGTCCGCGTGGGGCTGGCGACGGACATCGAGCTGCTGGATGTCTTTCCGAGCAGTTATATCGCGTGGTGGAATCGGCAGCACCGTTGGATTCGCGGCGACTGGCAAATCATTGACTGGCTGAAGCCGCGCGTGCCTGTGGGCGGCGGCAGGGTTGAACCCAATCCCCTCTCCGCCTTCAACCGGTGGAAGATCTTCGACAATTTGCGCCGCAGCCTAGTGCCGCCGGCGACCGTGGCCCTTCTCCTGGCGGGCTGGCTTTTCACGCCCGCGCCGCTGCTATGGAGCGGGCTCATTGCGGGCCTGATGTTGTGGCCGGTCTTGAATTCTCTCCTCGGCCTTCTGTTCCATCCGCCGCCCCCGGGCACGAGGTTCTGGCGCGACCCGCGCGACCGCCTGCTGCGCTCAATGTTCGCGGTTATTTTTCTGGCGGATTATGCGGGCATGGCACTCGATGCCATTGCTCGCGTCGCCTACCGGCGAATCACGTCGCATCGGCTGATGCTCGAGTGGGAGACGGCACAAGAGGCCCGCCAGCGCACAAAAAATCAGCAACGGCAGTTTGTTGTCGGCCGGCTTTGGATTCCCGCTGCTTGCGTGCTCATTTTTGCCGCCGCGGCGTGGCGGGGACCAACGGCGATGGTAGCCGTGGGTCCGTTCCTTCTTTTGTCGGCGCTCTTTCCGGTAGCGGTGATGGTGATTGATCGCCCTGCGAAGAGCTGGCGCGGCGGAAGGTTAACGGCGGACGATCGCCGATTCCTGCGCATGGCCGCGCGACGAACATGGAGATACTTCGATGATTTTGTCGGACCACACACCTCCTGGTTGCCGCCAGACAATGTCCAGGAAACGCCAAAGCGGGAAATTTTCCTGCGCACTTCGCCGACGAACATCGGGCTGTGGATGCTGGCGACCGTGGCGGCCAATGATTTTGGTTACATCACAATCGACGACTTAGTGGCGCGCAACCTCGGCACGCTGGAGACGCTGGGTCAGCTCGAGCGTTTCGAAGGCCATCTGTTTAATTGGTACGACCTGAGCACGCTCGAGCCGTTACATCCGCGCTACGTCTCGACTGTGGACAGCGGCAATCTGCTCGCCAGCCTCTGGGCTTTCGAAACCAGCTGCGATGAACTGGCCGCGCGCCTCCTTCTGGATACGGGCGCGTTGCGTGGAATGGCCGACACGCTTGGCGTGCTCCGGCAAATCGCTGCCACACTGAATGGAACGGGAGGTCCTCCGGCGTTTCTCCGCCTGGTGGAACTGACCACGGGCCAGCCGGCTGATTTGGAGGAAGTTATCCTGCGCGTACGGGCGGCTCGACAGCCCGCACAGGATCTTCTGCGCCACTTCCACGGGGAGGAAACCGATTCGCGTGTTTACTGGGCCCAGCAAATTTCAAAGCAGGTCGCGGCGTGGAACGGCGTCATCGATAAATATCTTCGACCCGTGGAAATCCTGATGGCGCCGCCGGCCCAATTGATGTCGTTAGGCGAAGCGGCGCACGAATCCCGGCGCGAAGCGCTCGCCGCCACCTTTTCGCTGCGCAACATCGCCATCGAAGGCATCCCGGGGCTCGTGCCCCTGCTTGCTTTTCACGGGCGACGGGAGCAACCGGAGATTCCTCCCGCGGTGCGCGAGTGGCTCGATCTTCTCGTCACCGAGGTGGAGCATTCACGCCGGAGCGCCTCGGAACAGCTCGCGCAATTGGACGAATTGATCGCCCAGAGCCAGCAACTGGAAGGCGGCATGGGACTGCGATTTCTCTACGATGAGGAACGACGCATTTTTGCCATCGGCTACCAGGTAGCGGAGCGCCGGCTCGACACCTCGTTTTACGATCTGCTCGCGAGCGAAGCGCGCCTAACGAGCTTCCTAGCCATCGCGCGCGGAGACGTGCCGGTGGAACACTGGTGGGCTTTGAGCCGGCCCTTTGGTTCTGCCTACGGACGGCTGCCGCTTCTCTCCTGGAGCGGGACGATGTTCGAATATTTGATGCCGCTCTTGTTCACGCGGATGCATGAAAATTCGCTGCTCGATCGCGCCTGTCACGATGCCGTGCGATGTCAGATTGCCTATGCCCGGCAAAGCAGCGTGCCGTGGGGCATCTCAGAATCCGCCTTCAGTGCGCTCGACCGGCACAACGTCTATCAATACCGCGCGTTCGGCGTGCCGGCGCTGGCGTTGAAGCGTGGGCAGGAAGACGACTTGGTGGTGGCACCATATGCGACCGCACTTGGTCTCGGCGTAGAACCGGCCGCCGCCGTCAAGAATCTGCGGAAGCTTGCCATCCTGGGCGACTCTGCGCTGCTCGGCGACTACGGCTACTACGAAGCGATCGACTATTCGCGACGGACCGAACCCGGGGGCGCGGCCGGCATTATCATCCACTGTTACATGGTGCATCACCAGGGGATGTCGCTCCTCGCTTACGACAACGCTTTACATGACAATGCGATGCGGCGGCGGTTCCATTCCGACCCGCGCATTCGCGCCACCGAGCCGCTCTTGCACGAGCATATCCCGGAACAAATTTTGCCCACCACCCGTGAGGTGCATGAAGAGCGACCCCTGCTCCGAGCGATTCCGACCATCGGCGCCGCGGTTGTGGCGCAAACACCGGACATCTCATCGCCGCGCATCCACCTGCTCTCCAATGGAACCTGCTCAGTTACGGTGACGAACTCCGGCGGCGGCTACCTGCGCTGGCTGGACTTGGACGTGACGCGCTGGCACGCCGATACGACCTGCGATGTGTCGGGCCCGGTTTGTTATCTCCGTGATTTGGAAAGCGGAACGATCTGGAGCAACACCCATCAACCGGTGCGATCTCCCGAGCGCCGTTACACATGGAGTTTCACCCCGGACAAAGCGGAGTTCCGGCGGAGGAGCGGACCGTGCGAGACCATCACGGAAATTGTCGTCTCCGCAGAAGACGACGCGGAAGTCCGGCGAGTCACTTTGGTGAACACCTCGCGCAGATCGTGCCGACTGGAGCTGACCAGTTACCTCGAGGTCGCGCTCGCGCCGCATCAGGCCGACCGCACGCATCCCGCTTTCAACAAGCTGTTCATCGAAACCGAATGGCTGCCGCATTGCGAAGCGCTGATCGCTCGCCGCCGCCTTCGCGCTCCCGACGATCAGCCCATCTGGGCCGCGCACCTCATCGTCGCCGAGGCCTCCACTTTTATCGACTCGACCCAGTTTGAAACCGACCGCGCGCAATTCCTCGGCCGGGGCCGCACGCCGGAAAATCCCGCAGCGATCACCCGCAGCCTAACGAACAGCGTCGGTGCCGTGCTCGATCCGATCTTCAGCCTGCGCCGGCGCGTCACGCTCAGGCCTAACGAGCGGTTGCAGTTTGCGCTCGTCACCGTGGTGGCGGACTCGCGCGAAGCAGTGATCGCACTGGCCGAGCGCTACTCGGAGTTTCACACTTGCGCACGCGCTTTTGAAACCGCGTGGACCCGTTCCCAACTGGAGATGCGCCGGCTTCACATCCGCCCGGCCGATGTGCAAACCTTTCAACAACTGGCGGCCCTCATTATCTTTCCGCGGGCGCAACTGAGGCCGCCGCCCGCGCGTCTCGGCCGCCGAACGGAGGGTCAGCGGGCGTTGTGGCGGCAAGGCATTTCGGGCGACCTGCCTATTGTCGTCGTCATGATCGGTCACCTCCGCGATATCGAAGTCGTGCGCGAAACTTTGACCGCGCATACTTTCTGGAATTTGCGGGGCTTGAAGGTCGATCTCGTGCTCGTGAGCGAGGAACCCCCGAGTTATGACGAACCATTGACCGCTCACCTGCGCCAGCTCACCGAAGCGCAGGCGCACCTGACCGGTGTGGATCAACCCGGCGGCGTTTATCTCCGTTCGGCAACGAAAATTTCGAAGGAAGAGCTGATCGCGCTTCAGGCCGCTGCGCGGATGGTCCTGGTCGCAGCCCGCGGCACGTTACGCCAACAACTTGCCGCGACCACACCCGTGGCCGTGAAACCGAAGCTGCTGGTGGCCGGGCAGCAGTTTCACGAAGAGCCCTCCGCGCCTCTGGCCTTCATGGAGCTAAAATACTTCAACGGCCTCGGCGGCTTCACCGAGGACGGAAAGGAATTCGTCATCTATCTGGGTCCCGGCCGGCAAACGCCGCTTCCCTGGATCAACATCATGGCCAACTCGAAATTCGGCGCGTTTGTTTCCGAGTCGGGCGCTGAATTTGTCTGGGGCCGCAATAGCCAGAACGATCGCCTCACGCCGTGGTTCAACGATCCGATCTCCGATCCGCCCGGGACGGCCATCTACATCCGCGATAACGATATCGGAGTCGCTTGGTCGCCCACGCCCCAACCGATCCGGGAGAAGGACGCCTATCGCGCGCGGCATGGTCAGGGTTACACAACATTTGAACACAACAGCCACGCGATCGGACAACGACTGCTCACCTTCGTGCCGCTGGATGACACCGGCGGCCTGCCGGTGCGCCTGCAGCGGCTGCGCTTGCGCAACAACTCGTCGCGCCGACGGAAGCTGACCGTTACCTCCTATGCCACGCTAGTTCTCGGACCGGATCCAGAGGAAACGAGTATGCATGTCGTCACGAAATGGGATTTGCAAAGCCAGAGCCTGTTTGCCCGCAATTCCTACAATCCGGAATTTTGCGAATGCATCACTTTTGCCACTTCGACTCCAACGCCTGCTTCGTTCACCGGTGATCGCGCCGTGTTCATCGGGCGCAACCGCTCGCTGCGCGATCCGGCCGCGATGGAGCACGAACGATTGACCGGTGGCGTTGGCGCCGGCCTCGACCCTTGCGCGGCCGTGCAGGTCGTGGTCGAGATTGAACCGGGACACACCGTCGAGATCACTTTCCTCCTCGGGCAGGCGGACGACGAAGAAAAAGCGCGCGACCTCGTGACTCGTTTTCGCGATCCCGCAAACGTCGAGGCCGCATTCCAGGAAACCCGTCGTTGGTGGGATAGGTTCTTGAGCACGGTCGAAGTGGAAACGCCCGAGCTTTCGACGAATTTTCTGCTTAACCGCTGGCTGCTTTATCAGACCCTCAGCTGCCGCGTCTGGGGCCGCTCCGCCCTTTATCAATCAGCCGGTGCCTATGGGTTCCGTGACCAGTTGCAGGATGTGATGGCCCTCGTGTACGCGGCGCCCGACCTCGCGCGGCAGCACGTCTTGCGCGCGGCTGCGCGGCAATTCGTCGAAGGCGATGTCCAACACTGGTGGCATCCCGAGTCAGGCGCTGGCGTCCGCACCCGGATCAGTGACGATCTTCTCTGGCTTCCCTTCGTCACTGCGCATTACGTCCGCACCACCGGCGACGCCGCGATCCTCGATCAAATGGTTCCGTTCCTCGAAACCAAACCGCTTGAGAAGCAACAAACCGAGAGCCTTACGATTCCGGCCGTTTCCCACACGGAAGGCTCGCTACTCGAACACTGCCGACGCGCCATCGCTCGCTCCGCCACCGCCGGTCCGCATGGATTGCCGCTGATCGGAGGCGGCGATTGGAACGACGGCCTCAACCGCGTCGGCCTCGGCGGCAAAGGCGAGAGCGTCTGGCTCGCCTGGTTTGAGATTTGTGTGCTGGAAGACTTCGCTGAGCTGCTAACCCTGCGCGATCTGAGCGAGGAAGCCAAAGCCTGCCGCGCCCGCGCCGCTCAGCTCGCAAAGACCATTGACGCCCAGGCTTGGGACGGAGCGTGGTATCGCCGCGCATACTTAGACGATGGCGCCCCTCTCGGCTCGAGGGAAAACGCCGAGGCCCGCATCGATTCGCTCCCGCAAACCTGGGCCGCAATTTCTGGCTCCGGCGATTCCGAACGTGTCAAGGTCGCGCTGCGATCGGTCGAGGAAAATCTCGTGTGTGAAACCGACAGCCTGATCTTGCTGTTCACTCCGCCGTTTGACAAGACCGCCGCCGACATTGGCTACATCAAGGCTTATCCGCCCGGCGTGCGGGAAAACGGCGGCCAATACACTCATGCCGCCACTTGGGTGGCCATGGCTTTCGCCCGCCGGGGCGATGGCGACAAAGCCGTTCAACTTTTGCGGATGCTGAATCCGGTCGAGCACGCGCGGGAAGACGAGGATCGTGAGCGCTACAAGGTGGAGCCTTACGTCATGGCCGGCGATGTTTACTCGTTAGCCGGCTATGTCGGACGCGGGGGCTGGACCTGGTACACAGGCGCCGCGGCTTGGACGTATCGCGTCTGGCTCGAGGAAGTTTTGGGATTCCAACGCCGCGGAGATGCGCTCACCATCAACCCGGTCATACCGAAAGATTGGACCGGATTTCATATCCGATACCGTTATCAAGACACCCTCTATCGCATATCGATCGAGAATCCGGGCCACTGTTCCGGAGGTGTCGCCCTCATGGAAATAGATGGAATTGCGGTGGCCGACAAAATCGTGAGGTTGCGTGACGACGCACTGCCTCACGAGGTACGCGTCGTCCTGGGAACGGAACCGCAGACGTGAGAACCATCTCCGAACATTCGTCTCGCTCTGCGCTGGTTTCGCGGGAACGTCCAGCGACAATTGTCGGGACGGTTGCCGCCGGTGGCGATGGCAGCAAGATCAACATCTTTCGACACATCTTTAGTCGTCGAGAATGCGTCCATCCTGAACACTCTCGTTCTCTCCAGATTTATTGGGAAAATGTGGCCGCTGAAATTGCGCAAGTTTCTCGATTAGCGCTCACCCCGCGCTGCCCGATGATTGGCCGGCACCGACCGCCGACTTCGGCGCAAACCTTGCGCCAAGAATTGGGTGATAATCCGCGTTCATGATTCGTTCTCTAGCGTAATTTTTTGAAACGACGGCGGAACCATTGGCGAACTGATGAAAGCCACTTTCTGGCCCATCAAAATTCGGTTGCCAGAATGGCCAGACCCAGTGGTATAAAGATGATGGAAGGTCCCGGCAGCGCTAACATCGCGAGTCCGATGACCAGCGTACGCCGCAGAGTTTGTACGTAAGCTCGACGTTGCGCTGCGTCGGTCAGAAAATGAAAAACAGCACGATCGTGCCACAAACCAAACCGACGCGGCGGACTGAACGTCGTCACGTCCCCTTCGAACCAGCTCACGTTTCTGGCGCGTGATCCCAATCGATCACGCGCATACCGAAGGGAAGTCGGAGAAATATCCAACACCGCTACCGGCGAGTAACCTTGGCCCAATAAGCAATCGACGAGTGACGACACGCCACCGCCGACGTCGATAATTCTGGCGTGTTTGTCCACGCCGGAGGACGCAATCAGGCGCAATGAACGATCGGGCCGCGCCTGGAACCAACTGACGCCTTCGTAGCCATCGGCGTAAACGCGCTCCCAGTGCGCTTTGTCGTTCTCCGCGACGACGCCAATTGGTTCAGGTGAAAATAATCTGGGCGCCAGCTGACTTTTCATAAAATTCTCCGACGGTCAGGACCTGGTCCATTTGCGGGCAGAAGTCGTCCTTGGTCAGTTTGAACATGTCCACGGTGGCTTTGCAGGCGTAGATGTTCGCGCCTGCGTCGTGAATCATTTCGATGAACTCGCCGACTGGCGGGATGTCGATCTTCTCCATTTCTTTCTTCATCATCGTCGTGGCGATCCACGACATACCTGGGATCGCGCCCATCCATGTGGGCATGCCCATGCCCATTGGTGTCGGCACGCACAACGCCGGATTGCCTACGGTCGCGATTTTGATGTGGTCCATTTTCTTTCTCACGATGGCGTGGAGGCCGAAGAAGGTGAAAAAGAGGCTCGCGTCGATCCCTTCCATGCGCGCGCCGTTGGCCATGATCAGGCCTGGGTAAACGCCTTCCAGCGTTCCGCGCGAAACAATGATCGAGACTTTGTCGATTTTGCCGTTGTCCATAAACATGATGTTCCTTTCACACGCAGCTGACCGGCTTTGGATAGCCGGCGATCCTGGCCGCCTTTTTGATCGGCCCATCGGGGAACAAGGCGTAGAGGTCTTTGGTCGGGATGCCGCCGATCTTGTTCATGCGGCGCATTCCGGGCACGACGCCCCTTTCCTTGAAGTCCTTGTCGATGAAATCGAGGACTCTCCAATGCCCTTCGGTGAGTTCGATGCCTAGTTCGTTGGCAAGCGCAGCGGCGACATCGTGGTTCCACTGCGCGTGATTTGTCATGTAACCTTCGTCGTCGATGTCGATGGTCACACCGTTGAGTTGTATCTGTGTCATAAGGTCTCCTTCATTTGTTAGGAAGGTTGTGATGCTTCGAT
>WNGB01008952.1_pt1 | contig 38819 bp, 32 predicted proteins | sample 5400681 | NCBI WGS metagenome assembly WNGB01 (sample SAMN13153367, study PRJNA577476) | soil metagenome | isolation source: 115 cm soil or saprolite under grassland replicate 2 | place: USA:California | collected 2016-06-15 | reverse complement strand
TGAGCCGTTGGCTATAAATCAGCATTAGAGATCTCCTCCTTCCCCCCAGACAGAGCCAGGCGCTCTCTGTTGGGCCAATGGCTCGCCAACCAGGCTGGCTCAACTGACGAACTCGCCGTTCCAAAAGAGCCACACCCATTCGATATGATGCGGCATCGCCAGGTCCTCAATGACTGGCTCTGGCCCCCTCTCGATGGCCTAGATATTCAGCTCTTCCGTTCCCTCGTAGACGAAAGTCGTGGAGTCGCGGTTATTTCAGTGCCAGCGGCTAGTCCGCAACAGAGCCCAGTCCTGGTTACGAAGTCAAGCTTAGGTGGAACGCGCAGGGTCGAAAATCGTCTTTGGGTATTTCGAGCGCCGAAAGTCGAATGTCGCACACCTAGACATCGCTCGCCTCCATGGCCTCATAAGAGACGGTCGTCGACTCGACTTGGAATTGCGAGAGGGCATCGGCTCCATTCAGGCGCTTCTCGGCCAACTAACTGACCGACCGTCGTCGCCCCTCCCGCCGGCCGTCGCTCCGGAAGACATTGAGCAGCGGCTTGAGACCGCGATCAACGCCAGCCAGTTCACGAATGACTCGACTTTCGCATTGGTGGCAGTTCCACCGCAGCAGTTGAACCTACGCCAGATCTTCGAATCTAGGAACGCACCGCTGGTTCAACACCTCGAGAATCCGCCGACTATTCGCCGCTCTGGGTTCGACCTAGTGGCTGGCCAAAACTCGTCATTGCACGAAGGGCGTTTAAGGCGGGTTGTTACGGCCGAATACAAGTTGCTCGAACTTCATCGTGACGGCGTACTTGTATTCCTGACCTCCGGTGACCACCTTTGCAGGCGTGGCAATAATCCTCAGCGGCAATTCCCGCGGATCAATCCGGTAGTCCTCGTTGAAACTACGTATCTCTTTGTGCTCTTCCTGCACTCTGCACTAGACGGTCACATTGAAACCGGTGCCGCCGTGCAGCTTCAACTTGAGCTCCGTGGCTTTGAGACTGGTCCCAAGGCCCTAAGGCTCTACCCAGGCGCGCTGGATTCCCCTTATGGCCCGGCTACCGCTCCAGCCGGCACCTACAGGGGTTCTGTCGAGATTCGCTTCCAGCAGACCACCCCGGAAAGAGCCGCCGTTCTATTAATCGCCGAACTCTACTCATGGTTCGGGCTTGAGGAAGACCGAATCCCGTACACGCGAGAGTCCGATGAGGGCCTTGTCGTCGACCCAGATCAGATTGCTTCGCTTCGCTAGAGTGGAAGTGTCACCTATGCCTTGCGGAATCTCGAAGGCGCAATAGGTGGTTCAATACACCACCACAGACAGGCCTGTAAAGCCACAGAGGACAACGGTGCCACTGCGCTATTTTTGGGTCGATGAAAGGACCGGATACACCGATTCCCGGCAGCCCGGTTTCATCGGGTGTTGGCAGGCGAAGAGCCCGTACCGGAGTTCTCGGGGAGGCAGGTGCGCCTTGGTGAGGCCAAGCCGGCCTGGCTTTCGGGCCGGGATGGCCGTCAGGCCGTTTTGTCGAGCTTGCGGGCGTCGAGATCCCTGTAGGCTTGGCGGGTGAAGGTCATCACGTCGTCGATCTTCCGCGACAGCTCCTTGTCGTTCCGCTCCATCTGCTCTCTGAGATTGTCGACACCCTCGGCGACGAAGCGAATCTTGTCCGGGAGATCCTCGATGAGGACATGGGCTTCGCGGACTTCGGTTTCCAGCTTGTCCTGCCGCTGGTCCATCCGATCCAGCCGCTGGTTGATCTCATGGAACTGCCGATCCGTCTCTTCACGTGACTCCCGGAACTGCTGGACCGTCTGCTCCCGCAGCTGCTGAATCTGCTGTCCAAACTGCTGAAAATTCTGATCGAGATAACGCTTGAGATCGTCGTCCATGATTGGTTTCCTGTCCCGGAAACGCTAGCACAGAGAAAGGCAGAGGGGAAGACCGAAGATCGGTCATCCCTCCTCCCCCGCCGGCTGCAGCACGTAGCCGATGCCGCTGGCGGTCACCAGGTAGCGCGGCTCGGCCACGTCGGGCTCGATCTTCAGGCGCAGGCGGTGGACAAGCTGCTTCAGGAGCTGGCGGTCGTCCGAGACGCGGTTCCCCCAGACGTGACGCAGCAGGCGCTCGGTGGGGAGCGTATGGCCCGCGTTGGCGAAGAGGAGCTGGAGCAGCCGGAACTCCAGCTTGGTCAGCCGGACCGGCTCGCGCCCTCCGACGCTCACCGTCTGCCGCTCCACGTCGACGACGAAGTCCCCGGCCGTGAGAGGCGCCGGCCGGTCCCCTCCGGCAGCCGATCGGCGCAGCAGCGCGCGCACCCGCGCCAAGAGGGTCCGCGGGCTGAACGGCTTGGTCAGGTAGTCGTCGGCTCCGATGTCCAAGGCCTCGACCTGATCCTCCTCGCCGGAGCGCACGGTCAGCATCATCACCGGCACCGCCGAGCCCGCCCGGATCTTCCGGCAGACCTCCAGGCCGGAGAGGCGCGGCAGGTTCACGTCCAGGATCACCAGGTCGGGCTCCTCGCGCTCGAAGACCGCCAGGGCGGCGACGCCGTCGGCGGCATCCACCGTCCAGTAGCCGGCCTGGCGCAGGGCGTAGGTGATGAGCCCCAGGAGCTCGAGATCGTCGTCCACCACCAGGATCTTCATGCCGTGGCCCTCTCCTCGGTCTTTCTGGCGACGGGGCAGCGGGGCAAGGTCACCCGCACGCGGGTGCCGGAACCCTCGCGCCGCGCTTCCACCGTGCCGCCATGCCGCTCGACGATCGACTGGACGATCCAGAGACCCAGCCCCATGCCGCTCTGCTCCGGCTCGTCATCCTCCCGCCGCGGAGCACGCACGAAGCGCTCGAAAAGCGACCGCCCCGCGCCGCCCGGGATGCCCGGCCCCTCGTCTTCCACCCAGAGGACGACGACCTCCGGCCGCACCTCGCCGCCGATCCGGACGAGCGAATCGGCGGGCGCGTACTTCTGGGCGTTCGCCAGGAGATTGACGAAGACCTGGGTCAGTCGCGGCGCATCTCCCTCCACCTCCGGCAGCGGATAGGGGAGGTCGACCTCCAGCCGCTGTTTGCGCTGGGCGAGGAGCGGCGCGGTCAGCTCCACCGCCTCCTCCACCACCTCATCGAGCGCCACCGGCCCCCGCCGCAGCGACGCGTTCCCGGCCTCGATCCGCACGCTTTCGAGGAGGTTGTCGACGAGCTGCGTCAGGCGCAGGCTGCCGCGCTCCAGCGAGAGGACCAGCCGGCGGGTCGGGTTATCGGCCCCCTGTGCCTCGCGGTCCAGCTGGTCCAGCCTCTCGCGCAGCAGCTCGAGCGAGGCGCGCTGGGCGGCGAGCGGCGTTCTGAACTCGTGGGAGATGTGGGCGAGGACCGCGTCGCGCAGGCGCCGCGCCGCCTCCTGCTCGGTCTCGTCCGAGAAGAGCTGGAACTGGAGGTCTCCAGCCGGCGGGGCGCTCGCGATCACCACGACCTTCTGCGTGCCGTCCGCGACCTGCAGCCGCTCGGTGGCACGGGTGCTGCCGCGGAAGCGCGCGTGCAGGATCGGGCACTGATCCTCGCAGGGACGGGCTCCCCCGGGGCCGGCCGCCGGCTTCAAGACATCGCCGCAGAAGCGGCCGATCGCCGCCTCGGGAGCCATGCCCAGGAGCCGCGCCGCCTGGGGATTGAGATAGCGGATCCTGCGGTCGCGGTCGACGCTGAACACCCCTTCCGAGATGCCGGTGAGGACCGCCTCTCCCTCCGCCTGGCGCCGCCGCAGCTCGGAGGTCAGGCGCAGGAGCTGGCGCCGCGATTCCTCCAGAGTCGCCGCCAGCGCTCCCAGCTCCTCCCCCGGAGCCCGCGGAACGGGCGTCGCGAGGTCGCCGCGGCCGATGCGCTCCGCCGCTGCGGTCAGTGCCCTCATCGGACCGGTGAGACGCCGGCTGATCAGCAGACCGGAGAGAGTCGCCAGAGCGACGACGACGAGCGAGGTCCAGAGCAGGAGCTGGACGAGCCGCGCCAGGGAGGAGGCCACCGGCGCGGTGGGCAGGGAGGTCTCGACGAGAGCCACGACCGCGCCGTCCGGACCGCGCAGCGGCTGCACCGAAAGATAGACGCCGGCGAGCTCGCCGGAAGCGCTCGCACCCTCCAAATCCGACGCCGCACTGGCCGACAGAATCGGCAGGATCATGACAGGTAGTCCCACCTGCCGCGAAATCTCCCGCACGAAAGGATCGTCGAGGTTCAGAGCCGTGATGACCGTGGCACCACGGGCCGAGATCAGGGGAGACGCCGCCCCGAGCACCAGCCGGCCGGAGGGGCCCGAGACCACGGCCGGGCGGCCTCCGGCGGAGGCTCGCGCCAGCTCGTCCCAGGGAAGCGGCGCGCCGCTCTCCGCGACGAGGCGCCCCCCGACGAGCACCGCGCAGGCGGAGAGCCGGCTGGTGCGGCGGAACCGGTCGAGGAAGGTGGTGAGCCCTCGGGCATCTCCCTCTCCCAACAGGCGCCCCACCGTGGGGCGCTCGCCGAGCAGGTGGGCGGAGGTCTCCACATCGCGCGCCGAGCGCTCCACCGCCTGGAGGGCATTGGCTCCGGCGAGGGCCACCCGGGCCAGCGCCTGCTCGTCGGCCAGGCGGCGCAGCAGACGCACCCCGGCCACGGAGACGCACACCACAGCCAGCAACACCAGGCCGGTGTTCAAGCCGATCAGCAGCGTTCCCAGCCGGACCCGGCGCATCGCAGGAAGTCTACCCTCACCGGCTCGTCCTCCACTCGATCAGGCTCTTGAGCGCCAGGGTGACCAGGGCGAGCAGGGTGAGCAGCGAGGCCACCGCGAACGACGCAGAGAACTGGTACTCGTTGTAGAGGATCTCCACGTGCAGAGGCAGCGTGTTGGTCAGCCCGCGGATATGCCCCGAGACCACCGACCCGGCGCCGAACTCGCCCATCGCCCGCGCGTTGCAGAGGACCACGCCGTAGAGGAGCCCCCAGCGGACCTTGGGCAGGCTCACCCGGAAGAAGGTCTGCCATCCGGAGGCGCCGAGGGTCAGCGCCGCCTCTTCCTCGTCGTCCCCCTGCGACTGCATCAGCGGGATCAGCTCGCGCGCCACCAGAGGCGCGGTGACGAACATGGTGGCGAGAACGATCCCCGGCACGGCGAAGATGATCTTGATGTCATGGTCCGCGAGCCAGGGCCCGATCACGCCATGCGCGCCGAAGAGGAGGACGAAGATCATCCCGGCCACCACCGGCGAGACGCTGAACGGCAGGTCGATCAAGGTGACCAGCAGGTTCTTGCCGCGGAAGCGGAACTTGGCGATCGCCCACGACGCCGCCAGGCCGAAGACGAGGTTGACCGGCACGGCGATCGCCGCGACCAGCAGGGTGAGCCGGATCGCCGCGGTCGCCACCGGGTCGCGCAGAGCCGACAGGTAGGTGCTCCAGCCTCCTGCGAAAGCTTTGACGAAGACCAGGACCAGCGGAACGATCAGGAAGAAGCCGAGGAAGATGAAGGCAACCGCGATGAGCAGCCAGCGCACCAGGCGCGGCTCGGTCAACGGGCCATAGCGCTCATCGCGCAGCGCGGCCCCGCCCAGACCCCCCAGACGGTTGCCGGCCATCATGATGCCACCTCCGGAGCCTCACGTCCCTCCCTCCGATGCCGGCGCCAGGCGAAAAAGTTGATTAAGAAGAGGAGCGCGAACGAGGCAATCAGGAACACCAGGGCGATCGCCGTCGCCCCCGCGTAGTCGTACTGCTCGAGCTGGATCATGATCAGCAGGGGGACGATCTCCGACTTCATCGGCAGATTGCCGGCGATGAAGATCACTGAGCCGTACTCGCCCAGGGCCCGCGCGAAGGCGAGCACGAACCCGGTGACGATGGCGGGCAGCAGGTCGGGCAGGAGGACCCGCCGGAAGGTCGTCCAACGGCCGGCGCCGAGGCTCGCGGCGGCCTCCTCCACCTCCGGATCGACGTCGCGCAGCACCGGCTGCACCGTCCGCACCACGAACGGGAGGCCGATGAACGTCAGCGCCACCATGATCCCGAGCGGCGTGTACGCGACCTGGATCCCGAGCGGCGCGAGCCAGCGCCCGATCCAGCCGTTGGGCGCATAGATCGTGGCGAGCGCGATGCCTGCCACAGCCGTGGGCAGCGCGAACGGCAGATCCACCATGGCGTCCACCAGCCGCCGGCCCGGGAAACGGTAGCGCTCCAGCACCCAGGCGACGAGCACCCCGAATACGGCGTTGACCGCCGCGGCCACCAAGGCCGCGGTGAAGCTGAGCTTGAAGGCGGCGAGAGTGCGCGGCGTGGTTACCTTGGCCAGGAATTCAGCCCAGGTGAGCGATGCGGTCTTGAGGAGCACGGTCGACAGAGGGATCAGGATGATCAACCCGAGATAGAGGAGCGCGATGCCCAGGGACAGGCCGAAACCCGGGAGCACGCTGCCGCCCGGCAGCCGCCGGCCGCCCCGCCGCCGCGCCGCGACCGGCGCCGGTTCCGTCTCGAGCACCGTTCCACGCTCCTCCGTCACGTCCATGATCCTAACCGCCCGCTCCGGAGATCTGGTCGAAGATGCCGCCGTCGGCGAAGTGCTCCTTCTGCGCCTTCGTCCAACCGCCGAACATCTGGCCGATGGTGAACAGCTGCACCTGCGGGAACTGCTGCGCGTATTTCGCCGCCACGGCCGGGTTGCGCGGCCGGTAGTAGTTGCGGGCCGCGATCTCCTGCCCCTCGGGGGAGTAGAGGAAGTCGAGATAGGCCTTGGCCACGGCGCCGGTCTTGTGTTTGTTGGCGTACTTGTCGACCACGGTGACCGGCGGCTCGGCCAGGATGCTCACCGACGGCACCACGAGCTGGACCTGCCCCTTGCCGATCTCCCGGACCGCCAGGAGCGCCTCGTTCTCCCAGGCGAGGAGCACGTCGCCGATGCCGCGCTCGACGAAGGTGACCGTCGAGCCCCGGGCGCCGGTGTCCAGGATCGGCACGTTCTTGTACAGGCGCTGGACGAAGTCCCGGGCCTTCGCGGGATTGTTGCCGTATTTGCGAAGGGCATAGCCCCAGGCTGCCAGGTAGTTCCAGCGCGCGCCGCCGGAGGTCTTGGGGTTCGGGGTGATCACCTGCACCCCGGGCCGGACGAGGTCGTCCCAGTCCTTGATCTTCTTCGGATTGCCCTTGCGCACCAGGAAGACGATCGTCGAGGTGTAGGGGGAGCTGTTGTTGGGCAGGCGGGTCTGCCAGCTCTTCGGCACCAGCCCGGCGTTGGCCACGGCGTCGACGTCGTAGGCGAGAGCCAGGGTGACCACGTCGGCCTCCAGGCCGTCGACGACCGAGCGCGCCTGCTTGCCCGAGCCGCCGTGCGACTGCTGGATCTCGACGTCCTGGCCGGTCTTCGCCTTCCACTGCTTCGCGAAGGCGGCGTTGATGTCCTGATAGAGCTCACGCGTCGGGTCATACGAGACGTTGAGCAGCTTCACGGTCGCCGCGAACGACGTCGCGGCCCCCAGGAAAAGCGCCAGGAGCACGGCGGGAACGGCTCGGAATCTCATGATGTCGGTCGCTCCTTTCAATCTATTTCCATTCAAAACGCGATCTGGAAGCGGCTCAGGAGGACGCTCTCGTCCTCGCGGTCTCCGGAGGAGGCGCCGCCTTCGAACTGCGTCCGCTCATAATCGAGCTGGACCTTGACGTTACGGTTGAGATACCAGTTGAGGCCCAGCGCCCAGGCCTCGGCCGACCTGGCCGAGCTCGCCAGGTTCGCGAAGAGGGGGAACGTGTCCTCGTCGATCTCCAGGCGGCTGTAGCGCGCCGCGAGCTCGACGTCTCCCCAGGTCTTCGCCTCGCGGTCGAACGGCTTCTTGGGGCTGACCGCGCGGAAGGTCGGCTCGCCCCCGGTGAGCACCCAGGAGGCCGCGACCTGCCAGGATGTGTTCTCCAGCTCCCGGGTCACATCCGCCCGCCGCACCTCCTGGCGGGAGATCACGTACTCGGTCAGCAGGCCGAATGGCCCATGGTAGAGGTAGCCCTGGGGCGCAAGCCGGAAACGCTCGCCGTCGGCGATCACCGTGCCGGCCGCGGTACCGTCCGAGCGGTAGCTGAAGAAGGTCTGCTGACCCGGAGTGCGGTAGCCCGCGAGGCTGGTCGAGGTGAGGGTCCCGAGCTGGTCGCCGGTGCTCGCCGCCACGCCGAAGCCCAATCCCTTCCAGGGACCATTGCCAGCGAGGAACGGTTGAAAGAAGAGGCGGGCCGCGTAGTCCTTGCCGTCGTTGGTGTCGAGATCGCCGTTGCCGCCGTCGGGCACGCCGTTGAACACGCCGGCCGCCCAGCTCACGTTGCCGCCGGCCAGATCGCCGAAGAGCTGGATGCCGAGGTCGCGGTTGGGCACCAGGTTGGTCGGCAGGGCGCGCTCCACGAACAGGAGGTCCTGGCCCGACTGCAGGCGTTCCAGGCCGACGGGCGGCTTGAACTTGCCGGTCCGCACCTTGAGCTTGGGCGAGAAGCGGGCGTCGAGATAGGCGTCCTGGAGGACGGTCGTGCCGGCGCCGAAGTCGGGCATGACCCGGAAATCGAAGATCTTGAAGACCGTCCCTTCGAAGATCGGACGCACCCGCCGCAGGATGAACGTGTCGGTCGCCGGGCGCTCGTCGTCGCCCTGGAAGAAGCGGCCGTCGAGCTGGACGTAGCCGCGGATCTTGAGCTGGTACGCGCCGTCGGCCGACTTGAGCGAAAAGCCGTCGCGGCCGGAGGTGGCGCTGGTCGCCGTCTTGGCCTTCTCCGCGGCCGCCTCCTTGTCGATCTCGTCCTTGCGTTCGAGGATGCGGATCTTCTGATCCAGCTCCTCGACCTTCTCCTCCAGCGTCTTCTGATCGGGCGGTGTGACCGGCGGAGGGGCCTCCTGCCAAGCCCGGAGCGGTCCTGCCGGGAGCAGCAAGAGAGCGCAGAGCGACCATCTACCGAATCGATTTATGGGAAAAATCACGACGATACCTCCGGGGAGTGGACGATCAGCACCGGGCGCTCCCCCAGGTCGGGAAGCAGGCGCGGGAGCAGGGGGCCGAGGGAGATCTCCCGGCTGCGGCCGGGCAGCGGGACTCCGACGACCACCAGGTCGTGCCCTCCCTCCTCCACCTGCGCGACGATCTCCTCGATCACCGCGCCATAGCGGACGCGGGTCTCGACCTGCACGCCCAGGCGGCCCATGGCGCGGCGGTTGCCTTCGAGAAACCGCGCGGCGCGCTCGACCGCGCCCACCTCCGCCGCTTCGGCGGTGCGCTCGTCCGCGGGGAGAACGGTCAGGATCGTCGCCGTGGCCTGGAGATGGCGGGCCAAGCGGCCGGTGAAGGCGACGTCCTCCTTGCCCGGCTCGCCCACGGCCACACAGACGAGGAAGCTCGACGGCACCCGGGCCGGGAAGCCAACCGGGACGAGCAGCACATGATGCCGCCCCGAGGCGAGGACCTCCTCGGCCAACGCGAGGCCGTCGGCAGGAGCCTTCTCCGGCAGGACGAGGATGACGAGATCGCAAGGCTCGCGCTCCGTCTCCGTGGCGACCGCCTCGCCCGGTGGCTCCGGCGACTGGCGGATGTCGACGGCCGCGAGGCCGGAACCGAGACGCTCGCGCGCGGCGCGCACCGATTCGGCTCCGGCGGACCCGCCGACGCCGCTGCAACCCAGGAGGGTCACGCGGGCATGCGCCAGGCGGGCGAGCTCGGCGCCCAGGGAGAGGGCGGCATCGGCTTGGCTCGTGCCGTCGGTGAGCAGCAGGAAGCGCAGGCCGGGATGGACCAGGGCATGGACGCGCTGCACCCCGACCCAGGTCGTGTCCCCCAGGTGCAGGGGGAAGCGGCGCGCCTGGTCCTGCGAACGGCTCGCCTCGACCCAGATGTCGCTGCTGCCGAACGGCGGCGGAGGAGCGATGGACCGCACGCCCCGCAGCGGAGGCAGGCGCAGGCGCAGCTTCTCGAACGAGCCGACGAACGCCCGGTGGTCGACCACGGCGCGGCCGAGCACCGGACAGGCCATGTCGTCCGGGTTGTCGCGCAGCGCCACGTCTTCGGGCCGGAAGAGGACCTGGACGCGGCGGGAGCCGCCGTCCTCCGCCCGCGTCGCCAGCGGGAACTGCACCGGTCCCAGCCGGACGCCGTCGGCCGTGCTCTCTCCCACCATGAGGTTGGCCGAGCCCAGGAAGCTCGCGACCAGCTCGGTCTCCGGCCGCAGATAGAGCTCCTCCGGCGGCCCAGCTTCGAGCAGCCGGCCGAAGGAGAGGACGGCCAGGCGGTCGGCGAGCTCGAAAGCCTCCTCCTGGTCGTGGGTGACGAAAATCGTCGCGATCCCGAGCTCGCGCTGGATGTCGCGGATGGTGCGGCGGAGCTCCGTGCGGACCTTGGCGTCGAGGGCGCCGAAGGGCTCGTCCAGGAGGAGCACCTCGGGCTGGTGGGCGAGGGCGCGGGCGAGAGCCACCCGCTGCTGCTGCCCGCCGGAGAGCTGGCGCGGCAGACGGCCGCCCAGACCGGCGAGACCGACCAGCTCCAGAAGCTCGTCGCGCCGGCCGCGCCGCACCGCTTTGGGCACGCCGCGGATGGAGAGGGCGAACTCCACGTTCTCGGCCACCGTCATGCCGCGGAACAGGGCGTAGCTCTGGAACACGAACCCGACGCCGCGCTGCGCCGGCGGCAGGTCGGTGACATCGCGGCCATGAAGGAGGACGCGCCCGCCGTCGATGTCCGTGAGACCGGCGACCATGCGCAGCAGCGTGCTCTTGCCGCTGCCGGAGGCCCCGAGCAGAACGAACAGCTCGCCGTCCGCCACCTCCAGAGAGACGTTGTTGACGACCGGATGCCCGGAGTACCTCTTGATCAGGTCTTCGACGACGATCGACATACCGCACCGACCTCCTTCCAGGGAGGATAGGGAGCGGCGGTGACAGTGTCAGTCGAAGAGCGGTGACAAAACGGGCGGGGATTTGGAACCTGCTCGCTTGCTCAGCGGTGGCTTATTTCTTCTGAGCTTCCATGTACATCCGGAGGACCGCGCGGCAAGGTCGCGATTCCCGCGGTGCTCCGCGCGATCGAGCACGAGCTCGGTCGGCAACAGGCAAGCCTCGCGGGATGAGGTGATCAAGCCCCGGGTCACCGGGGCGGGAAAAGATCGCTGACGCGAACCTCCAAGCCGGGGAGCACGGCCGAGCGCACCGTCTCTCCCTCTCCGCCCCGGCACAGCTCGACATAGCGGCGGCGATCATCGCTCAGGCGATAGACCATGGCCATCCGGGCCTGCGGATCAACCAGCCAGTACTCCGGGATGCCTGCCTCGCGATAGGCGTCGAGCTTGACGGTCTCGTCCCTTCGGCGGGTGCGAGGCGAGAGCACCTCAATCACGAGATCCGGGACTCCCTGAAAGAACGTCGCGCCCGCGCGCGGCTGGTTTCCGGCACGGAAGAAGACCACGTCCGGCTCCACAGGATCAGTGAGACCGACGGGAAGACGGATGTCGAAGGCGGCGATCAACACAACACCGAGACGACGGTCGTGGACGAACCGCCCCAAGGTCTGGTCGAGCTGCCAGACTGCGTACTGGTGATCGTAGATCGGTGGCGGCGTCACGTACAGGGATCCCCGGATGACCTCGTAGCGGTTGCCGTCGTCGGGCAGGCGCAGATAGTCCTCATAGGTCCAATCCCCCTGAGCGGGCCAAGCGTGCCCGTCCAATGCTGCGGGAAGTACCGGGGAACGTGCCGGTTCGGCCATCGAAGTCCTCCAGAGCCGAGAATAGCGACCCGGGCAGGGACCGTCAATCCACATCGATCGTCGCCGGGAAGGATGACACAGGTGGCGGCTCGCCGCAATCCGGCGGATCACGGTTGCCATGGATCCCTCCGCCGTCACCGGGCCGGATGCTGATGGCCGTCCTATCCGGCCCAACGGGCCGGGAGAACATAGCCCAGGGATGAGGCCGCAGGCCGATGGCTCTTTGACGTCGATGTCCTGGGCTGGGAGGACATCGAGGATCTACTCCGGCGGCATTCCAATGTGCTGGCCTGGTATCGCGACGAGAGGGCCAAGGTCCATGCTCTCCACCTCGACCTCCGGGGTGGCCGAACCGTGGTGCTTGCACTGGACGCCGTTGCGCCCGGAACCCCCGAAGCGATCCTCTCCATAGAGGTCGACCCCGTCCTGTCGCTGGCCACGGCGGCCGTGGAGCTTGGCGCCGGAGTCCTGCCAGATCTCGCGGAAGAGGGCCAGGACGAGATCCTCGAAATCGTCGTCCCCCTTAGGCAGCGGGATTTCCTGGCGTGGCGCGTCAGTCATGGAGGGTTCCGGGAAACACGAAGATTGTATCGGAGCCGGGCGGGGTACGGGCGGCCGGCGCCCCACCCCGGGTTGAAACCCGGGGCTATGAATGGCCGTCCCTGACGGGACGGAGATCCGATGCGCATCGACCCTTCGTCCTGCTACGCCTCTGTCCCGAAGGGACAGCCATTTTTAGCCCCGGGTTTCCAACCCGGGGCGGGTGGCGGCGCCAATCTCTCAACATCTGCGGGGGCGCTCCGCTGTCGCCCCTTCGGGGCTTGTTGATGGATGGGCACCCGCGACCTGGGGCTTACGCCCCAGGCTTTATGATGTCGCCCCTTCGGGGCTGGATTCCGTTCCGGCCTCATGCATCGCCCCCCCTCCGCCTTGCCTTCCGCCCCCTCCCGCGGTACTCTCCCCCGCGTTGCCATGTCGCGCAAAAGGCTCCAGTCTCTCGGCCTCGCCCTGACCCTCGCGCTCGGCTCCGCCGCCGCCGGCTGCCGGGACTTGAGCTACGCCGCCGGCGATCCCAAGGAGCTTCACGTCGGCATCGTCTTCGACAGCGGAGGCAAGGACGACCGGTCGTTCAACGCGGCGGCCTACCGCGGCGTCAAGCGGGCGGCCAAGGACTTCCCCATCGTCCTGCGCGACGCCGAGCCGGGCGATCCGGCGTCTCTCGAGCCCGCCATGCGCGCCTTTGCCGAGGTGAGCTATGACCTCGTCATCGGCATCGGGGGACGCTCGGCTTCGTCGGCGGCATGGATGTCCCCCTCATCCACAAGTTCGAGGTGGGCTACGAGGAGGGAGCGCGCGCGGCCAATCCCAAGATCCGCGTCATCCAGAACTACGTCGGCGTCACCGAGACGGCTTGGAACAATCCCGGCAAGGGCAAGGAGCTGGCGGTGGCGCAGATCGGCAAGGGCGCGGACGTCATCTTCGCCGCCGCCGGCAACTCGGGGCTCGGCGTCTTCGACGCCGCCGAGCAGTACGACAAGTACGTCATCGGCGTCGACTCCAACCAGAACTGGGTCAAGCCCGGCCACGTCCTCACCAGCATGGTGAAGCGGGTCGACAACGCCGTCTACCAGATCATCAGCGACCTCGTGAGCCACCGGTTCAAGGGCGGCATTCACGTCTACGGCCTGCCGGACGGCGGCGTCGGCTACGCCATGGACCAGTACAACGCCAAGCTCATCTCTCCCGACGTCATCCGCGAGGTCGAGACGGCCAAGGCCAAGATCATCCGCGGCGAGATCAAGGTCACGGACGCGATGGCCCAATAGCGATGATCGAGCTGCGCGAGATCACCAAACGCTTCGGCGACGTGCTGGCCAACGATCGCGTGAACCTCGCGGTGGCGCCCGGCACCATCCACGCCATCGTGGGCGAGAACGGCGCCGGCAAGTCGACGGCCATGCGCATCGCCTATGGCTTCTACGGAGCCGATGCGGGGGAGATCCTGGTCGAGGGCCAGGTGCGCCGTTTCGAGAGCCCGCACGACGCGATCAAGTTGGGAATCGGCATGGTCCACCAGCACTTCATGCTGGTCGAGCCGATGACGGTGGCCGAGAACATCGTGCTGGGGATCGAGCCCGGCTCGGCCGTGGCGCTCGACCTGAAAACCGCCGAAGCGCGCATCCGCGCCCTCTCGGACGAGCTCGGCCTGGCCATCGATCCGGCGCGGCGCGTCGAGGACCTCTCGGTGGGGCAGCGGCAGCGGGTGGAGCTGCTCAAGGCGCTCTACCGCGAGGCGCGGCTGCTGATCCTCGACGAGCCCACGGCCGTGCTCTCGCCGCAGGCGACGGCGGAGATGTTCGCCATCCTGCGGCGGATGCGGGAGCAGGGCAAGACGATCGTCATCGTCACCCACAAGCTCTCGGAGGTGCTGGACATCTCGGACGAGGTCACGGTGATGCGCGACGGCCGGGTGGTGGGCCATCGCCGGACCGCCGAGACGAGCGCCGCCGAGCTGGCGCGCCTCATGGTGGGGCGCGACGTGCTGTTGCGGGTGGTCAAGCCGGAGGCGAAACCGAAAGCTCCGGTGCTCGCCGTGCGCGGCCTCTCGCTGACCCTGCCGGACGGCGAGAAGCGGCTCGACGACGTCTCTTTCGAGGTGCGCGCCGGGGAGATCGTGGGCATCGCGGGGATCGAGGGCAACGGCCAGACGGAGCTGATCGAAGCCCTGGCGGGCTTGGTGGACGTCGGCGCCGTCTCCGGAGCGATCGAGCTCCAAGGCAAAGACGTGTCCGCGCTCTCCGCCCGCGGGCGCCGGGCGCGCGGGGTCTCCCACGTGCCGGAGGATCGGCACCGGCGCGGCCTGCTGCTGGATTTCGACCTCATGGAAAACTCGATCCTCGGCGCCGACGACCGGCCGCCGGTCGCGGTGGGTCCGCGCCGGTTCTGGCTGAACCTCGACGCCATCCGCCGCAAGACGGAGAAGATCCTCGAGGAGTTCGACGTGCGGCCGCCGGACCCGCGACTGCCGGCGCGGTCCCTCTCCGGCGGCAATCAGCAGAAGCTGATCCTCGGCCGCGAGGTGGACCAGCAACCGAAGCTGCTGCTGGTGGCGCAGCCGACCCGCGGCGTGGACATCGGTGGCATCGAGTTCATCCACCACCGGCTGGTGGAGCTGCGGGACGGCGGCTGCGCCCTGCTCCTGGTCTCCTCGGAGCTCGAGGAGGTGACGGCTCTCGCCGACCGCCTTCTGGTGATGCGCCAGGGCCGGATCGTCGGCGCGGTGGACCCCGGGAGGACCTCCATGGAAGAGATCGGACTGCTGATGACCGGCGGCAGCGCCGCCGCTTGAAGCTGGGAGCGCCCGCGGCCCAGGACTGGAATAACGCACGATGAAACTCCTGCGCGAGCTGCTCTTCCCCCTGGCCGCCGTGGTGGCGGCTTTCGCCGTGGGCGCGATCGTGGTGCTGGCGGTGGGCGACAACCCCATCACCACCTACGCGCTCCTCATCGGCAGCGCCTTCACCTGGCCGGACGGCATCGGCTACACGCTCTTCTATGCCACGCCGCTCATCTTCACGGGCCTCGCGGTGGCGGTGGCGTTCCGCTGCGGTCTGCTCAACATCGGCGCCGAGGGGCAGCTCTACGCCGCCGCGTTCATGACCGCCTGGGTGGGCATCCTCTGCGCCGGCTGGCCGGCGTGGCTGCTGCTGCCGCTGTGCTTTTTGACCGCGCTCGTGGCCGGCGGCTTCTGGGGCGCGGTGCCGGGCGTGCTCAAGGCCCGCTTCGGCGCCCATGAGGTCATCACCACCATCATGATGAACTTCATCGCGGTGGCCCTGGCGAGCTACTTCACGCAGTACCACTACAAGCCGCAGGGCGATCCGATCCTGGAGACGGTGCCGATCGGCGCCGGCGCCCACATCGCGCGGCTCGGCCGGTTCGTTCCGGGCTTCCCGGAACGCATTCCTCTCAATCTCGCGTTTCCCCTCGCCCTCCTCGCCTGCCTGCTCGTCTACCTCTTCCTCTGGCGCACGCGCTGGGGCTACGAGATCCGCGCCACCGGCGCCAACCCCGCGGCGGCGCAGTACGGCGGCATCGCGACGGGCAAGCAGATCGTGCTCGCCATGTCGATCTCGGGAGCGCTCGCCGGCCTGGTGGCGGTCAACGAGGTGCTCGGCTACCGCTACCGCTACTACGACAGCTTCTCAGCCGGCTACGGCTTCACCGGCATCGCCGTGGCCCTGCTGGGCCGCAACCACCCCGCCGGCGTCATCCTGGCCGCGCTGCTGTTCGGAGCCCTGCTGCGCGGCGGGCTCTTCGTGGACATCTTCACCGAGCACGTCTCGAAGGACCTGGTGATGGTGCTGCAGGGGATCATCATCCTGTTCGTGGCGTCGGAGGCGCTGTTCCGCGGTCTTTCGAGGAGGAGAGGGAAGGGCGTATGAACATCATCCTGATCCTGCTGGCCTCCGCCGTCCGCCAGGCCACGCCGCTCCTGCTCGCGGCTCTGGGCGGTCTCTACTCCGAGCGCTCCGGGGTGATCAACATCGCGCTCGAAGGGTTGATGCTCGCCGGCGCCTTCACCGCCGCCTCGGTGACCCACTACTCCGGCAGCCCGTGGATCGGTCTCGCGGCGGGCATCGGAGCCGGAGTCCTCGTGGCGCTCGTCCACGGCGTCGCCTGCATCCGCTTCAAGGCGGACCAGGTGGTGAGCGGCACGGCGATCAACATCCTCTTCCTCGGCGTGCCGGCGCTCCTCTCGGGCGCTCTCTTCGAGTCCACCGGCGCGACGCCGCAGCTCCCGCAGGGCCAGCTCATGCCGCTGGCGCCCATCGTGCTCGCCTTCGTCCTCGTGCCGGTCACCTGGTACGTGCTGAACCGGACGCCCTTCGGTCTGCGGCTGCGCGCGGTCGGTGAGAACCCCGAGGCGGCGGATACGGCGGGGGTGAACGTGGCGCGGGTGCGCTTCGCGGCGGTGATGCTCTCCGGGGCTCTCGCGGCGATCGGCGGCGCCTATCTCTCGATCGGCCAGTCGTCGCTCTTCGCGCGCAACATGACGGCCGGCCGCGGCTTCATCGCTCTCGCGGCGCTGATCTTCGGCAAATGGCGGCCGGTGCAGACCATGCTCGCCTGCCTGCTCTTCGGCTTTGCCGAGGCGCTGTCGATCCAGATGCAGGGCGTCTCGCAGATTCCGGTCCAGTTCATCCAGATCGTCCCCTACGTGCTGACCATCGTCGTCCTCGCCGGCTTCATCGGCCACTCCCGGGCGCCGCGGGCTCTGGGGGTCCCGTACCAGGAAAAGCGGTAGATCCGGCGAAGAGACCCGCTGTCGTTCCGTCGGACGCTGGTGGTTCCCTCCGCGTGCTCGTGGTCGACGTGGACGGGAGCGTGGAATCCCGGCTCGCAACGGCGCTCGAAGGCACGTCCGAGCGTGAGCGGTTCGCGTTGACGCGTTCCTCCGGCCTGCGAGAGACCCTCGACAAGCTCGCCTCGGCTGCGAGAGGAGGAGCGCCTGCTGCGGGTCATTGCCGGCGGCGCTCCGGTCACTGCATAGCATCGGACGGATCGGACCGATCGGACGGATCTGTCCGATCACTCTTCCCGTGCGCTGTGCGAAGTATATAGAATCGCCTTCAGGGTACCCTGGTATGAGCGAGAAAGACCAGCGACTGCGGGCGAGCGGCGGCTATCGCAAGCTACGGTCGTTTCAGGTGACCACGGTCATCTACGATGCGACGGTCTCGTTCTGCGCCCGCTTTCTCGACAAGCGGTCACGCACCGTGGATCAGATGGTGCAGGCTGCGCGCAGCGGACGGCAGAACATCGCCGAGGGCAGCCGGGCGTCGGCGACCTCTTCGCAGACCGAGCTGCGTCTGGTCAACGTCGCCCGCGCCAGCCTCGATGAGCTCCTGCTCGACTACGAGGACTTCCTGCGCCAGAGCGGCAAGCGCCAGTGGGACAAGAACGACCGCGAGGCGAGGGTGGTGCGGGCGATCGGGAGGGTACACCAACCGGATTACACCGATTGGCTCAACCACGACGACTCAGCGGTGGTCGCCAACGCGGTGATCTGCCTGATTCACCAGGCCAACTACCTGCTCGACCAGCAGATCGCCGCCCTGGAGCGCGACTTCATTCAGGAGGGTGGTTACAGCGAGAGCCTCGCTGCGGCAAGGCTCGCGGAGCGGGCGAGGCAGAGGCAAGGGAATGAGGGGGATCGGACGGATCTGTCGGATCTGACCGATAATCAGACCGATCGGTCCCATCCGACCGATCCGTCCGATACTGCCCCCACCTGCCCGGCTTGCGGCAACGGCATGGTACTGCGCACCGCCCGCAAGGGCTCTCGTGCCGGGTCGCGGTTCTGGGGATGCTCCGGCTACCCGCGATGCTCGGGAACCCGGCCGTTTTAAGCGCCCCTACGCCGCCGGCCGCAGCTCTTCGCGCCGGACCTTGAGCCGCCGCAGGGCTTCCTTGACGCTCGCCACCCCTCGCAGGTCGTCGAAGAGCGAGTAGAAGACCGGCGTCGCCAGCAGGGTCAGCAGGAGCGAGAGCGATTGCCCGCCGATCACCACCACGGCGATGGCGCGGCGCTCCTCGGAGCCCGGACCGGTGCCGAGCGCGAGCGGAAGCATGCCGGCGACCAGGGCCATCGTGGTCATCAGGATCGGCCTCAACCGATCGCGGTTGCCCTGGAGGATCGCGGCCATGCGCTCCATCCCCTGCCGCCGCAGGTTGTTCATGTGGTCGATCTGCAGAATGGCGTTCTTCTTCACCACGCCGAAGAGCACCAGGACGCCGAGAGCGCTGTAGAGGTTCAGCGTGTTGTGGGTCGCCCACAGGGAGAGCAGCGCGAAGGGGACCGACAGCGGCAGCGACATCAGAATGGTCAGCGGGTGGACCACGCTCTCGAACTGCGAGGCCAGGATCATGTACATGAAGATGACCGACAACATCAGCGCGAACAGGAACTCGCGGTAGGTGCGGGCGAGCTCGCGGCCCCGGCCGCTCACCGCCGTCGAGTAGGTGGCCGGCATGTGCAGGTCGTCCGCAGCCTTCTGGAGGGCCTCCAGCCGGTCGGCCATCGCATAGCCGGGTCCGACGCCCGCCCGGATGCTCACCTGGCGCTGCCGGTCGAGCCGGTCGATGCGCGACGCCGTGGCCTCCTCCCGCAGTCGCACGAGGTTGTCCAGCGGGACGAGACTGCCCCGGCCGCTCGAGATATAGAGCCGCGTCACCTCGTCGGCGTTGTTGCGCGTGCCTTCCTCGAGGCGGAGCTGGACGTCGTAGTCGTCGTTGATCTGCGGATCGTAGAAGCGGGAGACCTCCTCGTCGCCCCCGACCATCAGGCGCAGCGCCGTGGCCACGTCCGACATCTGGACGCCGAGGTCCGCGGCACGGGCGCGGTCCACCGTGACGCGCAGCTCGGGCTTGTCGAGCTTCAAGGTCGTGTCGGCGTCGACGATGCCGGGGATCTCCCCGCTGTCGATCTTGTCGCGCAGCTGGTTGGCGTAGGCCGAGAGCTGGACGATGTCGGGGCCGCGCAGGGCGAAGTCGAGCTCGGCACTGCCGCCTCCGATGTTGAACGACTGGATGTTGCGCACCGAGCAGCGCAGGTCCTTGAACTTGCGGAGGCGGCCGCGCACCTGGTTCATCACGTCGCGCTGCGAGTAGTTGCCGCGGAAGGCCGCGGCTGGATCGAGCCGGAGCAGGCTCGTCAGGAAGCGGCTCACGGAGAGCTTGCGCTCCTCGTGCGGGGCGATGCGGATGTAGACGTTCCCCTGGTTGACGCCGCCCAGGAACCCGCCGCCCGCGGTGGCCAAGACCTCGCGCACGCCCCGGACTTGCCGCAGCTGGCTCTCGACGGTGCGCATCGCATCGTCCATGGCCGCCAGGCTGGTCCCCTCGGGCGCATTGACGTTGACCTCGAACTCCGATTCGTCCACGTCGCCCGGGATGTACTCCATCTTGACCGCGCGGTAGAGCGGGATCGAGGCCAAGATCACGCCGAGACAGACCAGGGCCGCGGCGAACCGGTGCCGCATGGTGAAGCGGAGCATCCGCGAGTAGTTGGCGTCGATCCGGCCGTAGAAGCCCTGGCGCGATTTTGCTGACCCTTCATGCCCCGCAGCGTCCTGAGAGCGCAGCAGCCGGGCGCTCATCATCGGCGTCAGCGTGAACGAGACGAGGAGAGAGACCAGCACCGCCGCCGCCGCCGTGAGGCCGAACTGGTAGAGGAAGCGGCCCGAGATGCTGGACATGAACGAAACCGGCACGAAGATGACCACCAGCGACAAGGTCGTCGCGAGGACCGGCAGGGCGATCTCGGCGGTGGCCGCCCGTGCCGCCTCGAAGGTGCTCATCTTCTTCTCCTCGACGAAGCGGAAGATGTTTTCGAGCACCACGATGGCGTCGTCGATGACCACGCCGACCATCAGCACCAGGGCGAGCATGGTGACGCTGTTGAGCGTGAAGTCGAGCGCCGCCATCATGCCGAAGGTGGCGATGACCGAAGACGGGATCGCCACGGCGGCGATGAGGGTGGTGCGCCAGCTGCGCATGAAGAGGAGCACCACCAGCGAGGCGAAGATGCTGCCCAGGATCAGGTGGATCTTGATCTCGTGGAGAGCCGCGTAGATGTAGCGCGACTGGTCGCGGATGACCTGCAGCTCCAGATCGCCCGGGAGCTGCGGAGCGATGCGCGCGAGCGCCTGCTTGGCCGCTTCGATGACCTGGACCGTGTTGGCGCCCGACTGCCGCCGCACCTCGATGGTGACGGTGGGCACGCCGTTCAGCCGCGCCACGGAGCGCTGCTCCTTGGTGCCGTCCTCGGCGTATCCGAGGTCGCTGACGTGGACCGGCTGGCCGTTGACCGTGCTCACCACGAGGTTGTTGAAGTCCTTGGCCTCGGTGAAGCGGCCCATGGTGCGGAGCGTCATCTCGCGGTTGGCGTTGGTGACGTTGCCGCCCGGGACGTCGGTGTTCTGCCGCACCAGGGCGTCGCGCACGCCGGTGATCGGGATCTGGTAGGCCTCCAGGCGCTGCGGATCGACCCAGATGTTGATCGCCCGTTCGAGACCACCCACCAGGGTCACCTCACCGACGCCGGACGAGCGCTCGAGCTGGACCTTGACGATCTTGTCGGCGATCTCGGTCAGCTCCCGCAGGTCGCGGTTGCCGGAGAGGGCCACGGTCAGCACCGGCGAGCTGTCGTTGTTGAACTTGGTCACCACCGGCGGCAGGGTGTCCTCCGGCAGGTTGCGTACCACCGTGGCGATGCGGTCGCGGATGTCCTGGGCCGCGGTGTCGATGTTCCGGCTGAGGTCGAAGGTGACGATGACGAACGAGCTGCCGGCGGAGGAGACGGAGCGCAGCTCCTGGATCCCCTCGACGGTGTTGACCGCCTCCTCGATGGGCTGGGAGACCTGGTTCTCCATCTCCTCGGGAGAGGCGCCCGGCAGGTTCGTCCGGATCGAGACCGTGGGCAGGTCGACCGATGGGAAGCGGTCGACCCCCAGGCGGCCGTAGCTGGCGGCGCCGACCACGACCAGGGCGAGGATGATCATGGCCGCGAACACCGGCCGGCGGATACAGATCTCGGCGAGCTTCTGCATGATGGACGACCTGGACCTTCCCTACGGCGCCACTCTCACGGGTTGGCCGCCGACCAGGTTGCCGGGGTTCACCACCACCGGCTCGCCCACGGCGACTCCATCGACGATCTCGACGCGGTCCCCGGCGTGGCGGCCGGTGCGGACGCGCTTCTCGACAGCTTTGCCTTCCTCGATGCCCATCACCTTTTCGATGCCTGCGAAGCGCACGATGGCGGTGGCGGGGACCACGACCGCCGGCTCGGAGGACTTGGTCACGATCTCCGCCTTGGCGAAGGAGCCCGGGCGCAGGCGGGCATCCGGGTTGGGGACCTCGGCCTCGATCTGCAGCGTGCGGTTGTCCTCGCTGATCGACGGGCTGATCCGCGCCACCCGCCCGGCGTAGGTGGCCGGGTCTCCTTCGACCGTCACGCGCACCTCCTGCCCCGTGCGCACGGCGGGGGCCTCGCGCTCCGGGATGGCCAGGCGCAGGCGCAACGGATGCACCCGCACCAGCACCACGGCCGGCGCGCCGGCGGCCACGTAGTCCCCCGGGCTGACCAGGCGCTCGCGGATCATGCCGTCGAACGGCGCCCGGAGCGTTGAGTCCGCCAGCTGCTGGCGGGCGATCTCCAGCTCCGAGATGCGCTGTCCGAGCACGGCCTGGCGGCCGCGCGCGTCCTCGATCGCCTGCTGGTAGCGCGCCTCGGCGACGCCGAAGTTGGCCTCGGCGGTGTCCAAGTCCTGCTGCGGGATGAGCTGCTGTGAGAAGAGGTTGGCCATGCGGTCGCGCGTCAGGCGCGCCTGGTTGAGCGTCGCCGCCGCCTGCTTGACGATGGCGGTCTTCTCCGGAGGCACCACCGCGTTCGGTGTGCCGGGCGGCAGCCCGAGGCCGGCCCGCGCCTGGTCCATGAGATTCGTCGCCTGCGCGACCTTGAGCTCGAAGTCCGTGGGGACCAGGCGGGCGATCACCTGGCCGTGTCCCACCCGGTCTCCGAGGTCCACGTTCACCGTGGCCAGGCGCCCGGCGACCTTGAAGCCGAGCTGGGCCTGCTCGTCGGCCGCCAGGGTACCCGCCACCTCGACGGTCCGGGCCAGCGTCTCGGTCGTGGCATGAACCACGTGCACGTCGCGCACCGGCAGGCTCTCGGGGCCGGGCGCATCCGGTCCGCCATGGCCATGGCCGCCCGCTTTACCCGCCGCGGCGGCCTCGCGGCCATCGCCGCCACACGCGGCCAGAGAGAGTCCCAGGATCAGCAATGATCCGCTCAATAGTCCGCAGCACCACCTTGCACCCATCGTCTTGATACCCATCCCAAGGGACGAAATCACAAAGAAAAAGTTGCGTGACAGAGAGGTGACGATCGAGCGGGCTCACCGGGCCTGTGCCTGTTTCGCCACCGCCTCCGCCGCCTTCCGCGCCGCCTCGGGATCGCCGAGGTATTCGCTGCGGAGCGGCCGAAGATCCGCATCGAGCTCATAGACCAGCGGAATGCCGGTCGGCACGTTGAGCTCCACGATCGCCTGGTCCGAGACGCCGTCCAGGTGCTTGATCAAGGCCCGCAGGCTGTTGCCGTGAGCCGCGATCAGGACCCGCTTGCCGGCGCGGATCTCGGGGGCGATCGTGCCGTGCCAGTAGGGGAGGAAGCGTGCCACCGTATCCTCGAGCGACTCGGTCAAGGGCAACTCCTCGGGCGTCAGGCCGGCGTAGCGCCGGTCGCGCCCGGGAGAACGTTCGTCGTCCGGCGTCAAGGCCGGGGGCGGCGTATCGTAGCTGCGCCGCCAGACCTTGACCTGCTGCTCACCGTACTGCGCGGCCGTCTCGGCTTTGTCGAGGCCCTGCAGGGCACCGTAGTGCCGCTCATTGAGCCGCCAGCTCCGGTGGACCGGGATCCACATCAGGTCCATGCCGTCCATCACGATCCACAGCGTCCGGATAGCGCGTTTGAGGAGCGACGTGTACGCCACGTCGAAGGTGTAGCCCCCCTCGCCGAGGAGGCGCGCCGCCTCGCGGGCCTCTTCGATCCCCTTGGGCGAGAGGTCCACGTCGGTCCAACCGGTGAAGCGGTTCGCCAAATTCCAGGTGCTTTCGCCATGACGCAACAGGACCAGCTTGTACATGGGGACCTCTCCCTCCGTCATCCCGCGACGGAGGGAGGATATAACGGGCGCCGCGCCCGAGCCATCCGGCTGGCAGAAAAGTTGCTGCTCCGGGAAGCATGGCGACTCCGGCGGAACACAAGGCGGCGGAGCGGCTGGAGAAACGCGAATCGGTCCAGTTCGCCCTCGACCAGGCCAGAGGCGAAGAAAACCCGGCACCCCCTCGTGCCCAGGCGGAGCGGCGCGACCGCGCCTGGCTCACCGGCTGGCTGGTGATCCTCGCTGTCACCGCGGCCGTCTACTTGCTCTCCTGGCGGCAGTGGTGGCCGCTGACCCCGGACGTCCGGGACCTGCTGCTGCGCGTCACGCGAGGGGTGATGCTCTCCGCCGGAATCCTGGCGGCCGGGCGCCTGTGCTCTCTGTTGCTCGTCGCCCACCTCCGCGATCCGGTCTCGCGCTACAACCTCCATCGCATCGCCGATCTCCTCGCCGCGCTGACGGCGGCCTTCGTCGCCGTTACGGTCCTGTTTCGCAACTGGTACGGGGCGGCCGTCTCGCTCGGGCTTCTCTCGCTCATCCTCGGCTTCGCCCTGCAGACGCCGATCACCAGCCTTCTCGCCTGGGTCTACATCCTGATCCGCCGTCCCTACCGGGTCGGAGACCGCATCCGCATCGGCGACGCCACGGGTGACGTCATCGACGTCAGCTACCTCGATACGACGCTCTGGGAGTTCGGCGGCGAATACCTGTCCACCGACCATCCCAGCGGCCGGCTCATCAAGTTCCCGAATGGGCACGTGCTGACGACCACGGTCTACAACTACTCGTGGCCGCTGTTCCCTTACATCTGGAACGAGCTGAAGCTCCACATCGCCTATGACAGCGATCTCGAGTGGGTGGCGCAGGTGATGAAAGAAGTCGCCGCGGAGATCTTGGCTGAGCAGATGATGAGCCGGGTGCGCACCTACCGCGAGCTGCTCGCCAAGACGCCGGTCGACCACCTCGAGGTCCGCGAGGAGCCCGCCGTGTTCTTCCGCGTCAGCGACAACACCTGGCTCGAAGCCATCTTGCGCTACCTCGTCGAGCCGAAGCAGTCCGGACGAGTCAAGACCCGACTCATCCAGGAGCTGCTCCGTCGCCTCAACGCCGAGCCCGAGCGCGCCAAGTTTCCCAAGAGCAACCTGCGCTGATCCAAGGGCTCGTCACGAAATAACTGTCTCAACTACGATCCGGGAAGTCAGCGGCGACCCCGACTGCACCAAGGTGCCGGCGTGCGCCCCCCAAGGCGGGCTTGGGGTCCCAAATGAGGTCGGGCCTCCGGCCCGTTCTCTTGAATGCCGGCGAGACGCCAGCGGTCCCAGGGGGGCGATGCTCGGCCCTCGTGCCGGAACTGGGACAGTTATTCTGTGACGAGCCCTAAAAGGTGGGGGAGGCCTTCCGAGGCGATGCCGGAGCCGGTATCGCGGACCCATGCCCCGGCCGCGCTCGTCGAAGGCTGGGCATCCCGCCGCCAAGCATGATTCAAGCCGGTGGCGTCAGTCTCTCGATGAGGAGCTTGCGCCGCTGTTGGTCCAGCCGGGTGAGCGAGATCTGGAAGTGGAGGTCCGTGAGCCTGCCGGAGACGGCGAGTCTGGTTTCGAGACGCCAGCTCGCCGGAGAGACGTGGTACCACTGCGTCATGTCATCTCTTTCCCTGGGAGCGAGTATGCCGTCTCGTGGGAGTGACAGGCCGGGCCAAATCATTTCGGTCACAGCTTCTGCGGCGATGGAGCGCGCGGCGGGGATCTGCTCCGTCGCCTCAACGGCGATCCCGGGCGCGCCAAGGGCCTGCCACGCAATAACCTGAGCACCGCTTCCCATCGGCCCAACGGGCCGGGAGATCGAAACGGCTCCGCTCCTGGTGAAGGCTCCCGCGGCCCTTCAGGCCGCATGATCGTGGCGGTCGTTGGGATCCCAGGGAATCGGCCTGCGGCCTCATCCCTGGGCTAAGTTCTCCCGGCCCGTTGGGCCGGATAGGACAGCTATCAACATCATCATTTCAAGCTGCGAGAGAAGAGGATTTCCTGGCTGAGAAGTAGGCTGCCGTTTTTTGCTGGGAGCGCCGGCTTCCAGCCGGCCTTGGTCCTCCGGCAGCTTCAGGAGCTCGCCGCGCGCCGCTGGCGTGCCCCACGGGCGATGCCGGCTTCCATCTCCTCCAGCGTCCTGGCCGGACCCCAATATCCTGTACAGCCGATCAGGTCCTCCAGACGGGTCTCTGGAACGTCTCGGACGTCGCGGAGGATCACCTTTTCTCCCAGATCCTCGAACATCAGCTCGCTCCCGGCGGACCAGCCGTGGCGCTCACGGATCTCCTTGGGGACCACCAGCTGTCCTTTGGCCGACAGCCGGATGGTGAGAGGAGCAGGTCTCGAACTCTTGGGCATCGACCATTCACTGGAGCGCCCTTTGGTGATGCTCGTGGTCGGCCACACTGAAGGCCAGCCATATGTTGATATCTGGCAGGTCAATCGGGCCGGCCACCCGCAGCCTCTTCCTCGCCCAAGATGCGCTGGAGCTCCGCATTGGTCAAAGCCGGTAGAGTATGGCCTGTCGCCGAACGCGCTACAGGCAACTCGCTGCGTTGTCGTCGGTGCGATGCCGTGGCCGGCGGCGCGCCTCTCAGCCCCTGTTCTACATAGCGCGTAATGAGATCCTTCAATTTTATGCCGTCGAGCGCTGCCTTGGCCTTCACTTGGCGGAGGAGCTCGTCGGGAAGCTCGATCGTCGTTCTCATGGATGCATTTTTATGCTTTTGTGCGGAGAGGTCAAGTCCAGCATCACCGCGGCAGCGACACCGTGACCTCCGTCCCCTCCCCCAACACGCTCTCGACCCCGATATCACCTCCATGCGCCAGCACCAGCTTGCGGGCGATGGGGAGGCCGAGGCCGGAGCCTCGCGAGTCAGGTCCTTTCTGGAAGCGCTCGAAGAGGCGGGGGAGGTCTTCCGGGGCGATGCCGGAGCCGGTGTCTCGCACACGGAGGAGCATGCGTTGCGGCTCGACCTGGACCTGGACCGTGATGGTTCCCTCCGGAGGCGTGTGGCGGAGGGCGTTGGCGAGAAGGTTGAGCAGGACCTGGCGGATGCGCACGGGGTCGGCTTCGATCGTGGGGAGATCCGCGGGCACCTCGACGGCGATGGGCCGCGGCAGCGTCGCTGCGACGTCGCGGACGAGGTCTCCCAAATCGACGGCCTCCTTGCGCAGCTCGAGGGCTCCAGCCTCGGCATGCGCCAGCGTGCGGAGGTCCTCGACCAGCCGCGAGAGGTGGCGCGTCTCTTCCAAGAGCTCGGTGAGATGGGTGTCGTCGCGGGGATATACGCCGTCGAGCAGCCCCTCGATGCGACCCTGCAGGATGGCGAGCGGCGTCCGCAGCTCGTGGGCGACGTCGGCCATGAGCTGCCGCCGCAGGCGGTTCTGCTCGGCGAAGGCGCCGACGACCGGGCGGAGGGCGCGCCGGAACGCCGCGGCGAGCGCCAGGATCAGCACGAGGGCCAACGCCGAGAGCGGGAGCACCCGGTGCGGCGACCGCCCGAGCAACGAGACGAGGGTGCTGGCCCCGATGGCGGCGAGGACGATCAGGGCTGCGAAGGCACAGCCCATGCGGCGCACGAAGTGCGGCGGTCTGCGCCGGCCCCCGAAGGGCGGCTGGTCACGCCAGGCCCAGAGGGGCGGTCCGTGCCTCCTCATTCGTCCACCAGCTTGTAGCCGATGCCGTAGACCGTCTCCAGATAGCGCGGTGCGTGGGGATCGCGTTCGAGCTTCCGGCGGATGTTCTTGATGTGGCTGTCGATGGCGCGCTCGTACGCCTCGGCGTCCGTGCCGCGCGCGGCGTCGAGCAGCTGGGCGCGGGTGAAGACCCGGCCGGGGTGGCGAGCCAGGGTGGCGAGGATCTGAAACTCGGTCGGCGTGAGGTCGATCGGCTCGTCGCCGCGGCGTAGGCTCAGACGGGAGGCGTCGAGGGCGAGGTCCGCCACCCGCAGGAGGTCGCCGTCGACGTGCCGCCCCTCGCTCCGCCGCAGCACCGCGCGGACGCGCGCCACGAGCTCGCGCGGGCTGAACGGTTTGGTGATGTAGTCGTCGGCGCCGATCTCCAGCCCGCGCAGCCGGTCGTCCTCCTCGACCCGGGCGGTGAGCATGATGATGGGCACGTCCGACTCCTTCCGCAGGACGCGCGCCACCTCGAGACCGTCGAGGCCGGGAAGCCCGAGGTCGAGCACCACGAGGTCGGGATGGCGCCCGCGAGCCGTCTCCAGCGCGCGGACGCCGTCGCCGGCGACGATCACGTCGAAGCCGGCGAGCCGCAGGTAATCGCGCGCAATTCCGGCGATCTGCGGCTCGTCGTCGACGACCAGGATCGTCTTCACCGCTCGCTCACCTCTCGGCCGGGGCTCCCGGCGCGGCCTCGCCGGCGTCACGCGCGTGAGCCTGCCGGTGCCACTCGTCGAAGCGGCCGCTCGGGCCGCAGGCGCCGCCGTAGCCCCCGTACATGGCGCGGCGCCAGAACAGGCCGCGGATGACGAAGAGCCAGAAGAAGATGAAGAAGAACGGCACGAAGAAGAACCCGAAGCCCCAAGGCCGGTGCCAGCCGTAGTAGGGGTAAGGATACGGGTACGGCCCGCCGGAGGGCGGGGGAACGACGATCTTGCCACTCTGCTCGATGCCGTGCGCCACACCCGCCTGCCAGGCCGCGAAGCCGACCATGGCGGCGAGGAGCAGCGCGCCGACGAGAACGATCCAACGGTAGGTGCTGTTCATGAGAGCATCCTCCTTTCCATGGCTGAGGATGCGCCGCCATTGTGGAGCGATTATGGAGACGCGGCAAGCAGACTACGTCCAGGATCAGGGCTTCGTCCAAGTGGTGCGGTGACAGAGCTTCCCCCCGCCCAAAGACCCTCACCCCCTGACCCCCTCTCCCACCCGCACTCACGCCCACCCGGGAGAGGGGGAAAAGCTGGATCAACGGCTGATCAGGGCTTTCCGGACCTTGTCCAGAACCTTCTCCGGGGTATGGAGAAGCTCCTCGTTTGGGATGCGGAGGACTCTCAGGCCGAGGGAGAGAAGGAACGTATCGCGGTTCTGGTCGTGGAGCTGCTGGCTGGGATCGGAGTGGATCCCGCCGTCCAGCTCGACGATCAGCTTTCTTTCGTGACAGTAGAAATCGGCGACATAGCGTCCAATCGGAGCCTGGCGTCGGAACTTGCTCCCGATCAGCTTGCGATTCCGTAGCAGTTGCCATAGCGCCGCCTCCGCTTCGGTCTCTTGTCCCCGCAACTGCCGAGGCCACTCGCGTTCCTCCTCAGAGGCACAAGCCGGGCGAATACGATCCAGAGAACGAGGAAAAGGCATACCCAGATGATATCTGATGTTCCCCTCTCCCGGGCGGGCGTGAGTGCGGGTGGGAGAGGGGCCAGGGGTGAGGGTCTTTGGGCGGGGGAACGCTCCGCTTCCACGATGACTTTGACGGCGTCCCGCGTGGGCGATCGTCTAGGATTGTGCCCTCCCCGCGGCTCGCGGTAGGCTTCTGGGCTTCGCGGAGAGGAGGCCGCCGCTGATGAATCGCAAACGCGCCGTTGTCCTTGCCGTGCTGGTGGTCGTCGCCGGCGGCATCGGCTTCTATGTGGTCCACGCGCGACCGGACTCGATCGTGCTGACCGGGATCGTCACCACCAACGACGTGATCGTCAGCCCGCAGATCTCCGGCCAGCTCGGCCAGTTGCTGGTCCAGGAGGGCGATGCCGTGGCGCGCGGCCAGCTCGTCGCGGTCCTCGCCCCCGGCGAGCTGCAGGCCGAGAGCGCCTATTACGAGCACACGGCCGCGGGCGCCGGCTCGCAGGTCGAGGAGAGCGCGGCGGCGCTCCGCTTCCAGGAACAGCAGACCGTGGATCAGATCCGCCAAGCCGAGGCGAACCTCGCGGCGGCCTCGGCCCAGGAAACCGAGGCCCGGGCCGATCTCGACAACGCGCAGGCGAGCCTGCGGCGCACCCAGGAGCTGGCGCGCGACAACGTCGTGCCGGCGCAGCAGCTCGACCAGGCGCGCACCACCTGGGAAGCCGCCAAGGCTCGCGTCGACGCCCTGCACAAGCAGGTGGAGGCGCAGCGCGCCACCGTCGCGCTGGCCCGCGCCAATGCCCAGCAGACCGCGGTGCGGCGCAGCCAGCTCCAGACGAACGAGCACCAGCAGGCCGCCGCGGATGCGCAGCGGGAGAAGGCCGGTGTCCGGCTGGCCTATACGGAGATCCGTGCGCCGATCGCCGGGCTCGTCGACGTGCGCGCCGCGCGCCCCGGCGAGGTGGTGAGCCCCGGCCAGCCGATCGTCACCCTGGTCAATCCCGACGACCTCTGGGTGCGGGCCGACGTCGAGGAGACCTACATCGACCGCGTGCGGATCGGCGACCGCCTCACCGTCCGCCTCCCCTCAGGGGAAGAGCGCCAGGGCACGGTGTTCTTCCGCGGCGTCGACGCCGGGTTCGCCACCCAGCGCGACGTCAGCCGCACCAAGCGCGACATCAAGACGTTCGAGATCCGCCTCCGCGTCGACAACCGGGACCGGCGGCTCGCCGTCGGCATGACGGCCTACGTGCTCCTGCCGGTTGCGAAGGGTTGAGCTGCTGATGAACGCCATCGACGTCCAGGAGATCGTCAAGCAGTTCGGCGACTTCACCGCCGTCGACGGCGTCTCCTTCACCGTCGAGGAAGGCGAGATCTTCGGGCTCCTCGGACCCAACGGCGCCGGCAAGTCGACGCTCATCCGGATGATGACGACGCTGCTCCAACCCACCCGGGGCACGGCGAAGGTCAACGGCTTCGACATCGTCACGCAGCAGGACGGCGTCCGCCAGTCGATCGGCGTCATCCCGCAGGCGATGACCAGCGACGTCGAGCTGAGCGTCGAGGAGAACCTGTCGATCTACGCCAAGCTCTACGGCGTGCCGCGCGAGAAGCGCCGGCGCCTCATCCGCGAGCTGCTCGCGGCGGTCGAGCTCACGCAGTGGGCGGACAAGCAGGTCAGACACCTGTCGGGCGGCATGCGGCGGCGGGTCGAGATCGCGCGCGGTCTGGTCCACGAGCCGCGCATCTTCTTCCTCGACGAGCCGACCACCGGGCTCGACCCGGTGTCGCGCGTCGCGGTCTGGGAGATGCTGCAGCACCTCAAGGAGCAGCGCGAGCTCACGGTGCTCCTGACCACGCACTACATGGACGAGGCCGACAAGCTCTGCAACCGGATCGCGATCGTCGACCACGGGCAGCTCAAAGCCCTCGACTCGCCGTTGCGGCTCAAGGCGTCGATCCCGGGCAAGAACATCGTCGAGGTGAGCTTCTCGGCCGTGCCGGAAGGCTGGAGCGAGCGCTTGCAGGCGCTCCCCGAGGTGGAGGAGGTGAGCGGCGACGGCCACATCTTCCGCATCGCCTCCGGCAACGGTCCGGCCACGACCACGGCGCTGATGGAGCTGGCGGCCCGGGAAGGGGTCACCGTACAGTCGTTGTCGGTCCAGAGCACGACGCTCGACGACGTCTTCGTGCACTACGCCGGCCGCGCCCTGCGCGACGCCCTGCAGGAGGCGTCGCCGCTCGACCAGCCCTGGGTGATGCGGCGGCGCTGAGGGAGGAGATTCGCGATGCAGCGCATGTGGGCCATCATCGAACGCGATCTGCGGCGGTTTCTGCGCAGCCCGACGCTGATCGTCCTCTCGATGGTCTTTCCGCTCGTCCAGCTCGTCGTGCTCGGCTATGCCTTCGGCGGCAACGTCAAGCACTTGAAGCTCGGCATCGTCGACCAGGACCACGGCGTGCCCGCGGTCAAGCTGCGCGAGCTGTGCAACGCCGTCACCAACGGCGCGCACACCTTCGACACCGTGGTCTACAGCGATTCGGGGCGGGCGCTCTCCGATTTACGGGACGGACGGATCAACGGCGTGCTGACCATCCCGCCCGGGTTTTCCCGCCGCTCGCTGGCGAAAAACGATCCGCGCGTCGCCCTGATCTCCGACAATACGGACAACTTCGTCGCCGCGAGCCTCTCGGCCTCGCTCAACAACCTGGTTGCGGCGCTCAACCAGCCGCGCGCCGGCACGCCGAGGATCTCGACGCAGCCCAGGCTCGACGTGGTCGAGGTCTACCCCTACGTGCCCTATCTGCAATACCTGCTGCCCGGCTCGATCGTCATGTCCATTTTCATGATGGTGCTGATCGGCGGCGGGATCATCTTCATCGACGACAAGGCGCGCGGCCTGCATGAAGGATATCTGGTGACGCCGATCACCAAGCTGGAGCTCATCGCGGGCTTCAATCTCGCGGGCACGATCAAGGCCGTCCTCGCGGGGACCATGCTGACGCTCATCGGCTCGCTGATCGCCGGGATTCCCGATCCCTTCGCACCGCTGCGGCTTCTGCGGCTGTTCCTGGTCGTCGTGGTGACCGCGTTTGCGGTGATCAGCCTGATGTTCGTCCTGATGGTGCGGGTGAACGATCCGCTGGTGCCGCGGGCGATCTCCGGGCTGCTCAACACAGTGCTCTACTTCCCGAGCGGCGCCGTGTATCCGCAGCAGGGCTTCCCGAAGTGGATGCAGGTCATCGGCGTGCTCGATCCCTTCACCTACGCGGTCCACGCGTTCAAGAGCCTGTTGCTCAAAAACACCGGCCTCGCGGCGATCGCTCCGGATCTCCTCTTTCTGCTCACCTTTTCGATTGTCGCGATGGGTCTCGCCACGTTGCTGTTCAAGCGGACGCTGTGACTCCAGATCTCCTGACATAGCGGGTGGCTACCGTGAGCCGCCGCGGATAGCCGCTAACTCTCGCGGCTTACCGCTAATGCGGACCGTTCAGCCCCTATCTCCGGGAGATAGCCGCTACACGACCGAGTTAACGCTTATCTCGCGCGAGATAGTCGTTGCACGGCCGGGTTAGTGGCTACGCGGCTGAGTTAACGGCTAACCGGCCGGGATAGCCGCTATACGGCGGAGTTAACGCTTATCTCGACCGAGTGAACGGTTAACGGGACGAGATAGCCGTTAACCGCCCGAGTTAACGCTTATCTCGGGCGAGTTAAGGCTTATCTCGGACGAGATAGCCCTTATGGGGCCGAGTTAACGGCTAAAAAATCTCGCGCGAGCGGCCAAAATGGCACGTGAGGGGCCGCGGCGGGAAGAGAGGAGGCCCCTCAGGTTGCCTGCAATGCCTGCGTCGGAGCCACCCCGCCGCCCGTCGCGCGAGCCATCAGCCGCCCAGGAGATCTGCGGCCGTGATCAGCAGCGAGCCGGCCAGCTCCTGGGCGACAGGTACGAAGAGCGCTCTGACGAGCCGAGCGCCTGCCAGCCGGGACGGCAGGGGCGGGGCGGGCTTGGCGTCCAGCTCCCGCAGGAGGGGCTCGAGGGTCCTGCGATCGAAAGGGCGGGCACTCCACTTCACCTCTCCCAGCAACACCCGCTCACCATCGAGGGATTCGCTGACCACATCCCACTCCGGTTGCGTCCCGTGCCACCAGCGGGAGGCCGGCCCCCACTCATCCGGCAAACGGGGTACCTGCTGACGGCACAGCTCCTCCCAACTCTGCGCGCAGAGGCTTTCCCAGAAGCGGGCGAGGATCTGCCGCCGCGCGGCGGGCGTGCCGCTCGCGAGCTGAGCCCGGTAGGGGGCCACCACGCGGAACCAGAGACGAAAGAAGGGGTCGGCGATCTTGTAGAGGGCGCGCTTCCCCCCCTTCTCGGTCTCGCCGAACGGCAGCTCGCGCCGCACCAGCCCGAGGCCAACGAGGCGATCGAGCGGTCTCGCCATCGACGTGGCAGGCCGGCCCAGGCGGCCGGCGATCTCCGAGACGCGGTGTGCTCCCGCTCCGATGGCGTCGAGCAGGGGCCGCGTCTCGAGAGCCGAGGGGATCTCTTCCAGAAGCAGCCGGTCGGGCTCGCGATGGAGCGGACCCAGGGGATCCAGCACCAGCTGATCCACCTGGCTCGCCACGTCACCACCGATCTCCCGGGCCAGCTCCCAGTAGCGAGGAATCCCACCCCATGCCGTGTAGAGCTCGACCTGGCGCACGCCCTCCTCCACTCCGAAGACCTCGCGAAGATAGAGAGGAGGAATGGGCTGGATCTCCAGGATCTCCCTGGCGCGACCGAAGAGAGGAGCGTTCCCGGAGAGGACGAAGCCCTGCATCATGCGCTGGCTCGAGCCGGCGATCGCCACCCGGAGCCGCGCCTCCCGGGCCTCATGATCGACCCAGCGCTGGAGCACGCTCGGCAGCTCCGGTGAAGCCAGGACGAGATACGGCAGCTCGTCGAAGATCAGCGGACCCCGCCAGCCTGCCCCCTGCGCCTCGCGGGCCAGCCGGGAGAGCAGAGATCGCCAGTCGCGGTATTCGACCTCGGCAAAGCCCGGCAGCCTGGCCGCGACAGCCTCGGCGAAGTACTGCCGCTGGATCTCGGCCACGGACTGGTCCGCCACCGTATAGACACCGTCATGCTTCTTCGCCCATTCGAGCAAGAGCCGGGTCTTCCCCACCCGCCGCCGGCCATAGACGACGACCAGTCCGCCCTCGTCCGAGGCCGCGACGCGGTCGAGGCGGGCGAGCTCTTCCTGGCGGTCGACGAAGAACATTATGCGGACCAGCATAATGCTGGGCGGCATAATGTTCAAGGGTCAGAGGCCGTGGAGGGCGGTCTGTCTCTCCTCTTCGCGAGCCTGTTGAATCAGCGGCTCCACCAGCTCCAGGCCTGCTCTTCCGATGGCCCGGATCTCCTCGTGAGGATCGGCTTCGAGCGCGACAAAGGCACGTTGCCAACGGGACCAGTACTGGAGACCGGAACCCCGGATCATGTGCATGGGCAGGCCCCAGATGGACGCCTCGGCGATATCTCGGTCTCGCCAGCCCGACTCGGCAGCCGCCAAGGCGAGGGGAATCCACTCAGGGTCCGGAATGCCCTGCAATGGGGTCAAATGGTACTTCCGAAGGTCCGTGCGGTCGAGAAGCTGGCGATACAGAGCGAGGTCCTTGCGGATGAGATGAGGCAGAAGCTCGCTCAAGCCGGGTGACGGCACCAAATCGGCTAACAGCGTGGCCCTCTGCCCAGCATCGAGAATCGAAAGCGCAGAGCGGAAGGCCCTCTTCTCCGAGATCGGCAGAGAAAGATCGAGCGGGATCGAGCTGGATTGGACCCGGGCGCGAAGCCAAGCGAAAGCAAGAATCAGATCCGAAGCGAGCACCCGAGCCAAGTCGTACTCCAGACCTCTGTCGGCGATCTCGGAGTCCGCCCGCAAGACAGCCTGCCGCCAATCCTTCATGAGATCCGCGGGGATCGATCGAGGATGAGCGAGCCAGGAACCGACCGCGGCGGCGAGGGCGATCTCAGGATTGGAGGAAAGGAAGAGGGCGTTCAGAATGGGGGGGCAGATTTCATTGCGGAGAGCGAGGATGTAGGCCAGCCGCGAGTCGGCTCCCAATCTGGAGAGGGTCCGTTCGGTCAAAGAGCTTGGCAGGTCGGCGACTCTTGCCAGTAACGAGGCGACCGTCCCGCTCCACGAGTCGCTGTCGAGCCATGTCTCCAAGAGGGTATCCCAGCCTTCCGGCCGGCGGCGCAGGATCTCTTGGAGGAAGGGCTCGGCAAGTTCGCCAGGCAGGCTCTCCTCAAAGAAGGCATTCAACCATTCTTCGAGAGCCTCTATCCGGGCAGCCAGCTCGCGACAGACTCGCGGCGTGTATCGCGGCCATCGGCGGCCGATCTCACGCGCCTCACTCTCATAATGAGCGAGGCGTTGCGCGACCTCGCGCGGGGATTCCCGGCTCCAAGCCCCGACGAGCTCATTGATTGCAGCCTCGTCCGGCTCGGGCATCGCATCAAAATCAGGCTCTGGGAAAAGGGTCTCGAAGATGGAATCGCCGGGCAGGTCGACGGAAAGACCGAGCCGACGCGCAAACGGGCGCAGCTCGGCGGCAAGGCCGGGGCTGGTTCGCACCAAGGGAATGAGATCCCGGATCACCGAGGCCGCGAGATCGTGCAGTATTCGTACGGCTTCCTCAGAGATCGTGACGTCTGGAGCGATGTGCTCCGGATTGGTCCATTCCCAAAGAAACGTGGCCAGGGAAGGCCAACTCTCAGGAGGCAAAGTTGGAAGAGCGCCGCGGACCGCCGTCCAGATGACTCCGAGCTCCGGCAGGCTCGACTTGGGCAGCACGCTCCATCCTAAGGTGACTACATTTCCGATACCTGGGTCGAGTGACGAAGATTCCAGCTTCGGAGAAAGAGCCAGGCTGATCGCCTGGATACCGACTGCAGGATCGCCACCACTGCGCAGATATCTCACGATCTCCGGAGTGAGCAGACGGCGACGCCGCATGGATTCCTGCGGTACTTTCAGTGGCTCGCGAATCCAGCGCTCCAGAATTCGCAAGGGGTGACCCCAATATGAGGAAAACTGCCATCGAAACTCTGACGCTCTCTTGAGAAGTCGCGGGATGATCTCCTGGGGAGCCCGCAGCAAAGCCTGTCCTGCAAGGTGGAGAATGTCTCCCGGATAGTGTTCCAGGACCCAACGCGCGTTCTCTTCGTTCGACAACGTCAACCCCTGCCAGGCGGCGAAGACATCCGAGTGAAGGATGAATTCTCCCAACTTCGGATCGTCCTCCGTCATCTTCCGCCAGGGGTCGAGAGCGTCCGCGCGGCTGACCAATTCCCGCAGCTCGGCGTTGGGAATCGGTACTCCATAGTTCCTCGCCTGCACCAGTGCTTTGACCGCGCTGCCGAAACTCGGAGCGCGGTCGAGAAAGCGACGATAGTCGAGCGCCACACCTGAGCCCGAGTCGGGGAAAAACACCGTCCAGATCAGGGCCGAGCGCAGTTGGTGCGGGCGCACGGCGAGCACCTCGCGCTCGATCTCGAAGAGGATTCCTCCCGCAGCCAGAGCCACGGTTTGGCGCCAAAGGTCGGCGAGGCTCATTCCCAGTAGCTCGGCGACCGCCGAAAACGACATGCCACGGTCGCCACCGATGGCAAACGCAGCCAGGAGTGGGGCGGCGTCGGTACCCATCACGGCGCGAAACATCTCGCGCACGTGCCGGCTCAGCTCCTGACCCGTGAGCACATCTCTCCACGCACCGCGAAGCCAGAGAAGGGCCAACGTGGCTGCGAGCCCCGGCCGATTCGATGCCTGGTCGACGAGCTCGCGCAGCAGATCGCGATCCGTGTTGTCCTCGGTGATGCCCGCTTGCCGGTAGACCTCCAGAATCTCGGGCCGGGACAGAAGCTCAAGCTCTCGCGTGGCAACTGGGAGTCCCAGGGCCTCCAGCACAGAGTCTCGGTTCCCCACCCAAGTTGTAGCCAGAATGGTGAACTCAGCGCCGATCTCCTCTCGCAGGCGCCGCAGGCGAACCAACGCATCCGGGTCGACGTGCGCGTCGTCGACGATCACCACGAAGCCGGGAGCCTGCGCACGCAGGGCGTCGGCGATCTCGGTCTCATCACGGCTTATGAGAAAGAGTCCCGGCCACCCTTCGCGAATGAGATGCTGCAGCAGGAACGTCTTCCCGGAACCCGGCTGCCCGGAGAGCACACGATCGCCAGAGGTCGTTCGCAGCCAGTTCAGGTCATCGTCCCTGCCGACTGGAGACAGCTCGAGGAACGGCCGTTGGGAGAGAGGCACGGCCGAGAGCGCTGCGGGAGTCCTCGCGAGCCTGAGGAGCTTGCGGCGCCAGCCCGCATCCCGGTACAACCGCTGGGCGATCCCGTGCTGCTCGATCACCTGTACCAGCGTGAACCCCTTTTCGTTCGCTCGCTGCTCGAGGTTCCGCCGACGCCGCGGCGTCAGCTCCTGCGAGGTGGCAAGGACGACCTTGCGCCGCGGACCGCCATCACGCAAATAGGAATCGAGACTCTTGGTCAAGTTGCCGATGACATCGGATTCCGTGGTGCAGACCAGGGGAAAGGCCTCCCCTTCTCCATCGGCGATGGCGCCATCACGTCCCGAGTCACTACCTCCTCGGATCGGCACGAGGCTCGGGAAGATGTCGCGGAGCAGGTCACAAACCGCATCTTCGAAGGTCTTGGGGTTCAGCTCGACCGTCTTCAACCGGTCGAGGATCTGGCGATGGAGGGGGTCGCGATCTGCCATGTGCTTCAAACCAGACGGGCAAACTCGGCCAGCAGGTCCTTTCCCCGATCGTAGCCCCGCATGGAGATAAGCTCCAGGGATTCCCGAGCCAGTTTGAGGTCGCGGTCCTCGGCGTACCGCCGGAGGGTTTGAAGATCCGCCACGTCCTGGGGTCGCCCGGCAAGGACCTTGAGAGCGATCATGTGACCAAGCTGCGCGACACGTACAGAGAAGCCAGGCAGAACCTCCAGCCGAGAGGCTGCGGCCACGACTTCCGGCTCGATTCCGGAGGAGGCGAAGAGCAGGTCCACGATGGTATTTCCCGTCGTCGGGGCCGGAGAAACAAAACGAACGGTGGCAAGCCGGTGGACAGCCGTCTGCTCGAGAACAGACTCAGGAAGAAAACCATAGCCGCGATGACGGAGCGCCATGGCGATTTGTTCCGCCTCGCGATCATTGGCCACTACCACGGTGACATCGACATCCCGGGTGGTGCGAGGCTCCGCCAGCAAAGAGACAGCCCAGCCTCCGACCAGGGCCCAACGGACGCGCAGCGCCTGGAGGTCGGTGTCGAGCTGGAACAGGGCTGCTTCAAGATCGGTCACTCGGGGAGCTCGTCGGGGAACTCGCGGACCCGGACCGGGCCGCTCACGTCTCCGTGCTCGGCACCGGGCCGGTGATGCAGCCAGGCGCGAAGCCGCTGGGCGATCTCCTCCTCGCTGGCGTCCGGATGGCGCCGGCGCAGGTTCTGCTCCATCAGGTCCTTGGCGGTCTGATAGAGATCGAACATCTGCCGGGCGAGGAGCTTGGTGTCGCGTTCTGGGGCCATGGTCCTCATTTTAACCCGGTTGCTTGCAGGAAGGCACCAACTCCACCGGAGATTTATAGCCTGGCAAGCTGGATAATCCAGCCTGCCAGGCTACGATTGTCCGGGTCCGGAGCTTCGGGAAACCGCCGGGAGCCATTCCCACCTCGCCGGCCGGCTCTCGACCTTCGGCGCGCCTCATCCGACCTTCGGCGTGCGTCGACGGACCTTTTCCGTGGTCGGTTCGACCCGCCCCGTGAGTCATCCGCCCCGAGGGTCGGACGGTTTGACCCGAGGGGCGGACCACTTGACCCGAGGGGCAGACCACTCGCCCCACGGGGCAGACCACTCGACCCACGGGGCGGACCACTCGACCCACGGGGCGGACCGCTCGACCCACGGGGCAGACCACTCGACCCACGGGGCAGACCACTCGACCCACGGGGCAGACCACTCGACCCACGGGGCAGACCACTCGACCCACGGGGC
>WNGB01003651.1_pt1 | contig 38835 bp, 30 predicted proteins | sample 5400681 | NCBI WGS metagenome assembly WNGB01 (sample SAMN13153367, study PRJNA577476) | soil metagenome | isolation source: 115 cm soil or saprolite under grassland replicate 2 | place: USA:California | collected 2016-06-15 | reverse complement strand
CAGCTCGACGCCCCACTGGTCGAATGAGTCGATGTTCCAGATCACCCCTTGTGTGAAGACACTGTGCTCGTACAGCGCCACTAGCTTGCCCAGCAGCTCGGGCGTCAGCTGATCGGCCAGAATAGTGTTGGTCGGTCGATTGCCCTCGAAGGTACGGTGCGGCGCGAGCCAATCCGGCATGCCCTCGGCCTTGACCTCGTCAGCGGTCTTGCCGAACGCCAGCGCCTCGGTCTGGGCGAACACATTCGCCATCAGCAGGTCGTGGTGGCCGATCGGGTTCAGAGTCTGACAGAAGCCGATGAAGTCGCACGGGATCAGCTTACTGCCCTGGTGGATCAGCTGGTAGAACGAGTGCTGGCCGTTGGTTCCCGGCTCGCCCCAGTAGATCGGCCCGGTCTGGTATTCGACCCGCGCGCCGTCGAGCGTGGTCGATTTGCCGTTGCTCTCCATCGTCAACTGCTGGAGGTAAGCCGGGAAGCGTTTGAGATATTGGTCGTACGGCAGCACCGCCACCGTCTGCGCGCCGAAGAAGTTGTTGTACCAAACGGTGAGCAAGCCCATCAGCGCCGGGAGGTTTCGCTCGAACGGCGCGCTGCGGAAATGCTCATCGATCGCGTGCGAGCCGGCCAGCATGGCACGGAAATGATCTGGCCCAATCGCGATCATCGTCGAAAGACCGATCGCCGATTCCATCGAGTAGCGCCCGCCGACCCAATCCCAGAAGCCGAACATATTGGCCGTGTCGATGCCGAACTTGGCCACCTCGGCGGCGTTGGTCGAGACCGCGACGAAGTGCTTGGCAATCGCTTGATGGTCGCCGAGCGCCGCCAGCGCCCAGGTGCGTGCCGAGCGGGCGTTCGTCATCGTCTCCAGCGTGGTAAAGGTTTTCGACGCGACGATGAACAGCGTCTCGGCCGGGTCGAGGTCGCGGGTCGCCTCGGCGAAGTCGGTGCCATCCACATTCGAGACAAAGCGGAAGGTCAGGTCGCGCCGGCTGTAGTGCTTGAGCGCCTCGTAGGCCATCACCGGCCCCAGATCCGAGCCGCCAATGCCAATATTGACGACATTGCGAATGCGCTTGCCGGTGTGGCCGAGCCAGTCGCCGCTACGCACACGTTCAGAGAAGCTGGCCATTTTCTCCAGCACAGTGTGAACCTCGGGCACCACATTCTGCCCATCGACGACGATCGACTGATCGCGCGGCGCGCGCAGCGCCACATGCAGCACCGCGCGGTTCTCGGTAATATTGATCTTCTCGCCGCTGAACATTGCCGCAGTCTTCTCGCGCAGACCGCACGCCTCGGCCAGCTGCACCAGCAGCCGCATAGTCTCGTCGGTGACACGATTCTTGGAATAGTCGAAGTACAAACCCGCGGCCTCGAACGCCAGCCGCTCGCCGCGCTGCGGGTCGGCAGCGAAGAGCGTGCGCAGGTGAACATCCCTGATCTGCTCGTAGTGTGCCGCAAGCGCCTGCCAGGCCGGGCGCTGCGTCAGCTGCGTCGAATGCGTGGTCATCGTGATCCTCCTTTGAACACGCATATCATACCATAGGACGTAGACGATCATAGCAGATTGCACGCGGCAGCAGTCCTTGCGGGGCTGCGCGCCCCCGCATCCCCGAGCGCGTATTTGCGAGGCGCGTCGCCCCCGCACCCCCGACCAGAGGAACCCTGTCGGTTTCCCTGGTACCCCTCCGGCAAATGATCCCATCGCATCAAGAGCGTGATCTGGTCATGCCTCCGTTATATACATGAGACTGTAGGCATACCAAAGGCATATACGTCAGGCGCTTGGATGTGGTTAGCATTCTTTTGGGGTCCAGGGGCAATGCCCCGGCGCGGAGGTTCAGGAGGCTGGCGGCAGCCTCCTGACGCAGGGTGTGGGGGCGCGTAGCCCCCGCGCAATCTAAGCGCGACGGCTGCTAGCTGCCCAGCACCCCGCACAGCTTCTCCAGATCAATATTCCCGCCCGACACCACGCACACCAGCTTGCCACCGCCAGCCTGGCCATCCAGCGTGCATGCCACCGGGCATGCGCCGGCGCCCTCCGCGATCACGCGGTTGCGCTCGGCCAGCAGCTTCAGCGCGGCGGCCACCGCATCCAGCGGCGCTACCAGCGCGCCGTCGATCAGGCCGCGCGCGCGCCCCAGCATCTGCGGGAACACCGTCTTGCTGCCGATGCCGTCGACGAACGAGGGTGTGTACGCAACATCCACCGGCGCGCCGGCCGCCAGCGCAGCCGACAGCGGCGCGCCAGTGGCAACCTCGGCGGCGTAGAGGCGCGTATCCGGCTTCAGCGCGCGCACGGCCGCCGCCACGCCGCAGGCCAGCCCCCCGCCGCCCCACGGAATCACGATCGCATCAGCATCCGGCAAATCCTCCAGAATCTCCAGGCCGATCGTGCCGTTGCCGGCCATCACCGCCGGGTCGTCGAAGGCGTGGATGAATGTGGCATCCACGCCAGGGTACGCGCGCTCCTGGAAGGTTTGCCACCAGCGCTCGAACGGCACCTTGATCACCCGCCCGCCCAGCCGCTCGATCGCCGCCACCTTGGTCGCCGGCGCAGTCGCGGGCGCAACCACGGTACACGCAACGCCCAGCCGCCGCGCCACCCAGGCGACGCCCTGCGCCATATTGCCGGCCGAGGCGGTCAGTACGCCGCGCCCAAGCTGATCGGCCGACAGCTGGGCCATGGCATTGGCCGCGCCGCGCAGCTTGAACGAGCCGATCGGCTGCAAATTCTCCAGCTTGAGGTAGATCTCGGCCGCCGCATCGTCGACATTCAGGCGCACCAGCGGCGTGCGGATCGCGGCGCCGCGAATGCGCGCGCGGGCAGCTTCGATCTCGGAGATCGTGGGAAGCATAGAGTGCCTCATGTGTAAATGACGAAGGACGAAGGACGAAAGACGAATGCTCGCCGGCCGCCGTCCTTCGTCTTCCATCATACTCAGAGCCCTCATGTAACAGGACTTACGCGGTGCCGCACGCAAACGTCTTTACGCCTGCCCTTCGACAAGCTCAGGACGAACGGCAGCATGGTACTTGCCATTTTATCTGTGTTTCGTTTTTGCGCTCTGCGAGCGCAAAAACGAAACACAAAAAGAAGATAAAGTACCGCTGCGAAAGAGTACATCATAGGCGCTGCCAAACAGTTTGACGCCGCCGCAAGCGGCCGGTATTCCATGCGAGCGAAGCAGAAAAAAGGCCACCGCCTCGGCAAGCAACTGGTCAATACTCAAGCCATGGCGACTTTCGCGTGGGTAGAGCGGCTCAAGCGGCGCTTCGGCGAGCGCTGCCCGCCCTAAAACCCCGCCCCTACGACCACAGCCGATCGTGGCTCGTCACGGCGTCCCACTGCGGCGTCGGCTCGAAGAAGCCCTGATCCTCGGGGATGAGATGCGCCTTGATCGCATCCTCGTTGATCTCGAAGCCCAGCCCCGGCCCTTCGGGCACGGCGATGTAGCCGCTCTCGATGATCGGCTTCGTCACGCCGGCGATCGAGATAAAGTCGTTCCAGTACGGGATCTCGGTAAAATGATGCTCCAGCGCGATAAAGTTTTCGGTCGCGGCGGCGCAGTGGACACTGGCCATGGTGCTGATCGGCGTGCCGGCCATGTGCAGCGCCATGCTGATGCCGTGCTCCTGGGCCATGTCGCCGATCTTCTTGGTCTCGACGATGCCACCGCTGGTGGCAAGGTCGGGGTGGATGATATTGACGCCACGCGCCTCGATCAGCGGCCGGAAGCCCTCTTTCAGGTAGATATCCTCGCCGGTGCAGACCGGTGTGTTGAGCGCGCGCTCGAGCTGCACCCACTTATCGGTGAACTGCCACGGCACCAGATCCTCCAGCCAGGCCAGGTTGAATGGCTCCAGCGCCTGGCCGAGCCGGATGCAATCGTCGATGCCGATATGCCCAAAGTGATCGGCGGCGATTGGCACCTCGTCGCCCACCACCGCGCGCACCTGCTCGACATATTCGCAGATCAGCGCGATGCCCTTGGGCGTGAGGCGGACGTGCGTGAACGGGTGCATCAAGGTGGCCAGATTCAGCATGCGCTCGAGCTTATCCTCGGAATCGCCCGGCAGCATGCCCTGCGGCCACGAGAGCGCGCCGGAAACGCCGATCAGCGGCTGCACGCCCAGATCCATCTTGAGCATGGTGAAGCCGCGATCAAGCCGCTCCTGGAGCTTCTTGCCCATGGCCGCGCCGGTTGGCTCGTTCGGCGTATCGCAATACATGCGGATGCGATCACGGAACTTGCCGCCAGCAAGCACATACGCCGGCACGCCGTAGGCCTTGCCCGCCAGATCCATCAGCGCCATCTCGACTCCGCAGACGCCGCCGCCCTGCCGCCCGTGGTAGCCGAACTGCTTGATCTTGCGGAACAGCCGATCGATGTTGCACGGGTTTTCGCCGAGCAGGCGCGATTTGAGCATCAGCGCATAGTTCTTGCTGGCGAAATCGCGTACCTCGCCGTAGCCGCTGATGCCCTGGTTGGTATCGATCCGCACGATGGTGAACGTCCAGTGGTTCCATCCTATGGTGGCCGTGCGCAGGTCGGTGATTCGTAGCTCACTCGGGCGCGAGGCAGTGCGAACGTGGTCTTCAGTCCTGGGTATTGTGTGTTCGTTACTCATGTTATTCCTCTTTTTGACAAGATGACAAGGTGACAAGGTGATCGGGCGGTCATCTTGTCACCTTGTCATCTTGTCATCTTGTCTCTTGCTCTTCGCTGCTTCCAGGACACGAAATCGGCCATGATATCCTCACGCCAGGTCGGCACATCGATCTCGCCGCTGGTGTACTTGCCTTCGCCCAGGCGCAGCTTGCCAAACTCGTCGCGCACGCGAATATCCTCGCTGCGCTCGACCACTTCCTGCGCAAGGTGCGGCGGGATGAAGATCACGCCGGTGGGTGTGCCGAGCACAATGTCGCCGGGCAGCACCGTCACGCCGCCAATGCGGATCGGAATATTCAGGCCCGCCAGCGTGACATCGGCGATCGCGGTTGGGTCGACGCCACGAATGTAGAAGTTCACATCCCGCAGCTCGATCAGCCCCTGGTAATCGCGGATACCGCCATCGATCACCGCGCCGGCGCGCGTGCGGGTGCGCACGGCGGTGCCAAGGTTGTCGCCCACCACCGTGCCATCTTTGATCTTACCGAAGATGTCGACCACCATGACATCGCCGATCTGCAAGCTCTCGATGATCCACGAGTTCTGCCCGCCGATATTGGCGCGCCCCTCCGCCAGTCCAGCCTGCTGAATCGCAGCGTGATAATCCGGCCGATGCGGGACGAACTGCGCCGTCACCGCGCGCCCAACCATGATCGTGCCAGGGTGGGTTTCCATCCAGTTGCCTTCGAACTGGCGGTTGTAGCCGTGATTGCGCAGCACCGACCAGGCCTCCTCGGTGGTGACCAGCTTCATCCGTTCGAGCAGGTCATCCGGCACGCGCGGGCGCCCATCGGGAAAGCGCTCGAACGTGCTGAGGCTGGTAAGAGCGATCAGGTCATCTCGGGTGGGTTGAACACGCATGATTGTCGGCTCCGTCTACTATGCGTCGCGTTCTTGGCTGAATATGGGTGTGATGCACCGTTTTGCAGGCGTGATCCATCCCGCCGGGTACCCTCTGGGTGCCGATCTTCGTACGGCGTAGCCTGCGCATGCATGCGCCAGAAGGTCGGGTTGGGCATGGCGATTGTTCGCGCGCCATGCGCCCGCCATCGCGCTCAAGCGCGGCTGCCGCTGAGTATACCACTGTTGCCAGTTCCGCTTGCGGGCGTTAAAATGACGGGCGCAGCGCACAGGCAGCACGCAAGCCATGGAAGAGGAACAGACATGATACAAGCGAATGACGCCGCACTAGTGGCACAAGCGAAGCAGGTGCTGGAGCAGAATCGCGTGGGGCGTTTCACCAAGCCGGCGCCAAACCTGTACCCGCACCAGTGGTCGTGGGACTCGGCCTTCATCGCCATGGGCTATGTCCACTACGACCAAGCACGCGCCGAAGAGGAGCTGCGCGCGCTCTTCGCGGCCCAGTGGACCAACGGCATGGTGCCGCACATCGTGTTCAACCCCGAGGCTGCCGGCTACTCGCCCAACCCCGAGATGTGGCGCACGATCGGCAACCCCCGCGTGCCGCCCGGCAGCCTGACATCTGGCATCGTGCAGCCGCCGGTTCACGCAACTGCCGTCCTCCACATTTTCCAGCATGCCCAGGATCGGCAGCGCGCCCGTGCATTCCTGGCCGAAATGTTTCCGCGGCTACGCGACTGGCACGCTTATCTCTATCGCGAGCGCGACCCAGAACGAAGTGGGCTCGTCTATATCCGGCACCCGTGGGAGTCGGGCATGGATAACTCGCCGCTCTGGGATACCAGCCTGAGCCGCATCCAGCCGCGCCCCGACGAGATACCGCCCTACCGGCGCGTGGATACCACGATCGTCGACGCGGCTGATCGGCCGACCAACGTCGAGTACGATCGCTATATGTACATGGTGAAGCTGTTCGCCGACCGCGAGTACGACGAGTCACGGATATTCCCCGACTGCCCCTACCTCATTCAGGATGTGCTCTTCAACACACTGCTGTGCCAGGCCGATCGCGACCTGGCCGAGATTGCCGCGTTACTCGGCGAGGACGCGGCGCCATTCAGCGCCAGGGCCGAGACGACCGCTCAGGCGCTCAACAGCCGGTGCTGGGATGCGGCGCAGGGCATCTATCTCGATTATGATCTGGTGGCGGACGCGCCGATCCCGGTTTCTGTCGCGGCCGGGTTCGCCCCACTGTTCGCGGGAGTGCCCAGCGCGGAGCAGGCCCAGCGCCTGTACAGCTACCTAAACTCGCCAGCGTTCTATGCGCTGGATGAGCAGGCCTATCCAGTGCCAAGCTACGATCGGCGGGCGCCTGGCTACTCGCCGAACCGCTACTGGCGCGGCCCAATCTGGCTGAACATCAACTGGCTGATCTGGCACGGGTTACGCCGATACGGTTTTACCGTGTACGCACGCCGGGTCGAACAGGCGATGGTTGATCTGGTGCGTCAGCATGGCTTCTTCGAATATTTCAACCCGCAGACCGGCCAGGGCCACGGTACCAACCAATTTTCGTGGACGGCAGCGCTGCTGCTGGATGTGCTCTACAGCTCGACAGCGCCCGGCAGCGGTGCTTCGGAATAAGTTAGAACGTACGCAGTTAACCCTTGTAGGGAAGTTTGGAGGGACTTCGTATCCTCCAAGAAACCCGCTTTCTGGTGGTTTGGAGGGACTTCGTCCCTCCAAGAAATAGGCTTTAGGAAATATTATAGGAGATACCCAATGCACGCTCGCTTCTCATGGATCATCCTATTCGGATTATTGGGCGCGCTGCTGCTGGCCCCCACGGCCGGCGCCGCGCCCACCAGCACTGTTCTGCCGCAGTCCGGCCCGCCCGGGACGCGCTTCCTGTTCTTCGCCGATGGTTTCGCCGCCGATGAGGCGATCAGCATCTGGCTCAACGCGCCGGATGGCCGAGTGCTCGCGGCGGAAGATCGCGCGCTTGGGCACAGCAGTGCCGCTGGCGGCGCGACATGGACATGGACTGCCCCGGCGGATGCGCCGCTGGGCGCCTGGCAGATGGTCGGCCACGGCCGCCGAAGCGGCAACGAGCAGATCATTCCGTTCACGATCGGGCAGGCCACGCCGACCAACACCGGCGGCCAGCCGTTCAACGTGGTTCCGGCGGATGGCGCGCCTGGAACGCTGTTCCGCTTCTTCGCCACCGGATTCGAGGCGCGCGAGTTCGTGTATGTCTCGGTGATCGGGCCGGCCGGCGCGCTGAAAGCCCCCGCGCTGACGGTGCCACGCACAGCCGACCCGAGTGGCCGCGTCGACGGCAGCTGGACATCGCCCACCGATGCCGCGCCGGGGGCCTACCAAATTGTGATCCAGAGCGATCACAGCGGCGTCACAAGAACGATCCCGGTGAGCATTCGCGCCGCGCAGGCCGGCCCGCCGCCACAGCTGACGGTAGATCCGGCCGCCGCCGCGCCGGGCGCACGCTTTGTGTTCTCGGGCAGCGGCTTTGGCGCCAACGAAAAGATCAGCATCTGGCTCAATGCGCCGGATGGCCGCGTGCTGCCCACCGAGGTCGAAGGGATCGCCGAGGCCGCGCCGGATGGCCGCGTCGGATGGACCTGGGTGGCGCCGAAGGATGCGCCGCTGGGCGCCTGGCAGTTGGTGGCGCATGGTCGCACCAGCGGGATCGAGGCGGTGGCGGGTTTCACGCTGCAATAATGCAATAGTGGGGCGTGGGGCGGCTGCGCCGCCGCACGCCCCACTTGTACACATAAGACTTACGCAAGCACACGGATTTTGGCTTATAGTGTGTTCTTTTTTCGCCCCGCAAGGCGAAAAAAGAACACACTATAAATGTAAAAGTACAATTTGGTTTAGCCAATGGAGGACACATGCAGCAACGTACGCTCGATGGGCAGATCGCGCTGGTCACAGGGTCGGGCCGCGGGCTTGGGCGCGCGATCGCGGCGCGATTAGCCGAGCTGGGCGCGGCAGTGGCGATTCACGATATCACGCGCGAGGCGCCGGCGGAGTTCGGCGAGGCCGCGGACCTGGATGAGGTGGTCGCTGAGATCGAGCGCTATGGCGGCAGAACCATCGGCGTGCTCGGCGACATCGCCGATGAGGCGGCGGTGCGATCAGTCACCAGCCAGGTCGAGGCGGCGCTCGGCCCGATCAGTATTCTGGTCAACTGCGCCGGCGGCGATATCGCGGCGCGCGGCGGCAAGCCCAAGCCCAACGACGCGCTCAGCATTCCGATCGAGGATGTCCACGCGCTGATCGACCGCAACCTGATCGGCACCATGCTGGTCTGCCGCGCGATCTGCCCCGGTATGCGCGAGCGTGGCCAGGGCGCGGTGGTCAACATAGCCTCGACGGCGGCACACGTGGGCGTGGGTGATGGCGTGGTGTACGCGGTGGTGAAGGCAGCGATCGTAGAGTGGACGCGCTGCCTGGCGCAGGAGCTGCGCCCGCACGGCGTACGCGTCAACGCCGTCAGCCCCGGCCCGACGATGACGGCGCGCTTCCTGGCCACCCGCCAGACCGACCCGCGCCACCGCGACCCGGCCATACCGTTCGAGCGCTACGGCCTGCCCGCGGAGGTCGCCGACGGGGTTGCGTTCCTGTGTAGCGACGCCGCGCGCTTCGTCAACGGCCAGGTGCTGCGCGTGGATGGCGGCAGCCAGCTGTTCCCTGGCTAAGAAGGGGATGGGGGATAGGGGTTGGGGGTTGGGAAGCACGCTACTCCCAACCCCCAACCCCTATCCCCCATCCCCCGGCGCTCAGCCCACAAACTTATACCCCATCCCATGCACCGTCAGAATATACTGCGGGTGGCGCGGGTTGGTCTCAACCTTTTGGCGCAGCCAGGCGACATGCACATCGACCGTGCGGGTCGAGACCAGCGCATTGTAGCCCCAAACCTCGTTCAGCAGCTCGTCGCGCGAGATAGTCGCGCCGCGATGCTCGATGAAGTAGCGCAGCAGCCGGAACTCCAGCGCCGATAGCTCGACCAATGTGCCGCTCTGCTCGACCTCGGCGCGGCGAAAATCGACCCGCACCGGCCCAAACTGGTAGACCTCGCATGGAGGCGCCGGGTCCGGCGCGGCTGGGGCGCGCCGCAGCAGCGCCTCCAGCCGCGCCAGCAGCTCGCTCATCTCGAACGGTTTGGTCAGGTAGTCGTCGGCGCCGAGCTTCAGGCCAACCACTTTGTCGACAATCTGACCGCGCGCCGTCAGCATAATCAGCGGGGTGGCAACGCCGCGCTGCCGCAGATCTCGGCAGACATCAAAACCGCTTTTGCGCGGCAGCATAAGGTCGAGAATGATCGCATCAAAGCGCTCGTTGGTGGCCCGCGCCAGCCCACTCTCGCCATCGTAGGTCGTCTCGACCGCGTAGCCTTCGTTGCGTAGCCGGTCGGTCAGCGTCATCACCAGCCCCGGCTCATCTTCCACGAACAGAATACGTTTACTCATCGGCTCTCATTCCCAAGTAGCGAGGACTGAGGACTGAGGACTGAGTGCGTTCAGCCATCCACCACTCAGTCCTCAGTCCTCAGTCCTCAGTACTCAGCACTCACCCTTGTTCTGCCGTCGGCCGGCGCCCTTCCACAGTCGGCTGGCGGCCGTCGTTTGCGGCGTAGGGCAGGTACAGTGTGAACGAGCTGCCCTTGCCCGGCTGGCTCTGCACGGTGATGCGCCCCCCATGGGCCTCGATAATCTGGCGAACCACGCTGAGTCCCAGCCCGCTGCCGTGGATCTGCGCAGCTACGACCTCGTGTGCGCGGTAGAACGGCTCAAAGATATGCGGCAGGTCGGCCGGCGGGATGCCGAGGCCGCTATCGCGCACCGCGATCGACACTTCACCGCCGCGCACGCTTGATTCTGCCTGCGCCTGGATTCCGATCCAGCGCTGATCGCCGCCATACTTGATCGCATTGTGAATCAGGTTTTGGAGCGCGCGCGAGATCTCAGGGGCATCGGCCAGCACCATCGGCAAATCCGGGTCGATGCGCTGCTCGATCACAAAGCCGCTGTCGCGCAGTTGCGGCCGGCAGGCCGCCACCGCTCGGTCGAGCAGATCGCGCACCTCAATCGGGCGCGGCGCCACGATTTTGCGACCCGACTGCGCGCCCGCGAACTCCAGCGCATGATCGACCATCTCGGCCAGCCGGCGGCCCTCGTTATGAATGACTTTGCCGTACTGCCGCGTGCGCTGCAAATCGGGCACGACGCCGTCGGCCAGGTTCTCGCCGGCCGAGCAGATCACCGCCAGCGGCGTGCGTAGCTCGTGCGAGATCGCCGCCACAAACTCCATCTTCTGCTGCGCCAGGCGCTGGGCGCGCCGCGTTGCGATCACCATGATCAGCATGCTGATTGCCAGCAGCAGCAGGATGCCGAAGCTGACCATCAGGTTTCTGAGTAGCAGATTGGAGACCGCCTGATCCAGCGAGCCGGCCTGATGATTGAGGATCAGCTTCCAGCGGCCGCCCGCGCTGCCCGCCAACGCCGTTCCCGAGGCCGGCTCCGCGATCGGCGAGCGACTCACCGCGATTCGCCAGGCGCGGCTGTCGCTCGCCGCCGGCAGGTCGCTCAGATCGAATGAATCGTCGAGCAGCAAGCGATTGAATTCATCCAGCCGTACACTGAACAAATTGACAGTCGCGTCGCCGCCTGACGGCGCTTGCTCATATGTGGTGGTGTTAGAGTGATAGAACAGCCAATCCGGATTCTTGCGGCTGACAATCGAGACGTTGTAATCGAGCTTGCCGTTGCTGGCGAAGTATTTACTTGCCAGGCCGGGTATGAATTCCTGGCGCAGATATGAAAGATCGAAGGTGACGACCGTGTAGGCCATGAGCGGGCCATTGTTCGCGATGCAGCGTGGGCAGCTCTTGCGCCTAAATACACTCTCGCCGAAGTCCAGATCGACATCGATCTGAGAATCCTGTGGATCGGAAAGCAGATCTATATGCGTGACAGGAATCACCACCGCCGGAATTTTATCGTCAATTGGCACGATCGTATTGCCAACCAGCACGCCATTCTCAACGCGAATTGTCTTAACCGATTGATCGAATCTACTGTGTAGGTCGGCCAGCGCGCCCGGCCATTCTGCCGGCGTGAAGCGGCGACTGCTCGGATGGAATAGCGACAGATTGATGCGCCCGTTCTGGTAGAGCTCGACCAGGTAGACATCGCCAACCAGCTTGCGATACGGCGCGTGCTGCATCCAATGGTCGTAGCGCTGCGCGTAGCGCTCCCATTGCCGCGCCAGCACCGCCTGCGCGTCGATCTGGAATGTCATATACATGCGCGCCACTTCCAGATCGAAATCCTCGCCAAAACGCACCGCCCCGGCATCGACAATCGACTGCATTCGGTCGCGATCGCCAGCGCTGACTTCGCCCAACCAGTAGTACTGGAGCGTCGCCAGCAGCACGAGCAACGCCAGGAGCGCCCCGATCAGCGCTTGGCTCCACGACATGTTGTTGATCCAGAGCTTCTTCACAATCGATATTATAGCATGCTCGAATAGCATTTGAATAGATCATCGTGAATCATTTTACATTTTTTACAATCGATCTTAGTCTCATTTTACAAATAGCTATCATGAGCGGACATCAAAATCGCGTTCTTTACATTTTTGACAAACACTTTTCATGAACTTAACCATTTTTTGCTTTTATTTGCTTATACTACGATCTAACCAAATGTATGGTCTACGCAAAAGGTGGCTTTCGTCTGCGACGGCAGGCACACTATGTTTATTGCATATTATTTTTCGCCCTGCGGGGCGAAAAATAATATGCAAGGAATATAAATTCGTCTTTCTTAGCTGTAAAGCGGTATTGAAACACGCCTTGTAAGCAAATGTGAGCGAAGCTGCTTTGAAAGGAGGTAAACCGACGCAAAAAGTACTCTATTTCGTCCTGCATCGCGGTTAATCCGAATTACACACCGAAGGAGATTGTATACGATGAAACGACACAATCAACCCGGCAGGCTGATCTTTGCCCTGCTACTGGCGCTGATCCTTCCGATTCTTGCCGCCTGTGGCGGCGGACAGCCAGCAGCCAACGCCCCTGCGGCCACCCAAGCTCCAGCAGCGAGCGCCCCCGAGTCCACTCAAGCTCCTGCCGCCGCGCCGGCAACCGCCGCGCCCGAAGCCGCCGCGCCGGCAACCGCCGCGCCCGAAGCCGCGCCGGCAACCAGCAGCGGCATGCTGCGCATCGCGGCCAGCACCGGCACCTGGCCGGATACGCTCGCCCCACAGAAAACGTCATTCTCGAACGAGATCGCGGTTCTGCTGATGAACTACGAAGGTCTGACGCGCTTCGACAAGGACCTCAAAACGGTTCCGGCCGCAGCCGAGAAGTGGGAGTACAACCAGGACGCGACCCAGATCACCTTCCACCTGCGCGACGGCCTGAAGTACAGCGATGGCTCGCCGCTCAAGGCACAGGATTTTGTCAACGCAGTCTACCGCACGCTCGACCCGCACAGCCCCGGCGACTACCAGACCTCGCTGAACATGATCAAGGGCGCCGACGCGATCATCAACACGGCGGTGCCGACCGACGAGGCCAAGCTGCCCGACCTGTTCAAGGCGCTGGGCGTCAAGGCCACCGACGACAAAACACTGGTCTTCGACCTGAACCAGCCGACTCCATTCTTCCATACGCTGGCCGGCATCTGGGTCATGTTCCCGGCTAAGCAGGAGCTGATCGACAAGGGCGGCGAGCAGTGGTACGAAGATGCCGCCAACCAGATCGGCAATGGCCCATTCCAGATCACCAAGATCGACAAAGCGTCCAACCTGATCGAGTTCAAGGCCAACCAGAACTACTGGCGCGGCCGGCCCAAGCTCGACACGGTGCAATACACCTACATCCAGGATCTCTCGGTAGCGCTCCAGGCCTACAAGAGCAACGAGGTCGACATCATCGCACCCGATCCCAACGACGTGCCGACGATCAAGAGCGACCCGGTGCTTGGGCCGGAGTACAAGGAATACGCCGGCGGCTGCACCTACGCGCTCTCGTTCAATATGACGAAAGCACCCTTCGACAATCCAAAGGTGCGCGAGGCCTTCGCCTACGCCTACGATCGCGAATCGGTCATTCGCGACGCCTACAAGGATACCGAGGTCAAGACCCTGACCTGGATTCCACCGGGATACCCTGGATATGAAAAGGACGCCAAGCACTTCGAGTTCGACCCGGCCAAGGCCAAGCAGCTGCTGGCCGAGGCAGGCTACCCCGATGGCAAAGGACTGCCGGAGCTGAAATATACCTACGGCAGCAACAACCCGGCCAACCAGCCGCGCGCCGAGTATATCATCCAGATGTTCCAGAAGAGCCTTGGCGTGACGATCACTCCCGACCCAATCGAGAACACGACCCTGACGAGCATGCGCAAGGATGTCAACACCTACCCGCAGATGACGCGCGCCGGATGGTGCGCCGACTATCCCGACCCGCAGGACTGGCTGAGCGTGGTCTGGCAATCCAATCAGGCCTTCGCCGCCGACATCGGCTACAAGAATGCCGAGGTCGACCGGCTGACCAAGGAGGGCGACTCGGTGGCCGATGAAGCCCAGCGCATGACCGACTACGCGAAGGCGCAGGAGCTGATCATCACCGATGTGCCGCAGGTGATTACGTCGAATACCAAGAATTACTATCTGATCAAGCCGTATGTGAAGGGCCTGGAATTCACTCCCCAGGATTCGGATCTGCCCGGCCAGATTACGAGCCTTTATGATGTGACGGTTGAGAAGTGACGGCTCTCATGGCCGAGGCGCCTGGGCTTCAGAGATTGCCGCCCCAATCTCGTTCTCCGAGGAGAACATGGGTGGTGTGTGGCCTGATGCTGCGCTTGCCTGTCCTAGCTCTCAGGTTGGTTCCTTCCACCGAACCAGCGCGCCACATGACCGAGACGATTTTACCCGGCAACGGATTGTGTACCGGAACCGCCAATCGTCTTTTGTTCAGGTGCGAACACCTGTTCGGAGTAAACCGCAAACGTGGTGGTGTGGCAATGCTGGGCTGAAACCGCTGAAGCGGCGCTTCATCCCACCGCTAAGCTGGTGGGCTTTTGCGCCTGAAGGAAAGCACCTGTAAGTCGCCGGATTTTGAATTTACGATTTGCGATTTACGATTGGGAATGCGTTCCTCTCGTAAGTCGTAAATCGTAAATCGTAAATCGTAAATGGAGCCAATATGCTGGCTTTCTTCGTCGCGCTGGTATCGTTCTTTCTGATGCACCAGGCCCCAGGCGGCCCGTTCGACAAGGACAACAACAAAAAGCAGGTCGACGGCGCAACCCTCAAAGCGCTGAACACGCGCTTCGGGCTGGACAAGCCGCAGTATGTCAACCCCGCCGCCGTCGGCGCACAGTGGCAGCAGCGCGAGCGCAACCCGCTTATACTTGGGCGCGCCTACTTGGACAGCCAGTTCGGCAACTACCTACTCAACGCACTGCATGGCGATCTGGGGCCTTCCTACCGCCAGCGCGGCAAAAATGTGCAAGATATCCTGCTCAAGCAATGGCCCTTCTCGATGCGGCTGGGGCTGCTCGCGTTGGCCTTCGCGATAGTTGTCGGCATACCACTGGGGATCGTCGCCGCGCTCAAACAGAACTCGTGGATCGATTATCTCAGCCTGTTTTTCGCAACGATCGGGGTCGCGGTGCCATCGTTCGTCACCGGCCTACTGGTGATCATCATCTTTGGCACCACGCTGCAATGGATCTCGATCTCGAACAATAATTGGAACAGCTGGGCGCCCTACATCGCCCCGAGCCTGGTGCTGGGCATGGCCACCTTGTCGTTCATCATGCGCATCACACGCACCACAATGCTAGAGGTCAAGCGCCAGGATTATATCCGCACCGCGCGCGCCAAGGGCCTGGCCGAGCGCGCGGTGATCATGCGCCACCTGGCGCGCAATGGGCTGATACCGGTTGTCACGCTGCTCGGCCCGGCGCTGATCGACCTGATCTGCGGCTCGGTGATCACCGAGTCGATCTTTGGCATTCCCGGCATCGGCAGCTTCTTTGTCGGCGCGCTGTTCCAGCGCGACTATTCGATGATCATGGGGACGACACTGGTCTATGCGACGCTGATCGTGTTCGCGAATATGCTGGTGGATCTGAGCTATGGTTTCCTAGACCCACGCATCCGCAGCCAGGGATGAAGTTAAGGGTTAAAAGTTAAGCGTTATGAGTTATGTGCAATGCACTCTTAACTCTTAGCGCTTAACAATGGGACTTACGCCTGCCATGGATATTCATCCTTCGTGTGTTCTCTTTTCGCCCTGCAGGGCGAAAAAAGAACCCATCATAAAGATAAAGTACCATGCTGCCGTACATCCTGAGCCTGCCAGCCCTGAGGTGCCCCCTGAGCCTGTTGAAGGGCGTGTCGAAGGGGCGAAGGGCGTGTCGAAGGGGCGAAGGGCAGGCAAAAGCTATCTTTTGCGTAAGTCCTCAACAGTTGAAAAGGAAAGACCATGGCGACGACGATCACGAATATTCGGATCGACCCGCGCGAGGCCGCGCTGCTGGAGCGTGCGCCACGCAGCCTATGGAGCGATGCGCGCCGGCGACTGCGGCGCAACAAGGCGGCGGTGGCCAGCATGATCTATATCGCATTCCTGATCGTGGTTGCGATCAGCGCGAGGGTGCTGGCGCCACATAATCCGATCGAGATCTTCCCCGGCCAGAGCTATCGGCAGGCGGCCTGGGTGCAAACCAACACCCCGGCGACGAGTGGCAGCTGGACGTTTCCACTCGGCACCGACTCGATCGGTCGCGATGTGTTCAGCCGTCTGCTCTACGGCACGCGCACCTCACTGGTGGTCGGCTTTATCCCAATGACGCTCACACTACTGATCGGTACGCTGATCGGTCTGGTCGCCGGCTTCAATGGCAGGTTCATCGATGGCCTGCTGATGCGCTTTGCTGATATCATTTACTCGTTTCCGGCCTTGCTGTTCTTTATTATTGTGATGGCGGCGCTGAAAGACACCCCAATCGGCAAATTCATGAATGGCTTTCTGATCTTGTTCGCGGCGCTCTCGCTGGTCGGCTGGGTGGCCGTGGCCCGGCTGGTGCGCGGCCAGGTGCTGGCGCTGAAGGAGAAAGATTTCGTGCTGGCGGCCCAGGCGCTGGGCGTGCGCCAGCACCAGATTCTGCTGCGGCACCTGCTGCCGAACTCGCTCGGGCCGATCATCATCGCCGGCGCGTTCATCGTGCCTGGCGCGATCATCGCCGAGGCCGTGCTCTCCTATCTCGGTATCGGCCTACGGCCAGCCACCGACCCGAACGCGCTCTTCCCGGTCAGCTGGGGAACAATGATCTTGGATGGCAAATCGGCGATCGTCGCACAGCCCTGGCTGCTGATCGCACCTGCGGTGGCGATCGCCTCGATCACGCTGGCGTTCACGTTTCTCGGCGACGGCCTGCGCGACGCGCTCGACCCGCGCGACCAGTGAGGAGTGACAAGCGACGAGTGACAAGACGTGTCACATACTCGTTTTCGTAAAACCGCATTGTTATGCCCTAAATGACCCCAATCATAGGTGGCCTTAACAGGACACGACAGGGGGCCGCGCCCGCATGCACGGCCCAGCATCAACGAATAATCGTCAGCATAGCGATGCCAAAGAGAATCTGCACGATCAGCGAGGCGCCCTGGAGCAGCCGCGCGCCAAGCTGCTGTCGCCGATAGACCAGGATACCCAGCGCGATATTGACCAGCGTCAGCCCAAAGGCGGCCAGCGGCAGAAACAGGATCTGGTGGCGTGGCCGCAGACCGGCGATTTGTCCCGCTGGGTCGAAGCGCATCTGCAGCACCGGCGCCAGCGCGGAGTAACGCGCCATCAGCACACCTAACACCAGCAAATTCAGCATGAACGCCACCAGCAGCAGCCCGCGCACAGTCGAGTCGTTCCAGAAGGAATACAGAAACATCCGGCTCGGCTCGAACGAGGGTACCAGTGTCTGAGTCGCCCCCAGATTGCGGCGCTGCTCAAGATCCTGCACGAACGCATCGTAGCCTTCGGGCGATATCGCGTAGACTTCGTCGCGTATATGGATCAGCAGGCAGCGTTCAGGCGGCTGGGTAGCAAACAGATGTAGAAGCTTACCGTCGGCGGTACGGCCCTGGCCCCAGTAGTAGCCGATGCCCTGCACCGGGCGCCAGGGCATGCGCGCCGGCGCCACGCCCAGATCGACGCTCTGAATCTGATCGAGCGGAACAACCGCGCGATTGCCAAGCCAGATAATATACAGCCCATTACGGTCAAGCTCGTAGCTCAGCGTAAACGCGGCGAGCGTGCGGTAAGCCAGCGCGCCCGCAAGCAGAAGCAGAACCAGAAACCCCACGATCTGCCAGTACAGTCCAAGGGTGACCGGCCAGCCCTCCGGCGGGCCGCTCAAGGCCTGGGCCAGGCGTACTCCAAGCGCCGCGACGCCCGCGAGGGCGGCCAGCATGATCAGCAGCGCGATCCAGCGTCCAGGGGATGGTTGTGGTTTCCAACGTCGCATAGAGAGCACTGAGGACTGAGGACTGAGGACTGAGTGCCAGCGTTAGAACCTCAGCACTCAGTCCTCAGTCCTCAGTCCTAATTACGGCTTTGGCGTCGCCGTGGGCGTGGGCAAAATGGCGGTCGGCGCGGCGGTGCCTTGTGCCGGCACAGGTGTCGCCGGCGCCGTCTGCGCTGTAGGTGCCGCCAGCGATTCAGGTGTGGCGGTCAGCGTGATCGTGTTGGAAAGCGTGGCCGTACTGGTGGGCACCAAGGTCGCGGTCGGCGTCGACGCGAGCTGCACAGTGGGCAGCACGGCTGGCGTTCCGGTCGGTGCCACGGTTGGCGATGGCGTTTGCGGCGGGAAGTGCACAATCTCAAACGCGGTGCGCTTCTGCGCGAGCCATTCGTCGAACTTTTTGGAGCGCGCTGCCTGGAGTTGCGTCTCCTTACTGTCGACAGTCTTCTTCACCACCTGGATAATATGCCAGCCGAACGGCGTCTGGATCAAATCGCTGATCTCATTCTCTTTGAGCGCCAGCGCGGCCTTGACGATCGCCGGATCCATCTGCTGGCCCTCCTTGGTTTTACCATCCTTATCAAACGCGGCCAGATCACCGCCTTTATCACGGGTGGCGTAATCATCCGACTGCGCTTTCGCCACCGTCGCGAAATCAGCGCCGCCGCGCAGCTGGGCGAGGATGGCCTCGGCGGCTGGTTTACGCGCCGCGTAGGCGGCGTCGCGCTGCTGCTGCGTATCCGACAGCGTGGCGGTAATCGAGATCAGAATCTGGCGTGTCTCGATGCTGCTCGGGTCAGTTGTCGGCGTGAAGCTGGTATCGGGGATCAGCTGCTGCTCGACCTTGGTTGTGACCGCCTGACGCAGATACTGATCGTGCAGCGCGGATTTGAAATCGGCGATCGTCAGCTGTGCCTTCGCGCTGGGATCCAGCTTAAGAATCTCCTGCTGGTAGGCGTCGAACACGCGTCCAATGATCTCATCTTGCTGCTTGAGCGCGGAATCGGCCTGCGGAGTCGCGGTGGGCGGCTTGGTAGGCGCGGCGGTTTCGGTCGGCGCCGCTGTCGCGGTCGGGCCACCAGGCGCCGCTGTCGCCGCTGCCGCGCCCTGGGCGGTTGGCGCATTCTCAACCGCAGCCGCCGTAGCGCCGGCCGGCACAGCGGCGGTGGCGCTCAGCACGGCGGTGGGCGTCAGCGTGGTGGTGCTGGTTGGCGGTGGTGCGGGCGGGCCAAAGACGCGCCCGAGATCGCCAACCAGCGTCTGCGCCACCTCACCATCGCTGGCCTGGATCTGAAACTCCTGGGCCGCACTCTGCAAGATCACCTGGCGATCGATCCATCCACCGACCGTCTCGTCATCCACCGCAGCGCTGCGAATAGTTGGAAGTTGCGCATCCAGCTGGGAAATCTGGCCTTCGAACTGGCTAGCAAACTGGTTGCCGAACATACTGATCAGCTGAAGACTCTGCGTGAGCCGGCGGGCGATCTCGTCGCGGCGTTCGCGCCAATAATCGCCACGCGCCAGCGTTGCACTGCCCGCCTGGGCGATCGGGCGGCTGGGAATCCACAGGCGATCGTAGGCGACACCGATAAGCACAGCCAATAGCGCCAGGCCGATCGCAGTGCCAGCGATAATCATCACCAGGCGCTGCCGCTGCAATTCACGCTGGTGGCGGCTGCGCGCACGGCGAGTCAGCTGCCCCTGAGGAGCGGGCTGCGATGGTTTTTTGGGGGTCTGAGCCATATGCACCACATAAATACACGATGCGTGAAACGTGAGACGTGAATAGACAAATCACGAACCACGTATCACGCATCATAACAACGTTGCAACTATATTGAGCGAGACACTAACTGCGGGTGTGGGCGGCAGCAAAAGGTAGCAGCGCCATATGACGGGCGCGCTTGATCGCCGTCGTCAGGCCGCGCTGATGTCGCGCGCAGGTGCCGGTGCGCCGGCGCGGCATGATCTTGCCACGATCCGAGATATAGCGCTGCAGGCGCTTGACATCCTTATAATCAGCCGTGCGAATCTTGTCGGTGCAGTAACCACACACCTTACGCCGCGCAATGAACTTGCGGCGCCCGCCAGGGCCACCAGGGCCACCAGGGCCACCAGGGCCACCAGGGCCACGCCGCCGAAATCGATCGTCAGACATAGTATTTGCTTTCCTCTAGTATACGATTACAGCTGAGGAGGTTTGGATCGGCCGAAGGCTCCTCCAAACCTCCTCAGGTCGGGTGGGGGGGCGGCTTCACCGCCCCCCACCCTCTTTATCAAAATGGAATATCCTCATCGCCAATATCAGCCGAGCTCCGATTGCCCGAGCTACGCGCCGAAGAGCGCTGCTCGTAATCCTCATCCGGCGTACCATCACGCGGGCCACGGCCATCGAGCATGATCATATCGCTCGCGATCACCTCGGTGCGATAGCGCGTTTGGCCTTCCTGATCCTGCCACTGGTGCGTCTGCAGGCGACCTTCGATATAGACACGGCTAGCCTTGCGCAGATGCTCGTTGCAGATCTCGGCCAACTTATTCCAGGTGACCACATTGAACCATTCGGTCTCCTCACGCGCATCGCCGTTGCCATCTTTCCATTGGCGGCCAGCCGCGACACTAAAGGTCGTGACTGGGCTGCCGCCCGTGGTATAGCGCATTTCGGGATCTTTGCCGAGCCGCCCGATGATCATGACCTTATTCAGATCTTTGGCCATCTTGGTCACCTTTCGTCGTTGCTCGCGCGCAACACCAACCAGCGATGATCGGCAGACACGGCATCGAGCAAGCCGTTCTACTCCTCGTCTTCCTCGGCTTCGTCATCGAGCTCATCCGAATCATCGACGTCGAAGCTTCCGGCAGCGTCGGCACTTGATCCAGCGCCAGCCGCGACTGGCCGACCCTTGCCGAGTGTACGGGGATCAACTAAGGTCAGCAGGTAGCGCAAAACCGAGTCGTTCAACTTCAGAGCTCGCTCGATCTCGGGAATGCGTGTCGAAGCCAGATTGAAGTGGCACAGCACATAGATGCCCTCGTTGAACGGGCGGCGGCTGGCCTCACCTTCGGCATACTCGCGGATGGGGTAAGCAAACTTGCGGCGTCCCCAAGGCGGGGACTGATCCACATCGGTCATCTCGCCACCTGCGCCAGCGATTGACTGACGCACACGGTTGACCGTGTTGGCGATCTCGTCCTCGCTCGATCGCAAGGGCGAGACAATGAACAACAATTCGTAGTCGCGGCGACGCTCGCGCATTGATCCTCCTCTGGTGATGCCTCCCTCGTCATATGCGTGTGGTGATGCGCGTCGTCCACACGTGCGGGGAGGCAGAAGCATATTCGATTACAGCGGGTGATTATAGCATAGCCGTGCGATCGCCGCAAACGGCTTCTTCCGGCTGTATTTCTGTCTAAATAGTGCTTATACAAGCAGACAGATTTTTGCCTTTGGTATGTTCTTTTTCGCCCCGGCGGGGCGAAAAAGAACATACCATACATGTAAAGTACCATCTCAACCATTGACCGCATTGCAAATATATTGTACAATATCTGCACAGATGTGATCTTTCGCAGCGGTATTTCATCTTCTTTTGTGTTTCGTTTTTTGCGCTCTGCGAGCGCAAAAAACGAAACACAGATAAAATAGAAAGTACCATGCTGCCGCAGGCAAAAGGACGTAGGCGCATGATCCGCATCAATCGCACCCGACACATCGACGCAACGCCAGACGCCGTGTTTGCCGCGCTATCTGATCCGAGCAATCTTGCCGGCCTCATGCCGCGCGTGCGCCGGGTCCAGCTGATCGATCGCCAGCCCGATCGGGCGCGGATCGCCACCCAGATGCCGATCGGGCCATTCTTCAACATCCGCAGCGAGGGCGATGTGCGCTGGCATGCCGGGCGAGAGGTGGTGTTTAGCTCGCGCATGCCCCTACCAGTCGAGGCACGCTGGACACTCACGCCTTCCGGCAGCGGCACGGATGTGCAAGCGGCGCTCTCGCTCGATCTCGGTCCATTGATAGGAATGCTGGCGGCCTTTGTGCGCCAGAAAGATGTCGCCAACATGGTTGGGCCCGACCTCGACGCTGCCCTAGCCGAAGTCGCGCGGCGAGTCGAGCGCAAGCAGTAAGCTGTGCCGTTGTTCTTGGGGAGGTACGAGAGCGGCAAAGCCGCTCCCGTACCTCCCCAACCGATGAGATGATATGCTATCATAGCGGCGAAATCGTTGCTGTGAGGCTTCAATGGTGCTCAATCTTCCCCGCATTCTCGCCGGTATCATTCTCAGCGCACTCATCGGCGGAGCCGCCTACCGGCGCGGCTCGCTCACGCCAAGCGGCTGGCTTGGCGCGATCATCACCGGCACGCTCACATTTGGCTTCGGCGGTTGGGCATGGGGGCTGACGCTGATCGCTTTCTTCCTTAGCTCCAGCGCGCTCTCGCACTTCCGCCAGGCCCGCAAACAGGCGATCGCCGGCGAGAAGTTCGAGAAGGGTGGCCGACGCGACCTGGCCCAGACCCTGGCGAACGGCGGCGCCGGCGCCGCGCTAGCGCTGGCCTATGGGCTGAGCGGCGCGCCGATCGGGTTGCTGGCTGCCTTCGCGGGCGTGATGGCTACTGTCACCGCCGATACCTGGGCCACCGAGATCGGCATCCTCAGCCTACGACCACCGCGTCTGATCACGTCCTGGCGAACTGTCGAGCCAGGGACATCGGGGGGCATCACTGCCTATGGCATACTCGCCTCCAGCGCCGGCGCACTCATGATCGGCTTGACCCTCATGCTCCTGGCGGCGATCGAGCTAGGCACCTGGTGGCTGTGGCTACTGCCGGCCGCGATCGTGGGCGGGCTGGTTGGCAGCCTTGCCGACAGCCTGCTGGGCGCGACGGTGCAGGCGATCTACCGATCGCCGTCCGGCGGCGAGACCGAGCGCCGCATCGGGCGTGACGGCGCGCCAAACCTAGCCCTGCACGGCTGGCGCTGGATGAATAACGATCTGGTCAATCTGCTCAGCTCGGTGGTTGGAGGGCTGGCTGCGATAGCCGTGTTACGCTTGATCATGGCGTAGTCGTTCGTCCGAGCAATGTTGCTCGGCCGAACGACGAACGACGAGCGCCAACGCTGCCGACCTTCGGCGTTCGTCCTCCGTCCTTCGGCGAGAAGGGATGCGAGATTGGCGCTGCGACTGCTCGCAGCGCCAATCTCCAAAGGTTCTAGCCATTCGATGTCGCCGGCTGCTCAGGCGCGGGCGCGGGCTGCTCGGGCGCAGGTGCGGGCGCGGGCTCCGGCGTAGGCTGCGGTGTGGGTTGGGCGCCAAACGGGATCAGTGGCTTGCCATCCGGCCCAATATCGGCCGGATTGAACACATAGATATTCGGCCAGGCGCGGAAGGTGGTCTGGAACAGCTCAGGCTGCTTGCGTACGCCATTCTCTATAATCGTTCGGTACACCGCAATCGTCATGCCGCCACGCGCGTGATCGCTCTGCCGGCTGGTGCCGAACGGCTGCTTCGGATCGGTGACAAACTTGGGATCGGGCGGCGCAGGGATACGTTTGCTTACGCTTTGATCGAGCGCGACCGTCCGATTAGGTTTGGTACCATAGAACGCCACTTCGGCCACGCCGGTGCGCGGGTTGGATGTCGACTGCATCAGCAGCCAGTGGCCGGTGTCGTTCAGAAACTTGAGATCTGGTCCACCGGTGAAGATTGTCGCATCCAGGCCCGGGCCATTACCATAGCTTCCCAGGCCATATTTGTCGTACCAGCTGATGTAAAACGAATGGCCCCAGCGCTCGGTGATCGGCAGACCAGCCCAGAACGCCGCACGAAACAGGGTGGTCGAGTCCTGGCAGATGCCGCCGCCAAACTCGAGCTGCGTACGATCTTGAATGATTGCATAGCCCTCGACAAAGCCGTTGCGTGCGTCGATCGAGCCGATGTTGTTGTTGAACGAAAACTCTTCACCCGGCGCGATCAGAATACCATTAAGAATCCCCATTCCGACACCGATATTATTGATCCGATAGTCGGCCGAGCCAGTAAAGTCGCTGCGGCCAACCGATACAAGCTCATTGATACCCAGTGTGCGCAAGTTCGCCTCAGTCACCTGCGGCGCAACTTCACGCACCGGCAGTGCCAACACACGATCGGCGCGGGCGACCGCTACGCCAATCGCCGCGCTCGCCTGTGCCTCATCCAGCCGCAAACCCGGCTTGCCCGGCTTGAATATCCGCAGGTCGCCGTTGTTCCAGTCCACGCGTGGGTTGACGCTGCCGCGACCGGTTTCGTCGGCAATCTGGCGCACGCGCCGGCCAACTTGGTAAGAGTTCAGCTCAACCGCAATTGTATCACTGGCGCTATTCTGCGGCACACGCCCGATATCAAGCATCAGGGCGATCTCTTCCGGGGTCCAGACATACTGCTTGTTTTCGACCTCAAGTGTGAGCGGGCCTTGGAGCATAGCTTCGATGCGCGCGCGCGCATCAGCGACGGCTGCATCATCAAGCCGCGGCGCGATCTTGCGCGTCTTGAGCGCGACTGTTTGCGATGTGAAGGTCGCTAGCGTGGCGGTCAACTCGCCGACTGTCTGATCGACCAGGACCTGACGCCCGGCCTGCGAAGGCTGTGTGGCGACCGTGGTTCCATCGAGGCGTAGCTGTGCGTCGATCGGCGCTTGCTCGAGATCGGCGCTGACGCCGGCAACATATGCGCGCAGCTTGTTCTGATCGAATGTGACGTGAACCGGCAAATCCAGGCCGTTCTCCCAGATCGCATAGACTTCCTGGAGATTTTCGATCAGCCCGTTGCCACGCCCAGCGCGGTATGCCCTATCGATCGCGCCTTTGAAATCGAAGTTGATGCCGACATCGGCATAGCTTGGCTGCCATGATTGCTTAGCATAGGTCAGCGTGGCTGGATGCTGCAAGAAAGTACCGTAGCGCGCACGCAGGGCAGCCTCGGCCTCCTGCTGCGTCAGCTCGCCGACATTCAGCCCCCGCACCGTGACATTTGGGTAGATCTTGCCCTGGTAGCTCCGATCGAGGTAGTACAACCCGCCGCCGGCACCAAGCATCACCAGAACCAGCAGGCTCAATAGCACATAGACGATACCACTTGCACCGCGCGATGGTGGGCGACGCGTGGTGCGGCGGGCGACCGTTGGCGGGCCAATGAGAGGCAAATCGGCGGGGTGATCGGCGATTGTGTGCGTTGGGAGCGGGCGCGTCGTATAGGTGTCATCAATCCGCCTTCCGACTGCCCCACGCTCGGAATACATTTCCTCAGAAGACACATTGGCCTCCAACAACATTGGTCACGAACTACAGAAGAACCCGCGCTATTTATCAAACGTAACGTCGATCAGGCGCTCAGAGATACGCAGCAGCAATTAGAATATGTGTCGTGTACCTTACAACTATAGCCGATAACTGCGCACGAAGTCAATGAGTAAGAGATGAAAATAGCTTACAATTTGTATGCAATTTGTGTGCCAAAAACGTCTCTACACGAACATGAATCAGCAGCGGCCAGCCAGCAATAATTGGCTAGCCCCAGCTAAAAGTATATTCCTATGCGGGTCATGATTACCGAGTGTGACTCCGTGGGCGAGCCGCCTTCGCGCTGCTGGGCCTGGGCGACATCGCACGCGACCAGGGTGACGCCGCGCGGCTCGAAGTCTACTGCGTGGAGAGCCTGGCCGTCGGTCGGGAGCTGGGGCAGCATTGGATTACCGGCTTCGCGCTCAACAACCTGGCGCTGGCAGCGGCTATACGAGGCGATCTGGGACGCGCCGTGACCCTGGCGGACGAGGCGTTGGGGCTATTCCGCGCGCACGGCATCCGGGGCGGCGTGGTCGAACTGCTGATCGAGGGCGTGGCGCAGGGGTGGCTGGCTGGCCCGCACTGGCTGGTGGCGACGGGCCTGGAAGAGTTGGCGCGGGTGGCAATTGTGCGTGGCGCCGCCGGCCACGCCGCGCGGCTGTGCTCAGCATGCGCGGCGTGGCGCACGGCCATGGACGCGCCGCTCCAACCCTACCGTCGCGCCGACTACGAGGCAACCCTGGCGGCGGCCCGCCGTGCGCTGGGCGCCGCCGGTTTCGCAAAAGTGTGGGCGGAGGGGGCGGCCTGGCGGCCAGAGCAGGCGGTCGCCACTGCTACAGCGGAAGGCCGTGATAGAGTGCTTCAGAAAAGTTCTCGCGTTAACCAATAGCTTCAGCATCCTGAGTAGGCCACCGGCCATATCGAAGCGTGCGAATCAGCGGCATGCAAGCACTAATGGCGCGACCTGCGCCAGCGCGACAAGCCGCGGATCGGCTTGAACGGCCAGCGCCGCATGGTAAAGCTCTGACGACGACGGCGGGCGCGCGCGGCGGTTAGGCGCAATCGGCGCGCGCTGATCCGGCGCAGATCGACCACATGCGGCAAATGCAAGCGGCGCTTGCGCGGCGGCGGGGCTAGCTGGAGCTGATCGAGCAGGATCTGCGCGATCTGCTCGGCACCCTGGCGCGGCACTGCATCGGCCAGCCGCGCGACAGTGGCAGCGTAGGTTTGCACATCCATCAGGTCGGCGATCGCCGGCACGATCCGGTCTCGGGTTGGGCAGAAGAAGCCGAGCTCGTGGTTGAGCACGAAATCAATATTGCCGCGTTCCTGCATGCCGACGGCCTCGGTCACGATCACCGGCCGGCGCATCGCCAGCGCCTCCATCAGCGTGCCTGGCCCAGCCTTGGTGATAATGATGTCGCTCGCGGCCATGAGCTCTTCCATATTATCTACAAAACCATAAATATGGATGCCCGGCCGTAGCCCAAGCGCCAGCAGATCCTGGCGCAGCGCCGCATTCTTGCCGGTAACCACCATCAGCTGCTGTCCGGGGTAGGCCCGATCGAGATCCAGCACCAGATCGCGCAGCTGGCCCGATCCAACTCCGCCACCCGTAACCAGCAGCGTGAATGGATCGAGATCGACGCCCAGCCGCGCGCGCGCCTCGCGGCGGGTGCCGGCGTAGGCGGCAAACTTGGGATGCACCGGAAAGCCGGACTGCACCAGCTTTTCGGCCGGAAAGCCGCGCGCGCAAAACAGATCGTAGGCTTCCCGAGTGGGCACGATACACAGCTCGGCATCGGGATCAGCCCAGGCGGCATGCACCGTCACCAGGTCGGTCACAACCGTCACAAAGCGGAACGAGAGCTTGTAGGTACGGCGCGCATTGCCGATCAGCCGGTTCACCAGTGGATGCACCGACACCACTAAGTCGGGGCGGGTTGCTTCCAGAACGCGTACGATATTGCGATGCGCCGAAAGATACACAAACTGGGTCAACGCATCGATCCGGTACCGGCCATCGGTCAGCTGGAACATCAAATCATACACCGGCAGCCAGCGAGTCGAAAGCTGATCGTACAGATCAGGCGCATCACGAACCAGCGGGATCCCAGTGCTAGCAAGAATATCGACAATATGGCGCTTCGCACCGGTGCCCGCCAGCCCGTCGAGCGCCGCATCGATCGCCACGGCGCCAGTGCGATGGCCGCCGCCGGTGTCGGATATACCAAAAAGGATGCTGGGAGTTCTATCTGCGCTCACGTCGGGCTCCTTGACGATTTCGCGGTGGTATGGACAGAGCGGGGTGTTCGCTCGCCATACACTTTTTTTGACCCTAGAGGACTGGTAACGTACACTGAGACCGCCGTATCCTACCACACAGCATCGGTGCATGTAAAGCTTGCCCGACTGTGCTATAATCGATAGCTAATCTCGCTGAAGACAGGCGTGCCACGAGCAGATTATGATTGCTGCCCGAACCAGCCCATCGGCCGCCGAACCAAGCTATTCGGCCCAGCCGCTGCTACCGCTTAAGCTGACGCCGCCACCGCCCCGCGATGGTGTTCTGCTGCGACCCGATCTACAATCACTTCTTTCCGAAGTTCGCCTGCACCCGATCACCTTGGTTGTTGCGCCGGCCGGCTATGGCAAGACCACACTGCTCGCCCAGTGGGTGCAGGAGCTAAGCCGCACCGGCGCGCCAGTCGGCTGGCTAACGCTGGATCGCGGCGAGCGCGATCCAGCGATGTTCCTCGCCTATCTGATTCGCGCATTCCAGCCGATCGCACCGACGATCGGCACCGAAGCATGGCGGGTGCTCTCCAGCGCGGCCAATCTTCAGCGCGACTGGCCATTGGTAGCCGGCGCGCTGTGCAGCGACCTCCAGCGCCAGCTCGCCACCGCCACCTTTCTAGTGCTGGACGATTTGCAGCAAGTCAGCGACTCGGCCGTGATCGGCCAGATGCTGGGCTATATCGTGCGCGCCGCCCCACCAACGCTGCACATTGTTATGGCGTCACGCCGCGCGCCCATATTCGCGCCGCTGCCACGACTGCGCGCGGAAGGGCACCTGCTCGAACTGTCGCAGCGCGACCTGCATCTATCAGCCGATGAGGCGCGCCAGGTTCTGGCCGCCCAGGATGTAACGCTGGATGAGGCCGGGCTGGCGCTGCTGCTGGCACATACTGAGGGATGGGCCCTGAGCGTCCAGCTGGCCGCACGCGCGCTGGCCGGGCAATCGACCGAGCGGCGCGCGGATTTTCTGCGCGCGCTGGAGGGCAGCCAGGAACAGCTGCTGAACTACCTGGCGACCGAAGTGCTGGCTGATCTGCCGGATCAGCTGATCGAGTTCTTGCGGCTAGCAGCGCTGCCCGAGCGCTTCGATGCCAGCCTGCTGACCGAGGTGCTCGGGCGCGACGACGTGGTGTACCTGTTGGGCCGCGCCCAGGCGCTTGGGCTGCCGATCCTGCCGCTGGACGAGCACGGCGATTTGCTGCGCTTCCACCCACTTTGGCGCGAGATGCTGCTCCGTACCGACGACCGCCGACCGACGACCGACGATTGGCAGCGCAGTGCCGATGACGATCAGTCGGCGGTCGGCGGTCGGCGGTCGTCCGAGAGCGCGGCACGCACCGCACTGCACCGCCGCTTCGGGAGCGTGCTGGAGGCGCGCGGCGACCTCGAAGAGGCGCTCAACCACTACGCCGCCGCCGGTGCTGCCGATGATCTGGCGCGCGCGCTACGCCAGCGGGCCTGGCCGCTGCTCCAATCGCCGCGGCGCGATATTGTGCGCGGCTGGCTGGAACAGCTTGCCCCTGACCTACGCGAGAACGACGCCGAGCTGCTGTATATGTGGGGCTACAGCCAGATCGCTGCCGAGCCGGCCCAGGCTATGACGGCGATTGAGCGCGCGGCCGATCGCTTCCGCCAGGTCGGCGAGCACGCACGCGAGCTACGCGCGCTGGCCGACCTGGCGGCGCTCCTATACTTGCAGGCAAACTCGCTCAACTTTGTGGCGTGCTGCGTTCGCGCCATCCGCGCCGCGAATTACCTGCGCGACGCATGGTCGCGCGGGGCCGCCCTGGTGGGCGCTACGGCAATGCTGTACACCAAAGGCCGCTACGTCGCGGCGCTGCGAGTAGCGCGCCAGGCGGCTGGGCAGCCACTCAACCCGGCCTGGCATTGGCTGCTGGCTATGCTGGTCTCCTCGATCGATATTCGGCTCGGCCAGCCGGCCGACGCGATCACGATCATCGACCAAGCCTTGCAGCTGCCGCAGGTCGATCACGACGACCGACTGCGCCAAAACTTGCTGCGCCAGCGTGCTATGGCGCTCTACCAGCAGGGCCATGCCGCTGAGGCCACCGCGCTGGCACTGGACGCGCACCGCCACCTCAGCGATTACTATCGCGATGGCTCAGCTGGATTTAGCGCGCGCCAGCTAGCGCTGCTGCTGGTACTACAGGGCCGTGTGGACGAGGCGACCACCTATGTAGTCCAGGCGCGCACGGCCTTCCACGATATGGGCGCGCTGGCGCCGCTGGCGAGCTTGCAGGCGATCGAGCTGTATGCTCAGCTGCTGCGCGGCCAGGCGGCGCGTGCCCGCGCGGCGGTGCCCGGCGTGCTGCGGAGGCTCGACGAAACCGAGGGCAATGCACAGGATCTCCAGCTACGGCTGCTGCTCGCGCTGGTGCTGGGAGAAGGCGGCGACCCACAGCGCGCGCGCGCGCTGACGGGTGAGATCGCCACGCAGATGGCGCAGCAGGGCTATCGCCTGTTCCTGACTAGCGCGCAGCTCTACACGGCCTACCTGGCCGGCCTATGCGACGATGAACCGACGCGCGATACAGCACTGCGCGCCGGCTGGGCGCTGGCCGCCACCGACAACCAGCACTTCATTCCAATGCTGCCGCCCGCCGCGCTGCGCGACGTTGTGGTAGCGGCGCTGCGTTTGGAAATCGCGCCGCCGGCAATTAGTCAGCTGCTGCGCCGACAAATGCCCGATCAGGCCATGGAGCTACTGCGCGGCTTGCAGGACGCGCCCGAGCCGCCAGTCCGCGCCAACGTAGCCCGCCTGCTGGGCGAGCTGGGCGCATCAGCGGCCTACCCATCGCTGCGGGCGCTGCTGAAGGATCGCAGCGCGCCAGTGCGCCAGGCCGCCGAAGATGCGCTAAGCCGGCTGGTCTACCGACCGCCCTACACGCTGCGAGTCCGCTCGCTGGGCGCATTCGGCATCTGGCGCGGCGATCACGAGGTGCGCGACCGCGACTGGCGCAGTAGCAAAGCGCGCCAGCTGTTCCAGCTGCTGCTGACCGAGCGCGGCCGTACGCTCCCGCGCGACCGCGTGCTCGAAGCGCTCTGGCCAGAGATGGAGCCCGACGCAGCCGCCAACAACCTACGTGTGACGCTCAATCGGCTCGGCAAAGCGATCGAGCCAGATCGGCCCGAGGGCGCGCCACCGGCCTACCTGCTCCAGCAGGGCGACACCTACGGGTTCAACATGGAAAGCGACCATCATCTTGACGCGGCCGATTTCGCCGAAGCCGTGGCCAAGGGCCAGCGCGCCGCGCGCCGCGGCCAACGCACCGCCGCAATCGCCGCTTTCCGCAGGGCGATCGGGTTGTACGGCGGGCCATACCTGCCCGACAACATGTACGAGGACTGGTCAGTAGTTGAGCGCGAGCGGCTGGCTATGCTGTTCAACGATGCGGCGATGCGGCTCGGCGCGCTGCTGCTGGAAGAAGGGCTGGCCCACGAGGCGATCGGCCTGGCCTGGCGCGTGCTGGAGAACGACCGCGCCCACGAGGAGGCCTACCGGCTACTGATGCGCGCCCACGCCACACTCGGCGAGCGCAGCACGGCGCTGCGCCTCTATGCGCGCTGTGTCACCATGCTGCACGATGAGCTGGGGGTCGAGCCGCTACCCGAGACAACTGCGCTCTACAACGCGCTGCGCGAGATGCGCTAGTACAGGGCGGCCGAAATAAACCAGCAGTTTTCCCGACGGAGGACGAGGGATGGAAGACGAATCGGCTATGGAATCGGAAAGCCCGAACCATGGTGGTTCGGGCCTGATTCGGGTTGGACAGAGGGCCTACTCAGCGCTCAGCTGATCGTCGGAGACAATCAGCTGCGATTGCTCATTCATCAGCTGCTCGCCGATGAAATCAATCAAATCCTGCATACGCTCGAACTGGCGCTCACAGCCGCTGCTGATATGCTGGATACGCCCGCGCCATGGATCAGCGGATGGCACTTCGCTATCGTGAACGACAAGCCGGAGCAAAAAGGACTCGACACGCCGGTTGCTCATGATCGAATCTCCTGACATTACTTCCCCTCACACGACCAGCAGGTTTAGCGATATAGTTGCACAACCCATCGGTTCTCGACAGTATAGGGCGTTGGCATTACCAGCGAATTACCGCCGCGCCAGCGCGGTCACGACATTCATAAGATAGCTGACGCGGATCTGATCGCCCGGCCGTGGGTCGTCGTACGCGCTCTCAAGGCCGACCCGCGCGGCGCGCACTTGGACAGGCACATCGTCATGCGTATACTCGACATCGTAGAAGCGCGTGCCGTGAATATCGATCAGACGAACCGCGCGCAGCGTTGCGTCTTTCGTGCCAGACATGATCATGGTTACGTTGCCCTTCTCAATCGTGTGTGAACACTAGATTTTACTGCAAAGAGCGCATTTGCAATCGACAGAAAGCAAAAATCTGTTGATGCTATAATGTTGATTAAGGACTTGCGTTTCAATAATCATCTCACTACCCCACCACAAAAGGATGCGGGTCATGCGCCACAACTCCATCCATATCGCCGGTGCCGGGCTAGCCGGGCTGAGCGCCGCGATCGGTCTCGCGCGGCGTGGGCATCGGGTTGAGGTGTTCGAGAAGAACGCTGACTCAGGCGCCGCACGCCATAGCGATTGGGACGCGATCGAAAACTGGACAACTGAAGCGGATATGCTCGGCTTGCTGGGCGACTGGGGCATTGCGCCCAGCTTCGAGCATCGCTCCAAGCTCGATTTCGAGGTGTATGACAACGCTGGCGTGCGCTACCCGGTCACAACGCCGCGGCCATTCTTCTACCTGCTGAAGCGCGGCCCCGATCGCGGCTCGGTCGAGCAGGAGCTGAAGCGCCAGGCGATCGACTATGGCATAGCCATCCACTACCGCCAGCCGCGCGAGCGCAAGGATGTCGATATCTGGGCGGCCGGATCGCAACACGGCGGCTTCTTCTTAGGTGTCGGCATGACCTTCCGCACCAGCCACCCCGATCTGGTGCTGGGCCTCGTCAGCACCCACGCCGCGCCGAAAGCCTACGCCTACCTAGTGATCGTGGATGGCGAGGGCACGCTCTCGGTAGTGCTGACGCGCGATTTCAAGCAGGCCCGCACCTACCTCAACCGCAGCATCGCGATCTTTCGTAAAGCCAAGCAGTTCAATATGGACGAAGTCAAAATGACCTCGGGCTTCGGCGGGCTGGCCAGCGCGTTCTGGCAGCCGGCGAGCCGCCCAATCGTGGTGGGCGAGGCGGCCGGCTTTCAAGATTTTCTGTGGGGCTTCGGCATTCGTTACGCGCTGTTCTCGGGCCACCTGGCTGCGCGCGCGCTCGACGAAGGGCTCGACTACGAGGCGCTTGTGGAGCGCGAGATCCGCCCGCTGGTGCGCTCGTCGATGGTCAACCGCACACTCTACGACTGGGCCGGCGACCGCACCTACCGCGCGCTGATCCGGCGCTTCTCGGCATCGCCCAACCTGCCGCAGCTGACGCGCCGCTGGTATCGTGGGCTGGCGTTCCGCCACCTGGTCTGGCCGATCGCTCAGCGGCGCTACCGCACGCTCAAACAGCGGCTGGAACGAGACAGCGCGGCGTATTTACGCGGGCCATCGGGCTCGTAATTCAGCGATTATGGCTGCCGCCCCTCCAAGCTGGAGAGACGCTGCTGGATAACGGCTCGCTCGTCATGGAGCGCGGCAATGGTTGTGTCGTGACGATTCTGTGTCTTCCGAAGCGCGCGAATATCGCTGAAGGCTACTTGGAAATCGCTCTTGAGCGCGTGGAAGCCCTCTCTGACACGATCCTCGACCATTCTGAGACGTTCTTGCATATCAAAGATGTCGGCGGCTATTTCGCCCAGGCGTGACTCGATAGTTTCTACTCGTGAATCCAGCCGCATCACATAGGCAACGACCGAGTCGAGCCGCGTGCTCAGACTGCTGAGAATGACCCGTTGATCGCGCTGTTCTGCTTCGATACGCTGCGACCGCTCGGCCAGCGCGTCCACACGCTCGGTCAGCGCGTCCACACGCTCGGTCAGCGGGGCAATCGCTTCGCTTACACTCTCGGATACAATCTGGCGGATGGCCGAGAGCAGAGCTTGGTTATCAGTGGTCATGGCGCGGCCTTTGCTTGCTTACATTCAGTTGATAGTCAAGATATTTTACACGAAATCGCATCAGCCGTCAAATGGGGCATCCAACACGAAACGACGCACCGCCGCCGCCACTCCTGCATCAGCTGCATCCGGCGCGACCCAATCGGCGGCGGCCTTGACGGATGCGTGCGCGTTGCCGACCGCGACGCCTACGCCAGCCATGCGCAGCATACCGATATCGGCCTCGGCATCGCCAAGCGCGAGCACGTCGGCCAGGGCGAGCGCCCACTGCCGGCAGATTACGGCGAGCGCGGCTTCCTTGGTGGCACCGGCATAGGTGATCGCTGCGTCGGCAAGCGTGCCATCGGCGCGATAGTGGCGCACGAAGCTCAGCGGCGCATCCGCGAACGCGCGCATCAGCAATTCCACGCCCAGCTCGCCGCGCACGATGAAGCGCGATGGTGGGTGGTCGAGCGCGGCCAAAGCGGTATCAACATCAACCCCGTTCGCGGCAATATGCGCGGCGGGGTGCGAGCCAGGCGTGTAATAATTCAGATCGTCGATCGTGGTGAGCAGCGGCAGCTGATGCGCATCCGCCAGCGCAGCGAGCGCACGGGCCAGATCGAGCGGGATCGACAGGCTGTGCAGCCGTGTGCCGCACGGATCGTAGATCGTCGCGCCGCCGTCACAGACCAGCGTACACGCGATGCCGAGCCGGCGCGCGACCTGCTCAGCCGAATCGCGCTTGCGGATCGTCGCCATGGCCAGCCGCACGCCGCGCGCAGCCGCCAGCCCAAGCGCAACGACATTCTCCGGTGGCAGCACGCCGTCGGGCCCTATCAGGGTGCCATCGATGTCGGAGATGATTAGGCGGATCATGTTGCCACTCTGACAAGATGACAAGATGACAAGGTGACAGTGAACATTACAATGCCCAACTGTCACCTTGTCACCCCTTCACCGTGTCACCGTTTTCACCTAGCCCGGCCACAAGCCCTGGCCCTCGCGCTCGACGTGGTAGCCAGCGGCGTTCAGCTGGCGCACGACCTCCTGGCCGTGATCTTCGTCACGCACCTCCAGCACTAGCTCGACGCCAACGCGATCGACCGGCACCAGCCAGACGGCGCGGCGGTGAAAGATGTCGATCACATTTGCGCCAGCCTTGGCGACATGGTCGATCAGCGGGGCAAGATTGCCCGGTCGATCGTCCACCGTGGTGCGCAACAGAATGTAGCGCCCCTGCTTGACCAGCACCTGCTCGATCACCCGCGCCAGCAAATTGCCATCGATATTGCCGCCGCACAACACCGTGCAGACGGTCGAACCAGGCCGCAGCGCGACTTTACCGCTGAGCAGCGCCGCCACGCCAGCCGCGCCGGCCCCTTCAACGACCTGGCGAACATTCTGGGCCGCGTGGGCGATCGCGCGGGCGATCTCATCGTCATCGACCGTCACGACCTCGTCGACCAGCTCGCGAATGATCGGCAGCGTCAGGTCGCCCGGCCGCTTGACCGCGATACCATCGGCGATCGTGCGCGCGGACGTTGCTGTGATCGGTTCGCCAGCCGCCAGCGAAGCCAGCACCGGCGCGCAGCCGGCCGCCTGTACGCCGACGATCCGTACATCCGGCATCAGGTTCTTGACAGCGATCGCGATGCCGCTGATCAGCCCGCCGCCGCCGATCGGCACCACCAGCACCTCCAGGTCGGATAGCGCCTCAACGATCTCCAGGCCGATCGTGCCCTGACCGGCGATCACGCGCTCATCGTTGAAGGCGTGGACATAGATAAAGCCATGCTCTTGCTGGAGCGCGCGTGCGTAGGCGCCGGCATCATCGAAGGTCGCCCCGTGCAAGATAACGGTGGCGCCGAGTCGGCGCGTGGCCGCAACCTTGGTGAGCGGCGCGCGCTCGGGCATCACGATCGTGGCCGGGATGTCAAGCAGTTTGGCCGCCAGGGCCACGCCCTGCGCATGATTACCGGCCGAGTGGGCGATCACGCCGCGGGCGCGCTCCTCGGGAGCGAGGCGGCTGATCGTGTTGTAGGCGCCGCGAATCTTGAACGATCCGCTGCGCTGGGTATTCTCGGCCTTAAGAAAGACACGCGCGCCCAAATCCTGCGTCAAGCGCTCATCCGCCAATATCGGCGTGACGCTGATCACATCGCGGAGTGCCCGGCGAGCGGACTGAATATCGGCCAAGGTGACAGTCATATCGTTTTGGATTTTAGATTTTGGAATGCGTAAGGGCTATTGTACCACGAGACAACGTTGCCACTGGCTGATATCTGCCTGTCGGTGCTCGATACTATGCAGGTGTCATCAAACATCGGCATGCGCTAGTAGGCGATGGTACGCTGCGGCGTACCAAAGCTAGCTCATCTACGCCGCCGCCGCTAGCCCCAGATCCTCAATCGCCCGCTGCGCCTCCGCGAGCGCAGGCGCGAGCTGTTGGTACACCTCGCGGTAGCAGCGATCGTACAGCGCGGCGTGACGCGGATCGGGCGCGACCACACGCGCGGCGTGGCGCAATCCCGCCAGCGCCGCGGCATCGTCGCGGAAGACGCCAGCAGCCCGACCGGCCAGCAGTGCGGCGCCGAGCGCAGTGCTCTCCTTCAGATCGAGCACATGCAGCGGCCGGCCCAGCACATCGGCCTTGATCTGCACCCACAGCGCGGTCTGCGCTGCGCCACCGATCAGCGTGATCGTGCTGGCATGACTCCCGGTGGCTTGTTCGATCGCCTCCAAATAGGCGCGCCACTCATAGGCCAGGCCCTCGTAGACTGCGCGGGCCAGCTCGGCTGGCCCAGCGGCGGCAGTAAGGCCGATGAACGCGCCGCGCTCGATCGGTGCCAGGCGCGGCAAGAAGAACACACCGCGGCTACCGGGCGGCGCTTGCGCGGCGGCGACCTGCATGCGCTCGTAGCTGGCCACGCCCGCCTCGCCCAGCTCAAGCACGCGCGCGGCCCAGGCGATCGCTGCGCCCGAGCTGTGGATGCCCTTCGTGACGCAATATTTGCCGCGCGCCACATGCGCGTTGAACGAGCAGCGCACGCCACCGGCAGCGCTAAGCCGCAGCGTGTCCAGCGGCAGAAACGCGACCTCGGATGTGCCCATCGAGTCCAGTCCCGCGCCTTCCTGATACGCCCCAGCCGCAAACGCGCCGCAGATGTGATCATGCCCGCCGCAGCCGACTGCGACCCCCGCCGCCAGGCCGGTCGCAGCGGCGGCCGCCGGAGTGACATCGCCAAGCTGCGTTCCGGCCGAGACAGCCGCAGGCAGCAGATCGGCGCGTAGGCCAGCCGCGGCGATCAGTGCATCCGACCAACACAGATTTGGCAGATCGAACAGCATGGTTCTGGCCGCCAGCGAATAATCAGTCGCCTGGACGCCGCACAGCCGGAAAGCGATGTAATCGGCGACATGCAGCCAGCGCGCGGCGGCGGCGTAGGCATCCGGCTCGTTATCGCGCAGCCACTGGAGCTTGAACGCGCCAAAGATCGGGTTGGGGCGATTGCCGGCGATTGGCAGAAAGCGCTGGTCGCCAAACTGATCGAGCCAGCGGCGATACTGCCTATCGCTGCGGCTATCGTACCAGGCGATAAAAGGTGTGACTGGCCGGCCGGCCACATCCAGCAGCAACCCGGCCTCGGCCATGCTCGCCACCGCCACACCACGCACACGCGCCGGGTCAACATGGCCGAGCGCCTGGCGAACCACCGCCACAACCGCCTGCCAGAGCGCCTCGGGATCGTGCTCGGCCCAGCCGGGGCGCGGGTAGTTTACCGGCGTCGGCGCGCTGGCCGCCGCGCGCTGAACGCCGGCAGTATCAAAGACGAGCGCCTTGCAATTGGTGGTGCCGACATCGATTCCGAGTAGGTAGTCGCTCACGCTCTTGTCACCCCTCACTCTGGGCGCCGCACAACCACATGGACGCGCTGCTCGCCGGCCAGCACCGTCAAAATCATTGTGACGATCGAGATGATCAGCCCGCCCCAGAATGCCGGCCAAAAGCCATCGATCGTGAACTGCACCCCGAGGCTGCCAGCGATCCAGGCTGTCAGCAGGAGCAGCAGCGCGTTGATCACCAGGCCGAACAGCCCGAGCGTGAGGATAATCAGCGGGCAAGTCAAAAGCGAGAGTAGTGGCCGCAGCCCGATATTCACCAGGCCAAACACCGCCGCGACAAGCCCAAGTTCCCAGCCTGGGCCGATAAAGGTGATCCCAGGGACTAGATACACGGCGGCGAAGATCGCCAGCGTGGTGATCAGCCAGCGCAAGATCAGGCTGCGCGCCTGACGCCAGCGATCGATCGATGGAGTTTGCATAGGTGGTAACATATTCCCTGCCTCATAGTGAGCTGCGCATCAATCGCTCAGCTCCCAGCCGCGCCGCTCGTCGGCAAATTTGTCTACCGCCATCAAATCGCCTTGCGCCTCCGCAACGCTCCGCAGGCGATCGAGCAGATGGAGAATGTCGCGCAGATTGCCCATTTCACGCCTGAGCGCCAGGCATTCCTGATAGAACGCCTGAGCCGCAACGTAATCACCCTGGGTCTCCGCGATCTTGCCGAGTGTGTCGAGCGAATTGGCACCAGCGGGCCGATGCGACGCCTCACGGAACAGCGTCAGGCTTTCTTCGAGCAGCGTCGTCGCGCGCGCATGCTGGCCCTGATGGAATGCGATGCCGCCCAGGTTCTGCATCACAAACGCGCTGCCGAGCGGATCGTGCGATGCGCGGAACAGCGCCAGCGCCTCCTCGTTAAGCGCTGTCGCGCGCGCGTGATCATCCTGGCACGCCGCCAGAATCGCCAGCGTGGTGATGGAGAAACCGATTGCCTGTTGATCGCCAAGCTCACGATAGATCGCCAGCGCCTGCTCCAACAAGGGCTCCCCGCGCGCGTAATCGCCCTGATCGCGCAGCAGCCGGCCCCAAATCTGCAACGCGGCGGCGCGCCCCCAGCGATCGCCAAGCTCGCCACACAGCTGCGCGCATTCTTCGGCCCGCGCCAGCGCGCGCGCGTA
>WNGB01002237.1_pt1 | contig 38875 bp, 38 predicted proteins | sample 5400681 | NCBI WGS metagenome assembly WNGB01 (sample SAMN13153367, study PRJNA577476) | soil metagenome | isolation source: 115 cm soil or saprolite under grassland replicate 2 | place: USA:California | collected 2016-06-15 | reverse complement strand
GGAAACGGAGAGTCGCAGCTCAGCATCGGAGCCGGGGCTGACTAAATTCCCGGACGGTGTCGCATCGCCCTACCGGTCACGCTCACGCAGCGCCGGGAACAGGATCACGTCGCGGATCGTCTCGCGGCCCGTCAGCACCATCGTCAGTCGGTCGATGCCGAGGCCGAGCCCCCCGGTGGGCGGCATCCCGTACGCCAGCGCCTCGACGTAGTCGGGATCGCCCTGCTCCCCGAGTACGAGCTGAGCCTACTAGGCGAAGCGCGCCGCCTGAGTCTCCGGATCGTTGATCTCGGAGAACGCGTTGCCGAGCTCCATCCCGCCCACGAAGTACTCGAACCGCTCGGTGAGGCTCGCGTCGTCGTCGGTCGCGCGCGCGAACGGGGACAGCTCGACCGGGTAGTCGTGAACGATCGTCGGCTCGATCAGCTCGGGCTCGACGAAGTGCGAGAACGCATGGTCGACGAGCTGCGCCCAGGTTCCATCCTGCTTCGTGTCGACGCCGCGTTTGTCCAACACACGTCGAAGCTCCTGCTCGTCGCGCGTCCACAGCTCGCGCTGCTCGAGCGACTCGACGAAAGGCACGCGCCGCCATTCCTGGGCAAGGTCGACCTCGTGACCGCGGAACGAGACCTGGGTCGTTCCCAGAGTCTCGTACGCGGCCGTCCGGACGCAGTCCTCGATCCGGGACATCGTGTCCTGGTAATCCGCATACGCCTCGTACCACTCGAGCATCGTGAACTCGGGTTGATGCTTGTAGGACACGCTCTCGTTGCGAAAGTCCTTGCCGACCTCGTAGACCATCTCCAGCCCGCCCACGATCAGCCGCTTCAGGTACAGCTCCGTCGCGATCCGCAGGTACAGATTCCGGTCGAGCTCCTTCGAGTGGGTGACGAACGGCTCGGCGAACGCGCCGCCGTAGCGCGGCTGGAGAATCGGGGTCTCCACCTCGACGAAGCCGTGTTCGTCGAGGTAGCGTCGGATCGCGGTCACGAGCCGGGTGCGGGCGAGAAAGTCGGCCCGTGTCTCCTGGCTCATCAGCAGGTCGAGATAGCGCTGCCGGTACCGAACCTCGGGATCGGTGACGCCGTGGAAGGTGTCCGGAAGCGGGCGTCTGATCTTGCCGAGCAGCTGGAACTCGTCGACCGCGAGTGACGGCTCGCCGCGCTTCGTCTTCGCCGGGCGCCCCGAGACGCCGACCACGTCGCCGAGGTCGACCTCGAAGCCGTCGACGCGAGCCCGCTCCACAAGCAGCTGGATCTGGCCGCTGCGATCTACGAGGTCGAGGAAGACCAGCTTCCCCATGTCCCGGCGCGCCATCACACGCCCGGCGAGGCGATAGGTCTGCTCGCCTTCCGCCCCCGGCTCGACCGCCTCCGCCTCGACGCGGACGCCCGCGATGCTGGAGCGATCGGGAAACCGCCTCGGCAAGCTGCTCATGGGTTGCTCCTATGTCAGGGCCGGCACGAGCGCGGCCTGGTTGGTCGATGTCATCTTCTCCTCTTCGAGCGAGCACAGCAGACGGTAGATCGTTCGTGCCAGGTGCCGTTTCAGGCAGCGCAGCGCTTCCTTGCGGCTCTTCCCTTCGGCCTCTTTACGGGCGAGGTACGCCTTCGCGGGTGAGTGCCAGCGGCCCTGGTTGACGGCGATCCGGTGCAGAGCACAGTTGAGTTGGCGGTTCCCGGAGCGGTTCAGCCGGTGGCGCTGCTTGTTGCCACTGGAGGCGGGAAGCGGGGCCGCGCCAGCCCGCATCGCCAGGCGGCCGTCGTCGGCGAAGCGGCCGGCGCCGGCGGTCTCGCCGAGCAGCTTGGCGGCGGTCAGCACCCCGCAGCCGGGCAGCTCGAGCAGTGGCGCCGCCTGCGCCTGCACTAGCCGCCCCAGTTCGCACTCGAGCTCGTTCGCGTGCCGGGTCAGCTCGCGGCAGCGAGCGACGAGCTCGCGGCAGATCCGCAACTGCACGCTCTGCTCGCGGCGCGCGAGCCGGCGCCCCAGCCGCTCCAACCAAACGCGGCGGTCGAGACAACCCGACGGCAGCTCCAGCTCAGGCTCCAACTCGTGCAGATGCCAGCGCAGCCGCTGCTGGACCCGCGTCCGCTCGCCGACAAGATCCTCACGGTGGTCGACGAGCAGGCGGATCTCGCGCGAACCGCCTTCAAGCGCCGCGACCGGCAAGTCCGGCTCGCGCAGACACGCGCGCGCGACCGCGAGCGCGTCGATCGCGTCCGACTTGCCACGCTGACGGGCCGAGCGCCGCGCCCCCGCCATCAGCTTCGGCGGCACCCGCACGACCTGCTCGCCGCTTTCGAGCAGGAACCGCTCGAGCGAGATCGAGACATGGCGGCAATCCTCCACCGCCCACAGCCGCTCCTCGCCCAGCGAGCGCGCCCAGCCGAGCAGCTGCTCAAAGCCCACCCGCCGAGCCCGCACCGTCCGCTCGGCAACCAGCTCGCCCCGCTCGCGCTCAACAGCAGCGGCGCTGTGACTCTGCTTATGCGGATCAATCCCGATTACGATCACTCCCGGTCCCCTTCCTGAGGTGGCCACTGACGGGGCGCCAGCGGACACGCCTCAGTGGGGGCGTTGCCACGCTCCTATCAGGTCACGCTGGCGCTCCAGAACCGGCGGCCGGCGACAGAACCCGTGCAAGTCAGACCGCAAAGGTCGACAGCGAGCCTAAGGGTCAGCCCGCCGCCGGCTCCGAGCCCAACCGGCACAGACGACGACGCCGGTCCACACACCAACGATGACACTGAGGCGAGTCTAGAGAGGGGACCCGAGATCAGGCGCGGGCGCGGACCTCAACCTCGGGGACGCACGACCTCGATCACGGGAGGTGACAGGAGCTTGCCAGCCTGGTCCTCGCCCGGAGCCTGTCCCAGGCCCTCGAGGAAGCCGCGGCAGCTGGCAGAGGCCGTCGCGTTTCGCACGAGGCTGAAGTAGACGACACGCGCGGCCATGCCGAGACGCATGAAGGCGAGGGCGGCGGCGGCTTTGGCCGGCGGCAGGTGCTCCCGCATCATCGCGGCCTCGGCGCGCCCGATTCGCCGCGTCCGTTCGCGGGTACCCCAGCGGAGATCAGACGATGCGCCCCCGAGATGGACGAACTCAGACTCGCTCGAGAACCAGGTCCTCGATCCTTCCTTTCGTGCCCGCCAACAGAGATCGAGGTCCTCGGCGTACATGAAGCTGGTTTCCCTGAGCCCTCCGAGCCGCTCCCACACTCTCCCGTCCACGAGCATCACCGGCCCGATCGCCGCCTCCACTTCACGGGACGATGCATGGCTCCAGTGGGTGCTCAGGCGCGGCTGCCAGCGATCGGGCACGAAACGGCTCAACCCGCTGGCCCGGACGAGCGCGGGGACAGGCGTGGTGAAGGGCGCAACGCTCGGTTGCAGGGTGAGATCGGTGTTCAGGAGCCTGGGCACGACGACCCCGACCCCGCGCTGTTCGAGCGCCTTCAGGAGCGCCGCCACGCTACCCGCCCTGTGGACGAACACGTCGTTGTTCACCAGCAGGTAGGACTGCCCCGGGAGCATGCCGGCTCCGATGTTGTTCGCCTTCGCGAATCCGACATTGACGTCGATTCGCACGAGCACGCAGCCGGAGAGCTCGGCCGCGATCCGCGACCAGGTCTCATCCGTCGCCGCGTTCTCGACGACGACGATCCGGCTCGCCGGCACGCCGTCGGCCACCAGCGACTCGATACACCGGATCGTGTGGTCGGGCAAGTTCCAGTCGACGACGACCGTGGTGAGAGTGTCGGGCGGCGAGCTCACGCCCGACCAAGGCTAGTCTCTGCCCATGCGTCGGCGGCTGACCAGGCGGTGACCACGATCTCTCCGTCTGGACGGAGCTTCGCTACCCGATCACTGCGCGCGTTGCCACTCGGACGTAGGCGGCGGCTGTGACCACGCCGCTCATCGCCGTCAACGGGCGTTTCTTGACCATGACGGTCACCGGCGTCCAGCGCTACGCGCACGAGATCCTCGGTCGGATTGGAGATCACCTCGAGTCTGAGCTGCGGGTCATCGTCCCCCCGGGCCGAGTGCTCGAGCGGGACGACCCCGAGATTGCCGCCATCCCAACCACCGGCAGATGGCACGGCGTCGACGGGCACCGCTGGGAGCAGCTTGCGCTCCCGCGCCTTGCCCGCAAAGCAGGCGCGCGCATGCTCTGGAGCCCGTGTAGCTGGGGTCCGCTTGCAGTGCGCCGACAGGTCCCGGTCGTCCATGACATCGCACCCCTCACCCGGCCCGAGCATTTCACTCCCACATACCGCGCCATCGCGCGCGCCCTGACGGGCCCTCTCGTCCGGAGATCGTTGCTCGTCGTCACGCCCTCGACACGCGTCCGAGGCGAGCTGCTCGAACGGTTCGCGCTCGAGCCGGAACATGTCCGGGTCGTGCCGCCCGGCGTCGGGCACCCCTTCAACTCGGTGCCCCTCGACGACCTCGATCGACGGGGCGGAAACTACTGCCTCCTCGTCGGCGCCCACGCCGCGCGCAAGAACGCGGATTTTCTGCTCGAGCTCTGGCCGGAGGTTCATGCCCGCACCGGCCTCGAGCTCCACCTCACCTACCGGCGCCTCGTTACGACGCGACGGCTGCGAGATCTCGGGGGCGGGCCCGGCGTCGTCCTCCACGTCGATCCGACTGACGAGGAGCTTGTCCGCCTCTACGCCAACGCGCTCTGCCTCGTCTGGCCGAGTCACTACGAGGGCTACGGCTTCCCCCTGCTCGAGGCGATGGCTGTGGGAACACCGTTTCTCTCCACCGACGTCGGGGCGGCTGCCGAGCTGGCCGTGAGTCCCGAAGAGCAGATCCTCCCGTTGGAGCCCGAGCGCTGGTGCGCGCGTCTCGAAGAGTGGCAATCAGCCGACCTGCGCGAGCTCCGGGAGGCTTCCGCCCGGCGGGCGAGAGCTCAGACGTGGGGCGTTGCCGCCGAGCAGACGGCTCAGGTGCTCGATCGGCTCGCGCGATCCACCTGAGACAAACCTACTCAGCCGTCGACCGATAGATAGCCTCGTGTCTCTTCACCCATTCCTCTGCGTCCAGCTTCGAGTCGATCGGTCGCACCTCGGCGACGAGCTTGTTCCAGCGTTCCGGCCCGCGTAGCCCAGCGACCGATTCGACAATCGAGTCCACGGTGGGCTCGACGGGAATCGCGCCCGGATACCCTTCGGCGACCTCGCCGAGCCCGCCGCGGTTCGAGACGAGCACGGGCCGGCCGGCGGCCAGCCACTCGACCATCGTGAACGTTGGCCCGCCGGGCTCGGCCCATACCGATGGAACGAGACCCAGATCGCATGCTTCGAAGAAGCGCCGCTTTTGCTCGCCCAGCACCACGCCGTCCCACTCGACATTCGAGCTTTGCTCGGACGCACGCGCGACCTCGTGACGCAGCCGCCCCTCACCGGCAATTCGCAGGCGCAAGCCCAGCGCCTCCAGACGCGGCGCCGCCTCCAGCAGGAGGTGGACGCCCTTGATCCGGTCGAGGTAGCCGATGTACCCGAGCACGGTCGGCTTCGCCCGCGGTGGGCGGATTTTGCCCAAACTCGAGACGGCCATTGGGTGCCGGATGAGATGGACCCGTGCGCGCGGGAAAAGGCGAGCGTGCATGTCGAGCACGTGCTGCGAGACGCCGGTGACGTGCGAGACAGCAGGCGCCCAGCGCGCCAGACGCACCGTTCGGAGGCCGCACAGCATCGGGCTCGGTCGGCAGGGTTCCGCATCGCGGCGCATCAAAGTCACGCGCGGGCAGAGCAGGTAGTAATCGTGGAGGCTGTGTATGACCGGCAACCCGAGCCGGCGACACACCTCCCAGACGCCTGTGCTGATCCCCGCAAGGTTGTGCGTGTGGACGACGTCCGGACGATGACGAATCACGGCCCGTTCCAGGTCGCCGCCGGGCCAGGCGAGGACATCTCCGACGTGGTTCATCAAACGTCGCATGCGGTCGTCTCGCCAGTCGGTTCGATGCAGGATCGTCCGCTCGAGGTCACCGACCGTACCTCTGGGCGGAAACGCCTGCAGGTAGGAGACATCGGTACCTCTTGTCGCTAGCCGGCCGGAGAGCTCCAGCAACAGCTTCTCGACTCCTCCTGCCGACGGATCCTCGCCGTAGGCGCTCACCATCAGCACGCGCACTGCTCAACCTCTCTTCGCTCTGTGGTCGTCGAATGCCGGACCGAAACATGGGCGGCCTCGAGGCCTCGATACCGCTGGTGCTCATCGGTTCTCGATCGAACCACTCGCAGGATCGCAGAGAACGCGGCGATACTCCTCGGGACCTGACGTCCAGGAGTCCGCGCCTGCCGCTTTCCCCAATCGAGCTTCTGCTCCCGAACGGCTTCGCAGAACGGGCAATCGTGCTCGGCGACGCGTGCCCGAGCGCGCTTGCGCCTGCGCCCTCTGAGCAAGGATCAGACGGGGCGCCCGTCGATCTCGTCCTCCTGGCACCGTCCGGAGACCAGCGACGCGATCCGAAGTGGATTCAGCGCGCGGTGCACATAGCGGCCTCGCGCCTCTCGTCGAGCGGGATGGTGTACGTCGTCCCCTCGAGAGCAATGAGCCTTCGACGGGCGCTCGGCTCGAGCGGACTTCACAGCGCAGGGACACTCCTGCACGTACCGGATCTGGCGCGAAGTCGCCACGTCGTCCCGCTCGGTACCGCGGCCGAACGATACGCGTTGTCGGGACGGCTCCCGATGAGGCGCTTGAAGCGATTCGCCGCCACGGCGGCGTTGCGCTCTCCCTGGACCACGACGCTCGTTCCAACCGGAACCCTGCTTCGCCGCCCCCCTGCGATCCCGCTCGCGGGCTGGCTGTTCGAGCTCGAGGGATCGCTGCGACCCCCTGGAAGTGCTCTCTTGACGGTGAGCATGGCGGCGGCGGGCGGGAACATCGTGCACCGGTTCTCAGGGGGCGAAACGGTGCCGGACGCCGTGGCCAAGGTGTCGGCTCGAGCGAATGACGAGCTCCATGGCCTCCTCAGGGTCGCTCCGGCTGCCGCGCGGGCCGGCGCACGAGTCCCGAGCGTTCTGTCCTCGGGGACACTCGCTTCCGTGCCGCTCGTGCTGCAGTCAGCGGTCAGCGGGCGACCCGCAGCGCTCCTGATCGAGCAGAAGCACCGAGTCGTCCGCGATCTCCAGGAGCGAGTCGCGACCTGGCTCGAGCGATGGGGCCGGGCCTCTGCGCAGGTGCGCGAGCTCACCCACGCCGACCTCGAACGCTTCGTCCTCTCGCCCGCGATCGAGCTCGCGGCGCTTGCGACCGAACGTACCTCCTATCTCGAGTACCTGAGTGCGCTCTGCTCGCGGGCGGTCGGTGCCAGATGCCCGTTCGTTCCGAGCCACGGCGATCTCACCGTTGCCAACATCGTCATCGACGAGTGCCCGGAGCTGGGCATCGTCGACTGGGAGGAGGCGTCCGAGGACTCCCTTCCGCTCATGGACTTTTTCTACGCAACCGCGGACGCGGTCGCTGCCGCGCATGGCTATGCGGATCGCGCCGAAGCCTTTGTCTCCTGTTTCGCCCCCGACGGCGAGCACGTATTGTTTCTAAGAGCGCTGCGGCGACGGCTTGCAGGCGCACTCGGGGTCGACGACCTCGTCCAGGAGGTCTGCTTCCATGCCTGCTGGCTTCATCATGCCGCCAACGAGGCCGGCCGATCAGCAGATTCGCGGACCGGCCCGTTCGTCACGATTCTTCAGACGATTGCGAGCGAGCCCGAACGCTTCAGACTCGCGGAAGCGACGCGATGACCCAGAATCACCCGCACCGTCAAGAGATCCGCCCTCTTCCGGCGGGGGCCCTGCGCCCGCTCTGGTCGGTGATGGTCCCGACCTACAACTGTGCCGCCTACCTCCGCGAGACCCTGGCGAGCGTGCTCGCCCAGGACCCCGGCCCGGAGACGATGCAGATCGAGGTGATCGACGACTGCTCCAGCGACAACCCGCAAGCAATCGTCGAGGAACTCGCGCCCGAACGCGTCGCCTTCCACCGCCAACCCCAAAACGTCGGCCACGTCCGCAACTTCAACACCTGCATCGACCGCTCCCGCGGCCACCTCGTGCATGTCCTCCACGGCGACGACGCCATCCGCGACAGCTTCTACCGCACCATGCAACAACCTTTCCACGACCACCCTGAAATCGGAGCCGCCTTCTGCCGCTACATCTCGACGGACGCAAGCGGGAACTGGGAGACGATCGGGTCACTCGAGCCCGGCGGCCGTGGGATTCTGGACGGCTGGCTTGGGCGCATCGCGCTCGGCCAGCGCCTGCAGACTCCGTGTATGGTCGTGCGCAGGTCGGTGTACGAGTGGCTCGGCGGCTTCGACGCTCGACTCGCGCACTGCGAGGACTGGGAGATGTGGACCCGGATCGCCGCCAACTTCCCTGTCTGGTATGAGCCCGATCCGCTCGCCCTCTACCGCGTCCATTCCGGGTCGTCTTCGGGCAAATCGCGGAGGATCGGCGAGAACGTCGTCGATCTCCGTCGGGCGATCGAGATCAACCGCGAGCTCCTACCGCCGGAGAGCGCCGATGAGCTCAGCGCGCGCGCGCTCGAGATCACAGCCGTCACGGCGATCAGACGTGCCGGCCCGATGCTCCAAGCCGGCGACGAAGCCGCGGCTCGTGCGCAGGTGCGCGAGGCGCTGAAGACGAGCCGGTCGCCGGCCGTGCTCGAGCGGCTCGCCTTCTTCGCCGTCCTCTGGCTGCGGCATCAGGTCAAGCGCCTCCGCCGGGGCACGCGCTGAGCGTGCGAGAGCTGCTGCGAAGTGCAGAGCGCCGCGGGGAGACGGATGCACGCGCGTTTCTCGAGCGGCCAGAGGCGCTCCACGGCACGCTGCTCGCCAACTTCGGCGCCGGCGGCGCGGGCGAGGCTGCGTTGAGGCGCGCCTTGCATGCGCTCCACGCTCCGCCCGGGATTCTCGGGGCAACCTGCCGGCTCGTCGGCGAGAGACGCGCCCGGTGCGCGCGCGCCGTCTTCGAGCGCTACGCCTACTGGCACGGGGCCCGACGCAGGCTCGAGGTGGACACGTGGCGTCGACTTACGCGAGGCACGGTGGTCCTCATGTACCACGCCTTCGGACGCCCGGGCGAGCCGGCGAGCCGCTTCGTCGTTCCTGCTCGGCGGTTCGAGCGCCAGCTGCGCCGGCTCGCCCGGCGCCGTCGCCCCGTGCTTCGACTCGAGGAACTCGTGGACTGTCGACGGCAGGGCCGGCTCGCACCCGCCGGAGCCGTCGTGATCACAATGGACGACGGTTACGCAGACAATCGCGAGCTCGCCGCCCCGCTCCTTCGGCGCTTCGGGTTCTCCGCCACCGTGTTCGCCGTGTCGGATCGGATCGGAGGCGCCGCCGACTGGGACGGCGCGGGAGAGCTCTCCGGCCGCCCGCTTCTCGACCTGGACGGTCTCCTCGGTCTCCAGGAGAGCAGGATCGCAGTCGGCGCCCATTCACGTACGCATCCGCGGCTCCCCGAGCTGGACGCGAAGGCGGTATCCGAGGAGGTCGGAGGATCGCGGGAAGAGTTGACCGAGCGTATCGGAGCGCCGGTCGTGTGCTTCTCCTATCCCTACGGCCGAGTGAGCGACGACGCGGTCGCGGCCGTCGCCCGCGCGGGCTTCGGCTGCGCCTGCGGTATCAGGCGCGGGCTCAACTACCCGGACACACCTCTGCTCGAGCTACGGCGGGTTCCGGTCGACGGAGACGCTTCGATGCTCCGGTTCGCCCTGGGCGTCCGTTTCGGGGATCCGGACCTCGTCACACGGACACTCGCGCATCTGCGACGGGTCGTTCTCGGCGGATCCGCATGACCATCAGCATCGCGATCTCGACCCGTGATCGGCCCGATGCTCTCAGCCGCTGCCTCGAGTCTCTGAGCAGCGGCCGGATGCTTCCGGAAGAGGTCGTCGTCGCCGACCAGAGCGAGACCGCGGAAACGAGCCGGATCGTAGAACAGGCGAACGCGGGCCGGCTTCGAGTGCGATACGTACGCGCGCGACCCGGCGGCCTCGGAGCCGCTCAGAACGATGCCGTTGCCGCGACGGGCTCGGAGGTCATCGCCGTTCTCGACGACGACTGCGTCGCGGACGAGAACTGGCTCGCCGAAATCGCTCGCGCATTCGAGGCAGAACCCGAGCTCGCGCTCCTCGCCGGCCGCGTCCTGCCGCTCGGCCCGCCGTCCCCCGGCACGTACCCGGTCTCGTCTCGCGTGAGCACAGAGGCAAGAGAATTCGTCGGCAAGAGCCTGCCCTGGCATGTCGGAAGCGGGAACAACTTCGCACTGCGCCGCGTGTGGTTCGAGCGCATCGGCGGCTGCGATGAGCGGCTCGGTCCGGGTGCACCGCTTCGCGGCGGTCTGGACATGGATCTCTTCTACCGCCTCCTTCGAGCCGGTGGCCGCGCGCGGTACGAACCCGAAGTCCTTGTCCTGCACGAACGCGCGACGCGGGAGGGGCGCCTAGCGCGCCGGCCCGCCTACGGCTTCGGGATGGCAGCCGCGATCGCGATCTGGCTGCGGGAAGGGGACCCCTTCGCCTGGAGGATTCTCGGCGACTGGATGCGGATGCGGATGGCACTGCTTCTGCGCGCGCTCGCAAGGGCACGTTGGCAGGCCGTCTACGAGGAGGCTCTCGTCCTCCGGGGAACTATGCAGGGGTTGGTGCGGGGACTTCTGACGACGCGAAAAGAGCAACCATCGAGATGACGCCAGAGCCCACGGTAAGCGCCTGCATCGTCTGCCGCAACGAGGTGGACAGACTCGGTCCGTGCCTAGAGTCGGCGGCCTGGGTCGACGAAATCGTCGTCCTCGATTTGGAGAGTGCCGACGGGTCCGGCGAGCTCGCGCGTCGACACGGCGCCCGCGTGATCAGCCATGAGCCCGTGCCCGTCGTCGAGGCTGTGCGAAACGTCGTCGCAGATGCGGCGACCGGCGAGTGGGTGCTTGCGCTCGATCCCGATGAGCGGGTCTCACCGGGCCTGAGGGACGAGCTCCTGCGCCTCCGGCACCGCACCGACATCGACGCGGTCGCGATCCCCTTCATGAACTACGACCTCGGCTACCCCGCCCAACATCCCGTACACCGCTACGACCCGAAGCCTCGCTTCTACCGCCGCGAGTGCGTGCGCTGGCCGGAGATTCCAAACGCCCTGCCGGACATCCCGCCGGAGCGCCTGCTGAGGCTGCCGAGCCACGACGACGTCGTGATGATCCACGAGCGCAACCGCACCGTCCCGGAAGCGATCGAGCGGGCCCGGCGCTATGCACCGGCAGAGGCGCAGGCGATGATCGACCGGGGTCAGGTGTTTACGGCCCGAGCCATGCTGCGCACGCTGGGCGGCAAGGCCTATAAGCAGTTCGTCGTCGCGCGGCCGTGGCGGGAGGGCGTCCCCGGCTTCCTTCGCGCCGGCATCCTCGTCGCCTTTCACTTCTACGTCTGGGCCGCCTTCTGGCAGCTGTCGGGCGCCAAGCGCACACCGGAGGACGACCATTTGATGCGACGGCTCGGCGTCCTCGTCGAGACGTTGAGGCTGCCGGGGCGCATCGGCAGGCGGGCTCTGCGGCTCGCCAGGTCGAGGCGCCGCGGCTAGGAGTCTCGGCGCCGGCGACGGAAGAACGAACGTGTATCGCCGAGCCACAGCGTGACCCCGAAGCGAAGCAGCGAGTCTGTGCCTCGCACTTCGAGCCGATGGAGGGCGTAGAGGTCGCCGGCGGGACGGTTTCTGCCCGGGCTGATTCCGCAAGCAGCCAGATACCCGGCCTTCACCACGGCCTGCTCGACCTCGGGGCTCGTCTCTCCGTAGGGGTAGGCGAAGGTCGACACCGAGGCTCCGAGCGCAGCTTCAAGCTCGATACGCGAGCCGGAGACCTCGCGTTCCAGCTCGGCAGGCTCGAGTCTCGGCAGGCTCGGATGCGTGCGGGAATGGGCTCCAAACGCCAGCCGGCCGTTCAGGCCCCTGGCATCGGCCGGTGACAGCAGGGCCCGCCCTTGGATCTCGGCCGCCGAATCCCAGTTGGCGCGCCCTGCGGCCGCGCTCACGAGGAAGATCGTGGCCGGGAACCCGTAGCGCTCGAGCGCGGGCAGGCCGAGCTCGACGTTGTCGGCGTAGCCGTCGTCGAACGTGAGAACGATGGATCTCGGAGGCGGGAGGCGGTGTTCGATCCGCGCACGAACGAACTCATCGAGGCTGATCACGTTGTATCGACGGAGCTTGAGCCACGCGAGCTGCCGTTTGAAGTGCGACACCGGAAGGACATATCGGCTCGGCGATTCGCGCTCGCGGCCGACCGCGTGGTACATCAGGATGGCCGTCCCCCGCTGCAGGCGACGCCACGTCTCGCCGTCGACGTTGTCGCGAACGCCGCAGCTGTAGCAGTAGCTGTAGAGGAATGACAACCAGCGGCCCACGAACGCGTCGCTGGGAACGAGTTTGGCCACGACGGCAAGGAGCCGCGGGGGCAACCTCAGGACCAGCAGGAGTCGTCGCAGGGCGATCCACTGCCTCGGGAGCTCGCCTGCTCCGCCGAGGCGAAGATAAGGCAGGAGCGCAGGGTGCCGTTCGTAGAGCGTCACGCCGACGATGCCACGGCGGCGCGCGTCTGCAACGAAACGCCGGAGAGTATCGCGGTCCTCCTCGCGGGCAAAGGCGTCCCGGACATGGACGAACGTCATTCCGGCTTCCCCCAGGCGGTAGCCGAACTCGACGTCATGCTCCACGGTCAGGTCGTGCGCGAAGCCGCCGACGGCCACGAACGCGCTGCGCGAAAGGGACAGATTTCCTCCGTAGCAGTCGGTGAAGCGGGGTTCGCGGCCAGCGCTGAGGCGCTCATAGTGATTCCGCCAGACCGTCTGGCGTGTCCGAGCCCAGCGGGGGGCACGTCGGGACAGCACCTTCTCGATCGGCCCAATGCCGACGATGCGGTCGCCGGCGCGCAGGACCCCGAGGTGGGCCGCCACGAGCCGCTTCCCGGCGACGATGTCGTCGTCCAGGAAGAGAACGTAGCGCCCTCGAGCCTCCTCCACCCCGCGATTCCTGGCTGCGGCTTGCCTCGCGTGCTCTTGTACGACCACCCGCAGGGGGAAGGGTGGCTTCAAGGAGCCGAGCATCTCTTCGGTGGCAGGATCGGGGCCGTCGACAACGACGATCAGCTCGAGACTCTCGGGCAGCTCCTCCTGCTCCATGAGCGACTCGATGCACGCCCGCAGCCGGCGCGGTCGATTGCAGGTCGGAATGACGATGCTCAGCTCGACCTCGGTCGTCGTCTGTTCGACCACGGGTCGCATCGTAGTCAGGCGATGCGCCGGCAACCCCGCGAGCATCCCGAGCTGTCCGGAGGGCAGGTCTGCTATGAGAGACAGGATGGCGCGCAGCCCGAAGCAGCTTGCTCGTGACTTGGTCGAACGCGCACTCGAGCTCGCAGACGATCGGCGCCGGCTGGACGAGCGAACATCGCCGGCCACCAAGATCTCCCAACGGTCACTCTTCCTCGAGTACCGCAGGCTTGCCACGGCGGGCGACCGCCTCCCGTCCGTCTGGGAGACCGGATACCGCGTCTTCTCCCAGTTCGACGAGGACGGCGTGATTCTCTTCTGCCTCTCGGTCGCCGGGACTGGCACGAGGCGTTTCGTGGACATCGGAGCAGGCGACGGTGTCATCGCGAGCAACACGGCCAACCTCGCCCTCAATCTGGGCTTCTGGGGTCTCTTCATCGATGCCGGCGCAACCGAGGTAGAGCGCGGCCGGCGCTTCTACGCGACCCACCCCGACACGCGCGAGCGCCCGCCCGTCTTTCTGCGCGAGTTCGTCACGCGGGAGAACGTGAACGAGGTCGTGCGCGGCGCAGGTTTCGAGGGCGAGATCGACTTCCTGTCGATCGACATCGACGGCAACGACTACTGGATCCTCGATGCCGTCGAATGCGTACGGCCTCGGCTCGTCTGCATCGAGACCCACACAGAGCTGGGATTCGATGACTTCGTCGCACCCTACGATCCCGATTTCGACTGGCGCCGCGCGCCACCAGGAACCCAGATCGGGGCCTCGCCCCTCGCCACCACGAGACTTGCAGAGCGTCTCGGGTACCGTCTCGTCGGGGCGAACCTGTACGGCTTCAACACTTTGTATTTGCGCGCGGATCTCGTTCCTAAAGAGGTACTTCCGTCGATCGAACTCGACGAGCTTTTCCGACACGGTTCCTACCGGTCTGACCCGATTCGTCCGGGTAATAGCAACCCATCAAGCGACGAGGGCGCCAGGTGAGACGTCTACCGCAGTTCGGACGCCACGTGGCCACGGCGTGAGGCCGCCACGAGCGACGACCATTCGGGTAGCGCTTCCGGCGAGAGCTCCGTTCCCGCGAGCGGCGGTCGAGGGAATCCGGCGCTCGCGAAGGCATCCTCGCCGCACCGACTATCTCTATCTCCACCTCCGCTACCTCGTCGACGATCTTGCTCGAGCGCTCGCCGGCGTTCATGCGCGAGATGTCCTTGACATCTACTGCGGGGCGCGGCCCTACGAGGACCTCCTTCCCGACGGAGCTCGCTGTATCGGACTCGACATCGATGACTCATACGGGTTGGCCGATGTCGTCTCGGATCAGTTCCTTCCGTTCGAGTCTGGCTCCTTCGACCTGGTCATCTGCACGCAAGCGTTCTACTTCCTGCCGCGACCGGAAGAAGCGGTTTCCGAGATCGACCGTGTGCTGCGCCCGGCAGGGAACGCGGTGATGACGTTCCCGATCGCCTATCCGGGCACGCACCGCCTGTACACGGAGGCTCAACTCCGCGAGCTCTTCACCGAATGGAACGATGTGTCGATCGTCGCGAGCGGGGGCACCGCCGTCTCACGCGCGATGCTGAGCGGCTACCTCCTGCACCAGTTCGAGAAACGCTTGTCGGGCCCCGCGAAGCTGATCCGAGGCGTCTTTCCTCTTTGCTACATGCTGGTGAATGCCGTCGGATCGTTGCTGGATCTCGTAGAGCGGCGGTACCTTGCAAATGCCGACCAGCTCCCACCGAACCTCCTGCTCAAGGCAACGAAACCGCCGGCGTGAGACGAGCCCCTCACTCCGTTCCGTCGCAAGCCCTACTGCCGAAAAGGGTGCGGCCGGTCAACAACCTCTGAGTCTCGTGCCCCCCGGGTTCGAGCTCGCCGAACGTCCTCGACGATCTCGGGCACGCGCCAGCGGCAGAGCGGGAGGTAGACCGCAAATCCAGCCACAACGAGCACTACGAGCCTCGGTCCGGCCGAAAGGTGATCGAGCAGAGCAATCCGGAGACCGAGCACCACTATTGCCATTCCCGCCGCGGCCTGGACCACGCCCGCAACTGCCTCCCCGAACTCCCTGAGGGAGATACCGACAGCTCGACTGCCCAACGAGACATAGGACGGAACGAGAAGGGTCTTGGCGATCGCATATCCGGCGGCCACGCCGACGATTCCCCATCGGATGCCGATTGCAAAGCCGGTGACGCTGACAATCGCGGAAGCGATCGAGTAGCGGAAGACGGTCCCCGCACGTCCGACCGCCTGAAGCAATGTCGTTGCCTGCGCCGACGCCACCTGGAGAATCCCCACCCAGGCCAGGACCTGGAGCACGTGGATCGCTGCACGCCATTTCTCTCCGAGCACCACCACGACGAAGTCGGGGGCGAGCACCACCATGGCAAGGAAGCCGGGAACCGCCACGGCTGCCAGGACTCTGCTCATTCGCAGCCAGATTGCCCCTAGCTCTTTCGCTTGCTGCATCTGCGACAGCGCCGGGAAGAAGACCTGCTGGACAGGCTGCACAAGCCTCAGCATCGGAACAAACATGATGTTGTAGGCGATTCCATACGCGCCGAGCGCCGCGGGTCCGCGCAAACGACCCACTAGGAAGTTGTCGACGTTGCGCTCGAAGTACATAACCAGACCGCTGCCGAAGATCGGGCCGCCGTAGCCGAGAAGGTGCCGAAGACTCTCCTGCGAGAAGAGGAAGCGGGGCCTCCAGGGCGAGCTTCGCCAGAGAAGAACTGTGGACACGCCGCTGTTCGCGAGGGCCTGAGCGATGATTGCCCACGGGCCGTAACCGAGAGCCGCCACGGTGATCCCCGCGGCGACCGAGACGGATGTAGAGACAATCGTTCTCAGCTCGAGGCTGCGGAAGCGGAGACCTCGAATCAGCAGCGCCCCCTGGGTTGTTCCGAACGCCGTGAACAGGAAGGTCAAGGACAGGACGGCAAAGAGCGGCTGCACCTGGGATTGGTGATAGAGATCTGCCAGCGGCCATGAAAGACCAACACCGGCGAGCGTCAGCGCGCAGCCGAGTCCCGCATTGGTCCAGAAGGCAGTCGAACGATCCTCTTCGGTCAGCTCCGCCCGCTGGACGATCGACGCGCTGAGCCCGAGATCGGCGAGCAGGAACGCGAGACTTGCAAAGACCAAGGCCAGGCCGGCCAGGCCGAAATCTCTCGGCGTCAGCAAACGGGCCAGTGCCAGCGTCGAGGCGAAGGCGACGCCCTGGACGACGACCTGCGATACAACCTTCCAGCGGATCCCGCTGACGACGAGTGAGCGAAGCTGGGGCCGCGAGGGGCGGCTCTCCCCAGTCGCCGGCGCGGCCGGGTCTGGACCTGCCGAACGCCTCAGCCGAGGATCTCCTCGTACAACGCCTCGTAGGCCTGTACCTGCCGGTCCAGGTCGAGGTTTTGCTCGGCCCATCGCCGCGCCGCCTTCGCGATCGTCGTCCGCCGATGCACGTCCGCGAGCAGCTCGACGAGAGCGTCGGCGAACTCGGCAGCGGTCTCGGCAATTAGCACTTGCTCGCCGTGTCTCACCTCGAGGCCCTCCAGGGCGAGTGGGGTCGCAACGACCGCCTTTCCGCCGGCGAGTGCCTCAAGCACCTTGACGCGCATTCCGGCACCCAGGCGGATCGGTGCGGCGACGACGGCGGCCGCGTTGAGATAGGGCAGGACGTCGCCCACCTCGCCCTGGACGGTCACGCCGTTCCCCTCGAGCCCGTCGATGCCACTGGGAGGATTCGAGCCGATGAGCTGCAGCCAGGCGGTCGGAACGCGGGCCTTGACGGACGGGAAGATCTCCCGGGCGAGCCAGACGGCGGCATCGATGTTGGGCGGATGGATGAAGCTCCCGATGCAGACAATGCTGTCGTCCGTGCCGGCGGGATCGAGCGGCGAATCGGAAAGGTCATAGCCGAGTGGGATCCTGGCAACGGGCGTGGATCCCCCCAGCTCGGACACGGTCTCGCGGTCACGCTCGGTGAGCACGACCAGCGAGTCGACCTGACTGGAAACGGTGCGACCCAGCGATCTCCACGCCCGTAGCTCGAGCGGCGCGAGCAGGACCGACTGACCTCCCTCGGAGCTCACAGGGTCGAGGTCGACGAGCAGGCAGGGTGCCGAGCCGACGATCTCGGGCAGGAATTGCCCCATGATCCGGTACTCGAGCTGCACGACATCGGGGCGCCACACCCGTACGAGCTCCTGGAGTCGAGCCCCGAAACCTGGCGCCCTCCGCTCGGCAGCCCACGTCGGCGTTCCTCGGAGTAGGGCCGCCCGAAGGCGAATGCGCCTGGTCAGGCGAGCACCGAACGAAGGGCCGACCGGCGGAATCTCGACCTCCTCGACGCTGCCGAGGAGACGCCGCAGCGCGTCGTCGACGCCCGCCTCGTCGTGCGCCCTCAGCACGAGCAGCGCGACGCTGTGCCGGGCTGACAGTCGGGCCAGTAATTGTGCGAGAGCCCGGCTTCCTCCATGCCGCCCGTCCAGGCGAGGAGGGAACGGAGCAGCGACCAGCACCCTCCACACTCGCGCAGAGGGTCTGGCGTCAGCCATTGCCGGCCGATGAGCGGCCAAGGCGCGTCGTCGGGCCCAGCAGGTCGAGGCAGCGCTGCCGGTACCGGAACGTCATGGCGCGAAGCGCCCCCTCTCTGACGTCTTACGCGGCCTTGATGTCCAGGATCTTGAACTTGAGCGCACCGCGCGGGGCGACGACCTCGACAACCTCGCCCTTCTTGCGGCCGATGATCGCCTTGCCGACCGGCGACTCGTTCGAGAGCTTCTGCTCGGCCGGATTCGCTTCGGCCGAGCCAACGATCCGGTACTCGAACGTCTTGTTGGCGCCCATGTCCCGCAGCTTCACCTTCGAGCCGACCGAGACCACGTCCTTGGCGATGTCCTTCTTCTCGATCACCCGGGCGGACAGCAGCCGCTCCTCGAGCGTGGCGATGCGATGCTCGAGCAGAGCCTGCTCGTTCTTCGCGTCGTCGTACTCCGAGTTCTCGGTGATGTCGCCGAACTCGCGCGCGGTGCGGATGCGCTCCGCAACCTCCCGACGCTTCTCCGTCGAGAGGTGATCGATCTCCTGCTTCAGATTCTCGTAGCCCTCACGAGTGAGGATGACTTCCTTGACCACAGAACTCCTCCGAAAAAGAAAGGCGCGGCGCATGCAGCGCCGTCGCGGGCGCGAATGGTACCGGCCTCGGCGCCTCTGCGCAAGAGGGTTTCGCGGCTACGATTTCCCTGCATTTTGCCCGTGGACCTGCATTCGTCGTGGTCGATCGGGGCCGTCGAGGTGCCGACTCGCGTCGTGCTCGCCCCGATGGCAGGCGTCAGCGTGCAGGCGTTTCGCCGCCAGGGACGCCGTTTCGGGGCGGGGCTGGTCTGCTCGGAGATGGTCAGCTGCGCGGGGCTCCACCACCGCAACGAGCGCACGCTCGGCTACCTACGCATCGCCTCGGACGAGCATCCGCTCGCCGTGCAGATCTTCGGCTCGGAGCCGGCGGTGATGGCCGAGGCCGCGCGGATGGTCTCGGACGCCGGCGCGGACATCGTCGACATCAACTTCGGCTGCCCGGTGCGCAAGGTCACGAAGACCGGCGCCGGGGCGACGCTGCTCGACGAGCCGGAGCGCGCGTGCCGGATCGTCACCGCCGTGGCCGAGGCGGTCGATGCGCCAGTCTCGGTGAAGATGCGCCGCGGGCTCGACGACGGCTCGCGCACCTGCCTCGACGTGGGGCCGCGGCTCGTCGAGGCCGGGGCCTCGACGCTGACGCTGCACCCCCGCTCCGCCAAGCAGATGTACACCGGCACAGCCGATCACACGCTCACAGCCGAGCTCGTGGAACTGGTGAATGTCCCCGTGATTGCCTGCGGCGACGTCACCTCCTGGGCGAGCGCGCAAACCGTGCTCGCGACGACGGGCGCGGCCGCGGTCATGGTCGGCCGTGGCGCCCAGGGGAACCCGTGGGCACTGCGCGAGATCCTGGAGGGCGACGGGGACGAGCCGAGCCGCGAGGAGGTCGCCGCCGAGCTGATCCTGTTCGTGCGCGAGGCCGTCCGCGAGCTGGGCGAACGCCGAGCTTCCGGCTTTCTGAAGAAGTTCTATGGCTGGTACCTGGGCCGCGGACGCTTTCCGCGCCCGTTCAAGCATGAGCTCGTCGTGCTCGAGACGACCGGCGAGGTCATCGAGCGCTTGCTCACCGCCGCGCCCGACGCCGCCGGGTTGCTTGAGCAGCTGGAGATCGAGCAGCCCGCGACCGACGACGCGCTGCTGGATCTTCCGATCTCGATCTACGGCGGCGGCTAGCGACTCGGGGGGACATGCCGGAGCGGACCGTAGAATGCCGCGGTGCTGCTCGACGCCCGATCGCTTGCTCCAGGCGAAGAACTCGAGGCTGACGTCTGCATCGTCGGCGCCGGGCCGGCCGGGATCGTACTGGCACTCGAGCTGCTCGAGACAGGAGCGCGGATGTGCGTGCTCGAGAGCGGCGGAAGCAAGCCGGGGCAACTCGACTCGGAGCTTCGCGGCGGAGCCAGCGTCGGCTACCCGTACGTCAACCTCAAGCACGTCAACGACCGCGCACTCGGAGGGACCTCGCACTGCTGGCAGTTCTGGCACGCGTGTCCGCTCGACCGGATCGACTTCGAGCGCCGCAGCGGCGTCCCGGGCTCGGGCTGGCCCTTCGACCGGACCGCGCTCGTGCCCTTCTACCGACTCGCGGAGCAGCTCTGCGGCCTGAACCCCTTCGATTACGGCGACCGCCCCGATGCCGACGAGCCCCTCTCGACTCGTCTGCCCGTTCGGCCGGGACCTCTTGTCGTACGCCCGCTTCAGGCACTCACCTCCAGGTTCGGCGAGCACTCCGAGCGCCTCGCCCGTTCGAATGACGTACGCGTTCTCCTCCACGCAACCTCGACCGAGCTGCTCACGGAAGGCGGCGACGGGCACGTAACGGGCATCCGCGCTCTCACAACTAGGGACAAGAAGCTGACCGTCCGCGCCCGCATTTACGTCCTGGCGTCCGGCGGGATCGAGAATCCGCGTCTCCTTCTCCTCAGCAATCGCGTGCATACCCGCGGGCTCGGCAACGGGAACGACCTGGTGGGCCGTTACTTCATGGAGCATCTGGCCGCGCGCTCCGGGGTGATCGTCCCAACGAGCCCGGCCCTGCTCGAGCAGCGGAGCCTCTACCTGGTGCCCGGAACCCTCTACACCGAGAACGACCGGCAGAAGGTTTCCGTGCGCCGGTTGGTCACGCTCGACGAGCGTGTGATGCGCCACGAGGGGCTCCTGAACGTGGCCTTTCTGCTGGAAGGGCAGACCGAGTCGTTCGCGTGCGACGGCACGCGCTCGCTCGCAACCCTTGCGCGAGCCGTTGTCTCTCGCCCTCGGGCGCCTCACCTCATTCGCCACGGCGCCGCAGCTCTCCGAGACGTGATGGGCATCTCCGGCGCGATTGGGCGCAAGCTCGCCCGCCGGCCCATAGTTCCGGAGGTGCTCGCGATTCGGGTCCAGGCCGAGCAGCAACCGAACCGGGAGTCGCGGATCACGCTCGGAGACAGGCGCGACGCCCTGGGTCTTCCGCTGCCTCGGCTCGACTGGCGCCTGTCCCCAGGCGATACGGAGTCGATTCGGCGGACGCAGGACGTGCTCGACCGAGAGCTTCGCGCGGCCAGGCTTGGCGCGGTCGAGGACAAGCTCGGGGAGGAAAGACCTCCGGCCCTCTTCTACGGGCTCTACCACCACCTCGGTACGACCCGGATGGCCCGGGACCCGAAGCAAGGAGTCGTCGACTCGGACTGCCGGGTGCACGGAGTCTCCAACCTGTTCATCGCCGGGAGCTCCGTCTTCCCGACGGGCGGCTGGGCGAATCCGACTCTCACGATCGTCGCGCTCTCGGTGCGTTTGGCAGACCACCTGAAGCAGGCGCACGGGTTTCACTGACGCGGGCTCGAGGCTCCCGCGACCGCACCACTATCTGCCGAAAGCTGGCAAATGGGCGTGAAATCGACAACACTTCGCGTTAGCGGACGGCTATCGCCCGCTGTGGCTTGGAAGAGGCCAGATGGGCAAGAGGGGAGAGGCACCGCACCGGATCGCGTTCGTCGTCGGGCAGACGCTCGGCAACGCGGTCTACTCGAAAAACCTCCGTGCGGTTGTCGAGGCCGACGGGGATGTCGAAGCGAGCTGGTACTACGTGGACTACCCTCGGTGGGCAGGCGTCAGGACTCCGGGAAGCCCGAATGCCGAGCGCGAATCGGGGGCCCGCGCCGCCGGCAAGGCGGCAGGAATGGCGAAGAGTCTCGCGCGCCGAGCGATCGGCGGCCATCGCCAGTACGAGGCGTGGGCGGCATGGGCGAGCATGTGCGCGCTGCGGATGCTCGCACGCGACCTCGCGTACCGCCGTCACGAGGCGATCCTGTTTCACACCACCTCGACGGCGTTGTTTTCGGCTCCCCTGCTGCGCGACCGCGCCGTGATTTCCCTCGACGCGACTCCGCGGGGAGTCCCCGGTCACGCGGAAGCCGTGGTGGGCCGACCGTACGGCCGCTTGACCGGGTCGGCCAGCCACCGTCTGCACTCGGCCGCTTTCCACGCAGCGCGGGCCCTGACCCCGTTCTCCGAGTGGGCGAAATCGTCGTTGGTGTACGACTACGACGTCGACCCGAGCCACATCACCGTCATCCCGCCGGGGGTCGATCTCGAGGTGTGGAGGCCCGAGCCGCGTCGTCAGGGCACAGGCCCCATCAAGCTCCTCTTCGTCGGCAGGCACATCGAGCAGAAGGGCGGCGACGTGCTCTTGCGAGCGTTTACGGAGCATCTGGAGCCCGGTAGGTACACGCTCGACGTGGTGACGAAGGACACGTTTCCGTCGCTCCCCGGCCTTCGCGTCCATCACGAGCTGCCCGCGAACGGCGAGGAGCTGCGGAGCTTGTACGCGGCTGCCGACATCTTCGTCTTCCCGACACGTTGGGACACGTTCGGCATCGCGGTCATCGAGGCGATGGCGTCGGGCCTTCCGGTCATCGCCTCGAATCTCAACGCACTGCCAGGGATCGTCAGAGACGGCACCTCGGGACTCCTCGTTCCCGTGGAGAACGCCGCCGCCCTGGGCGCGGCGATCGAACGCCTAGGGCGGGATCCCGAGCGTAGGCGTCTGATGGGCCTCGAAGGACGTCAGGCCGCCGAGCGACGGTTCGATCTGGCCGCGAATGCAGGCCGCGTCCTCGACCTCATGAAGGAGGTCGCGGACGAGAGCCACGCCCGCCGGAGGCGGCGGTTCTCTCGGGCGCCACGAGCGGAGTTACCGGACTAACCTAGACCTAGCCTGGAAGGTCGGCCGCAACAGCTCCCGCACATCCCGAGCCAGTGCCAACCTTCCGAGCCCGCCACGCTCGCGGCCGCGGTAGGCTCGTAACGCGACCAACTTGCGCAGCTGTTGCAAACGCGCTCTGAACGCCTCGGCCTCGTAGAGCGCATCACGCCGCAGTGAGAGCTGCTCGTATGCCCGCCAGTAGTGGACGCCTGCAGTGAGTCGCGCGCGCGACTGTGCATCGTCCCTCTGTGTCTCGGCTGTCCGCTCGAGAAACTCCGCGTACGCGCGGGCAACTGCCGTCCGGCCGACCTGGGTGGCGAAGTCCTCGTCGAGCAGCTTCCGGAGGCGAACCTGCCAGTTGCGTCCCGGCGCTCCAAAGAGGTTGCTCCCGTGCTGCCGGTACCGAGCCAGGCAGTCACCGATGAACCCGATCTCCCCGACAGTCCAGGCCAACAAGAAGACCCATTCGTCGAAGTCCATCGATTGTCCATCGAGGTCGCGCGACGGTGGTCGCCTCTTCCAGTCGGCAAGTTGCAACAGCGTCTTGTCGAAGACGATGGCGAAGCCTGGTGTGGCCATCCATGGATCCGTCCCGAGCGGTGAGACCACCCTCGTGCCCGAGAGAGGCGGATATGCGTCCCCGACGGGCCGGAGGTGCTCGTCCACGGGCTGGGCGGCGTGGATCACGAGGCGGACACCGGGATGATCCGCGAAGAACCGGGCGCAAGCGCCGATCTTGTCCTCTGCCCAGACATCGTCCTGGTCGCAAAAGGCGATCAGCGGCGCCTCACACCGCTCCGCTGCCTCGAAGAAGCTGGCGGTGAAGCCGAGGTTGCGCTCGTTCCTGAAAACGCGTACGGGAAAGGGTGCGCGACGAGCGAACGCTTCCAGGATGGCCGCCGTACCGTCGGACGAGCAGTCGTCGCAGGCGACCAACTCAGCAGGAAGAATCGTCTGGCGTGCCAGGCTTTCCAGTTGCTGCGCCAGGAAGGACTCGCCGTTGTAGGCGCTGAGCGCGACCGAGATGGCTGGGAGAGACGCAAACTCGGGTGGCACGCTGATGACCATCGACATCGGTGGTGCTGTCTTACGCCCACATCTTTCGCTGCAACGCCCGTCTCCTCATCGAGCCGATCACCAGCGCAGCCAACTTGGGGTCGAGCAGCCCGACCGGATACTCCCTGATCGCCTTTCGCAGATGGGCAATCGACCCCCGTCGATCACCTCGCTCGACGGCCTCCAAGGCCAGGCGCAACAAGGCACCCGAGCGGGCGCGGCGCCGCTCGAGAGACGGGAAACCAGGCGGCAGAATCCCTTGCACGGCCTCGAGGAGCGCGATCCGATGCTCGCCCATGTTCGAGCCCACGTCGTGCGTCGTCTGGGCCCGGTGGATCCGGTACGCGGCGTCGCAGACGTCCAGAAACCCGACATCGAAACGGGCGGCGACCCTCAGCCACATCTCGTAGTCGTAGAACAGGAGCCCGTCTCTGAAAGCCGGTCCGACGGCTTCGTAGCACCAGCGCGGGACGAGCACGGTGGGAATGCAGATCACATTGCGGCGATACAGCGTCCGCAGAAAGGCCTGCCTCGGTTGGACCCCTTTCGCAAGCTTGGGCGCGAAACGATAGACCACGGATCCCTTCTCGTCGATGAAGTCGCACGACGAGAAAACCAGCCCGCAGGTCGGATTGGCCTCGAGGAAGGCGAGGCGGCGCGCCAGGAAGTCCCGCTCCCACCGGTCGTCGTCGTGCAGAAGCGCGACGTAGGCCGAGGTTCCGGCCTGGAGCAGGCTCGTCGAGTTCCGAGCGCCGCCCAGATTCGTGCCCGTGGTCACGTGGCGCACGCGCTGATCGGAGAGATACAGCCCCACGACGCCGGCGATGTGCTCGCTGCCTGGGCCGTTCTCCGAGATCGTCAGTCGCCACGAGGAGACGGTCTGGGCGAGGACGCATTCGATTGCCTCTGCGAGGAACCTGGGCTGCCCGTACGTGGGAATCCCCACGTCGACGACCGCCGCAACCGATGCCTGGTCGTGCACCGGGGTCACGGCGCGGATGCCTCGGCCCGCGAAAGGCCAAGCGGCCCCCACAGAAACGTTTTGTCGATCTGCCCGGTTCGGACCAGGTACTCGATCTGTTTGAGCCGCGTGAACTTCCTCGACACGAAGTCCTCGTGTGAGAGGTCCACGCGTGAGAAGACCTCGAGCAGCTGCCGGGCGCCGAGCTCCGGATCCCAGTCGCACTTGAACTCGGGCATGACCTCATGGATCTTGGCGAACGAGACGCGATAGCTGCGCGCGTCGACGCCCCGGTCGCCGACGGTCACTTCGCAGCCGGAAAACACTCGGCCGACCAGCTCGGCAATCTCGCGAATCTGGTAGTTGGCTCCCGGCGCGCCCACGTTGAGGATCTGATTGTGCACCCGCTCCCGCGCCGCCTCGAGAACGTAGCCAATAGCCCTGCAGATGTCCAGCACGTGCACGAGCGGACGCCAGGGGGTGCCGTCGCTCTCCATCCGGATCTCATGTGCCGTCCACGCTAGGCCGGCCAGGTTGTTCAGGACGATGTCGAACCGCATGCGCGGCGAGGCCCCGTAGGCGGTCGCGTTGCGAAGGAAGGTGGGCGAGAAACCGTCGCCGGCCATGGCGGCGAGGTCGCGCTCGACGAGCTCCTTGCACACCGCATACGCCGTCTGCGGCGCGAGCGGCGATTCCTCGTCGACCAGTTCCTGGTCCGCCGCGCCGTAGACGCTGCACGACGACGTGTAGACGAAGCGAGGAACCCGGGCTGCCTTTGCCAGCGACGCAACATGCAAAGTGCCGCGATGGTTGATCTCGTGGGTGGTCGCCGACGAGAGATCGGACAGCGGGTCGTTCGAGAGCTCGGCCATGTGCACGACAGCCTCGACCCCTTCGAAGTCGCGCTCGTCCAGGAGCCTGATGTCCTTGTTCAGCGTCTCAACCGTCAGCGGCGGACCGTTGTAGAGCCACCCAGCCTTGTAGAAGCCGGTGTCCACACCGACGACGTCGTGGCCGCGCGCGACGAGGTACGGGCTGAGAAGGGAGCCGATGTAGCCCTCACTGCCGGTGACGAGGATCCTCATCCGGACGCCTCTTCGAGGAGCTCGTGGTCGAGAAGCGTGTCGGCTGCAGCTCTCACGGCATCGAACTCCAGGCCGGAGCGTTCTGCGATGTCGAGCAGCGAGTGCCGGGAGTCCGAGAGGTTCAACACCCACAACAACGCGAGCTCCCACACGCTCTCGTCCTTCCGGCCACCGGCGGCTCGATACAGGCCGCGACGGCCGAGCTGCGGCTCGCAGTACGGATTGAGGTTCACGTAGGCCGCGTCGTTCTCGACCACGGAAAGGGCGGCAAGCACTGTTTCGAGCGAATCGGCGAGGGCCTCCGGGCGAACGAAGTCGAGGTCGTCCGCAGATGTGTGGTACTCGGGGTAGCGGCCCCAGGGCGTCCGCATGAAGCACCCGACCGGCAGGTCGAATCCGGGCGAGCAGTACTGGCGCTCGTCGTAGCCGTATGGCGAGAAATCGATCACCTGGTAGTCGCGGCCGGAGTGCCGCAACACGTGCTCGACCGCCCTGTCGATGGCGGCGTTTCCCCTTCGGCTCCGCTTGTATGTCGGGCTGCCCGCATCCCCTACGCCCGTGAGGACGAGGCCGTGCTTGACTCGGGACACGACGCTCCGGTTCTCGCTCAACCAGGCGATCGCGCCGATCGTGCCCGGAACGAACAAGAAGCGATACGACAGCCGTCTCGGCAGCTCCGTCAGCGCCCTGGCCAGGAACGTTGCCATCGCGATGCCGGAGAGATTGTCATTTGCCAGCGAGGGATGGCACACGTGGGCCGAGATCAGCACCTCATCGTCTCGCTCACCTGGGAGGTAGTACTCGCCGTAGCTGAGGTTCCCGTCCTCGAGCGTGCTGTCGATGCAGACCTCGTACTCGCCGTCCTCGAGCGCGAGGAGCGTGTTGTGACTCAGGCAGAAGCCCCATGCCTCCCGGTAGTACAACGTCCGGTATGGGATCCAGTCCGGATGCTCGGGGATCGTCGTCAGATTTTCTTTCAGCTCAGCGAGCGGCATCCGCCTTCGGATCGGCGCGCTGTAGCCGACGACGTGGAGGTTGGAGGCGGCAAAGTCGATTATCCTCTCTCCCAGCCCGTTCTTGACGTACGCGTCCCGGATGTTCCACTCTGGCGGCACTGCCCAGTCGAACACCTTTGTCCCGCTCGGGATCTCATGGACCTCGAGAGGGACGTGCGTGCCGATTCGCCGAAGCGTCTCCCGGAGACCGTCGCCGGTAATGCTCCTACAGATCGGATAAAGGTCGGCGATGAGCTCGTGCATCTCTTCTCCGACCTTGGCGCCCGCCACTGTCGCGCTCACGTCAGTGAGAGATTCATCGCTACTGATGGCGCACTCCCCAGTCGTAGGGAATGGCGTTGTCGAAGGGATCAAGCCGCTTCGTTCGGCTCGGGTCGTGCGGGTGGGTGCAGCAATTCGCGACGATCGCGAACGGCTCGCTCATGCCCTTGAACCCTGTCCAGATCCCCGGTGCGATCGTGACCAGCGAGTGGTCGTCGGGACCCAGGAAGACCTCCATCAACGTTCCAACCGTCGCCGAGTCCGGGCGATCGTCATAAAGCGCGAGCTTGACGCGGCCGAAGATGCACGCGTAGTTAAGCGTCATATCCCGATGTTGGTGCCAGCCTTTGACGACGCCTGCGTACACGCTCGTGAAATAGATCTCCCCGAACTGGATGAAGTGTGGGTCGTTCACCCTCAGCATGTGGTAGATCGTGCCCCGTTCGTCGGGGATCCGCCGCAGCGGGATCACCTGGACGCCGTCGATCATCTTTCGATCCGACATCGTCGCTCAGAGCACGAGCTTTCGACTGTAGAAGGCCTCGGCTTGCCCAGTCGGCGAGTTCGACTCCATCCCGCGCAGACGGAGCAAGGAGCGGAAGAGCTCCTCCGTGAACCAGCGTCTGTCGAGCTGGGAGCCGAAGTGGCGGAGAATCAGTTCGATCTTACGCTCCACGATCGACGCGTCCAGGTGGACGAAGACGTTGGGCGCTCCAAGGTCACCGTCGTACTTCGGTACCTCGTACTCCAGGATGAGGTGATCGCGAAAGGTGTTCCAGGTGAGCTCAGACACCAGGCGATGATCCTGGTGGAGGTCGACACGCTGATGGGTGAAGATCACGTTCGGGGAGATCTCGCTCTTCAGATCCTCGAAGAACGACTTCACGACGTCACCGCTGTATGGAAAGAACGCGTCGCGAAACCCTTTCAGGACGACCCGCGACGAAGCGAATCCGGCCGAGAACTCGGCGGCGCTCAGGCGCGCCTCCTCACCGCGCTTCTCATCCCCGCTGAGCACGACCCAGAGCACCTCGGCCTCGGGATACATCTCTGCGAGACGGAGCAGCGTACCTCCACAGCCGATCTCGATGTCGTCTGCGTGAGCGCCGATCACCAGCACGCGCAAAGCGCCCTCGAGCGAGGATTCGTTCAACCGCAGCCCGAGCATCAGTCCGTCGTCCGGATCGGTTCTGCGCCGACTCTGCCTCCGTTGGTTTCCCAGCGCGCCCACGGAGCACGCCCACTCTCGAGCAGTCCGTCGAGGTGCTGCTTCTCCTTCAGTGTGTCCATCGCCGCCCAGAAGCCCTCGTACGGATACGCCAACAGCTTGTGTTCCGCGATCAAACGCCGGAAGGGCTCCTCGACGAGGTCCTCTCCCTCTCGGATGTAGTTGAAGATCTCCTTCCGGAAGACGAAGTAGCCGCCGTTGAGCCACATGTTCGCCTTCGTCACGTCGTGGATCTCGAGCACGCTGTTGTCCGCGTCGAGCGTGGCGACATGGAAGTTGTAGGTCGGGCGAGCAGCGATGAAGACCGCGGTCTTGTCCTCTGCGATCAGCGTCTCGACCATGTTCGGGATCGGCGCGTCGGTCAGCGTGTCTCCGTAGTTCGTCAGGAAGATCTCGTCTGCGCCGAGGTAGCTCTCGACTGCCTTCAGGCGCTGGCCGATCGAGGTCCGGAGCCCGGTATTGACGAACGTGATCGACCAGTCCTGGATGTCGGTGGAGAGCAACTCGATCCGCCGGCCACCGTCGCTCAGCACGAAGTCGTTCGTGAGCGCCTCTTGGTAGTTGAGGAAGTACTCCTTGACGACCTCAGCCTTGTAGCCGAGGCAAAGGATGAAGTCGCGGTACCCGAAGCTCGAGTAGTATTTCATGATGTGCCAGAGGATCGGCCGGTCGCCGATCGGGATCATCGGCTTCGGCACGCGGGTCGTCGTCTCGCCCATACGGAGACCCAACCCGCCGCAAAAGAGCACGACCTTCATGGCCCAGGGCTGCGGAGATCTAGGACGGCCACGGAAGCACCTCCGGACGCGGGATCGGAACGATGAGCTGCGCTCCCCAGGTCTGGATGTATGAAAGCTGCATTGCGATTTCCTTCTTCAGGTTCCACGGCAAGACCAGGATGTAGTCAGGCCGGGTCTCGTCGATCTTGCTCGGAGCATAGATCGGTATATGCGTTCCGGGAAGGTACTTCCCGTGTTTGTGCGGATTCCGGTCCACGGTGTACGCGAGGAGATCCGCGCGAATGCCACAGTAGTTGAGCAGCGTGTTGCCCTTGCCCGGCGCGCCGTATCCGACGACCTGCTTGCCCTCCCGTCTCAGCGAGATCAGGAGATCGAGCAGCCGCCACCTCGTCTCGACGACGCGGTCGCCGAAATCGGCATAGACGTCGAGACGGTCGTAGCCGCCCGTCCGTTCACGGTCGAGGAGCCTCGCGACGCTCGGCCCGACCTCGTACGCGTCGTCCCCGGAACGCTTCACGTACACGCGAAGCGAGCCCCCATGGGAGGGCAGCTCCTCGACATCGAAGGCCTCGAGCCCGTGCGAGGCGAAAAGGCGGACGAGCGTCGTGAACGAGAAGTACGAGTAATGCTCGTGGTAGATGGTGTCGAACTGCAGGTCCTCGATCAGGCGCACGAAATGCGGCACCTCGATCGTCGCCACTCCGTGCGGCGCAAGGACGATCTCGATGCCGGCGACGAAGTCGTTTAGCCCGGGCACCTGCGCGAGGACGTTGTTGGCGACGACAAGGTCCGGCCGGCGGCCTTCGTCGACGAGCCGCTTCGCCAGACGCGAGTCGAAGAAGTCGACGATCGTCTCGACGCCGCGCGCACGAGCAGCCTCGGCGACGTTGGCCGCGGGGTCGATGCCGAGCGTGGAGATCCCCTGCCGGACGAAATGCTGAAGCAGATAGCCGTCGTTGGACGCCAGCTCGACGACGAGGCTGCCGGAAGCGAGACCGAGCCGCTGGACGATCAGCTCCGCGTAGGCCGCGGCATGAGCGACCCACGATTCCGAATAGCTCGAGAAGTAGGCGTAGTCACGGAAGATCTCGCTCGCCGAAACGTAGGCCGGCAACTGGGCGAGCAGGCATTCCTCGCAGATGCGGACGTGCAAAGGGTAGAAGGGCTCGGCCTCGTCCAGCTGCTCAGCGGAGAGGAAGCTCTCGCACAGCGGCGACTTGCCGAGGTCGACGAAGGTGTGCAGCTGCGTGCTCCCGCAGAGGCGGCATGCTGGACCAGGCCCCGTCATAGTCTCCGACAGTAGCCGCCCAAGGAGGTAGAGAGCCTGAGGAACAGACGGGAGTCAGACGCCGCGGCCCCTCTCGAGCACGAGACGGCGATCGTTACCGGCGCCGGACGCGGCGTCGGCCGTGCCATCGCTCTCGAGCTCGCCCGTGTGGGGGCCGCGGTTACAGTAGCGGCGCGCTCACGGGACGAGATCGAGGACGTCACTGCCGCGATCGTGCGCGGCGGTGGGCAATCGATCGCAGTGCCCACGGACGTCACGCGCGATCAAGCGGTCGATATGCTCGTCCAACAGGTCGAGGCGACGTTCGGGCCGCCGACACTGCTCGTCAACAACGCCGGCTCGCTCGAGCACGTCGGTCCGGTCGCGGAGGCAGACCCGGCGGCGTGGTGGCATGACGTCGAGGTGAGCCTGAAGGGCACCTTCCTGTGCACGAGAGCCGTCCTGCCCGCCATGCTCCGGCACGGCCGGGGCAGGATCGTGAACATTTCGAGCTACGCCGCGGTCGGTCCGGGCCCGTACATGACCGCGTACGCCTCCGCGAAGGCGGCTGTTCTCCGCTTCACGGACTCACTCGCCGCCGAGCTCGAGCCGAGCGGCGTGCGTGTCTTCAGCGTCACCCCCGGCTTCGTACGAACGCAATTGATCGAGCGAGCGGCCGGTTCTGATCTGGGACGAAGGTTCCTTCCGCAGCTCGCGGAACGCGGGGACGCGCTCGACCCCGAGCGGGCCGCCCGACTGGTCGCCGACATCGCCTCCGGTCGCCTCGACTCGCTCTCTGGCCGTTTCCTGCACGTCCTCGACAATGTCGACGACCTCCTGCGGCGCGCGGACGAGATCGCCGAGCACGAGCTGTACGTCCTTCGTTTGCGGACGTCGCCTTCGTAGGACCTCAGGCCCGTTCGTCCTCTCGCCGATAGCGTTCAGGCACGTGACCGAATACGTCGACGCACCAGACTCGCACGCCTCTGCGCGCCGAGTCGCCCGCAACGCTACCGTGCGGAGCCTCTGCGAGATCATCGGCAAGTTCGCGACGCTCGCAATGTTCTCGTCGCCACCGCCCCTGCCCTTCTGATCACCGCCGCGGTCGTCGAGCTTGGCAGCTACTCGAACGATACGCGCGTCGCGACGTACCTGATCGGCTTCAGCGTGGCGATCGACACGGTCGAGAGCACCTGGAATGCCGCCTTCCAGGCCCACGAGCGGCAGGAGCTCATCTCGGCGGTGGTCGTGTTCCAGCGGCTCGTGACCGGAGGCCTCGTCCTCGCTGTGCTGGCGGCAGGGGCGGGCGTGATCTCCGTGTCCGGCATGTTCCTCGTCACTTCCGTCGCGACGATCCTCCTCGCGATGTGGCTCATGCGCTTCGTAGCGTCGCCGGCCTGGAGCGTGCAGCGCTCCGGTCTCCTGCCGCTTCTCCGCGCCGGCCTCCCAATCGGCCTGGTCGTGCTGCTCCTCACGGTCCTGCTGAGACTCGACACGGTTCTCCTCAGCCTGCTGACGAACAACCGCGAGGTCGGGATCTACGGGGCGGCGTTCCGCCTCTTCGAGTCCACGATGTTCCTGAGCTGGGCGTTCGCCGGTGCGCTCTTCCCCTGGCTCTCGCGCAAGCACGTCGAAGACCATGCCAAGCTCACACGCGGCTACCAGGTCGGGCTTGTGGTGATGGTCTCTCTGCTGACTCCCATCGGCCTGGGGTTCGCCCTCCTTGCGAAGCCGATCATTCACCTGCTGTACGGGGCGACCTATGACGCTGCGATCACCCCGCTTCGCTTGCTGGGAGTCCTCGTGGTCTCGTACGGGGTGAATACTCTCACGAGCTCCACGCTCGCGGCGCACGATCGGCCAGGGCTGATGCACCGCATTCTGCTGGTCACGGCCGTCCAGAACATCGGCATGAACGTCGCGCTCATTCCGCCCTACGGGCCGACCGGGGCCGCACTGACGGCGGCCGTCTCCGGCCTATTGCTCGGGACGTTGAGCATCTGGCAGGCGGCGAGGACACTCGGTCACATCCGCCTGCTGAGGGTCTTCCTGGGCCCGGCCGTCGGCGCCGGCGCGATGGCCCTCGCTGTCGTTCTGGTGCACAGCTCACTCGTGCTGGGCCTCGTTGTCGGTGGGACGGCCTACCTGGGTGCGCTGCTGATCGTCGAGCGCATGTTCTTCCCGGAGGATTTCGCGCTTCTCCTCACCTTTGCCGGAACGCGGACGAAGAACGCCTAGCCCGTTAGGTTGCGCTCCCAGACGAGGCGAAGCCCCTCGAGCGTCAGCCACTGGTCCACCCGCTCGATCGTCCGCGCATGCGGCGCGATCAGCTCGGCCAGCCCGCCGGTGGCGACGGCCGGCGCCTCCGCCCCCAGCTCGCCGCGAATCCGCTCGACGATCCCGTCCACCTGGCCTGCGAACCCGTAGACGAGCCCCGACTGAAGCGCGGTTGCCGTCGACTTGCCGATCACGCTCTCGGGCTCGACGACGTCGACCTCGATCAGTCGCGCAGCCCGGACGAAGAGGGCGTCCATGGAGACCTCGACCCCGGGCGCCAGCACGCCGCCGACGTACTCGCCCTCCGGTGAGACGATGTCGAAGTTGGTCGAGGTGCCGAAGTCGACGACGATGCATGGGGCTCCGTAGCGCTCCTTCGCCGCGACCGCGTTCGCGAGACGGTCGGGGCCGAGCTCCCGCGGATTGTCGTAGCGGATCGGGATTCCGGTGCGGACGCCCGGCTCGAGCACGAGCAGCGGCGCGTCGGCGTAGCGCACGGCAAAGGCCTCGTACTCGCGGACGAGCTGCGGCACCGTCGATGAGAGGCAGATCCCGTCCACCGCGCCCAGGTCGAGGAAGCGCGTGACGAGGGCGCCCAGCTCGTCGCCGGTGCGATGGGCCTCGGTCGCGATCCGCCAGTGGTCGGTCAGCTCCGCCCCGTCGAAGAGCCCGAAGACGGTCTGGGTATTGCCGACGTCGACGGCCAGCAGCATTGCGCGAGCCTAGCGCGCGGACAGGCGCGGACTACGTCTCGTCGTCGGAGCGAAGCGTCTCGCCGATCCGCTCCGCGAGCGCCTCGGCGGTCAGCGGGGGCTCCTCGCCCTCGCCGCGGAGCTCCTCGACGGTGACGTCGCTCGACGTGTACACCTCGGCCCGCGGGATCATCCGCGTCGGCCGGTTCTTGTCCCACACCCAGACGTCCTCCATCCTCAGGTGGAAGAACGGGTAGCTCGGCTGCGGGTGCGACTGGAGATCGAGGCGGTTGCAGAGGTAGGTCGCGTCCTGCGTCAGCACGCAGTACCGAAACAACGGGAAGACCGCCGTGTACTCCTTCTTCAGCTGGAGCTCGAGGTCGGCCTCGAACTCGTCGAGCTCGTCGAGATGCGACATCAGGCGGATTGTAGCCCCGCGATGATCGCAGCCAGCGGGCCACGGCCCGGCACGACGAGCTCCGGGGCGAGCTCGGCGAGCGGCTCGAGCGCGAAGAGCCGCTCGTGCAGCCTCGGGTGCGGCACCTGCAGTCCCGTCTCGGCGATCTCCTCGTCTCCGAACAGGAGCAGGTCGAGATCGATCGTGCGCGGCCCGAAGCGCGGCCCAGCACGCGTCCGGCCGAGCCTGCGCTCGACGGCCAGCAGCCGGTCGAGCAGCTCACGCGCCTGGAGCTCGGTCTCGACCGCCGCGGCGGCGTTCAGAAAGCGGGGCTGGTCGGTCATTCCCACCGGGTCCGTCTCCCGGAACGCCGAGACGGCCACGACCGAGACCTCCGGCTCTGCTGCGAGCTGCTCGAGGGCGGCGCGCAGCATCGCAGAACGATCGCCGAGGTTAGCCCCGAGACCGACATAGGCGCGGGTCACGCCGCGAGGCTAGCGGCGCTCGGCCGTCGCGGCCGACCATTCCGCCGATACGCCCGCCGGATGCGGCTTGCGGACTCGCACGCGCGTCCGGGCCACCGGAAAGCGTTCGACCAGCGCGTCGGCGACGGCGGTGGCGAGACTCTCGAGCAGGTCGAACCGGTGACCTCCCGCCACCTCCTCGACCGCCGCTGCGACCAGGCGGTAGTCGACGGCATCTTCGATCCGGTCGCCCGCCGGCTCCTCGACCTCCAGCTCGACGTCGAAGAGGAACGTCTGACCGTCCCGCCGCTCCTCGTCGAGCACGCCGTGGCGGCCGAACACCTCGAGCCCGTGCAGCTCGAGGATCACAGGATCGCTCCGGCGACTGTGAGCGCCTCGGCGGTCTCGCGCACGTCGTGGACACGCAGGATCGTCGCCCCGCGCTCGTACGCCGCGACCGCGGCGCCGACGCTCGCCGCCGTCGAGCCGGTCGTCGCCGCCGGATCCCCGAGCAGCCGGCCGAGCGAGCTCTTGCGCGAGAAGCCGATCACGACCGGCCGCCCGAGAGCGAGGAGGACGTCGAGCCTGCGCACGAGCTCGAAGTTCTGCTCGACGGTCTTGCCGAAGCCGATGCCTGGATCGAGGCAGATGTGGTCTTCCCGGACCCCTGCCGCGACGGCGAAGCGGAGCCGCTCGTCGAGGAAGGCTGCGACCTCGGAGGCGACGTCGTCGTACCGGGTGTCCTGCTGCATCGTCCGCGGCTCGCCGCGCATGTGCATCAGGCAGATGTACGCGCCCGCGCCGGCGACCACGCCGACCAACTCGGGGTCGCCCCGGAGAGCGGTCACGTCATTGACCAGCTCGGCGCCGAGCGAAAGGGCTCGGCGCGCGACCTCTGCCTTGGAAGTGTCGATCGACACCGGCGCGCCCGCAAGGGCCTCGAGGACGGGGACGACGCGCCGGAGCTCCTCGTCGAGCGTCACCCCCTCGGAGCCGGGACGGGTGGACTCGCCGCCGACGTCGACGATCGCCGCGCCCTCGTCGAGCATCCGCCGGGCGGAGGCGACCGCATCCTCGGGGTTGAAGTTGACCCCGCCGTCGGAGAAGGAGTCAGGCGTCACGTTGACCACGCCCATCACCGAGGGGCGCGGGAACCGTTGCTCGATCGGGGTCACAGGCGATAGTTTCCATGCACATTGCGTATCGCAGTGCTGGGCACGGGGATCATGGGCGCGGGGATCACGCGCAACCTCGCCGCGGCCGGGCACGACGTGCGCGCGTGGAACCGGACGCGAGAGAAGGCGGAGGGCCTCGGCGCGGAGGTGGCCGGCACTCCCGCCGAGGCCGTCGGCAACGCCGAGGCGGTGATCACCATGCTCACCGACGGGCCCACCGTCGAGGCGGTCCTCCCCGACCTCGACCCGGGAGCCCTCTGGGTGCAGATGTCGACGGTCGGCGTCGCCGACACGGAGCGATTCGCCGAGCGCCACCCACGTTTCGTCGACGCGCCCGTGCTCGGCTCGAAGCCGCAGGCAGATTCCGGGGAGCTGCTCGTGCTCGGGGCCGGCCGGGAGCGACCGGATGAGCTGTTCGATGCCGTGGCAAACCAGGTGATGTGGCTCGCCGACGAGCCCGGCGCGGGAACGCGCCTGAAGCTCGTGGTCAACCTCTGGATCATGAACCTGGTCGAGAACCTCGCCGAGACATTCGCCTTCGCGGATGCGCTCGGCCTCGACCCGCGGCGCTTCCTGGAGGCGATCGAGGAGCGGGCGATGGACTCGCCCTACGCGCACCTCAAGGGGGAGAAGATCCTCAGCGGCGACTACACGGCGGTATTTGCGCTCAAGCACGCGACGAAGGACGTCCGCCTCGCGCTCGAGGCGGCCCGATTGGCCGGCGTCGAGCTCGGGCTCGGCCCGGCGACGCTCGAGCGCTTCGAGCGGGCGATCGAGCTCGGTCACGGCGACGAGGACACGGCGGCGGTCTGGTTCGCGAGCCGCCCCGGCGGCAGCGTCCATTGACCCGGTCGCCGAAGCGTGGTCTGATGCCTGGTTCCCTGAACGGAAGGAGTGCGCATGACTGAAGCAGCTGTGGCGGCGCCGGCGGCGAAGCCGCTCGGCCAGCCGCGCGGAGTCGCCTTCGTGATCATCATCGGACTGCTCACCCTCGGGATCTACTTCCTCTACTGGGCGTACAAAACCGGCGAGGAGCTCAAGCAGTACTCCGGCGAGGGTCTCGGCGGCGTGCTCTGGCTCGTGATCTGGCTGGTCGCCGGGATCGTGATGTTCTTCGTCACGCCCTCCGAGGTCGGGAAGCTCTACAGCCGCGAGGGGCAGGAACCGCCCGTCACCGGCAAGACGGGCTTCTGGATGCTCCTCCCGCTGGTCGGGTACTTCGTCTGGGTCGTGAAGGTCCAGGGGGCGCTGAACCGCTTCTGGACGAGCAAGGGGGCGCCCGCGTAGGGCCTCGAGGGTGGGCGGCCGGGAGCCGCCCACCCTCGGTCTCTCTGTCAGGCCGGAGCCGCAGCGGTGCGCGGCATCTGATTGCCGCGCGCCGCCCACGTGCCGCCGGCGGCGAGGATCCCGCCCGCCAGCGCGAGCCAGGCGCCCACGTCGAGGTCGCCGAAGCTGTTGAACGCTGCGCCGATCGGCGTGAAGGCCACCAAGCCGAGCAGAACCAGCGTGACGGCCGCGTCGACGCCGCGCGTGCTCGTCCCCGCAACCGATGCCGCCCAGGCGAGGCCGGCGACGATTGCCAGGATCAGCATGACGATGCCCAGCGAGTGCCCGAGCGGGCCGTTCCAGTAGCTCTGACCGCCGCTCGCGTCGAGGAAGATCCCCGGGAAGACGAGCACGATCCCGAGCCCGGCGGCGAGTGCGGGCGTCGACGTGCCCGCCGGCGTGGAGCTTAAACGGCCGGCCGCTGCGAGCGACACGGCGGCGCCGAGGGCGATCAGGACGCCGCCGGCGAAGGCCAGCCACATCCCGGCCCTCGTCTGGTCCCAGTCGTCGAACGCGGTGACCGCGGGAAACCATCCCCAATAGCCGAGCAGCACCGCGCCGACCGCGAAGAGCGCGCCGCCCATCGCACGCCCGGCGTGGCCGGCCGCGGCCAGCAGCGCGGCAATGATCCCGAGCGCGAGCCCGAAGCCGGCGATCGTGCCGTCGAAGTCCCAGTAGCTGCTGCCGGGAACCGCATCGATCCAGATTGCGACGATCGCGAGCACGGCTCCCACCGCCCCGATCATCCTCCCTGCCGTGGGGTTCACCGCTCGCCCCTTTCTTGACGCTGTCCGAACGGCCGGAGCGTGTCAAAGGAGCCGGACGATGTCCAGTACGGCTATGAACTAGGGCTTTGCGCCTTCGGGGGGCGGAGGCTGGGACAGCGCCCCGGGCAGCGGGAACGGCTTCGGCTGCGGCCGCGGACGCTTTGCCGGCTCCGCCGGCGACTCCTCCACGGCCGGCGGCTCCTCCTCGCGGAAGACGTCGTCCTCGGCCTCGCCCGCGAGCAGGCGCTCGAACTGGTCCTTGTCGATCGTCTCCCGCTCGATCAGGATCGCCGAGAGCTTGTGCAGCTCGGCCATGTGGTCGCGCAGCGTCTGCTGTGCGTTCGCGTGCGCCTCCTCGATCACGCGGCGGATCTCGTCGTCGATCTCGCGTGCGATCTCCTCCGAGTAGTCGGGCTCGTTGCCCATCTCGCGGCCGAGGAACGGCATGTCGTGGTTGCGGCCGAGCACGCGCGGGCCGAGCTTCTCGCTCATCCCGAAGCGCATGATCATCTGCTTCGCCGTCGACGTGACCTTCTCGATGTCGTTGGCGGCGCCGGTCGTCACCTCGTGGAAGACGAGCTCCTCGGCGGCTCGGCCGCCGAGCATCGCCGCGAGCTGGTCCATCAGCGCCGACTTGGTGGTCAGGTAGCGGTCCTCGCGCGGCAACGAGATCGTGTAGCCGAGCGCCTGGCCGCGGCTGATGATCGAGATCTTGTGCACCTCGTCCGTGTGCTCGAGGTAGTGGCCGACGAGCGCGTGGCCCATCTCGTGGTAGGCCGTGATCTTGCGCTCTTCCTCCGAGAAGAGCCGTGTGCGCTTTTCGGGGCCGGCGATCACGCGCATGATCCCCTCTTCGAGCTCCTCCTGCTGCACGACCTTCTTGCCGCGGCGGGCGGCGAGCAGCGCGGCCTCGTTGACGAGGTTGGCGAGATCGGCGCCGGTGAAGCCCGGAGTGCCGGCGGCGAGCGTGTCGAGGTCGACCTCGGGTGCCAGCGGCTTGCCCTTCGCGTGCACCTCGAGGATCTTGCGGCGGCCGTTGCGGTCGGGCCGGTCGACGACGATCTGGCGGTCGAAGCGGCCCGGGCGGAGCAGCGCCGGGTCGAGGATGTCGGGCCGGTTCGTGGCGGCGATCAGGATGATGTTGTCCTTCAGCTCGAACCCGTCCATCTCGACGAGCAGCTGGTTCAGCGTCTGCTCGCGCTCGTCGTGGCCGCCGCCGAGGCCGGCGCCGCGGTGGCGGCCGACCGCGTCGATCTCGTCGATGAAGATGATGCAGGGCGCGTTCTTCTTGCCCTGCTCGAACAGGTCGCGGACGCGCGAGGCGCCGACGCCGACGAACATCTCGACGAAGTCGGAGCCCGAGATCGAGAAGAACGGCACGCCGGCCTCGCCGGCGACCGCGCGCGCGAGCAGCGTCTTGCCCGTGCCGGGCGGCCCGTAGAGCAGCACGCCCTTCGGGATGCGGCCGCCGAGCTTGGTGAACTTCTTCGGGTCCTTCAGGAAGGCGATGATCTCCTCGAGCTCTTCCTTGGCCTCGTCGATGCCAGCGACGTCGTTGAACGT
>WNGB01001767.1_pt1 | contig 38931 bp, 41 predicted proteins | sample 5400681 | NCBI WGS metagenome assembly WNGB01 (sample SAMN13153367, study PRJNA577476) | soil metagenome | isolation source: 115 cm soil or saprolite under grassland replicate 2 | place: USA:California | collected 2016-06-15 | reverse complement strand
CATGCGACGGCGGCGTCGATCCCGTCGGCGAGCGCGTGCCGCCGTGGTGCGGCGCGGTGTTCGGCAAACTCGTCCACGGGCGTTTGCTCGACCCACGGCTCGACGTGCTCTGCCGGACCCGCAAGGGCGCGCCGCTCGCATATGCGTTTGTGCAACCGGTCGCCGGCGCGCACTGGATCGGCGTCGCGCAGGACGGCTACATCGAGCTGTACGAGGTCCTGGCCGGCCTGCCGGTCCGGATCGCGAGCACTCGAGACGTGAGCGTCGAGGCCGCACGAGCGAGGTTCCAGGTAAGCCAGTACGACGTCGCGGGGCGGCTGCTGGAGCGTGGCGACCTGGAGGCAGCCGTGGCCGGGTGACGCACGGAGTCGGCGCTAAACTCCCACGATCGTGTGGGAGCTGATCTGGCTGATGGTGATCATGAAGATCCCCATCCTCTACCTGTGCTGGGTCGTCTACTGGGCGATCAAGTCCGAGCCGCGACCGGAGGAGCCCGCGACGATCGCCGTCGGCACTGACGACGGGCCTGCCGGCTGGCAGCCTCGCCGCCGGCCGCGCCGGCCCGGGCCTCACGGACACCCGACCCGCACCTACGCCAGGATGCGTCGACCGGCGGTCCGAGCCTGAGCGCGACGCCGTACGAACGGGCGCGGCCGGCCGAGACGATCGCCGGCTTCCTCGCGGCCACCTCGATCTTCGTCAGCCTGACCGGGATCGCCTACCGGCCGCTCCGCCTGATCCCGCTCGCCCTCCTGCTTGCCCTGATCGCGACCGGCATCGGGGGACGTGCTCTGCGGCTCGCAACGTGGGCCGTGGCGATCGGGGCCGTCTCGTTCGCCGTCGGCATGGCCGCCGCGGTGATCACGAGCAACCCGCTCTGGTAGCCCGGTTGCTACAACAGACGCAGTGACTGACGTCGACGGGCTCAACGCCGGGTTTGCACGCGACTTGCTCGAGGACTACCTCGAGAACCCCGAGGCGGTCCCGACGGAATGGCGCGAGCTCTTCGAGAGCGGGCGGAGCGACGTCGTCGCGACGCATCCGGGCCTCTCGCGCCTGCTCGAGCGCACCGGCAACGGCCAGCCCGCGGCGGCGCCGGCAGCACCGGCAGCGCCGGAACCTCCGCCCGCCGAGGCGCCGCCGGTCACGGACGAGCTCCTCGGCGCGGTCGCGGCTGCGATGGCGCTGATCAAGGCTCAGCGCATGCACGGGCATCTCGCCGCCCATCTCGACCCGCTCGGCTCGGAGCCGCCGGGCGACCCGGCACTCGAGCCGGAGCGCCTGATCCCGAAGCTGACACCCGAGCTGCAGGCCCGTGTCCCGGCAAACGTCCTTCGCCTGTACGTGCCGGGCGAAACCCTCGCCGATGCGCTCCCGCGTCTCCAGGAAACGTACTCCGGAACAATCGCCTACGAGATCGAGCACATCGCGGACCACGAGAAGCGCGTGTGGCTCCGTCAGGCGATCGAATCCGGCAAGTACAGGCACGAGCTCACCGCGGACGAGCGGAAGGAGCTGCTCGCCTCGCTCTCGCGCGTCGAGGCGTTCGAGCAGTACCTGCGCCGCGCGTTCCTCGGCCAGAAGCAGTTCTCGATCGAGGGGCTCGACGTGATGGTGCCGATGCTCGACGAAGCAATCGAGCTTGCAGCCGAGAGCGGTGCGCACGAGGTCGTGATCGGCATGGCGCACCGAGGACGGCTGAACGTGCTCGCGCACACGCTCGGCCTCGGGTACGACTCGATCATCCGCGAGTTCGAGGGCGAGCGCACGATCGAGGCGGTCGTCGCGACAGACGAGGGAGGGACGGGCGACGTCAAGTACCACCTCGGCGCTGAGGGCACCCGTTCGACGCCGGCCGGCGAGATCACCGTCACGCTGGCGGCGAACCCGAGCCACCTGGAGGCCGTCGATCCCGTCGTCGAGGGACGCGCGCGTGCCGAGCAGACCGATCGCTCCACGCGCTACGGGCTGCACGACCCGAGTGTCGCCCTACCGATCCTCATCCACGGCGACGCGAGCTTCCCCGGCCAGGGTGAAGTCGCGGAGACGCTCAATCTCTCCGCGCTCGACGGATACTCGACCGGCGGCTCCCTGCACCTGATCGCGAACAACCAGGTCGGTTTCACCACCGACCCGAGCGAGGGCCGCTCGACCCGGTACTCGAGCGACCTGGCGAAAGGTTTCGACGTCCCGATCATTCACGTCAATGCCGACGATCCCGAGGCGGCGATCTCCGCCGTGCGGCTCGCGCTGGCGTTTCGTCGGCGCTTCGAGAGCGATGTCGTCGTCGATCTCGTCGGCTACCGACGTCACGGCCACAACGAGCAGGACGAAGCCGCCTACACGCAGCCGCTGATGGCGGCGCAGATCGCGGAGCACGAGACGGTGCGCGAGCAGTTTGCGCGTCGCCTGGTCGAGGAAGGCGTCGTCACGCAGGAGGAGGCCGACCAGCTCGTCGCCGCCGTCACGTCCGAGCTGAAGCAGTCTCACGAGGCACTGAAGGCGACGTTCGGCACGCCGCCCCCGAGTGACGGGAAGATCCCGTACTCGAGCGGCGACGGCGTCGTCACCGCCGTCGCCGCCGACAGGCTGCGCGAGCTGAACAGCGAGCTGCTGACCTTCCCCGAGCAGTTCGCAGTGCATCCGAAGCTCAGGAGCCAGCTGGAGCGCCGGCTCCGGACGATCGAGGAGGGAGGGATCGACTGGGGGCAGGCCGAGGCACTTGCGTTTGGCTCGCTGCTCGTGGAGGGGATCCCGATCCGCCTCACCGGCCAGGACACGGAGCGCGGCACGTTCTCCCACCGTCACGCCGTCTTGCACGACGTGCACACGGGCGAGACCTACACGCCGCTCCAGAATCTCGAGGATCAGACCGCTTCGTTCGAGATCTACAACTCGCCGCTCTCGGAGTACGCGTGCCTCGGCTTCGAGTACGGCTACTCGGTCGCAGCGCCCGAGGCGCTCGTGCTGTGGGAAGCGCAGTTCGGGGATTTCGTCAACGGCGCGCAGATCGTGATCGACCAGTTCATCGTCGCCGGCCTGTCCAAGTGGCGCGAGACGACTCGGCTCACGCTGCTGCTGCCGCACGGCTACGAGGGCAACGGGCCCGAGCATTCGAGCGCGCGCCTCGAGCGCTTCCTCCAACTCGCTGCGCAGGAGAACATCCGCGTTGCGAACTGCTCGACGTCGGGCCAGTACTTCCACCTGCTGCGCCGCCAGGCACTCGATGCAGCCGGCCGGCCGCTCGTCGTGATGACGCCGAAGGGACTGCTACGCCTCAAGCAAGCGTCGTCGACCCTCGCCGAGCTGGCACGGGGATCGTTCCGCCCTGTGATCGACGATCCCTCCGCGGATCACGACGCGGTCACGCGACTGGTCTTCTGCTCGGGGAAGGTCTACTACGACATCGTCGGGCACGAGCAGCGCGCGGCGGCACGCAATGTCGCGGTCGCGCGGCTGGAGCAGCTGTACCCGTTCCCTGTCGACGCCTACGCCCAGGTCGTGGCCGCGTACCCGAAGCTCGAGCAAGTCGTGGGCGTCCCGCTGGAGTACGCGGGCAGGCCCTGGCGGGCGAGCCCGAGCGAGGGCTATCCCACCGCGCACTTGCGCGAGCAGGACCGCATCGTCAAGGCCGCGCTCGGCGCCGCTTAACGCCGCCGCGCCCGCGCGCGGGCGCGCGCCTGCAGCACGCGGGAGGCCACCTTCGGCCCGTGCTTGCGCGCGATGTTCACGATCTGCCTGCGCTGCTTCGGCGGCAGCCGGCGCCAGATGTCCCACGCGGTCAGCGCCATGCCGAGCGGGCCTGCGCGTCGTGTGAGGAGGCGCGTGCGTCGCACGCGCCCATCCTCGCACAGCAACTAGTCCTTGTGCCCGCCCTCGTTGCCGTGGCCGTGATCTTTGTCGTGGCCGTAGGCGTTGCCATTGCCATTGCCGTGGTCATGGTCCGACTCGGTGTCCTCGACCGCCGGGGGCGACGGCGGCGTTGCGGGTGCAGGAGAAGCCGTGGGTTCCGATACCGGAGCGACAGGCTGTGGCTTCGGCTTGGTCGCGGTAAGCCCACGACGCACTGCATGCACGCGGTGTGTGCGGATGATCACGAGCCGGTGGGCAGCGACCACCGGGCGCGCCCGTGTCGTGCGAAGCGAATGCGCAGTGACGGGCCGCTCAACGCTCGTCCGGTGGACCGGAGGCTCTCGTAGCACCTCGGCACGGACGGAGCGCTGCAGCGATGACGGCGGAGCGGTGATCGGCCGGTCGGCCCCGGAAGACGGGCCGAACAGGGCCGACATTGCCACGGTTCCGGCGATTGCTCCCGTCATCAGCGCGGCGGCTAGGACGCGCGCGCACGTTTCCCTCATGTTCCTCCCCCCATCTGTCGATACCTCGATCAAGGGATCCATCGGCATCGCGGAATAGGACTTGAGGGGTAGTTCTGGCTAGTTTCAAAGTCAAACTCGTCGCATATTTCCTGCTGCTGTCGCTGCTGCCGCTGGCGGCCGCGTTCTGGGGCTTCTCGACGGTTGCCGCACGCAGCGAGACTCGGCGGGTCGACGCTCGCCTGCAGGCCGGGCTACGCGCGGCGCTCGCCACGTATCAGGACGAGCTGGTCGCTGCAGACGAGGCTGCTGTGCGCCTCGCCCGCACGCCCGCTTTCCAGCGCGCGTTGATGCAGCGCGATCGCGCGGCCATTCGCCGGATCCTGGCCGGACAGCCTCACCTGAGTGTCGAGGCGGCCAACGGCTTCAGCGTCGGCCGGCACAATCCGACGGCTGCTACCAGGCAGGTCGCGGTCGTCGGTCAGGGTGAGACGCGCGGTGCGGTGATCGCGTCGGTCCCGCTCGACCAGTCGCTGGTCAGGCGCCTCGAGGGGCGCTCGGGGCTCAACACCGACGAGCACGTCATCCTCGTCGTGGACCAGCAGATCGTCGCCGGGCCCGTCGCCGCACTCGGCAGCAGATTCGACGCGCTGCCCGGCAGGACACACACGCTCACGCTCGCCGGCACGCGCTACCGCACGATCGTCGCGGACACGTTCAACGAGATGCCGTCGGCGACTCTCGGTGTGATCAGCCCGCAGACGCGCATCGATGCAGCGAATCGCGCGGCGATGGAGCGCCTGCTGATTGGCCTGGCCGCCTGCCTCCTGCTCGTCGCGGCCGTCGCCTACATCGAGGGACGGGCAATCGTGCGCACGCTGCGCCGACTCGTCGATGCCGCACGCGGAATCGCCCGCGGCAACCTCAAGGAGCGCGTTCCGGTGCACGGCCGTGACGAGTTCGCTCTGCTCGGCCGCACGTTCAACGAGATGGCTGCACAGCTGCAGACCAGGCTCGACGAGCTCGAGGCGCAGCGCGGGAAGCTCCGCGACGTCATCGCGCGTTTCGGCGAGGCGCTCGGGGCGACCCACGACGTCGACCAGCTCATGCGCCTGATCGTCGAAGCCGCAGTCGAGGCGACCAACGCCGCGGGCGGCGTGATCGTGACCTCGAGCGGCGAGATCATCCAGACCGGACGGCCCGAGGAGGGCGACGAGAAGATCGAGGTTCCGTTGACTGCCGGCGAGGCCACGTTCGGCTCGCTGATGCTCTTCGGCGATGCCTTCGAGGACGAGGACCGGATGACCGCCGTCTCGCTCGCTTCACACGCCGTCGTGGCGCTCGACAACGCGCGCCTCCACCGGATCGTCGAGCGCCAGGCCCTCGTCGACGGCCTCACCGGCCTGGCGAACCGCCGGCAGTGCGAGGAGACGCTCGCGTCGGAGCTCGCGCGGCTGCAGCGCTTCGGTGGCCCGCTCGCCCTCGTGGTCACCGATCTCGATTGGTTCAAGGACGTGAACGACCGCTACGGGCATCCGTCCGGGGACGCCGTGCTGCGGGAGTTCGCGCTCCTGCTCCAGGAGACGGTCCGCGACGTCGACCTCGCCGGCCGCTGGGGCGGGGAGGAGTTCCTGCTCATCCTTCCGGGCACCAATCTCGCCGGCGGTGCCCAGGTGGCCGAGCGGATCCGGGCCGCGCTGGCAGGCCGGATCGTGCTCTCCGGCGACGGCACGCCCATCCCCCTCACCGCCAGCTTCGGCGTCGCTGCGACGCCGCCGGCGGCTACCGCCGCCGAGTTGTTCTCTGCCGCGGACGCCGCGCTGTACGAGGCGAAGCGCAACGGCAAGAACCGCGTCGAAACGGCCCCTGAAGCCGTTCCCCATCCGTAGGCGCCTCTAAGCTCTCTGTGGAAAAGCACCGCGACGGGCTACAATCCCGCCCGCAACCTCGGCCCCCGCCCCCGACCTCCAGGAGAACCTATGCCGGTTGAGACGCCGTCGCTCTTTGCGAAAGTCATCCAGGACCATCTCGAGCTGAAGGAGAGGAATTCACGGCTCGAGGACTCGATGCCCCTCGGGCACTACAAGATTGCTGATCCTTTCGACAACCACCCGCTCTTCAAGACCGAAGAGCAGGCCCGCCTCGAGGAGACGATGGACGGCGATGAGCCGGCCGTCGCCGTCGAGTCGACTGTGGTCGCCTGGCCCGGCGAAGAGACCGTCGGCGACGTTGTTGCCCATAGCGACGACGAAGGCGATCTATGGGGCAAAAGCCGAGATTTCGATTGGGGCGACTAGCAGCGTAGGGTAACTCCTCCAAATCGAGGAGGACTGATGAAGCGGCTTCTGTTGGGATTCGGTCTGGCTGCCGGGGCGGCTTATGCCCTGCGGGATTTCTTTGCGACTCCGCAGCCGCACCCGTCCTGGGAAGAGACGGACAACGATCCCGAGGATCTGAGCGGGGATCTGGCCCAGCGCGCTCGCGAGGCGGAAGGTGCACAGGCCGCCGAGGAGGAGACGCTCTCGAGTTAGAGCAGGCCCGCGACGACCCGCAGGTCGTTCACGAACGCATCGAAGTTGGTCTGCCGTTCCGCGGGCTCGCCGCGGAGAATCGACGACGGATGCACGGTCGCCGTCACCGCTTCCGCCAGGTCCGAGTCCAGGAGCTCTCCGCGATGCTGGGTCACACGGAACTGACGCCCTAACAGGGACTGCGCCGCGGTCGCGCCGAGCAGGACGAGCACGCGCGGCTTCACGACCTGGAGCTCTGCCTCGAGCCAGGGCCGGCAGGCCGTCATCTCCGTCCAGTTCGGCTTCTGGTGGATTCGGCGCTTGCCCCGCGCCTGCCACTTGAAGTGCTTGACCGCGTTCGTGACGTAGACCGTGCCGCGGTCGATTCCGGCCGCCTCGAGCGCCTCGTCGAACAGGCGGCCCGCCGGGCCGACGAACGGCTTGCCGGCGCGGTCCTCCTGGTCACCGGGCTGCTCGCCGACGAACATCGCTTCGGCCGCTGGAGCGCCCTCTCCGAACACCGTCTGCGTTCCCACCTGCCACAGGTGGCAGCCTCGGCATCCGGCGGCAGCCTCGCGGAGCGCATCTAGCGTCTGGCGGTCGGGAAGAAAGTCTGCCGCTGAACCGGTCGGCACGGCTTCCGTATCCCCATCGCTGGAACCCCTCAACCGGGGGATTCCAGCGCATCCGAGCCTCGCTTTGCTGTGTCTCGGTTCGTAAAAGGGGGCCAAACTGCTGCGGCTGTTTCAACCAATCGAGTGCGGTCCATGAGCGACCACGCATTTCCTCTGCACCTCATTCCGGAGCCGGACGACGCGCGCTCGCACGACGCCGCGCTCGTCGAGTCGTACCGGCGCCTGGCCGACGTCTTCCACGACGTCCTCGGCGAGCAGAGCCTCGACGCGCTCCTCGATCGCATTGCCGACGCTCTCGCCGACCTGATTCCGCACGACTCGCTGACAATCTACGAGGCCGACGAGCCGCGTCGCCTGCTGATCCCCGTGTGGGCGCGCGACAAATGGGCCGACAAGATCCTCGCGGACAAATGTCCGTTCGGAGTCGGGCTGACGGGCTGGGGCGTCGAGCACCGCGAGCCCGCGCGCGTGAACCAGGCGCACCTCGACCCGCGCGTCGCCACTGTCCCCGGCACGCCCGCCGACGAGCCTGAGGCGATGGTCACGATTCCGCTGATCGCGCGCGACTCGATCAAGGGCGCGTTGAACATCTACCGGCTCGGCGAGGACGCGTCCTTTGACAACGACGAGTTCGAACTGGCGAAGCGGTTCGGCGACGCGGCCGCGCTCGCGCTCGACAACGCACAGGTCCGCGCTCGCCTCGAGCACCAGGCGATGACCGACTCGCTGACAGGCCTCTACAACCACCGCGCCTTCCACGAGCGCCTGCGCCAGGCGCTCGCCACCGCGAGCCGCTCCCACGAGGCGGTCTCGGTGCTGATGCTCGACATCGACGACTTCAAGCGCGTGAACGACATCTACGGACACGGCGCCGGCGACGAGATCCTGCGCGGTCTCGCCGAGACGTTGAAGGACTCGGTTCGCACGTCGGACGTCGTCTACCGTCTCGGCGGCGAGGAGTTCGCGATCGTGATCTCGTCACGCTCGCCGCAGAATGCCGAGCACCTTGCGCACCGCGTCGTCGACCGTGTCGAAGGCACCGACTTCGACCCGGCGGGGCGGATCACGATCTCCGTCGGCCTCGCACGCGGTCCCGAGCACGCGATGAATCCTCGTGAGCTCGTCGCCTGCGCAGAGGCGGCGATGATGAGCGCGAAGGCGCGCGGCAAGAACCAGATCGTGCTCTACGAGGAGAGCGCAATGGAGCGACCCGCCGGCGAGCCCATCCCGTCGGCGCGCGACGTGCGCTCCGTCGCGCACATGAAGATGCTGCAGAGCCTCGGCGGGAAGCTGAACCGGCTCAACGACGTGCGTCAGATCGGCAACGTGATCGCGACCGAGCTCAGATCGCTGATCGACTACCACAACTGCCGCGTGTCGCTCGTCGAGGGAGACGACGTCATCCCGATCGCGTTCGTCGGCCAGTTCACGAGCGAGACCCGCGAGCCGATGGAGATCCTCGCCTGCAGGGTCGGCGAGGGAATCACCGGGCGCGTTGTACAGACCGGCGAATCGCTCTTGATCGGCGACGCCGCCAACTGCGAGTTCGCACGGATCCTGCCCGGTACCGACTCGATCGACGAGTCACAGGTCGTCGTCCCGCTCACGTTCGGCACGCGGGTCGTCGGCATCATCGTGATCTCGAAGCTCGGTCTCAACCAGTTCGACGAGGACGACGTCCGCCTGCTCGAGGTGCTGGCCGGCCACGCCGCGGTCGCCCTCGAGAACGCGAGCCTCTACGGGGCGGCGCGCCGCGAGGCGGAGCGGGCCACCGCACTGCTCGAGTTCAGCCGTCAGCTGTCGAGCGCGGAGGGGATGGACGCGGTGGTCGAGCGGATCGTCGAGCTCTCCGCGCGGACGCTCGGCTCGCCGCGCGCCTCGCTCTGGGCGCAGGAGATGGTCGGCGGCGACGTCCGCGTGGGTGCGACACACGGCTATTCGGAGGTCGACAACGAACGGCTTGCCCGGTTGCGCTTCCCGCACGAGGTCGCCCACGAGCATCTCAGCGACAAGGAACCGTTCGTCGTGAGCGCCGACCACTACCAGACCATCCCCGGTATCGAGGAACTCGCCCTCAGGCGACCTTTCGCGATCGCGCCGGTGACGCTCGACGGCGGCCGTCTCGGGTGCATCGTCGTCGCGGCGCCGAACGATGCGGAGTTCACCGAGCGCCAGCTGCGCCTGCTTGCCGGAGTCGCGCACCAGTCGAAGCTCGCGCTTGCCAACGCCGGCAACTTCGACAACCTCGAGCGCACCTTCCTCGAGACGGTCGAGGCGCTGGCCAACGCGCTCGAGGCGAACGACGAGTACACGTCGTCGCACGCGCGCTGGATCACCGACCTCGCCCTCAAGGTCGGCGAGGAGCTAGGGCTCGAGGGCAGTTCGCTCAAGCGGCTCGAGCTCGGCGCGCTCTTCCACGACATCGGGAAGATCGGCATCCCGGAGACGATCCTCGCGAAGCCAGGGCCGCTGACGCCCGCCGAGCGCGAAGTCGTCGAGACCCACCCCGAGCTCGGCGAGAAGATCATCGCTCCGATCGACCGGCTCGAAGAGGTCCGCCCGATCGTGCGGCACTGCCACGAGCGCTACGACGGTGACGGGTATCCCGACCGGCTGAGCGGCGACGACATTCCGATCGAGTCACGGATCATCCTCGTGTGCGACGCGTACCACGCGATGACGACCGACCGCCCGTACCGCAAGCGGCTCTCCGCGGACGAAGCGCTACGACGGCTACAGGAAGCCGCGGGAACGCAGTTCGACCCGCGGGTCGTCGAGGTGTGCACGCGGGTAATGGCTAGTCCCGGGGCGGCCGAGCTCCCATCAGCGCTTCCAGCCCTTCGCTGAAGCTGACGTAGGGCGTCGCCGGAGCAGTCTCGCGCGCGAGTGCGCGCTCCGCGTTCTCGAGCGCCCGCTCGCGAGCGCGAATGCCCTCCTGCTGAGCCGCGAGACCGGCCTGGAGGCGAAGGACCTCGGCCTCGCGCCCGAGCAGCTCCTGCTCGCGGGCGGCGAGTTGCGACTCGCGCTCGGCGACACGCAGCTCATGCTCGCTGCTCTCCTCCTCGCTTGCGACCGTGCGCTGTCGCAGCTCCGTCAGGCGCTGCTCTCGCTCCGTCAGCTCCTGCTCGCGCGCCAGGAGTGCCTGAGCCTGCGTCTCCAGTTCGCTCCGCCGGGCCGCGAGCTCTTCACGCTCGGAGGCGAGCTCGCGCTCGGCAGCCTCCAATGATGCGGCGCGTTGGACGAGCTCGTCCGTCGAACGCGACACGTCCCCGTGCGCGCCGGCGAGCGCCTCGCGTTCGGCATCGAGCTCCCGGCCGCGGGCGTTCAGCTCCGTCTCCCGCTGCGTGAAGGCGGCCTGGGTCTGGGCCAGCTGCTGCTCTCGCTGCGCCAGCGCCGGCTCGGCCTCCTCGAGCTCCAGCTGTCGCGCGAGCAGCGCCGTCTCCCGCTCGGCTAGCTCGCGCTCGCGGGTCGCGACCGCCTCACCGCGTTGCTCGAGCTCTGCCTCGCGCCTCGCGAGGATCTCCTCGGCGTAGGCCTGATCGACTGCCGCCGCCGGCTGTCGCTCTGCCCGCCGGAAGCGCAGCGAGCGTCGCGGCGGATCCGGTTCTTCCAGCTCGCGGGTCCGTCGCTCGACCTCGAGCTCGCGTCGCGCGACGTCCGCTGCTCGCTCTCGCAGGGCGCGCTTCAGATCCTCGATCTGGACGAGATCCTCGGTGCGCTGCCGCTCCCGCTGCTCTGCCAGCCTGCGTGCCAGCCGGAGGACCTGCTCACGGTCGACCTCCTCCTGCTGCGCCCAGGCCGCTTCCCAGCCGACCGACTCCCACGAATCCTTCGGGTCCATCAAAAGGAGCGTAGCGCGCAGACCGTCACGTTTGTTCCCTCCGAGCAGGGGAAACGCGACGACCCACAATCCAGCGCCTCCGCTCCTCCGTAACCCTCGCGAGGGGGTCGAAGGGCGATCCCGCAGACGGAGGAGGGGCGGATGAAGAGGTTCCACTTGCTCGCGGGCGCACTGGCGCTCGCGTTCGCCCTGGCCGCCGTGGGAGGGGCAGCCGCGCGTAGCCAGGCAAACACGATTCGAATCGCGGCAGAGATGAAGGCCGCGAACGAGACGCCGACGCCGAAAGGCGACGTGGGTGCAGCGCAGGGCACCTTCACGGCGACGCTGACGAAGACCAGCTCCGGTGCGTCGATGTCGTGGCGACTCGAGTTCAGCAACCTGAGCGGCAACGCGGTCGCCGCGCACGTCCACGTCGCCGCACGCGGGGTGGCGGGCCCAGTCCGGGTGCCGCTGTGTGCGCCCTGCACGAGCGGCGTGTCCGGCACGGCCAACATCGACGCTACCGTCCTCGACGCGATCCAAAACGATCGCGCATACGTGAACGTGCACACGCCGACGAACCCGGCAGGCGAGATTCGCGACCAGGTCTCGATCGTGGCGAGCGTGAAGACGTCGCTGCGTGCGGCTCAGGAGCGACCGAAGCCCAAGGGCAACGTACGTCGTGCGCGCGGCACGTTCACCGCGACGATCACCAGATCGGGGACGTCCGCTATCGTCGCGTGGCGGCTGACCTTCAGCAAGCTGACGGGCAAGGCCGTCGCGGCCCACATCCACAGCGGCGTGCGTGGAAAGGCCGGCCCCGTGACGGTGCCGCTCTGCGCTCCGTGCCGGAACGGTGCGAGCGGGCGGGCGACCGTGGACGCGTCGGTGCTCGGGGCGCTCGAGGCCGGGCGCGCCTACGTCAACGTCCACACACGCAAGAACCAGGCCGGCGAGATCCGCGGACAGATCGCGGCCGTCGAGTTGACGATCAACTGACCAAAGGGGGCCGGCTCAAGCCGGCCTCCTTTACCAACCTTTTACAGCGGTCGCTCAAGTCGGCCGCTACCCTCCGCCGATCCTGAAGGGGTCTAGCTCCGCGCCATCGAAAGGGGTCTCATGCGCTTCGCCCGCACTGTCCTGCTCGTCTCGCTGCTCGCCTTGGTCGTCGTCCCGGCTGCGTTCGCGATTCGCTTCACGGACGACAGTTACAACATGCCGGCGGGGACGGTCGGGCAGCCGTACAGCAAGACGTTCGAGGGCGCGGGCGGCTGCGGTCCGGCGCTGCCGTACCAGTACACGCTGATCGGCGGCTCGCTGCCGCCCGGTCTGTCGCTGTCGTTCAGCGGGACGATCAGCGGAACACCGTCGAACGCCGGCAGCTACTCGTTCTGGGTCAACCTCAGCGACCAGAATCCGCCGAGCGCCGACTGGTGCAGGCCGTCCGAGGCACAGCGCGAGTTCACGATCGTCGTGAACGGCGGCGCTCCGGCCGTTCCGCTGAGCATCGTGCCGACCGCGCTCGCTCCGTCGGCGACGATCCTCGATACGCCGTACAGCTTCCAGCTGAGCGCGCAGGGCGGCGGCACGCAGACGTGGTCGCTCGTGTCCGGCGCACTCCCGAGCGGTCTGCAGCTGAGCTCGAGCGGGCTCATCTCCGGGGCGCCGACGGCGACCGGTGACTTCACCTTCGGCGTCCAGGTATCGGACGGGACGCGCAAGGCTTCGCAGACGTACACCCTGACGGTCGTGCAGCGGCTGAAGATCGCCGCTGTGACGGTGCCGGCGGGAGAGGTCTCGCGTGCCTTCAAGCTGCAGCTCGCCGCGACCGGCGGCAAGGCCGGGTACAAGTGGTCGCTCACCGGTGGAACGGCGCTGCCGGCAGGGCTCACGCTCGACGGCGCCTCCGGCGTCATCAGCGGCAACCCCACCGCTGCGGGCTCGTTCCCGGTGAAGGTGACAGTGACCGATTCGCTCGGCTTCACCGACACGGTCGACGCAAACCTCTCGTTCGCGCCGAAGCTGGCGATCACGACGCTTGCTCTCCGCACGGCGAAGGTCGGCCGCGCATTCAGCGCGCGTCTTGCCGCGACCGGCGGAGTCGCTCCTCGAGCGTGGTCGATCGTCCGCGGAGCGCTGCCAGCCGGAGTGCACTTCTCCCAGCGCAGCGGACTTCTCTCCGGCAAGCCGCGGAAGGCAGGAAAGTCGACGCTCGTCGTGCAGGTGACTGACGCACTCGGTGCCGTCTCGCGCGTCAAGCTCGTTCTGAACGTCAAGGCTTAGAGCAGCACGCATAATCTTCTCGCGATGGTGGATCTGGTCCCACCGGCGCGGGCAAAACCGCTTCTCCGGGGCGTGCTGCACCAGGGCGCGTTCTTCGTCTCGCTCGCTGTCGCGCCGTTGCTGATCCTCGGCGCTGACGGCGGTCGCGCGCGGTTGGCCGCCGCGGTTTTCGCCGGATCGGTCGCGGCCTGTTTCGGCGCGAGCGCTCTCTACCATCGAGTGACCTGGACGCCCGGTGTTCGTCTCTGGATGCGGCGAGTCGATCACGCGGGTGTGTACGTCCTGATCGCGGGGACGTATACGCCGGTGTCGCTGCTTGTTCTGCGCGGCGCGTGGCGTCCAACGATCCTGGCGATCGTCTGGACCGGCGCTGCTGCCGCGATCGTGCTCAAGTTCGTGTGGGTCGGCGCTCCGAAATGGCTCGCGGCCGCCATCGGGATCGGACTGGGCTGGGTCGCCGTCGCCGCGTTACCGCAGCTGATCTCGCACATCGCTCCAGTGGGCGTGACTCTGCTCGTAGCGGGAGGGCTCGTGTACACCGCCGGCGCCGTCGTCTACGCGCGCCGTAGGCCCGACCCGGCCCCGGCAGTCTTCGGCTATCACGAGCTCTTCCACGCATTGACGATCGTCGCAGTCACCTGTCAATACGTCGCGATCGCCCTCTTCGTCGTACGCAGCTAACTTTCGCCGTTCTCGGAAAGGAGGGGCCGTGGGGCGGGTGACACTGCTGGGAACGGGGATCATGGGTGCACCGATGGCGCGCAACCTGCTGCGGGCCGGGAACGACGTCACCGTCTGGAACCGGACCGAGGAGACGGCTCGGCAGCTCGAGGAGGATGGTGCCCACGTCGCAGAGACGCCCGCGGCCGCGGTTCGAGGTGCTGAGGTCGTGCTCACGATGCTCGCGGATGCTCCTGCCGTCGAGGCGACGATGGTCGAGAGCGGCGGGCTCGACGCCATGTCGGCGGGCTCGCTCTGGATCCAGTCGAGCACGATCGGCATCGCCGCCACCGAGCGGCTGATCGGGCTGGCGGCCGAACGGGAGGTTACGTACGTCGACGCGCCGGTGCTCGGCACGAAGAAGCCGGCCGAGGACGGGCAACTGTTCGTGCTCGCGTCGGGGCCGCCTGATGCCCGGGCCCGGTGCGAACCGGTCTTCGCTGCGATCTCGCGGGGCAGCGTCTGGCTCGGCGACAGGGATCTCGGGACGCGGCTGAAGCTCGTCGTCAACAGCTGGATCCTCTGCACCATGGAGAACCTCGCCGAGACCCTGGTGCTGGCCGAGACGCTCGAAGTCGATCCGCGCAGCTTTCTCGAGGCGATCTCGGGTGGCGCGATGGACATGCCCTACGCCCACGTAAAGGGAGAAGCGATGTTGACCCGGGAGTTTCCGCCGTCCTTCCCGCTCGCGCTCGCGCGGAAGGACGCGGCGTTGATCCTCGACGCTGTCGGCGGCGACGTCGAGCTCCCGGTCGTGCGTGCGACATCGCAGCAATTCGATCGCGCGCTCGACCTGGGCCACGGTGACGAGGACATGAGCGCCGTCTTCTACGCGTCCGCCGCGAATGTCGGGGCGCGAACGTGAGCCCGCTGCCGATCGAACGCCCGGGCAAGATCGTCTGCGTGGGCCTCAACTACCGCGACCATGCGGAGGAGCAGGGCACGGAGCTGCCGAGCGCCCCACTACTCTTCGCGAAGTGGCCGAACGCCCTGATCGGGCCCGGCGAGCCGATCGTGATCCCGCGCGTGTCGAAGCAGGTCGACTACGAGGCGGAGCTGGGGGTGGTGATCGGAGAACGCGTGCGAGGCGTCTCGGAGGAGAACGCGCTCGCTTCCGTCCGCGGCTACATCTGTCTCAACGACGTCAGTGCTCGCGACCTCCAGTTCTCGGACGGGCAGTGGTCGCGTGGGAAGTCGGCGGACACCTTCTGCCCCGTCGGCCCGCAACTCGTGCCTGCGGCCGAGGTGCCGGATCCGCAGCAGCTTGGCATTCGCTGTGTGCTGAACGGCGAGGTGATGCAGGACTCGACGACCGCGAACATGATCTTCACGGTCGCCGAGATCATCGCGTACGCGAGCGCGACGATGACGCTCGAGCCCGGCGACCTGATCGCGACCGGCACGCCGGCGGGAGTGGGGGTGTTCCGGGATCCGCCCGTCCTGCTGAAGGAGGGTGACGAGGTGACAATCGAGATCGACGCGCTGGGCTCGCTGACGAATCCGGTTCAGGCAGAGCGCTAAGCGGAAACGCGCGCGCGGTACAGCTCGATCGTCTGACGAGTTCCCTCCTGCAGCGTCGTCCACTCGATCGGGCCGACGACGTCCTCGAGATCGCCGGCCTCCATCTCCTCGGGGAAGGGAAGCTGCACGTCGTCGAACGTGATCCGCCCGGCCACTTCGGGCGCAGCGGCCTCGATCGCACTGACCACCTCGCTCGCGTGGGCTGACGGGCCGCCCAGGTTGAAGACCGCGGCGCCCCGGTGACCGGAGCGTGCCGCGGCGATGAAGATGCGTGCCGCGTCGGCTGCGAACTGGAGCTGGCAGCGGCCGCCCCAGCGCATTTCGTACCCGTCGCCTCGCGCGGCGGCCTCCATTGCGAGCGTCGGATCCGCCGTCAGCCCCTGGTCCCGACCCGGCCCGTAGATGACGTACGGGCGCAGGCCGACGCTGCCGATGCCGTCGTCCTCGAAATAGACCTGGGCCGTCCCCTCGTTGGCCAGCTTGAAGACCCCGTACAACGTGGTCGGCTCGCCCGCGTCCTCGATCCGGGGCCCGGAGCCCGGCCCGTAGACGGCGGCCGAGCTCGCGTAGGCGACGCTGCGGACGGCCTGTCTCTTGGCCGCCTCGAAGACGTTGGTCGTTCCGACGACGTTGACGGCAGCGCCACGCGGTGGATCGGCCTTCACGAGCGGAAGGAGCATCGCGGCGAGGTGCACGACGTGCGTGACGCCGTGCTCGCCGACCGTCCGTTCGAGCTGCTCGAGGTCGGTCACGTCGCCGTGGACGAGCGTCAGCCGCTCGAGCTCCTCCGGCGGCATGATCAGCTCGAGCCGGTCTCTGTTCGTGCCGAGGTCGTACAGGATCACGGGCACCTGCTCGCGCACGAGCTGTGCGCACGACCACGCGCCGATGCAGCCCAAGGCGCCGGTGATCAGGAAACGCTCGTCCGTCATGCGTCCTGGTAGACCGTTACGACCTCCGTGTAGAACTCGAGCGCGGCGCGGCCTTGCTCGTGCGGGCCGAAGCCCGAGCCTTTGATCCCGCCGAAGGGAACGTGGACGTCCGCGCCGGCGGTCTGCGAGTTCACGTGGAGGAGCCCCGCCTCGAGCCGCTTCACGAATTCCTGTGTCGCCTCGAGACTGTTCGTGAAGATCGACGCCGACAGTCCGAACTCGACCGCGTTTGCGCGGTTGATCGCCTCGTCGAGCGTGTCGAATCGGTACAGCGACGTGACGGGACCGAAGACCTCCTCACGCGACAGCATCGCGTCGTCGGCGACTCCCTCGAACAGCGTCGGCGCGACGAGATACGAGTCTTCGTCGAGGCGTTCACCGCCTGCGAGCACCTGCCCTCCCTCGCGCTTCCCCTGGTCGATCGCCTCGAGCACGTCGTTCAGCTGCTGCTCGTTGACGAGCGGGCCGACCTCGGTCTCCGGGTCGGTTGGATCGCCGACCTTGCCGCTCGCGATGCGATCGAGCAGCCGCTGTCTGAACTCGTCGTACACCGGCGCCTCGACGTAGATCCGACGGGTGGCGGTGCACTTCTGGCCCGCCGACCAGAACGCGCCCGCGTAGGCGGCCTCGACCGCGCGGCCCAGATCGGCGTCCGCGGTCACGATCAGCGGGTTCTGGCCGCCGAGCTCGAGCTGCACGCGTTTCCCGAGCGCCGTCGCCTCGTCGCGGACCTGGCGGCCGACCGTGACCGAGCCGGTGAAGGAGATCGCTCGGACCTGCGGATGGACGACGAGCGGCGTCCCGACTTCGGAGCCGCGGCCGATGACGACGTTGAGCACTCCTGCCGGGAGGCCGGCCTCGTCCAGTGCGGCAGCGAGGTGCAGACACGTGAGCGGCGCCTCCTGCGCCGGCTTCAACACGACGCTGTTGCCGTAGACGAGCGCAGGCGCCATCTTCCAGGCTGGAATCGCGGCCGGGAAGTTCCACGGCGTGATCAAGCCGACGACGCCGAGCGGTCGCCGCAACGTGTAGAGGGAGGAGCCCGTCGCGGCTTGCTCGTAGAGCTCGCCCTTCGGCCGCCAGGCCTCGCCGGCGAAGTAGCGGAAGATCGCCGCGGTGCGGGCCGACTCCATGCGTGCTTCGCGCAACGGCTTGCCCATCTCGCGGGTCATGTCTGCCGCCATGTCCTCGACGCGCGCTTCGATTGCGTCGGCCGCGCGCATCAGCACGGCGGCGCGCCCCGCCGCCGGGGTGTCCGACCAGCCGGGGAATGCCTTCGCTGCGGCGTCGACAGATGCAGCTACGTCCTCCTCGCCGGAGGACGGAAACTCGCCGACGAGCTCGCCGGGGTTCGCGGGGTTGTGCTTCTGGTAGGTGCGGCCGCTCCGCGCCGGCGCCCATTCGCCGCCGACGTAGTTGGCGAGCTCCGGCCGCGTAGGCGCCTCGAGCACGCTATCGGACATGGGTCTTGCTCCTTTCGGCGGGAAGAAGGTCGGCCGCGGCGCCGACCGGATTCACGAGCTTGCCGATCCCGGGGATCCGGATCTCAACGTGCTGGCCGGGTGTGAGCGCGACCTCGTCGGGAGGGACGATGCCCGTGCCGGTGAGGAGGACGCTCCCCGCGGGCACCGGGTTCTCGCGGACAACCCAGGAGGCGAGCTCTTCGAACGAGCGGTGCATCCTTGCGGTCGACGTTTTCGCTTCGTACACGGTTTCGCCGTCGGGCGAGAGCAGCCGCAGCTCGATCTCGAACGGCTGTGACCAGTCCTCCGGGATCACGATGGCCGGGCCCAGCGCACACGCGGCTGCGAAGAGCTTGGCCTGGGGGAGGTAAAGGGGATTCGCGCCTTCGACATCGCGGGCGGTCACGTCGTTGCCGATCGTCGCGCCGAGGAGCGCGCCGTCCTCGTCGAGCACGAGAGCGAGCTCCGGCTCGGGCACGGTCCACGACGCATCGGAGCGCACGCCGACCGTGCCGCCGGGCCCGACGGTCCTGCGGCCGGCCGCGTCCTTCAGAAACAGCTCGGGCCGGTCGGCGTCGTAGACGAGGCTGTACACGTCGCGTGCTTCCACGAGGCTTTCGTCGACCCGTGCGTCCCGGCTCCGCTCATAGGTGACGCCGGCAGCCCACGTCTCCGGTGGGACAAGCGGCGCCAGCAACTCGTAGGGAGGAGGGAGCTCGAGGGTCTCTGCGTCGAGCGCCTCGATCGTCCGTCCCGTGACTCCGCGCTCTCCGCGCAGCACCGCCGGGACGTCCAGCTGCTCGAGCTCGAGCACGGTCGTGGGAGCGTCCGGATCCACGATCCCGAGGCGCGGAGCCTCGCCGCTCTCACGGAAGCGGACGACGCGCATCAGTAGACGGCCCGTCCTCCCGAGATGTCGAAGCAGGCGCCTGTCGCGAAGCTGAGGTCCTCGCTCGCGAGATAGGCGATCAGCCGCGCGACCTCCTCGGGCTTGCCGACCCGCCCGAGGGGGATCTTCTGGAGCATGTAGCCGATGTGCTCCTGGCTCAGCTGACTCAGAATCGGTGTGTCGATGACGGCGGGCGCGATGCAGTTGACGAGGACGCCCGTGTCGGCCACCTCCTTTGCGATCGACTTCGTCAGGCCGATCACGGCAGCCTTGCTCGCGGAGTACGCGGATGCCATCGGATTGCCTTCCTTCCCTGCGATCGACGCGACGTTGACGACGCGGCCGTAGCCGCGGTCCGCCATTCCGCGCACCGCCGCACGGTTGAAAAAGAACGTGCCGTCGCAGTTGATTGCGAAAACGCGGTGCCACTCTTCGTCGGACATGTCGATCGCACGAACCGAATCGCCTCCGACACCGGCGGAGCAGACGAGCACGTCGAGCCCGCCGAGCTCGGACTCGACTCTCTGCACCGCTGTCTCGGCATCCGCCGAGCTCGTCACGTCGCCCTGGATCGTCATTACGTCCTGGGCCTGCCCGTCGGGGGCGAGGTCGAAGACGGCGACCTCCGCGCCAGACGCACGCAGCAGCTCGACCGTCGCCGCCCCGATGCCGCTCGCTCCACCCGTGACCAGCGCGACACGGCCGCGGAACCCGTACGCATTCACACGCGCTCTTATATCTGCCTGAAGGCCCCGGGACTAAGCTTGGGCAGTGGTGTTCGATGCTGCCGGGGACTACCCGCTCGGGACACGGCGGCCCGATCTCGTTCGAACGCCCGGCGGGCTCGCGCTCGACGAGCTGACGCTCGACGCTCTCCGCGCCGGCTCGCTCGACGCCTCGGAGATGCGAGCGACCGCAGAGACGCTACGCCTGCAAGGCGAGGTGGCGCGTGCGGCGGGCCGCTCCGAGCTTGCGGCGAATCTCGACAGGGCGGCCGAGCTGACGGCCGTGCCAGACGAGGTGATTCTCGAGATCTACACGGGGCTGCGCCCTCACCGCTCGACGTCGGACCAGCTCGAACAGCTCGCCGAGCGGCTCGAGCGTGAGTTCGGCGCGACGCTGACCGCGGCGTTTGTCCGAGAGGCGAAGGAGGTCTACGCGACGCGAAACCTCCTCGGGTCCAATGAGCGAGCAGCGCAGGTCTAGGCGTTTCGTCGAGCGCGAGCAGCGCGAGCTGCGGCGCGAGCTCCTGATCACGCCGTTTCCCGAGCTCGGTCTCGTCGCGATGAACGGGCCGAGCGATCCGGAACCTGCGCTCGAGGTTCGAGACGGCCGAGTCGTCGCGCTCGACGGGCGCAGCGAGGATGAGTTCGACGCCCTCGATCACTTCATCGCGCGGCACGGCATCGACGTCGGGATCGCCGCCGAGGCGATGGCCCTCGACGACACCGAGCTTGCGCGGCGGCTGGTGGACGTCGACGTTCCCCGCGAAGAGCTCGTTCGGCTCGCCCGCGGCCTGACGCCCGCCCGGCTTGCGCGCGTCGTCGCGCTGCTCGACCCCGTCGAGATGATGTTCGCGCTCAAGAAGCTGCGCGCGCGCCGCGCGCCGGCGAACCAGGCCCACGTCACGAACCTGAAGGAGAACCCGGCCTTGCTCGCGGCAGACGCGGCCGAGGCCGCCGCCCGCGGCTTCGCCGAGGTCGAGACGACGGTCGGTGTCTCGCGCTACGCGCCGCTCAACGCCATGGCTGTGCTCGTCGGCTCCCAGACCGGGAGGCCGGGAGTGCTCACGCAATGCGCGATCGAAGAGCGGCGCTCGCTGCAGCTCGCCATCCAGGGGATCACCACCTACGCTGAGACGCTGTCGGTCTACGGCACGGAGCCGGTCTTCGTGGACGGTGACGACACTCCCTGGTCCAAGGCCTTTCTCAATTCGGCCTACGCGTCGCGCGGGATCAAGGTGCGCTTCACCTCCGGCGGCGGCTCCGAAGCGCTGATGGGACATGCGGGCGGCTGCTCGATGCTCTACCTCGAGGCCCGTTGCCTGTCGCTCGTGCGCGCGGCCGGCTCGCAGGGCGTGCAGAACGGATCGATCTCCTGCGTCGCGCTCGTGATGAGCGTCCCCGCCGGCGGACGCGAGATCCTGGCCGAGAACCTGCTGGCCGCCTGGCTCGACCTCGAGGTCGCAGCCGGCAACGATGCGATCGCGTCGCACTCCCCGATCCGCAGGACGGCGAAGCTGATGGGCCAGTTCCTCCCCGGGACCGACTTCGTCACGTCCGGCTGGAGCGTGATGCCGCGCTACGACAACATGTTCGGCGGCGGCAACTACGACGCGGACGACATCGACGAGTGGCTGACGATCCAGCGCGACTGGCAGGTCGACGGCGGGATCGAGCCGCTGAGCGAGACGGAGGCGACACGTGTACGGGAACGCGCCGCCCGCGCGATCCAGTCGGTGTTCGCAGCGTTCGACTTTCCGGAGATCACCGACCCGGAGGTCGAGGCGGCGACGTACGGTCTGGACAGCCGCGACCTGCCCGATCGCGACCGCGCCGCCGACGTCGTCGCGGCCGATCGCGTGCTTGCCGAGGGAATCAGCGGTCTCGACGTTGCGCGCGAGCTCGACCGGCGCGGGTTCGCAGACGTGGCCGAAGCGATCCTCGGCATGCAGCGCCAGCGCGTCTCCGCGGACTATCTGCAGACGTCGGCGATCATCGACCCGTCGGGTGACGTGAGCGCGGCGGTGAACGATCCAAACCGCTACACGGGCCCCGGTACCGGCTACCAGCTCGACGGCGAACGCTGGCAGCGTCTGCAGCAGCTGCCGCACGAGCTGGACGCCCGCACCCTGGAAGATGCGAGCTCGCTCCTGCCGCAGGTGGTCGAGAAGCATGTTGCCACTGTAGGCAACGAGTCGGACGACGTCGTGATCGCGGTCGGCCCGGCGTTCGCCGACGGCCTGCAGACCACGATCGGCGGGATCGCCCACCGTGACGTGATCGAGGCGCTCATGCAGGGCGTGCGCGACGCGGGCGCCGAGCCCCGGCTCGTCCGCGTGCGCCGAGCCTCGGACGTCGCCTTCATCGGGCACGACGGCGCGCTTCTCGCGGGGTCGCGCGTCGCGGTCGGCATCCAGTCGAAAGGGACGACCGTGATCCACCGCGCCGACCTCCAGCCGCTCGACAACCTCGAGCTTTTCGGGATGGCGCCGTCGCTCACGCTCGACTCCTACCGGGCGATCGGCCGCAACGCGGCCGGCTACGCGCTCGGACAGCGGGTCGGGCCGGTGCCGACGGTCATGGACAACTTCGCGCGCGCGAAGCTGATCGTCCGGACGACCCTGTTACACGCGCGCGAGACGGCGGCGGTCGCCCCGGACGCCCCTCCGCTGGAGCTGGAGCTCGTCGAGACCAACGGAACATCCGCCGACCCTCCTCCGAAGGCCGGAGCGTAAGCCAGGCGAAGCCGGCTTACGCGGAGGCGAACTGATGCGAGGCGGCGACGCGCAGCATCGCCGCGCCGCACGGTTGACGACAAACATCGACCAACCCTGAAGCGCGCGGGCCATGCCCGCGCGCGTTCCGCGCGAAGCGCCGTCCCCTCACTACCCGCGAAAGCGAAGCTTTCGCGGGTACTAAGGCGTCTTCTCCGCCGGCCACGGAACGCCGCCGACACCCCAGTTCTTCGGCGAGTGGCCCTCGACGACGACCCAGGTGTGCTCGCGCAGGCCCTCCGTCGTCGCCTCGCACAGCGCATCGGTCAGACCGGCGATCAGCTTTCGGCTCGTCTCCTCGTCCATGCGGAAGTCGAACAGCTTCACCTCGATCAGCGGCACGGCTTCCTACCCCGCAGGCTTGCCGGCGGTGCCCCAGTGCTTCGGCGACACACCCTGGATCACGACCTGGATGTGCTCCTTCGAGGCGCCGCTCGTCTCCGCAAGGGCGTCCGTGAGTTTCTCGATCATCTTCGGCACCGATTCGTCGGTGACCCGATGGTCGTAGAGCTTGACTTCGATGAGTGGCATCGCTGTCTCCTTTCTTGCTCAGCGTTCGACGTGGCTGCTGCCACCGTCGGGGCCGAGCACGAGATCGCGCTCCCGATCGGGAACGTGGTCGAGCGGCACAGGCGCGAGGGCCTCGAAGAATGTGACGCCGTTCTCCGAATAGAGGCTGTGCCGAACGCCGCGGTTGATCACGATCACGTCGCCCGCCTTCACCTCCTTCGTCTCGCCGTCGACGGTGATCCGCACCTCACCGTCGACGATCGCCATCACCTGCTCCGTGTGCTCGTGGTTGTGGTCGGGCACCTGCTTGCCGGGCGCGTACGTGACACGGCAGAGCAGGATCTGCTCGCCGCCGATCGCATGCAGGGTGACGCCGTCGACGAATTGCCATGCCTCGACGCCGTTCCACGTGCGAAACGGCGACGAGGCATCAGCCATCCGTGTCGAAGAAGCCCTTGCCGCCGTCCGAGCTCACCGCCCGGATCGAGATCGGCTCGTCGAAGATGACGCGCTTGCCCTCGTGCCGCGGCTCCTTGTCACCGTCCAGCGCGCGGAGAACGCGCTCGGGAGTCGCGGGCATCTGCGTCACCCAGACGCCGACCGCGTCGTAGATCGCGGAGGCGATCGCCGGGGGCTGGGCGTTGTTCGCCATCTCCCCGATCGCCTTGGCGCCGTAGGGCCCGTCCTCGGACGGGTTCTCGAGGATGACGTTGTCCAGATCGGGGAGGTCCTCGAGCGCGGGCGCCAGGTACGCGCCGAACTCGCCGCCCCGGTGCTCGGGCGCGGGGTAGTACGGGTAGGCCTCCTCGAGCAACCCGAGGCCCAGCCCCATCATCGCCCCACCTTCGATCTGTCCCTCGACCAGCGTGGGATTGATCGCGCGCCCGACGTCGTAGACCTGGATCAGCCGCTCGACCTTCACCTCTCCCGTCTCGTCGTCGACCTCGACGTCCGCGACGCAGGCCGCGTACGAGATCGCCGAGTGGGGCTCGATCTGCACCGACCCGTCGTCGTCGCTGACGTCGGCGAACGGCTTCAGCGCTGCGCCTGTGCCGGTGATCAGCTCGCCGTAGTTCCAGGTCGCGGCCGCGGCGACGTCGGGGATCCCGATCTTCCGGTCGGGAGCGCCCTTCGCGATCACCTCGCCGTCCACGATGTCCAGGTCCGAGGGGGCGATCTCCAGCTCCTTCGACGCGATGTCGAGGATCCGCTCCCGGGCCTGCTCCGCTGCGAACCGGACCGCGTTGCCGCCGATGAACGTCCCGCGCGAGGCGAAGCTGCCCGTGCAGACCGCGGACGAGTCGGTGTTCGTGTTGTCGTTCGTGATCCAGTCGAACGGCACGCCCAGCGTGTCGGCGACGATCTGCGTGTGCACGGTGCGCGAGCCCTGTCCGATGTCGACCGTCCCGGAGAAGACGTCGACGCGACCGTCCGGCTTGAGCTTGACCCAGGCCTGGCTCGGGTCGCCGTTCTGGTTCATGCCGGTCGGATACTCGATCGTCGCGATCCCGCGACCCTTGTGCTTGGCCATTACGCCTCCCCTCCGTTCGTGGAAGCGACCTGGCCCGCGAGGTGTTCCGGCAGAAGCTCGCCGGAGCGCGGCTCGTTGGTCATCGACTTGTACTCAGCCGGGAGGTCGTAGCCGACGCGGTCCGCGGCGGCCAGGACGACCGGCACTGTTGACGGGTCCTTGAGCACGACGCGATTCGCCGTCGTGTCGCCGATGCGGTTCGCGTTCTTCAGCCGGATCTGCAGCGGGTCGAGGCCGAGCACCTCGGCGATCCGGTTCATCTGCGTCTCGACGGCGAAGGAGACGGACGTGACGCCGAAGCCCCGCATCGCCGTCGTCGGCACGCGGTTCGTGAAGACCACGAAGCCGTCGAAGTGCACGTTCGGGATCGTGTACGCACCCGTGTGGTGGAACGCGTGCTTCGTCACTCCGTACGGGGAGAAACGTGCGTACGCGCCGGCGTCGTGGAGCGTCGTCATGCGGCGGCCGAGGATCCAGCCGTCGCTCGTGATGGCGTCCGCGATCTCCATGTGCCACGGCGCGCGCGTCGACGATGCGAGGAACTCCTCCTCGCGCGTCCAGCGCCACTTCACGGGACGCTTCGCCTTCAGCGCGAGGAGCGCCGAGATCGTCTCGCTCGCGGTGTCGACCTTGCCGCCGAAGCCCCCGCCGACCGTGCCGCCGACGAACTTCAGCTTGTTCAGCGGCCACTCGAGGTGCGCGGCGACCACACCCATCGAGAAGTACATCGCCTGCGTGCACGAGTAGATCGTGAGCCGGCCGTTCGGCTCCGGGACGACCAGCGCCGTCTGCGGCTCGATTGGGCAGTGCTCGATCGCCTGGGGGCGGTACACGCCCTCGACGATCGTGTCCGCCTTGTCGAAAGCCGCGTCGATGTCGCCTTTGCGCACCCGGCGGTGGTTGTACGTACCGAAGTGCGGATAGACCGGCCCCCACTGGTGGATCGTCGGCCAGTCCGAGTCCATCGCCTTGCGCATGTCGAAGAACGGCTCGCGCTCCTCGTACTCGATCTCGATCAGCGCGACGGCCTCGCGCGCGATGTCCTCGTCGTCGGCCGCGACCGCGGCGATCGGCTGGCCCTTGTAGCGAACCTCGTCCACCGCCAGCAGCGGTTCGTCGGCCGGGATGCCGAGCGCTTCGAGATGGCCGTAGACGTTCTTCGGGACATCCTTGTGCGTGACGATCGCCCGCACGCCCGGCAGCGCTTCCGCCTTGCTCGTGTCGAGCTTCTTGATCGCGGCGTGGTGGTGCGGCGAGCGCAGCGCCTTCGTCCACAGCGTGCCGCGCACCCGGATGTCGTCCACGTACTGCGTGCGCCCGGTGACGTGGGCGACGCCGTCGTAACGGGGGAGTCGTGCGCCGACGGCCTTCATGCCGGGCTTCCTGGGATCAACACTTCAGCCTCCTCCGGCTCGAAGCTGGGCTCGACTTGCTCGGGATGGACGTCGCCCTTGGCGGCTGCTTCGACGGCGGCGACGATCTTGACGTACCCGGTGCACCGGCAGACGTGACCGGACAGAGCCTCGAGGACATCCTCGCGGCGGGCCTTGGGCTTGCGGTCGATCAGGGCGGTGGCGGCCAGGACGAAGCCGGACGTGCAGAAGCCGCACTGCGCGGCATAGTGCTCGTTGAACGCTGCCTGGACGGGCGAGAGCTCGTCCGCCTCACCGAGGCCTTCGACCGTCGTGATCGAGGCGCCGTCGATCGCCGCCAGCGGCACCAGGCACGACCGCAGGGCTTCGCCGTCCACGAGGACCGTGCACGCGCCGCAGCCGCCCTGGTTGCAGCCGGCTTTGGGGCTCGTGATGTCGAGCTCCTCGCGCAGCGCCGTCAGCAGCGAGGTGAGCGGTGGGCTGTGGAGCTCGTACTGCGCGCCGTTGACGGTGAGTCTCATTGGCCTCCTCCGAGGTCGTCGAGTGCCCGCCGGACGAGCACCGGCAGGAGTCGCTGGCGGTACCAGGCGGACGCCAGCGCGTCGTCCTGTGGCTGCGCGTCGTCGAGCGCCTTCTGCGCGGCGTCCTCAGTAGACGCGCCGCCGGCCCGTGCGTCCTCCACCTGACGCGCGCGCAGGGCGTTCGCTCCCGCGCCGCTGATGCCGACACGGACGCCCGCGGACGTCTCGGCCGCGCAAACGGCGAGGATCGTGTACGCGTGCGCATGGGGCCTGCGAGCAGCGGCGTAGCCGGAGCGCTTCGGCTCCTGTAGCTCGACCTCGAGCAGCAGTCTCCCGTCCGCACCTGCGGCAAGGAAGTCTTCGACCGGCTCGGTGCGCTCGCCGTCCTTGCCCGCGCTCTTGACGGTTGCCGCGAGTGCGATCAGCGCAGCCTGCAGGTCTCCGCGCGGTGTTCCTCCCCAGGAACGTGCACATAGGTTTCCGCCCAGCGTCGCCTGCGCGCGGATCTCGTGATCGGCGACGTTGCGCGCCGCGGAGCCCAGCGGCTCGACTGCATCCTCGAGCTCGGCGACCGTGGTCATGGCGCCGATCGTCAGGCCGGAGCCGTTGCTCCCGATCCCCGACAGCCCCGCGTCGCGGAGCATCAAGACGCGCGCCGGCCGCAGGCGCCCGTAGTTGATCTCGGGCATCAGGATCGTGCCGCCGCCGAACACGGTGACACCGGAGCCGTCTCCGAACGCCTTGACGGCCTCGTCCCGGGACGCCGGGACGACGAGCTCAGCTGCTTCCAGAGATGTCGACGCCACTCCCCGCTCCTCTTCGAAGGCAATAACTGAGCCGATTCTGTCACCGCCCGCGCGGAGCGCGCAACACGGCCTGGGCCTCTACGGAGCCCGGCCCGAGTTATCGTGAGAGCGATGGCGTTCGCGACGATCGACGAGCTCGAGACCGGCCTCGAGAGCGCGCTCTACCTGCCGGAGCGCGGCCTCTCGACCGCGCTCTACCTGTCGCTCAAGCTCCAGAAGCCACTCCTGCTCGAGGGAGAGGCAGGAGTCGGCAAGACGGAGGCCGCGAAAGCCCTCGCCGCGGCGACCTCGTCGCGGCTGATCCGGCTCCAGTGCTACGAAGGGCTCGACGTCGCCCACGCGGTGTACGAGTGGAACTACTCCCGCCAGCTGCTGCACATTCGCGCAGCGCAGGAAGGGACGGTGTCGGAGGAGGAGCTGTTCGGCCCTGGCTTCCTGATCCGGCGGCCGCTGCTCGAGGCGATCGAGAGCACCGAGCCGGTCGTGCTGCTGATCGACGAGATCGACCGCGCCGACGACGAGTTCGAGGCCTTCCTGCTCGAGATGCTGTCGGACTTCCAGATCACGATCCCGGAGATCGGGACGGTGACGGCTCGCGGGCGCCCAGCGGTGATCCTGACCTCGAACCGGACGCGGGAGCTGCACGACGCGCTCAAGCGCCGCTGTCTCTTCCACTGGATCGGACACCCGACGCTGGAGCGGGAGATCGAGATCGTCGCCCTGCGCGTTCCCGGAATCCCCGACCGGCTCGCGGCGCAGGCCGCTGCGTTCGTGCAGGGGCTGCGGCAGCTCGACCTGGCGAAGCCGCCAGGTGTCGCTGAGACGATCGACTGGGCCCAGGCGCTCGCCGCGCTCGGGCGGCAGGACCTCGATGCGCGCACGGTCGAGGAAACGCTCGGGTCGGTGCTGAAGTACCACGAGGATTTCGCCGCGGTCCGCGACGAGGCCCTCGTCGCGCTCGTCGAGGAGGCGCGCACTGTCGCAGCCGGCGCAGCTTGAGGGCGGCTTCGTCCGCCACGTCGTCACGTTCGGACGGATCCTGCGCGAGGCCGGGCTCGAGGTCGGCCCGGGTCGCATCTCCGACGCGCTGACCGGGCTCGATTGCCTCGACATCCGCAACCGCGACGACGTCTACTGGGCGCTGCGCACGACGCTCGTCTCGCGCGCCGAGGATCTCGAGAGCTTCGACCGAGCGTTTGCAGCATGGTTCCTGCGCTCGCCTTCGCGGCCGCCGTACCGCGGCGCTACGCCCGCCGAGCGTCCGCCGCGGCTCTCCGAGCGGACGCGTACCGATCGGGCCGACGGCGACGGCGAGCCCGGCGACGAGACGACGGAGGTCGGCTGGAGCCTGCACGAGGTGCTGCGGCAGAAGGACTTCGCCGCAATGACGCGGGAAGAGTTCGCACAGGTGGCGAAGGCGATCGCCGACGTTAGGGCAGTGCGTCCGCTGCGCCGTTCGCGCCGGCTGCGCCCGCATACGCACGGTCGCAGGCTCGACCTACGCCGGCTTGCGCGCCGGTCGCTCGCGCGCGGCGGCGATCCGATCGAGCGGACGTTCCGGCGGCGAATCCACGTTCCGCGCAAGCTCGTCGTGCTGTGCGACGTCTCCGGGTCGATGGAGGCGTACACGCGCGCGCTGCTCCTGTTCCTGCACGCGGCGGTCGGCTCGGGTCGCGGCGTCGAGGTGTTCGTCTTCGGCACGCGGCTGATCCGCCTGACCGAGGAGTTCCGCACCCGCGATCCCGAACAGGCGCTTGCTGCGGCCGCGAAGCGCGTCGGCGACTGGGCCTCCGGCACAAGGATCGGCACGTCGCTGCGAACGTTCAACGACGTCTGGGGCCGGCGTGCCCTCACGCGCGGCGCCGCAGTTGTGATCGTCTCCGACGGCTGGGAATGCGAAGACGCGACCCTCGTCGCGCAGGAGATGGCGCGGCTGCAGCGAGCCGCGTACGCCGTCATCTGGGTCAACCCGTTGAAGGGAAGTCCGGAGTACCAGCCGCTCGCCGCCGGAATGCGGGCAGCGCTGCCGTTCGTTGACCGGTTCGTGGCCGGACATAATCTGGCGAGTCTCGAAGAGCTGGCGGGCCTGCTTGCCGGCATCGAAAGGAGGCACGCCGCTTGAAAGAGGTGCTGTCGGACATCGAGCGCTGGCGCGCGCGCGGCGAGAAGTTCGCGCTCGCCACCGTGGTCGCGACGAGGCGCTCGGCTCCGCGGCCCGTCGGGGCGAAGCTGGCGATCTCGGAGAGCGGCGAGATGGCCGGGTCGGTGTCGGGAGGCTGCGTCGAGAGCGACGTCTACGAGCACGCCTGCGAGGTGCTCGAGGACTCGAAGCCGCAGCTGCTCTCGTACGGGATCTCGGACGACCTCGCCTTCTCGGTCGGGCTGCCGTGCGGCGGCGAGATCGACGTCTTCGTCGACAACGCGCCCGAGCAGCTCGTGGAGCGATTGCTCGGCATCATCGAGAGCGAGGAGCGCGCCGTGCTGTTCACGGTCGTCGAAGGCGAGCCGCTCGGAGCCGAGCTGCTCGTGACCGAGGCCGGCGAGACCTTCGGGCCGGGCCCGGCCGAGCTGGCCGGACGGGTCGACGAGCTCCTGCGCAAAGGCCGCAACACGCTGCTCGAGCTCGACGAGGGCCAGAAGGTGTTCGCGGAGATCTACGGGCCTGCTCCGCGGTTGCTCGTCATCGGCGCCGTCGACACGGCGGAGGCGCTCTGCGCGGCCGCGAAGCAGCTGGGCTGGCACACGATCGTCGCCGATGCGCGCGGGAAGTTCGCAACGAAGGACCGGATCCCGAGCGCCGACGAGCTGCTCGTCGCCTGGCCGCAGGAGGCGATCGAGCAAGTGCAGCCCGATTACCAGACCGCTGTGGTCGTGTTGACACACGACGACAAGTTCGACGTGCCCGCGATCCAGGGCGCGCTCGCGACGGAGGCGTTCTACATCGGCGCGCTCGGGTCGCGGCGCAACCAGGAGCGCAGGCGCGAGCGCCTGCTCGAAGCCGGCGTCGAGGAGCAGGCCTTCGCACGAGTCTCAGGGCCGACGGGGCTCGACATCGGCGCGGATACTCTGGCCGAGACGGCTCTGTCGATTCTCGGCGAGATCCTCGCCACGCGCGCCGGCCGCGACGGCGGTTTCCTGCGCGACTCGAAGACTCGCATACATGTCGAGGAAACGGAGCGGGCAAAAGCCGACGCCGCCCCGGCCTAGCCTTCGCCTCGGGCCGAAACCGTCTAAGGTTCGGCCGGCTTCGATAGCGCACAAAGGAGCCGAGATGGCCGTTGACGTCAAGTCGGAGAAGCTCCACGAGCTCGTCGACTCGCAGGCGCAGGTCGAGAAGCTCGCGACGGGCTTTACGTTCACCGAAGGGCCGCTCTGGAACAAGTCGGAGGGCTACCTGCTCTTCAGCGACATGCCGGCCGACATCCGGCGGCGCTGGAGCGAGGCGGACGGTGTCACCGAGGTCGCGAACCCGAGCAACAAGGGCAACGGGATGACCTACGACGCGCAGGGCCGCCTGCTCGTCTGCGAGCACGTCACGAGCTCGCTCGTGCGGATGGACCCGGACGGGGCCGGCACCAATCGGGAGACGCTCGCCTCGCACTACGAGGGCAAGGAGCTGAACAGCCCGAACGACGTCATCGTCGCCGACGACGGGTCGATCTACTTCAGCGATCCCTGGTACGGCCGCATGCCGGTCTTCGGCATCGAGCGCGAGCGCGAGCTCGGCTTCCAGGGCGTCTACCGGCTCGCCCCCGGCGGCGGCGATCCCCAGCTCCTCGTCGACGACTTCGAGCAGCCCAACGGGCTTTGCTTCTCGCCGGACGAGTCGCTGCTCTACATCAACGACACGCCTCGCGCGCACATCCGCGTGTTCGACCGCCAGCCCGACGGGACGATCGGAAACGGGCGGATGTTCTTCGACAACATCGGCTCTGGCGTGATCGAGGAAGGCATCCCGGACGGGATGAAGGTCGACGAGCAGGGCAACGTGTACGTCACCGGGCCAGGCGGCGCCTGGGTGATCAGCCCCGACGCGGAATTGCTCGGCGTGATCGAGGTTCCGGAGAACGTCGGCAACCTGAACTGGGGCGGCGACGACTGGAGCGACCTGTACATGCCGAGCACGACGTCGCTCTACCGCATCTCGATGAAGGTGTCAGGCAATCGACTCAGCTACATGACGTGAGGAGGAGAGCATGAGCGAGATCGCGGAGCGGGTCGACGTCGACCCCGAGCGGGCAGTGCTCATCGTCCAGGACATGCAGAACGACGTGATGATGGAGGGCGGCGCCTGGGCCGAGACGGGCGCGCCGGAGCACGCGAAGGAACAGAACGTCGTCGAGAACGTGAAGCGGCTTGCAGACGCCTGCCGCGCAGCCGGTATCCCGGTGTTCCACGTCCACTACCTCGTCGAGGACGGTGCGCCAGGGCTCAAGCTGAACGCCGGCCTTTTCCAGGGCGTCAAGGAGACCGGCGGTCTCGTCCGCGGCTCCTGGGGCGCAGCGCCGGCTGAGGGCCTCGAGCCGCAAGAGGGCGACTTCGTCGTCGAGAAGATGCGAATGAACGCCTGGGAAGGGACGAGGCTCGAACACCTGCTGAAGGGGCTCGGCCGCGACACGATCATCGTTACCGGCGCCTGGACGAACATGTCGGTCGAGCACACCGCCAGAACAGGCGCGGACAAGGGCTACTACATGATCGTGCCCGAGGACGGCTGCTCGACGATGAACGCCGAGTGGCACAACGCGTCGATCAACTTCGCGTTGCAGAACGTCTCGACGGTCACGACCTGCGCCGCCGTGCTCGAGGCGATCGGCGCCGCAGCGCCCGCGTAGCCCGCGCGAAATGAAGACTCGCGCCGCCGTCTTTCATGGTGCTGGACGGCCGCTCGAGGTGTGCGAGATCGAGCTCGAGGAGCCGCGCGACGACGAGGTCGTCGTCCGCATGGGCGCCGTCGGCGTCTGCGGGACCGACCTTCACAGCGTCAAGGGAGAGTGGCAGCGCCCGACGCCGATGGTGTTGGGCCACGAGGGCGCGGGTACCGTGGAGGCCGTCGGGAGCGGCGTTTCGTCCCTGCGGCCCGGCGACCGCGTCGTCCTCTCGTGGGCGCCCTCGTGCGGCGAATGTGCCGACTGCGCGCGCGGCCGGCCGGCGGCCTGCGTCCCGCTGCACCGCGCGATTGGCGCGGGCACTCTCGTCGACGGGCGAACCGGGATGTCGCTGGACGGTGAGACCGTGTACCGCGGGACGGCCACCGGCGCGCTCACAGAACGCCTGGTCGTCGCCGAACGCGTTGCGCTTCCGCTGGGAGACGACGTTCCGCTCGAGGAGGCGGCGCTGCTCGGCTGCGCCGCGCTCACCGGAGTGGGAGCGGTGCTGTTCGCGGCGCGCCTCGAGGCAGGCACGTCCGCCCTGATCGTCGGCGCTGGAGGCGTGGGGCAGTTCGTGCTGCAGGGGGCGCAGCTCGCCGGTGCGGAAACGGTCGTGTCGGTCGACCCGGTGGAAGGCCGGCGCGAGCAGGCGCTGCAGCTCGGTGCGACGGCCGCCGTTGCGCCGGACGAGCTGAAGCAGACGATGCGTCGGCTGCTGACAGAGGGCGCCGACTACGGCTTCGACGCCGTCGGCAATCCGGAGACAACCGAGCTCGCGCTGCGCTGGACACGCAGCGGCGGCACCTGCGTCGTGGTCGGGCTGCCCGCCGCCGGAGCGAGATTCGATCTCGACCCGGGCGAGTTCAACCGCCGCGAGAAGTGGCTGACCGGGACGATGTACGGGTCCGAGGACCCGGCCGTCGCGCTGCCGATCCTGCTCGAGCACGTGCGTGCAGGCAGGTTGCAGCTTCGCCCGCTGCTCGGGCCGACGTTCGGGCTCGACGATGTGAACGACGCGATCGAGGCGAGCCTCGCCGGCTCGGCCGGCCGCGTGGTGGTGCAGCCCTGATCGAACAGATCGAACGCACCCGGGTCGCCTGGGTGGACACGGACGCAGGCGGGCGCATCCACTTCACCGCCGTGTTCCGCTGGGTCGAGGCGGCGGAGACTGCGCTGATGCGCCGCCTCGGTCTGCTGGAGGGCTGGGGAAACTATCCCCGGCGGCACGTAGAGGCCGACTACCTGAACGTGCTCGTCTTCGAGGATGACGTCGAGGTGCGCCTGCGCGTCGAAGGTGTCGGCCGAACGTCGATCACGTATGCGTGGGACATCGCGAAGGCCGGCGACGTCTACGTGCAGGGAAGGCACACGGTCGTGCACGTGGACGAGCAAGGCCGGGCCTCGGCGCTGCCCGACGGCCTTCGCGCCGCTCTCACGTGAGCGACTCCCAGCGCTTGCGATAGTCCTCGCGCACAGGACGAAAGACGTCCAGCACGAGTGCGCCCTCGGGGCCGCAGTAGGCGGAGTGCTCGACTCCGCCCGGTAGCACGTACCCCTCCAGCGGTCCCAGCTCGTGCGAGACGCCGTCGACGACGAGCGCCTGCATCCCGCGCAGGACGATTCCGAGCTGCTCGTGCTCGTGGCTGTGTAAGGGCACCGTCGCGCCGGGTTCGAACTCGATCAGGTTGAGCATCGCGCCCTCGCCGAACAGCGGCCGCCCGCTGACGCCTGTTGCGAGCTCGAACGCCCGGACCTCGTCGAAATGCACGAACTGCGGCTCCACGACCGGCTGATTATCCTCGGGAGCGTGACCGCGCGCGAGGAGATCAGGGTGGCGGGGATGCCCGAGCCGATCTCCCACTACACGGACGCGGTCCGCGTCGGCGACCTGTTGTTCGTCTCGGGCTGCGTACCGGTCGACGCCGGCGGCGGGCTCGTCGGCGGGGACGACGTCGTCGAGCAGGCACGACAGACGTTCGCGAACGTCGGCGCCGTGCTCGAAGCGGCCGGTTCGTCGTTCGCCGCCGTGGCGAAGGTGACGATCTTTCTGACCGACGTCGACGACCGGGCAAAGATCAACCCCGTGCGGCAGGAAGTGTTCGGGGACGCACGCCCTGCGAGCACGCTCGTCGAGGTGACCAGGCTGGCGATACCGGGCGCGAAGATCGAGGTCGAAGCAGTTGCCGTCGTCGGCACCTGACCCCCACAACGCGGTCATAACCTGGCTCGACGACCCGGGGGAGGCGAAGCCGGGGCCGCTCTCGGGGAAGACGCTCCTCGTCAAGGATCTGTTCGACACGGCCGGAGTGCGCACGACGTACGGCTCGAAGCTCTATGCGGATCACGTTCCCGAGCGGACGGCGCCGAGCGTCGAGCGGCTCGTCGACGCAGGCGCAGTCGTCGTCGGCAAGGCGAACCTGCACGAGTTCGCGTGGGGTGTGACGAGTCAGAACCCGTGGTACGGCACCGTCAGGAACCCTCTGCATCCGGGCCGGACGACCGGAGGCTCGAGCGGCGGCAACGCGGCAGCGCTGGCGGCACGCCTCTGCGATCTCGGGCTCGGCACGGACACGGGCTGCTCGATTCGACTGCCCTCGGCCTGCTGCGGGACGGTCGGGCTGAAGCCTCGCTGGGGCGGCATCTCGACGGCAGGCGTCTTTCCGCTCGCACCGACCCTGGATACGGTCGGCCCGATGGCGCGAACACTCGACGATGTCGTGCTCATGTGGTCCGTGCTGACGGACAAACCTGCACCGGCGCCACGCCTCGCCGGCCTGACCGTCGGCGTGCTGACCCGCCCGCCCTCCGTCGGCGACGGGAATCGACCCGCCGAGAACCTCGCGGCCGAGCAATACGTCGAGCGGCTCGAAGCGCTGGGTGCGCGTTGCGTCGGCGCCGAGATCCCGGAGCCGGAGGCGAACACGTGGCCCATCTTCTTCCACGAGGCGGCGCAGGCGCACCAGGCGACGTTCCCGGCGCGAGCCGACGAGTACGGCGACAACGTCAGGCGCAAGCTCGAGCTCGCAGAGGCCGTCGACGCCGACGAGGTCGCGGCCGGCTACAAGGCGATCGACGCGTGGCGGCGCTTGGAGCCCGAGGTCGACCTCTTTGTGGCGCCGACCGTCGGGATCGACCTGCCACCCGAGGATTGCGACGAGCTCGAGGTCCGGATCCCGCTCACCGCGTTCACGCGCCCGATCAACCTGCTCGGCTGGGCCGGCCTCGCGATCGGCGACCTGCAGTTCGTCGCGCCCCGGGACGAGACGGTCCTCGCCGCCGGCCTCGCGTGGGAGCGCGGTTGACCTCCGCGCGAAGGCTGCGCCTTCGCGCGGATCTTGGGTACGGCCGCTTTCGCGGCGGAACGCACGCGGGCTGAGCCCGCGTGCTCTATTGGGTTTGCGGCGAGCGGCCGCGGCGGGTCCGCGTGCGGGGGCGCTGAAGCGTCCCCGCACGCGTGAGTTCGGCCTGCGGTTAGAGCGGCTGCGCTCGCTCTAACCTCCGGCCCCTGGGCTGTGGCGGCTTGCAGGATTTAAGGGCCTGAGACATCCAACCCTCCCAAGCCCAAAGGCCGGCGGCTAACGCGAAGCGTTAGCCGCCGGCGGACTGACGCGGGCGGGGAGGCTTTAGCCCCACCGCCCGCGCGGTTGGAACACACTCGCCCGCCATATCCATAGAAGTGCGCGGGCTCAGCCCGCGCACGTTGCCCGCGAAGCGGCGTACCCAGATCCGAGCGAAAGCGCAGCTTTCGCTCGGCCTCTTAGCGGCCCTTGAACTTAGGCGGTCGCTTCTCCCCGAACGCCTCCACACCTTCGCGGAAGTCGTGCGTCGAACGGAGCAGGCCGTAGGCGAGCCCCTCGACCTCGAGGCCAAGGCCGAGCGGACCGTCGTATGCATGGTTGAGGACACGCTTCGCGAGTGCGAGCGCGAGCGGCGACAACGCGCGTAGCTCGTCGACGAGTCGTGCCACGGCCGCGTCGAGCTCGGCCGGAGCGACAACCTCGGTGACCAGCCCGATCGCGAGCGCATCCCCCGCGTCGATCCGCCGTCCGCGCATGACCATGTCCTTCGCCCGGCCGAGACCGATCATCCGCGCGAGCCGCTGCGTCCCGCCACTGCCTGGGATCATCCCGATCTTGACCTCGGGCAGCCCGAGCTCGACGTCGTCGGAGGCGATGCGGAAGTCGCAGGCGAGCGCAAGCTCGAGCCCGACGCCGAACGCATAGCCACGGAGCTTCGCGATCACGGGCTTCGGGCACCGCTCGGGCGCGGCGACGTTCCAGGCCAGGCGTGAGAGCTCCTCCGGGTCGCGCTCGAGGAAGCCTGCGATGTCGCCGCCGGCGGTGAACGCCTTCTCACCCGCGCCCGTCAGCACGATCGCGCGCACGCCCTCGTCGCGTCCGAGCTCATCGAAGAGATTCGCAAGCTGGTCACGTGCCGGCATCGAGACCCGGTTCAGCTTCTCGGGGACGTCGAGCGTGATCGTCGCCACGTCGCCGTCGCGCTCGAGTCGCAGGCCGTCGAGGTCCGTCATGCAGTCACACCCTCATCGCGTAGGACGCGGCGGAGAATCTTCCCAGACGGGCTCTTCGGCAGTGCGGCCACGAAGCGATACTCGCGCGGCCGCTTGAAGCGCGCGAGCGTGTCCGCTGCCAGGCAGTGCGCGTCGAGCTCCTGCTCAGTCGCCGTGCCGACGACGACAGCGACCACGCGGTGGCCGAGGCGATCGTCGGGCGCGCCGATCACCGCGACCTCAGCCACCCCTGGATGGCGCGCAAGCACGTCCTCCACCTCGAGTGGGTGGATGTTCTCGCCTCCCGACACGATCATGTCGTCGACTCGCCCGACGACCCACAGGTCGCCCTCCTCGTCGATGTGGCCGACGTCGCCGGTCCTGTACCAGCCGTCGCGAATCGCCTTCTCGTTTGCATCCGGCCGTCGCCAGTAGCCGGCGAACGCCTCGTCCGACCCGAGCTCGCATTCGATCTCGTCGTGCTCGCCGAGGCGCAGACGCGCGTTCAGCGCGGCGCGCCCGGCGCAGCCGGGCTTCGCCGCCTGGTCGCGGTGCACCGCAAACGTGTAGATCTCGGTTGAGCCGTAGTGGTTGACGAAGAGCTGCGGCCGGAATACGTCGCAGCAGTGCTCGACGAGGCTGCTCGTCATCGCCGCACCCGCGTACGCGAGCGCGCGCACGGAGGAGAGGTCGCGGTCGCCGCTGCGGCTCTCCTCGACGAGATCGTGGAACAGCGTCGGGGCGAGGTAGAGCGCCGTCAGCTGCTCGCGTTCGATCAGGTCGAGCGCCTCGCGCGCATCCCAGCGCCGCTGCAAGACGAAGCAGCCGCCGATCAGCGACATCGCGAGCAGCGAGTGCATTCCCATTGTGTGGTACAGCGGCATGGCGCCGAGCGTGCGATCGCCGTCCTCGAGCCCGTGCTGAACGACCTGCGAGAGACCGCCGGCCCGGTCGGCGCGATGCGACCGCGGCACGCCCTTGGGCTTTCCGGTCGTGCCGGACGTGTAGAGCATCAGCGAGTCGGCCTGCTCGTCCGTGTCGAGCGCTCCGGGATGCTCGTCGCTCTCGAGCAGTTCCGCGAATGTCGCAGCGCCGGTGCGCACCGAGCCGTCTTGCTCGGTCCAGACGAGCTCCGCCGCCGCGTCCTCGATGCAGTAGTCGACCTCCGCCCGCGAGGCACGCCACGAGAGGGGCACGAAGACGGCGCCGAGCCACTGGCTCGCCCAGTAGAGCTCCACCGTCTCGTGCCGGTTTGTCAGCACGGCGGCGAGCCGGTCGCCTCGCCCGAGGCCGAGCGACTCGAGCCCGCCGGCGAGCCGAGCGACGCGCTCGCGCAGGCTCGCGTACCTCAGCCGGACGTCTCCGTCGATCAGCGCCTCCCGCTGCGGATGGCGCTCCGCGGCATAGGCCAGGCTGAGGGCGAGGTTCACGAGGCGTCCGCCACCTGCGCGATCGCGTCGACGATCGGCTCGTAGCCCGTGCACCGGCAGAGGTGTCCCGAGAGCATGTCGACGATCTCCTTCCGCGTCGGAGTCCCGTCCTGCTCGAGCAGGTTCGCCGCCGCCATCAGGATCCCCGAGGTGCAGAAGCCGCACTGCAGGGCGTGATGCGCGCGAAAGGCCTCCTGCAGCGGATGCAGCTCGCCGTTCGCGGCGAGCCCTTCCACGGTCTCGATCGCGCAGCCGTCGGCCTGCACCGCCAGGAGGAGGCACGAACGAACGGCGTCGCCGTCGAGCCGGATCGTGCATGCGCCACAGACGCCGTGCTCGCAGCCGACGTGCGTGCCGGTCAGTCCCAGCGTGTGGCGCAGGAAGTCCGACAGGAGCAGGCGCGGTTCGACGTCCTCCCTATACGTGCGCCCGTTGACCGTGACCTCGACTGCGGTCACGGCGACGCCTCCGTCGCGCACGCCCAGGCGGTCCGCAGGGCGCGCTCGACGAGTGTCGCGAGCAGCGCGCGCCGGTAGCCGGGTGAGCCGTGCAGGTTCGGCGGGGGATCGACTGCGGCGGCGGCCTTCGCGCCGAGCGAGCGCGCGTGGTCGTCGTCGAGCGGGCCACCGAGCAGCGCCTCCACGTCGACGAGCTCGGGCCGTTCGGTGACCGAGCCGACCGCCAGCCGCGCGTCGGCGACGGCGCCGTTCTCGACGCTCAGGACGCAGGCGGCGGAGGCGAGCGCAAAGTCACCGTGCCGCGGTGCGAACTCCACGATCGCCGAGCCCTCCCCG
>WNGB01002648.1_pt1 | contig 38948 bp, 4 predicted proteins | sample 5400681 | NCBI WGS metagenome assembly WNGB01 (sample SAMN13153367, study PRJNA577476) | soil metagenome | isolation source: 115 cm soil or saprolite under grassland replicate 2 | place: USA:California | collected 2016-06-15 | reverse complement strand
CGCGCCGTCGTGAGCCGCAAGGAGGCGTAGGGCTTCCGGAATGCTCGCCGGGCGAGCGTACTCGACCTCCCGCAGAAGCATGGGGTCAGCCTAAAAGATTCTGGAGGCGCTGGTGCTCGCGGGCGATCTTGCCCTGGAGCCGGGACAGTCCGACGAGGCGGTCGTCGTAGGCCTTGACCGCGTCGTGTTGTGCCTTCGAGACGTTCGGCTGGTGCGCGAGCAAGAAGCGGAACCGCGCGATCAGCGCTTGGACAGCGGTCCTGTCGCCGACGCGCAGCGCCGAGGCGAGGTTGCGGCCTGTGGTCACGATGTCCTGGAGCCGCTGGACCTGCGATCGCTGCCAGGGCCGCAGCGCCGGCGGCGGCGCCAACCGGCGGAAGTTCCGGACGACCCTGGCGACCGCGTCGCTGTAGCCCTCGAGCGCGATCGCCTGGTCGCCGGCCGTGGTCGTGCTGGACAGGTTCTTCCGGTACGACTTGTTCACGTTGCCGAGCTGGAGGAGCACCTTGCGCACCCCCGGTAGGAACTGGTTGAGCGTGATCACCTCGAGCCCGAGCGACGCGTTGAGGTCGTAGAGGCGCAGCAGGTCGCGGTGGAGCTTGCGCGCGTCCGGGGGCGGATCGACCTGCTGGAGCGCCTGCCGGGCGGCGAGGATCGAGACCTCGGCCCCGCGCAGCCGCGCGAGCTCGCGCTTGGCCTTCGGCTTGTTGAAGTCCCGGTAGGCCTGGTTCGCCAGACGGAAGGACGGCTCGAACCGGCGCTGGATCGTGTCGACCTTGCCGAGGTAGTCGTTGACGGCGTCGCGGCGCTTGGAGGTGTCCGAAGAGCCGCAGCCCGTCAGGACGAGGATCCCGACAAGGACGAGCCAGCCGACCGCGCGGCGCATGCCTGTTACTTCAGCAGAACGACTGTCGAGACGCTGCCGTCGCCGTGGCGGAAGACGAGCTTGACGAGTCCCTTGCCGGGAGCGAACCAGCTCGTGCGCGTCCCGCTGCCGAACTTGTAACCGGGCTGGCTGAGCGAGGCCCGCACGACGAGCGCGTCGAATGTGCCGGCGGGGACCTTGACCTTCTGGATCCCGAGCACTTTCGCCGATCCGTTGACGCCGAAGGTCGAGAAGTCACGGCTCGGATTTTTCGAGCCCCAGGTCTGGCCGGCGGCTGGATAGGCGGTGAGCAGCGGGTTGAAGCCGAAGTTCATCAGGTCGAAGGGCGTGAAGAAGTGGCGGCGCTTGTCCCTCGGCAGCGACTTCGGCCCGAGCGGCGGGAACTTGATCGCGGTCGCCGCCTTCGTCAGCCCCCAGATGTTGGTGACGCCGTCCGTCCGCGTGGAAAAGCCGTAGCTGCCCGCGACGCGAATCGGCCCTTTCAGGTGCTTGACGGTGAAGCGCGCGGACGAGTTGACGACCTCGTCGACCGTGATCTCCTGCACCGACGGCTTCTTGATGTACCTCGTGTTCGTCCAGCTGTACCTGAGCTTCAGACCCTTCGTCATCGGGAAGTAGTTCTCGTCCGACGGCGGCGCCACCCGCGTGCTCGAACACCATCTTCACCGGGCCGACGCCGTACACCCACCAGACCGTGCGCACGCCGCTGCCGTAGGGGTCGCCGAGCGCGCCGGCCTGCGTCGTGTCCGTCCGCACCTTCGCCGCGAGCACGCCGTCGGGGAAGCCCGGAACCTTCACGGTCTCGGTGCCTTGGTAGGTGGACGAGCTCGACACGTCGTTCTGCGCGCCTCCGACGCCCTGCCAGGTCATCTCCTTGAGCAACGGCGCCGCGAGCACGGGGCTGCGGCTGCCCCAGATGAGGTAGTACATCGTGCTCGCGAGGCTGTTGTTGCAGCCGCCGATCTGCGGGCACAGGATGGGGAAGTCGGGCGGCGGCGGGTTACTCGACCAGTCGGTGTTGATGAGCCCGGCGGTCGTCTCCTGGAAGGCCATGTCGCCGAAGCTGAGGGGCGCGTCGCCGGAGTTGCCCAGGTCCTTCGTCGTCCAGGAGAAGACGAAGGACTTGTTCTTCTGCTCCTTGACGGTGACCTTCTCCTTGGTCGGGGTGCCGTTGTAGACGCTGTCCGTCCAGGCGTAGGTCCACGTCGCGTCGGCAGGATGCGGCCACCAGTCGTCGGCCCGCGCGACTCCGGCAAGGCTGAGCGCGAGCACTGCTGCGGCGATCGATAGGAAACCCCCCCTCCCCATCCGGACAGCAGAGTAGCCGCCTGGAAGGCGGGTCGCCATGGGCCGCGAGGCCTATCCTCGCGGCCACAGAGTCCTACGCGTCCAAGGGAGGTAAGAGCGCCGCAGGTTCGCGGGCGTCAGCCGAGGGGGCCAGCGCAGCCTCCGGGTCGGCCGCCGCGCTGCTGGACACGCAGCCCGCCGCGTCGTGACTGACGCCCGCGAGCTGGTCGACCGCAGACGAGCCTATTCGGGCGGCAGTGCAGCTTGAGAGCGTGATGGGGGTAGCCGGCGAGGGCGACGGCGACGCCTCCGCCGAGGTCGGTTCCGGCGATGGTGGGCGCCGAGGCCCGGCCGGAGGGCGGCCCTGCGCTGAGGCTGACGGCGATCGCCGGTGCAGACGACACAGTGACAGACGTCGTCACGTCAGACGGAGACGACCTGCCGGCCTGCTGCTTTGCGACGATCGGGAGCTCTCGCTCGCCGGCGGCGAGCGTCTCCTGCATCACACCCTCTTCGGCATGGCCGAAGCCGAGCATATGTCCGAGCTCGTGGGCGACGACCGTCAGGAGGTCGATCTCGCCGAACCAGCCCCAGCCGGCGGCGTCGGCGTCGATCAGCACGAGGCCGTTCTCCTCGTGGGTCTGCCCGAGTTGGAGGCCGTCGAGGTCGGCGATGCTGACCTGCGCGGCCTGCAGGCGCTGGAGCTGGTCGGCGGTGAGCTGTCCCGTGGCGATCCAGAGCTGCCTGGCGGCGGCGACGATCGGTGCCAGCTGCTGGTCCGTGAGCGCGCTCGTTGCGGTGTTCGTCCCCGGCGCCGACGCGGCGATCAGCGGCGCCGGGCTCGAATTGACAGTCCCAACGGGCGACCTGATGTCCCTCTTGCCGGACGTGACGCGCACGTCGCGCGCCCCGCCGGGGATGTTGCCCGACTGCGGGTCGCGTGGACTTCCCTGCTGGTCGCCCCACGCCGCATCCGGGGTGAGGACCAATCCCAGCTCACCGAACGGTTCGCCGTTTCTGGCCGCAGTGCCGCCGTACTGGGCGCTGAGCGTCTGGTCGGCACCACTGCTCTTCGAGAGTGCGTACAGGAACTCGGGCAAGCCCGGCGACAGCAACTTGATCACGGTCGGCAACCCGAACGGCGCGAATGGGGTGAGGTAGGTGTTGAACTCGCCGTTCCAGTCGATGAACCGATCACCGCCGGTGTTGCCGATCAGAACGTCGCGACCAGCGCCACCGAACTCCAGGTCCTCGTACGACGGATTCGTATCCGGTGCGGTCGTGAGGCTGCTGTTCGTGGTGAGCTTGTCGTCGCTGTTCATCAGGTCGTCACCCCAGCCGGCGAACATCTGGTCGCGGCCGCTGCCGCCGACGAGCCAGTCATGGCCGAGGTCGCCGAAGAGCACGTCGTCGCCGTCCGTCGGCTGACCTGCGTAATTCGTCTGTGACACCCAGTAGGTATCCGTCGGGCCCTCGGCGGAGTTGAAGTTTAGGAACCATTCGTCGCCGCCGGTGTCGCTCTTGTTCAGCGACCCGTTCGCATTGAGAGTGACCTTCCTCAGCGGGTCGTTGGCGTCGAACTGCGCGAAGATCGTCGTCGTCGGGTTGTACCCGAGCAGATTGCCGGGGTTGTACGGCCGCGTGAAGTCGCTCTGCATGTGCGCCGCTGTCAGAACGCCGGCCTGGGAGTAGACGTTCGCGTACGCGGGGTCCGCGGGTGCTTCCGCCCCGGAGAGGGCGTCGTCACCTGCACCGCCATGGATCGCATCGCTGCCCAAGCCGCCGAAGATCACGTCGTTCGCGTACAGCGGGCGCGGAGTGGTCGTGCCCGGCGCGGGATTGCCGGGGACGAGGTTGTTCGGCGTCAGATCGGCGGTGAAGCGCAGCGCGCCGGTGACGTTGATCACCGCCAACACGTTCTTCGAGTTGTCGGCGATCGGCTGGTTCTGCTGGTTGGCCGGATCGGCGGAGATGCCGTAGAGAGGCTCGGCGACTCCGACGCGGCTCGCGAACAGGCGGCCGTCGTCTCCGAGGATGCCGTCGTCACCGGTGCCGCCGGAGATCCAGTCGGCGCCGTAGCCGCCGATGATCGTGTCGTTCTGAGCGTCTCCGTAGAGAACGTCGTTCCCGACCATGCCGTACATGAAGTCGTCGCCGTTCTCACCGTGCACCTCGTCAGCAGCGCCGATGTCGCCGCTTGCGCGAGTCGGATCGTTCGAGTCGGGCGTGTTGAAGTCGGCGCCACCTGGGTGGTAGTCGAGTAGGGCGACGGCGCGCACGACGATCTTCACGCCGGCGAGGCTGTAGTTGTCGTAGCCGAAGCTGCGGAACGACGTCGTAGCACCGCTGACCGCGACGAGCCGCAGGATGTCTGCGTTGTCCCCCGCGATGACGTCGCCGTCGAGCGCATGGCTGGTCCCCACGGTCCCTGGGGTCGTGCCGAGGTCGTTGCGCCCGACGTGCGTGCCGGAGCCGCCGAAGATCAGGTCGCTGTCATCTGGGCGGCGGGCCGGTGAGGCGAGTCCGAACAGATCGGAGCTGCCGCCGATCAGATCGTCCTGGCCCTGGTTGCCGAAGATCAGATCCTTGCCGCCGCCGCCTTCGACGTAGTCGTCGCCGTCCGACGCGTTGTCAACGGACGCGACGACCGTGAGCGGCGCCGACGGATCGAGCCAGTTCGAGCGGTCGGCATTGTTGCTGCCGCGGTAGGCGTTGACGAGAGTCCCGGCTACCTCCCAGGTCGTCAGGTCGTGGGTCACCATGGCGTCGCCCTGGATCGTGTCGTTGCCGAGCTCGCCGAAGATCATGTCGTTGCCCGGGCCGCCGGCGATGTGGTCGTCGCCGAAGTTGTTCAGGCCTGCTCCCTGGGTCGCGAGATCGTGGTCGAGCGGCATGATCAGCAGGCCGTTCCACCTCGGGCTGACGCTCGGATCGGCCCGGAAGGCGGAGTCCACGAGCATGTTGCCGGCGCTCGCGGGGTCGGTGCTGTAGATCTGGCCGGCGACGGTGCGGAAGCGCGGGCTCGTCAGGTCGCCCACGGTGCGCCGCTGGAGCGCCACGTTGTCACCGAAGATCAGGTCCTTGTCCGTACCGCCGTCCACGAAGTCGCCCGCGGCGCCGCCGATCAGCACGTCCTGGAGTCCGTTGCCGTAGATCGTGTCGCTGCCGCCGACGGTCCGGTCGACGGTGATGGCGAGGCCGACCTGCCGGGCCACGCCGTCGGTCTTGTCGAGATGACCGCCGTGGCCGAGCACCGAGACGGCCGTCGTCTCGAGCGCGGCGAGTTGTGCGTCGGTGATCGTGGAGCTGACGGGCGCGATCGCAGCTGGATCGGAGAAGTACAGGACACGCCCGCGATCCCCGAACAGCAGGTCGTCGCCCTGACCGCCCACGATCACGTCGTTGCCCTGGCCGCCGAACACGATCAGCGGCAGCGTCGATGTCTGCCCGTAAACCTTGTCCGAGTCGCTCAGGGTCGAGTACTCGTTGAACGGCCCCTGCGTGTTGAGGACGAAGAACTCGTCTTCGGAGGCGCTCAAGTCGACCGTCACCGTGTCGTCGCCGAGGCCCGTGTTGAGCGTCGTGATGGTGCGGAGGGCGCCGACGGCCCGGCGGTGCGTCCCGTCGATCGTAATCACGTCGTTGCCGTAGCCGGCCCACATCGTGATGCCGTCCGCGAAGTTCCCGGACGTCAGGCTCGCCTGGTAGGTCATCGCGCCAAGTGACATCCCACGGATCTCGATCTCCGCGTTCGGCAGCCTCGTCGGCGTGACCGGGTTGTCCGTGATGAAGACCGGATTGTCGGCGGTGACGGACGCCTCGTCGCTGATGAAGAGCCGGTGACGTCCGTTGCCGGCGTGCAGGTTGAAGGTGCCTCGGACGTCGTCGAGATCGCCCTCGAGGAAGTCGGTCGCCGGGGCGGACAGCAGCGTCTCGTTCGCGAGCGCGGAGACGTAGTAGCGCTCGTTGCCGTCGTGGCCGAACAGATTCGTGACCGCGGTCGTGCCACGCACGTTGAAGACCTCGTCGTGGTAGGCGAGATCGACGTTGAGGACGTCAACCTCGTAGTAGTTCACGCCCGAACGGCGGCCCGCGACCAGAATCGGGTTGTCGAGGCTCCGCCCGTCGATCGCGATCGTCCCCGACAGGCCGGTGATCTCGAGCTGCCGCGAGGCGGGCGCGCCGGCGATTCCACCGACCTCGGTGACACCGATGCCTGCGTTGCCGGTCAGGTCGACCAGTGCAGCCCTGAGCTGAGCGGCCGACGCGGTGCCCGCGAGCGCGTACGTCCTCGCGCCGTTGACGCTTACCGTGAAGGTGCCGCCGAGCGTGTTGACCATCACGCCGGTGGGCGTCACCGCGGAGCTCGGCGGCACGCTGAGCGTGAACGCGTCCCCGATCGTGCCGCGCAGGAGGCCCTGGTAGACGACGAGGTACGTCCCACCCACCTTGTCGACGAGGACATCCTTGACGCCGACGAGGATCCCGTCCGCAGACTTGATCTTGTTCGCGTGACCGTCCGGCAGCGAGTTGATCGCCGCGATCAAGCGATCGCGGAATGTGTCGGCCGAGATACCGGCCGTGAGCGTGAAGGACGCAAGACCCGCGCCGACCGTCACGGTGAAGTCGCCCGAGGGGGCGCCGACGTCGATGGTCTGGGTCAGGCTCGCAGCCCAAGGCGTCACGGTGATGGCCGTCGGGTTGCCGCTGTTGTCGTTCTGCAAGGTGTGAAGGACGCCCACGATGGTCAGCGCCGACGCCTGCATCGCCTCGTCGCCGACGAAGCCGATCGTGAACACGTTGCCGGCGCGGTTGACGACCACGTCGGTCACGTGCGGGCCGAGGTTCAGCGCCTTGAGCGCGGCCTTGACGTCCGCCGCGCCGGCGGCGACCTCGAGCTCGTCGGTTGTCTCGATGCCGATCTGCAGCTTGAACTTCCCGCCGCTGGCGTGCTCGATCGCGACAGTCTGTACCGCCGCGGCGGCGAGATCGAGCCCGTCGAGGGTGGAGCCGGTGAGGATGCCGACGTCGTCGTTCAGGTCGCCCGAGTCGTCGACGTTGACGGTGTCGCTGCCGAGCCCGCCGTTCACACGGAGGTTGGCCCGGATGCGGTCGAGGACGCCCAGCGGCGGTGCGTTGACGTGGTCGATCGCCTGGCCGAACTTGGTCGCGTCGAAGTTGAGGCCCACGCTGATCGTGTCGTCGCCGCGCTCGCCGTTGATCATCGTCGGGCCGCCGACGGTGCGGACGTGGATCTCGTCGTTGCCCTTGTTGGCGTTGACGATCGTCACCGCGCCGTGCGTGGAGTCGACCAGGAGGTCGTCGGCGCCGACGCCGAGATCGAGCCTGAGCACCTCGATGTTCGCGTACGTGATGCCGCCGTTGAACTGGCGTCCGGCAATCGTCCGGTTCGGGCCCATGCCCAGGCCGAAGATGCGCGTGTCGGTCACGAAGCCGAGCCCGGCCGAGACGTCGTCGTTGTTCAGCGCGATCAGGACGTCGACCTGTTCCGGCTCCGACACGAGCAGGTTCGTGTTCGGGTTCGGCACGAAGGCGCCGGGCCCGCTCGGACTGTCGGTCTCGTTCGCGTACAGCAGCGGCGCCGGGATGGCTGTGTCCCCGTGCGGATCGGTGCCGCCCTCGATCGTCAGCGGGCCGCGAATGCCGTCGAGGATGCGCGGGGTCGGAGCGAATGCCTGGAGCGAGTCCCCGTCGATGACGTTATCGTCGATCGCGCGGACGTAGAGCGTCTGCGGCGCATTCCAGTTGGTCGGCGTGAAGACGAGGTCGACCGCGCTTGCGAACACCGAGCCGTCCGTCGAGACGACGACCTGATCAGTGGAAGCGGCACCCGACGCGAAGCGGTATGTGACCTTGATCTTGGCGCCGTCACGGAGACCGCCGGGCGGTGTCAGCGTCAGCGTCTGGCCGCTGAGGCTGAACTGCGTGCTCGGCAGCGCGAGGCCGTCCACCATTACCCCGGCGACCAGGGTCGGCGTCTTCAGGAGCGTGAACTGGTTCGCGGCCGGTCCGCCGACGAAGCTCTCCTTCAGCGAGCCGGCGGTCGCGGTGATCGCCGGATCGACGTGGACGGTCACGTTCGACGTCGGCTGGCTCGTGAGCACGACCGTGTACGAGTCGCCGTAGGAGGCGCCCTCGATCACGCGGGTGCTGCCGTCTGACTGCTGAACGAGAACGCCCGCCGCCTCGTTGTCGACGACCTTGACCTCGAGGTCGGGCACGTGGATGCCGTGGTAATTCGACGTGCCCGCCACCGGCATGTTCGACGTGATCGTGTGGCGGAGGACGTAGGTGCGGGCGCCTTCCAGCGCGGTGTCGTTGACGGCGCTGAGTGTGACGACCTGAGCCGTGAGGTCCGTGAAGTGCAGCTCGACGAAGGTCGCGCCGTTGAGAAGGATCTGGCCGTCGCTCTCGAGCCTGACGGTAACGGTCTCGCCGACGGCCGGAGCCCTCGTGAGCTGGACCGCGTACTTGTCCGTCTGGCCCGCTTCGAAGACGATCGCCTTGTCGTCCTTCGTCGCGCCCGTGGGATCGAGTTCCGTCCCGACCACGCCTGCGGCATCGTTGTCCGCGATCTCGACGATCGCGAGCGGGATGCGCGTGCCGACGTAGTTGGCGGCGCTCGACTCGGAGATGCTGTGGCGGATCTCCTGGAAGTTGACCGCGCCGTCGTGGAGCACGTAGGCGATGTCGATCTTCGCGCCGGGCGCGAGGAGCTTGGAGATGGTGACCGTGCTACCGATCAGCGTCGCCTCCGTGCTCCGGATCCGCTGGCCGTCGACGGTGACGCGCTCGAGGCGGAGCGGCTCTTTGCCGAGGACGAAGCTCTGGCCGCTGCCGCCGGCAGTCGTGAACGTCTCCGTGAGCTGCTCCTGCGAGCCCTCGGGAGCCGCATCGTCGTTCGCGACGACGTAGATCGTCTGGGGGACGTTCCAGTTGCTCGGCGTGAACGTGATCACGATCGACGGCAGGACCTCGTTCGGCTGCAGCGCGCTGAACACCGACATGGCCTGAGCGCCGGCCGCGCCGTCCTCACCGGAGACCTCGCGCGGCGAGATCGTGATGAAGACGTTCTTGCCGCCGGTCGGCTGCTGCGTCAGGACGATCGTGTAGGCGGCGTAGCGCCGGCCGAGCTGGGCCGGGTCGCCGACGTTGATCGCGCCGGAGCCCTCGAAGACGCGGAGGTTGCCGAGCTGCGTGATCACGACGCCGGCCTCGTCGTTGTCGGCCACGTCGACGGAGACGCCGTCAACCTCGGCGTCGGCGAAGTAGTCGCTGTAGGCCGGGTCGGCCGTCTCCACGTCGTGGAGCACGAGCCCGCTGTGCCCGAGCAGATCGCGCGCGGAGACGCTGATCGGGCCGCCACTGACAGTGCCGCCGACCTCGAACGTGTCGCTGCCGAGACCGCCGAAGATGGAGACGAACGTCGTCGGATTCGTGCTGCGGACGATGAAGTGATCGTTGCCCTCGAGGCCGTCGACCTTGAGCAGCTCGACGCGCAGCACTGAGATGAAGAGGCCTGCGCCGAAGACGCCGTCGGCGGTGATCACGAACTCGTCGCTGAACTCCGTGCCGATCACGACGACGGTGTCGATCCCGGCGCCGCCGTCAATGCTCACGGGGGCGTTGTCCGTGTACTCGACGAAGTCGTTGCCGAGGCCGCCGAAGATCCCGGTGATCTTCTGGTTCGGGTCGACGGCGGTCGAGCCCTTGAGCGCGAAGGCGCGGATCGTGAAGGTGTCGTCGCCGGAGCCGCCGTCGAGCACGAGGTTCGCGGTGTTGTGGAAGACGAGGAAGCGGTCGTTGCCCTGGCCGCCCAGGATCGTCGTGTCCTGGCTGATCCCGTTGCTGAGGAAGCCGCGGGTCGTCTCGACGGTCTCGATCTCGTCGTAGTGGGCCACGCTCGGCACCTCGCGCAGCGACTGGAACATCTGCGCGACCTGGAAGCTGTCGTCGCCGCGGCCGCCGTCGATCGTCGTCATGACGCTGTTGTCGTCGAGCGCGAAGAAGTCGTGAAGTCGTAGTTGACGCGCTCCGCGGTCTGAGTGGCGCCGGCCGGCACCGGCGGGATCAGCGAGACGAAGTTGCGCCGGAGCAGGAAGCGGTCTGAGCCGAGCTCGTCGTCGACGCCGTAGATGTCGAGCTTGTCGGTGCCGTCCGTCTCGGCCCCCGAGTCGTGGTTGTCGATCGTCGAGACGAGATGCGCCTGCGAGTACGGCGCCCCGAGAAGGAACACGACGACGAGGTCGCTGTCGCGCTGGCCGTCGATGCTGAGGAGCGCGCCGACACCGTTGGTGCCGGTCTCCGCGCCGGCCTGGTCGACGTTGACCTTGACCGTGTCCTTGTTGGAGGCAACGGTGATGTTCGGGTTCACCGTGCGCTGGAAGCTGTAGGCGTCGCCGCCGTACGAGATCTCGACGAGGCCGGTCACGGGGCCGCTCACGAACTCGATCTTCTTGTCGCCGTAGGTGTAGGTGTAGTCGGCGCCGAACGTCTTCGTGACGCCGTCGATCTTCACGGTCACCGCGGTCTTGCTGTCCAGGATGCGCAGGCTGCGCACGAACGGGCGGTTGACGATGTCGTAGATCTCAGCGGCCGGGACGACCGGGTCGTCGCCTTCGATCTCGGTCCCTCCCTGCAGCGTCTCGACCGTGACGAGGTCGGCCCCAGGCCCGGCGCTGATCCGAGTCATGCCGGTGTGCGTGCTCGCCACGTGGAAGTTGTCGTCCCCGGCGCCGAGGGTGATGTGAACCGCCTCGATGCCGGTGTACGTGATGCCGGAGCCGTCGAGGCCGAGACCGTGGATCGTCGTCCCGGTCAGGACGCCGTCGGTGTTGTTCGTGAGGTCGCCGCTGTCGTCGACGTTGAGTCGGTCGACATCGTCCTGCGGAGAGCCGAAGACGAAGAGCGCCGCATCGATCTCGTCGAGGAGACCCTCGAAGTTCCTGCCGCCGAGTCCGGCGCGTGTGCCGACGTTGACGACGTCGTCGCCGACGCCGGTCGCGACGGAGTTCGTCCCGAAGGTGAGAGTGGAGACGAGCCCGTCACCGACGACGGTGGTCGCGCCGTCGATCGTCTGGACGTTGAGCTCGTCGTTGCCGTCGCGAGCTTCGACCTTCGTCGTCGCGGCGTGCGTGCTGGCGACGGTGAACGTGTCGTCACCGGAACCGAGGTTGATGGTGAGGCTCTCGACGGCCGTGTAGGTGATCGACCCGCCCATGTCGAGGCCCGTGATCGTCGTCGCCGTCAGCGTGCCGACGTTGTCGTTCGTATCGCCTGTGTCGTCGACGTTGAGCTCGTCGCTGGCGCTCGGCGGGCCCGCATCGATTGTCAACAGAGCGTCGATGTCGTCGACGGTCCCCATGACGTCGATGAACTCGTACAGGCCCTGGCTCGTGTCCGTCTCCCAGCGGCCTGCCTCGCTGCCGACGTCGATCACGTCGTCGCCGGTGCCGGAGTACAGGTTGGTCGGGCCCTGGATCGTGCGGATCGCGATCTGATCGTCGCCGTCCGTCGTCATCAGGTTCGTCGTCTGCGTATGCGTGTCGACGATCGTGAAGAGGTCGTCGCCGGCGCCGGACGTCACGTTGACGGTCTCGAGGCCGTCGTACACGGCGTCGCCGGGCATGCCGTTCGGTGCCACACCGGCGATCGCGATGTGGTGGAACGATGCAGCGGTCTGGAGGAAATCGCCGACTGCGGCGTAGACCTGCTCGTCGCCGGCATAGAGCATGGCGTTGCCGGCCGACGTGAGCTTCGCCTCGCCGGGCGCGTGCAGGAAGCGCGTGGTGCCGTCCGCGTTGAAGACGGGGTTGCCGCTGGCGTCGGAGACGGGCTCGCCGCCGAGATAGCGCTGGATCTCCCCGGCGAAGTGCTGAACCGGATCGCCCGCATAGTGCAGCACCGGGTCGCCGGCATGGTGGAGGAGTGCATTTCCGAACGGGTCGTAAAGCTGTTGCTTCGTGAAGAGGTCGAGCACCGGCTCGCCGCCGGCGTACGAGAGGGCGGCACCGGTGACCGGATCGAATGCGCGCTCGCCGCCGGCGTAGACGAGCGCGACGTTGTTCTGTGCACCCTGGAGGACCGGGTCGCCGTTCGCTGTCAGCAGGCCGATCAGGATCTTGATCGTGTCGAGTTGACCGACGACGTCACTGACGTCTCCCGTGTTGACGACGTTCAGCACGTCAGTCCCGCCGGTCGCTTTCGTGAACTGGATCGCCTGTCCGTTCTCGACCACCTGCGTGTCGCCGTCGAAGGCGAGGCGGCCGAAGATGCCCGCGAGCGTGTTGGCGGTCGAGTGGACGTTCGCCGTGTCCGAGCCGGCGCCACCGAGCAGCCGTGTCGGGCCGCCGATCGACAGGACGTTGAGGACGTCGTCCCCGTCGCCGCCTGCGATCGTCAGGCGGTATGCGGTGGGCGTCTCGACGACGGTGAAGCTGTCGTTGCCGGTCGCGAGCCGGAGCTCGAGGGCTTCGGTGCCGTCGAGCTCGACGCCGAAGTAGCTGATCTGGCCGTTGAGCGCGGTCCGCCCGGCGGTCGGGATCCCGAGGCCGATGCCCTCGATGCTGCGGAACGTGTCGTTGACGTTCGTGTTCGTGAAGATCGGGTTGCCGTTCTGGTCCGCACCGGCCAGGATCCAGCGAGCCACGGTGCGGCTGCGCAGCTGACCAACGGCCGCGCTGCCGGCCTGGTTGTGAAGGACGACGGAGTCGCCGGAGTTCTCCGGCCCGGCGCCACCATTGATCGTGAGCCGGCCGACGATCGCCGCGACGTCGCGGTTCGGGGTCGGCGTGAAGGCGGTCGCGAGCCCGACGTTCGGTGCAGGCGGCTCGCCGCCGACATGGGCGACGTCGTCACCCGAACCGCCGTCCACGATCGTCTCGACGCCCAGGGCGGTGCTCAGCACCCACGTCGTGTCGGCGCCAGCGCCGCTGTTCAGCTGGTGGAGCTCGACGTTGGAGTAATTGACGAGGCGGCCTGCACCGGCGTCGTAGGTCGTCGTGCTGACGAACGTGTCGCCGTCAGGAGTCCCGTTGACCGTCAACGAGTCGAGGCCGGGCGCGACGCCTGTCACACCGGCGGCGCCGTTGATCGTGACGGCCGCGTTCTGCAGGTATTCGTAGCGCGGCGCGCCGGACTGGCGGAGCTTCACGAACGTGTTGACCGTGAGCGCGTCGTTGCCGGTGCCGCTGTGGAGGTAGACCGGTGACCTGTTGCTGTTGACCACCAGCGCGTCGTTGTTGCCGCCGGCGACGACGAACAAGGTTGTCGAGTTCCCGTTGGTGACGCCGGCGGCGTTCGCGACGGTCATACCGTTCGGGAACTCCAGGTTGCGATTGCCGGTGTCGAGCAACGTCGGAACCGTGCCGATCACGATCTGGTCGCTGCCGTCGCCGGTGTCGACGACGGTGGTCGCGGCGGTATCGTCCGAGAGGATGCTGTCGACGCCCTCGAAGGTGAAGATCGAGACGCGGTCGATGCTCTGGTAGGTCACCTTGGCCGTGGAGACGGCGCTCGCGGTGATCGAACCGACGCCGGCCGAGGCGTTGAGGCGCAGCGTGTCACCCTGGTTGGTACCGAAGACCACGAGTTCGTCCGTACCCGTGCCGGTGTCGACGACGTCCGTCTCGCCGACTCCGCCGATGTTGATCGTCACGAGGTACCGCTCGACGGTCGCACCGCCGCCCTTGTTGTCGAGCGTCGCTTTGCCCTGCCACGGCATCACGGCGCGCGCGAGGCCGTCGACGAAGATCGTGTTGTCGGCGTCGTTGACGACGAGCGTGTTGTTGCCGGAGCCGCCGCTGAGCTCTGCTGCCTCGAACAGGTTCGCGAGGTTCTCGACGACCGCGAGGCGCCAGCGGTCACCGACGCCGAAGTTGCGGATCGTCGGTGTCGCAGCGCCCATCTGGGCGACCAGGCTGCTCTCGCTGAGCAAGGCGACCGCGTACGGCGTCACCCCGTCGTCGGCGAGCAGCTGGCCGACGATGAAGGTCGTCTGGAAGAGGCCCATGTCGGCGTCGCGTGTTTCGACGAGCGTGTCCGTCTCGCCGACGACGCTGGCATCCACATACGTGTCGAGTCCGGGGCCGCCGGTGAAGCGGTCGTTGCCGAGCCCGCCGTCGAGCAAGTCGTCGTATTGCGAGCCGACCAGCGTGTCGTCGCCCTTGTCGCCGAGGAGCTGCAGCGCAGCAGTGTTGATGGTCAGCGCGCTCGCGTCGATGTTGTCGCCGCTCTCCATTCCGTCGATGACGATCGTGTCGCCCTCGGCGCGGACGCTCTTCTGGACGAAGACGTTCGCACCGCCGGTGTGCGCGACTTTGATGTCGCTCCCTGATGTGGTGATCGTGAAGGCGTCCGAGGTTGACCGGCCGTTGATGCGGACCGTGTCCTTCGCGCCGTCGTTCGTGAACGAGAAGACCGGCACCAGATCCTTGATGGACGGGTTCGCCGCGTTCGGAACGAGCTGCGTGCCGATCTGCGTGACGATCTGACCGGTGTTCACGTTCAGGGTCGTGAGGCTCGAACCGACGAGACTGTCGATCGTGAGCGTGTCTGCGCCGGCGCCGAGGTCGAGGTCCATCCGCTCGATGCTGCTCGCGTTGATGGTCACAGTGCCGCGGGTGATCTGAACGTCGTTCGGGCCTTTCGAGATCGAGATCGTGTCGTCGGTCGTCGCCGCGGTGACCGTGAGCGTGTCGGTGTCACCGCCACCCTTGACGACAAACGCGGTCGGCGTGGCCAAGCTGAGGTGGATGAGGTCGTTGCCGCCGCCACCATCGATGTTGTCGTTTCCGCCGCGCCCGTCGATCTCGTCGTCGTTGCCGCCGCCGGTGATCGTGTCGGCGTTCGTTCCGCCGACGATGTGGTCGTCGCCTGAGTCGCCGCCGAGCGTCGAGGTGCCCGTGCCGTTGTGCGTCAGGAAGTCGTTGTCCGGCCCGCCGTCCATCGACACCGTCCCGGCGACCTCCGCGCCGGTTTCGAGGTAGTCCTCCCCTGAGCCACCCGTCAGCGTGGCGTTCCCCTTACCGAGGTAGATCAGAGTGTCGTCCTCGGTGCCGCCGTCGAAGATCACCGGGCTGAGCACGCCTTCTCTGACGATGATCGAGTCGGCTCCGCTGCCGGCATTCGCGCGGATCGACGAGACGCCTGAGAAGACCTGCTCCCGACCCATCCCCTTCACCTTCACCGTCTCGTTGCCGAGGATGCCGTCGACATGCTCGATGAAGAACGTCTCGTCCGTCTGGCCGTCCGCGACACCGCGCTGGTTTCCACGGTTCGTCACCGAACCGCCGACGCCGTCGCCGATGTTGAGCCACAGCACGCCGGTGTTCCACGTCGCGGCATTCGAGGCATCGCCGGCCAGGTGGATCGGCTTCGGCAACTCGATCCAGCCGAGGCTGAACGTGGCGGTCTTGGAGACCGTCACGAAGAGGATCTTGACCTTGACGGTCACGGAGACCTTGACCTCGATCCTGCCGCCGCTCCCGTAGGCGTCGAAGGTGGCACCGATCCCGAGGCTCGCGAAGGTAAACCCGAAGAGCCGCGCGTCGACGCTCGCAGAGAAGTCGATGTGGAAATGCAGATCGAGCTCGTAGTGAAGGAAGACGCGGAACGAGAACTGTCCGACGAGACCGAAGCTCGACGTGCCGAGAATGACCTGGCCGTTGAGCTTGAAGTCGAACTGACCGTCTGACTTGACCCAACCACGCGCGGCCAGCGTCGCCAACCCGAAGAAGTCGGCCGAGGCACTGAAGTCGATGATCCAGTCGCCCGGGTTGAGGAAGAACCGATTCGCCGTGTCGCCGCTGCCGACGTTGATCCAGCCGCCGCCGACAGCGACCGTGAAGCTGGCGTTGAAGTGGAGGATCTCGAGGACGACGAGCTCGCCGCTCAGAGCGAGCTTGAAGGACTTGCGGCCGATGACAACGCCGTTGGCGTTGCGATCGACGTTCGTCGTGTTCAGGCGCAGCTCGCCGCTCGCGTTGATCCGCACGATGCTGAGGGCATTGACGTCGAGCGAGACGGCCAGTCGCAACGCGATCCCCGGATTCGCGTCGGCGTAGACCCCGGCGAAGCCGCTCGCCGCGAGGTCGATCGGGCCGAGGTGGAGCGTGAGGTTGAACCCGATCTGGAAGCCGGTGTTGGCGATCGTGATGTCGACGGAGCCGGTCGCGTCGACGAGGCCGAGGAACTGCACCGTCCCGTCAAGGTGCAGCTTGAAGGCCGTCGGCTGCAGCGTGTGGGTCGTGGCGCTCGGGTTGTCGCAGCTCGCCGCGCTGAACGTCTTGGTCTTGCCGGTCGTGTTCAGCTCGAGGCTGCCGCAGACCTGGAAGCCGAGGCCGGCGCCGTTCCCGAACGTCGCCCCCTGCCCGATCTGCACCATCACGTATGCCGACAGGCCGTCTTGGTCGATCTGGAGGTCCGCGGTCACGTTCATCGAGCCGAGCGGCCCGAGCTTCACCTTGCCGTCGACGTGCACGTGGATCAGGTACGGGCTCGGATCGAAGGTCAGCTCGAACTTGCCGCTGATCTCGACGATGCTCGCGACCTTGAACTTGCCTTGAATCAGGACGTGCAAGCCTTGCGGGATCGTGGCCAAGTAGTTGGTCACGAAGAGGTTGTTCGCATCCTTGACCAGGTCGAGTGGGTTGCAGGTTCCGGCCTCGAACTGCGCCTGCGTGCAGCCCGCGGCGCCTGACGCCTCCCCGCGCGTCTGGAACGTCTGGATCTGCGCCGCGCCGGTCGAGTGGGCGAAGAGGTTCACCTCGAGCAGGACGCCGCCGCTGATGAAGACGCCCGGAATGATCCCGCCGCCCTGCAGCGCTAGCGTTACCCGTCCGAGGATGCCCGGGTTGACCTGTGTGACGCCCGTGACCACGCGGTTCGTGAAGAAGGTCAGGTCGAGCGATCCCGAGAGCGAGCCGACGAACCGGATGGTGGTGCTGACGGCGCCGGCGATGCGCACCGTCGCATTGCCGTTGGTGTCGACGCCTGCCGTGAAGCTGAGGAAGCCCGTGAGCGTGATCACGTCGAAGAGCGTGATCGAGCCCTCGACGAGCGCCGAGACGTAGAGCTCGCCGGTCGCCGGCGCATTCGCGTCCTGCGCAGTGCCGCTCAGGTTCGGCCGCGACTGGAAGATCGTGAGGTGTGTCGGGAACCCGCTCGGCAGGATCGCGAGGAACTCGTCGGGCACCTGGAAGATCTGGTCCTCCAGCGTCGTGTTGAACATCACCTGGACGCGTCCGGTGAAGCTGAAGATGTTCGGAACGTTGCTGAGGCCGTTCGAGCCGCCCACGGAGATGTCGACGCGCAACAGCCCGGCGATGCCCGCGCGCCCGTTTGGATCGAGGCCTGACGCGACCGTCTGCACCGCGAAGTAACCGGTGATGCGGCCGGAGATTCCGAGCGCAGTGACACTGCCGCCGGCCGTCGCGAAGAACTCGAACCTCGTGCTGGTGATGCGGATCAGGAAGCCGCCGTCCATGTGGAACCACTCGGTCGGCTGCGGATCGTTGAGCGTGTCCGGGTCCTTGATCGTGAGCGCCCCGAGGACCTCCAGCTCGAACGAGTGAGCCGGCAGGTCGTACGTGCGCTGCTCGCCGCGGACGAGCAGGACGTCGGCATTGCTCGAGTCCTTCGCGAGCTCGAGGAAGAACTGACGCCCATCGCCATTCGTGACGCGCCACTTCTTGCCTGCGACGATCCCCTCGATCTTGGCGTTCTGTGGCGTGAACGGCGTGAAGCTCTCGAGCTTGAACGTCTGGCCCGTGCCAATCGTGACGGTCGTGCCCATCGCCGGCGGCGGCGTCGTGAACAGGCTGCTCAGCGAGCTCGGCAGGTCCTTCTGGTTGAACGTGTCCGTCGGCAGCGCGCTGATCACGGAGCCCGGGCTACTCACCGAGAAGATCACACCGCCGGGGATCCCTTCCAGGGTCAGCTTCTCCGTCTGAATGCGGTTCGTCGTGTTGATCTGGAGCAATGCGCTGCCCTGCATGAAGATCCCGTACTGCTCGAGGAACGTCAGGTTGGTCGAGAAGGCCGCAACGCCCCAGAACGCAGTGTCGGAGACCTCGTCGCCCGTCTCGAGCACGAAGGAGGCCGCGCCGGACGCGATGTTGCCGAGCTTGATGACCTTGATCGTCCCGGAGGCGTCGAGCGCGAACCGCGTCTTGTTGGTCGTCGGGTTGGTTCCGATCTCGAGGACGACGCGGCCGCGGATCTCGATGATGGGATCCGGGAAGAGATCGGCGAAACGGAGCTCGATCCCGCCGGAGAGCTCGATGAAGAAGACCTTGTTCGGCGTCCCGCCCTGCGCCGGCGACTTCAGGCGCTCGTTGACGGTGAAGCTCTGCGTTCCGGCCGTGCCCTTGTTCCCGAGTGCGTCGGCCCACTTGTCGGCGACGAAGGAGACGTTGACCGTGCCGGCCGCGAACTGGCCGGTCAGGTAATAGCGCACGGTCTGGCCGTCGGCGAGGAGCGACACCTTCGGATTGCCTGCGCCCGACTCCAGCTGCAGGCCCGCGGCGCCTGGGCCGCCGAGCGTGATCTCGTCGCCGTCCAGGCTCGTCGCGGCGAGCGCGACGCCTGCGACGGTGTTGAAGTGGACGTCGAGGTACGTGCCGGCGCCGGTGGTCGCGGTGCCGGTCGTCGTCAGCACGTTCGGCTTGGACGCGCCATACGACCACTTGCCCGCGGCGTACGTGACGGTGAGCTTCGTCGCGGTCGTGAGCCCGGTCGCGGAGACGTGGTAGCGATACGTGCCGGGCTTGCCGGCGAGCGCCTCGACGGACGAGATGGTGAGTCCGGAGATCCCGCTCAGCGTGATCTCGTCGATGCTCGCGGCCGTCGTTGCGATGCTGGTGGTGTCGAGCTGGCCGGTGGTGCCGTAGTTGATGTCGACGGCGAGGTCGGTTCCGCTGGTCGAATCGGCGTCGAACACCGCGACCTCGTGCGGTGCGAACAACGGAATCGTGGCGCCGGCTGCGTCGAGGAAGTTGACGCTCCCACCGATGAAGGTGAGCATGACGCTCGTGTTCTTCGGGCCGCTGTAGAAGTACCGGAACCTGTAGGTGCCGGCCGAGTTCGACGGGATCAGCACCGGCGCCCGAGCCGAGTCGAGCTTGACCGCCGCGTTGCTGACGGTGAACTCCGGATCGAGGTCCGTCACGGACGCGATGTCGATGCTCGCCGCGTAGCTCGGAAGCGTGTAGTCGACGTCGACATAGCCGCGGTCGTTGAGATCGTCGACGCCGGGATTGCCGCCGCTGACCGGATCGGCAAGATCGGCCGTGAGCTGCTGGATGACGAGGTGCTCCTTCTCCTCGAGGTTCACGACGGGCGAGCCGTTGTGGGTGGAGGCGAACGAGCCGCCGACGAACTTCACCTCGAGCGCACCGGTCGCGAACTCGCCGCTGAGGTAGTACCTGAAGACGGACGTGCCGGACAGCTGCGTCGGCGCCGGCGTCGTCAGCGCCGTCACGCCGTTCGCAGCGTCACCGCTGAACTGCAGCTCGGTGCCGGTGATGGTCGACAGGTCGAGGGAGTCGCCGGCCGTCGGCGTCAGCCGGACGTCGAGGTACGTGATGTTCGGGGTCGCGACGCCGTTGGCGAAGAGGTTCAGCGCGTCCGTCGAGGCAGTGCTGGTGCTGGTGCTGTTGTCGGTGAAGCCGTACTTGCCCGTCAGGAACGTGACGGTCAGCACGGTGCCCGACTGGTGCGTGCCGCGCGTCCAGTAGCGGAAGACGTACGTGTCGTTCTGCGGAGGTCCCAGCAGCTGCGGCGCCTGCGTGTTGTCCAGGACGACCGTCCCGGTGAACGAACTCGCGACGATCGTGAACTCGGGTTCGAGATCCGTGACCGTCGAAACGTCGAGCACCTTGCCCGGCGTGACGATGGCGATGTCGATGTAGCCGCGGTCGTTGATGTTCTTGGCGCCCGTCACGGAGCCGTCGCCCGGAGCGACGAGGTCTGCAGTCGGCCCGAGGACGGTGAACAGCTCCTCCTCGAGCAGGTTGCTGTAGCCGCTCGAGGTGAACATGCCGCCCAGGAACGTCGCCTTGACGACGCCGGTGCCGAAGGTGCCGGTCACGTAGTAGCGGTAGCGGTTGTTGCCGAGCGAAACAGGGGTGCCGGAATCCACCGTGGGCACCCGCGTGCCGTTGACGCCCGTGAGCGTGAGCTCGAGACCGTCGATCCCTGCGAGAGTGCCGCCCACCGTCGGCCGGAAGACCACGTCGACGTAGTGATTCGTCCCTTGCGTCGCGGTGACAGGGTTGATGGCCGCGGGCTGCGTCGGGACGAAGGACCAGCTATTCGCGATGAAGTTGAGCGTGACCATGTCGGCCGCGATCGGCGCCGGGTCTCCGTTTGCGTCCTTGTGGTTCGGATCGGCGAGCGTGAGCGAGCCGACGAGCTTGTAGCGGTAGCTGCCGTCCGACTGGCGGATGGGCGCGACGGTGTTGTCCGGCGTGATCGTCTTGCCCGAGACCACAACCGTGAACTCGGGCGTGAGGTCGGTGATCGAGGTCGGGTCGATCGCGTAGTTCGTCGGGGCGCTCGGGAACGTGACGTCGACGTACGTCGACGACGTCGCCGCGAACGGCCCACTCGAACCGGCCGCAGCGGCGGGATCGGGGAGGAATGACCACGAGCCCGGAATGAACGTCGCGGTGACGGTGCCGCTCGCGGCGAACGCTCCCGTCACCCAATAGCGGACGGTCCTCGAGGCCTCGCTCACGACGAACGGCGGCTGCGACGGGTCGAGCGTGACGGTACCGAGCCCCTCCCCGCTCAGGGCCAGCTCGGCTGCAAGATCCTTGATCGAGTCGAAGTCGATTTTGTAGTTGGCCGGTGCGGTCGGGAAGACGACCTCGAGGTACGTCCGTTCGTTGAGCTTGTTGACGTCGATCGTCGCGCCGGTGGCCGGGTCGGCCAGGTCCGCCGTCGGCCCGAGCAGGTCGACGTCGACCGTGCCCGTCGGGCCGTCGTTGCCGCGGCTATCGCGCCAGCCCTGTCCTGTAGTGGCGTCGAACGCCACGAACGTGATCGTCAGGGTGCCACTGTCGTAACTCTTCGTCGCGTCGGTGGCGCGGTAACGGAAGCGCGTGACGCCGAGGCTCGCGAGGCGTGCGTAGAAGTCGTCGTTCGTCTCGCCGGTCTTCTTGTAGACCGCGCTGGCGATCTGCGCGCCGCTCGTCGGGTCGGCGACGAACACGACCGGCACCGGCGCGCTCGCGTAGGTGAGGGAGCCGCCGCCGAGCACCGGGGCCGTCGCCGTGAACTCGGCGCCGTTGTCGAGGATCGACGCGTAGTCGAGGACGCCGCCCGGCGGCGCGTTGAACGTGAGGTCGACGTACAGCGGCCACGGCCCGGCCGGCGGCGTCGTCGTGCCGGACGCGGCCTGGTCGACTGTCGTCGTCTCGTTGTTGTTGCTCAACGTCTTGACGAGCTTGAAGTTCGTGTCGCCTATCGCCTTCCGGTAGATCTTTCGCGCGGTCACGTCGTCGGACCCGATCGCAATTGCTTCGAGGTTGACGTCCGAGCCGTTAACGGTGATCGGCGACGAGGCAGGACCGATCGCGCTCTCGACCGTGCTGCGGACAAAGCTGACCGCGTACACGAAGGTGCCGCTCGGCGAGCCGGACGTGCCGGAGTCGGACGCCGTCAGAGCGGTCGACGGCGCGTCGCTCGTGTCGCGGGCGCCGTTTGCGACCGTCACGTCGACGGGAGCCCCGTTCGACGGCGCCGCCACGTCGACGGTCGGGGCGACGACCGTGAACGTGGCCGAGGAGGCGACGTTGGACGCGCCGGCGGAGTCCTTCCACTTGTTCGCGGCGAGGGTCGCCTTCACCTGGCCGAGTGCGAAGTCCCCGGTCAAGTAGAAGCGGTAGATGCTGGTGCCCGGCAGGTGCGTAGCTGCGAGCGACGTGTCGAGGGCCACACCGATCGCGTTGCCGTCCTTGTCGGCGAACGTGATCTCGTCGCCGTCCTGAAGCGTCGTGGCGTCGACAGTCGTCCCGGTCGGCGTTGTCAGCGTGACGTCGACGTACCCCTTGTTGATCGTCAGGGGCGTGGAGACGGTGGCCGTCGCGGGGATGTTCGAGCTGCCCCCGGTCGGCTTGGCGCCGACCTTTTCGCCGTTCGTGGTGTCGACGAACGCGAAGCTGTTTTCGAGCCACGCCAGCGTGACGGTCGGCGTCGTCGTTGCGGAGATGTTGCCCCGCGTCCAGTAGCGGAACTTGTGCGTTGCGTCGTCGAGCAGCAGCGGCGACTGCGTCGGGTCGAGCTCGATCTTCGTGTTGTCGCTCGCGGAGATCGTGAACTCGTCGGCGGCATCCGTAACGGACGCGTTGTCGAGCTTCATTCCCGTCGGAACCGGCACCGTGACGTCGATGTAGCCGCGGCCGTTGACGTCGCCGACCGCAATCGTGTCGCCGTTGCGCGGGCCGGACATCGCGCCCGTTGGATTCGCGGGCGGCGGTTCCACGACGGTGAACGCGACCTCCTCGCCGGTCGGCGTGCGGAAGCCCATCTTCAACCTGCCGTACATCGTCAGGACACGGACCTGGTCCGGAATGTCGGCCAAGAAGAGGACGGTCGCAGCGCCCTGACTGATGCGGGAGAGGTCCGCGTAGAGCTTGCCGCTGACGCTGATGTTGTCGTCGGCGAAGTTGAGCCTGCCGACGACCAGGAATTTCCCGTCGGTGCTGAACTTGACGATCACCTGGCCGTTGAAGAGCGCCTCGCTCGTGTAGATGTCGAAGATCTTGGCCGAGCCGGTGATCGTCATCGGCGACGTGAACGCGGCCGCAAAGCCGCTCATGCCTGGGTTCTGTTTCAGCACGAGGTACTGCGTCGCGACCTGTTGCTTCACGCCGGCGAGCCATTCCTCCGCGCTGAGCTGCTTCGGCAGGTCGAAAGCGTTGCCGCGGAGGAGGAACGGGTCGTCGATCGCCGGCAGGGTCTTGAAGAATTCGACGCTCGCGACGAAGTCGTTGATCGCGATGCCGTACGGCGGGACGATCACCAGGCCGCCGGGGATGTTCACGCTCAGGTAGAGCGAGAGCGGGCCGAGCTCCGAGAACGCGAACCGGATCTCGAATGGGCCGACCGCGCCGAACTTGAAGCTTCCCTGGACGCCGACGAAGAGGACGCGATCCTGCACCGGCGTGACGTTGTCGAGCGGGTCGATGATGCGCCCGCCGGCGTCGAGCTTGAGGATCCCGCCGATCAGTCCGGCCGAGAGCTCGCCGCCGAAGAGCTTGCCCTTGATCGTGACGCCGAATGACGCGATGTCGACGATCGGGAACTCGCCGCGCCGCAGCTTGCCGATGTCGATCTTGACGCCTTCGATCGAGCCCGAGAACTCGACGCCGCCGATGCTCGGGAGACCCGCGACGGCGACGGACAGGGTCAGCAGGAAGTTGCCGGGATCCGCCTGGATATCCGGCCACTCGATCCCAATCGCGTTGATGTGGACCGGCAGCCAGCTCGGCCACTTGAAGCTCTCGCCTGTCGCGGAGCCGACGCTGAGGAAGACGCCGAAGCCGGGGCGTGTATGGAACGAGCCGTCGCCGTTGAACTGGAAGTTCCGGGCCTCACCCGTGATCAGGAGGCTGCCGATCGAGACCTCGGCGCCGACCGAGCTGAAGCTGACGAGCGGCTCGCTCGGGCCGGCGCCGGTGTCGAGCTTGAAGTTGCGCGCCGTGATCGCGAGGAATTCGCCGAAGGTGATGCGCAGCGTGTCGACGTCGAACTTGAACGCGCTGACGGAACCGTTGTCGCCGAACTCGAGCGTCGCGCGCACGGCCTCCGTGTTCGCGTCGAGGCCGTCGCTGAGGACACCGGAGATCACTTGGCCCGGCAGGAAGCGCACGCCGCCGGAGGCGAAGAAGATGCTGCTGCCGGGATCGATCGAGACGTTCGGGCTGAACGTCATGCCGAAGTTCTGCACGCCGATCGTCAGGTCGTCGAACTCGAGGATGTTGCCGAAGCTGATCTTGGACGGCGCGCCGTTCTGGTTCGGCTTGTACGTCAGCGACGCCTCGCCGAGCTTGAACCCGTCGGTGCGAACCGAAAGACCCGGCTTGATCACGTTGTTGTTCGCGTCCTTGAGACCGGTGATCGTGCCGGTGACACCGAACGTCGGGAACTCGATCTTCGCGTCCGCGACGGTCAAGATTTCCTGGACGTTAGGCCCGTTGGGGTTCCATTGGACGTGGATGCCGTCGCCGGTCACCTTGAACGCGCCCGGGACTTCGACGAGGAGACCGGCGACGTCGACGCTGAACTTGCCGGGCACGCTGAAAGCTGCGAAGAGGGCCGAGTAGGCCGAGCTGTCGCCGGGGTTCGCGATCAGGCTTGCGATCGCCGGCAGCGCCTGCAGGACGTTCACCTCGATGTCGAACTTGCCGAGGATGTTCGTCAGCTTCGAGTTGAAGCTGCTGCCGCCGCCGAACTTGATACTCGCCTCGTCGACGCCGATGGCGACCGTCAGAACGAGCTTGCCTGCTTCGAACTTGGTGTCCGCCAGGCCGATCGACGGGCCCTTGAGCTCGAGGGGCCCGAGCGTGAACGGGTCGGACGACGCCGCCGAGTCGTTCGTGTTCGTGGCGACGGTGAAGGTCTCGCGCGAGCCGCCATTGGGGACGCCGTTCGCCTTCCACGTGTTCGGCAGGAACTCGACCGTGATCTCCCCCGCTCCCCACGCCTGAGCCGGCGGGATCACCGGATCCATGACCTTCGGCCGGATGAAGAAGCGGTAGGTGTTGTCGTTGAGCTTCTGCGTCAGGCCGGTCAGCTTCACTACCCGGCACGTGCCGCTCACACCTGTGCACGGGGTGAGGTCGAGATTCGCGAGGGTGCCGGCTGTCGTGCTGGTCAGGCGGAACTTCCCGTTCGGGTCGAAGGCGGTTGTGCCGTCTGCCTCCTTGAGGTTGGTGCCGTTGAAGCGAACGTCGATGTAGCCGCGCGATGCGAGGGTGCTCGCGTTGACGACGGCGCCGTTCGTGGGGTTGACGAGGGTTGCCGTCGGCGGCGCCGTCGGCTTCGTTTCGCTCTTGCTGGTCGGGAAGTAGAGCGTGAACCGCTGTACCTCCGACACGTTGGCGGCACCGCTCGTGTCGCTGAACGTGTTCGGCAGAAACTCCATCTCGACGGTGCGGTCTGTCGCGTTGCCGTCGAAGTTCCCGGTGAAGGAGTAACGGAAGGTGCGCCCGTCGGAAAGCTGCTGTGGCCGACCGTTGATCTGCAGACTCGCGGCCGCCGCGCCCTTGAGGACGAACTCGGGATCGTCGTCGAGAATCGACGCGGCGTTGATGCCCTTGCCGTTGACGTCGTTGAAGACGACGTCGAGGTAATGGCCGTTGGTCGTGTTGTTCAGGAAGTCGCCGCTGAAGACGCCGCCGTTGAAGAGGCGGTCCGGATCGACGAGGCCGCGTCCGACGTCGACCGGCGCCCCGCCGAGGTCGAATCTGGGCGGACGCAACAACGTCGCGGGATTCGTGATCGTCGCGCCGACGTCGAAGATCTTGAACCCGTTGACGCGGAGGTCTTCGAGGTTGAAGCCGCCACCGCCTCCGAACGAGAAGCGCGCGCTGCCGTTGATGGAGAAGACCTCCTTCAGCTCGCCGTCGATCGGGAGCTTGATCCCGACGCTTGCGTGCGGGATCTCGACCTGGACGACCTGCGTCGGCAGCCGCGTGAAGCGCACGTCGCCCGAGAGCGTGAGGATGCCACCGCCGATCTTGATGTCGAGCGAGTCGGCGCCCTGCTGTCCGAAGTTCCCGACCGCAAAGCTCTCGACGTACGCCGGCGTCGAGAACTTGAGCTCCACGGTGCCCGACCCGGGCATCGGGATGTTCTCGGTGAGCGCCATCCCCGTCTGGTTGATCCGGACCTGGACCGTGCCGGAAATGGAGAGGCCGTCTCCGAGCCCCACGATCGACGCGTTGCCGGACGCCGAGATTGCGAACGCACCGCCGGCGAGCTTGAGGACCGCGACTTCGCCTCCCGTCACGAGGATGCCGACGGCGCTCGGGTTCACCTGGCCTGCCTGGTTGCGATACGGGCCCGCGCCGAGGAAGATCTCGACGTTCCGCGCGCCGTACACGGTCGCGCCTGAAACGGTCGTGCTGTTGCCGGTCTTGAAGTCGCCGGAGAGCCTCACGAAGTCCCCGAAGCTGATCGACAGGTTCTTGACGGTCAGCTCGAACGTGTTCGGGTTGACCTTGATGACGATCTCGGCCCCCGCGATGTTGATCCGCTCGTCTACGAGGTTCGACGTCGTGTTCACGCTCAGGGTCGTCTCGTCGGTGCTGACGTTGATCGCGGGCAGGGTCCCCGCGAACGTGCCGGTGAAGACGCCCGCGATTCCGCCCGGCACCAGGAGGAGTCCTGCCTTGCCGTTCGTGAGCGTGACATTGCTGCCGTTCGCGAAGGTCGCTCCGGCGGCGAGCGACACCTTATTGGCGGCAATGCGGACGACCTCCTGGGGCGTGCCCATCACAGTGCGCGTGAACTTCTCGAACTGGTAGTCGCCCTTGAGCGTCGCGCTGAACCCGCCGGCGTGGAGCTCGAGGTCCGCCTGGATCGCCGAGAGTCGCAGGTACGGGCCGGGATCGAGCTGCAGGTGCGCGGGCGGTCCGCTCGGCAGCGTGAAGAACTCGTCGACGGCCTGCGTCGACGTGTTGATGCCGAACGAGACCTGTGCGCTGAACGTGACGCCGTCCGTCGCATTCCCGAATGACAGGTTCAGCGGGATGTCGAACTGCGCTGCGAAGCCGCCGGGCGTGATGAAGAGCAAGCCGCTGACGCCTGAGATGTGGATCAGCGGGTCGAGGGGGTCGCCGAGCTTGAACTCGAGGTTGTTGATCGCGACCTTGATCACGCGGACACCGCTGGTCTTCGTCGTCGACTCGAAGAAGACGCCGGTGCCCGGGGTCGTGCCGATCGCGCTAAGCATGACGCCCGCGATCGCGACCGTCACGTCCGCGCTCGCGCGCAGCAGGGCGGTGTTGAAGCCCGAACCGCCGACGTTGATCGAGCTCGACGCGCCGGTCGGGACGCTGATCGGAGTCGTCAGGTTGACGACCTTCGTCGTTCCGCTCCCACCGTTCACCTCGAGCGAGACGTTCGTCGCAGTGAGCGTCAGTCCGAACGGGTTCACGAACGAGACCGACCCGGCGGTGGCCTTGAGCGCGTAGTAGCTCTCGGTTGCGCCCACCGTCGTGGGCTTCATCAAAACGAGGCCGAACTCCACATTCGAGAGGGCAAGCCCGATCGCGCTCGTCGTCGCGGGAGCCATGAAGCCGCCACTCTGGTTCGGCACCCAGTACGGACCGTTCAGCCCGACGAATGCATGGACGTTCGTCGCGCCGATCTTGAGCACGGTCAGGTTGACGGACGTCGAGTCGGAGAGCGTCTTCGTCAGCGGAGTGCCCTTCTCGAACGAGAACGAGCCGCTGACGTGGACGAACTGGTCGATTGTCAGGGTGAGGATGGCGGAGACACGGAGGACGGCGGCTACGAAGTCGATGTCGACGTAGTCGTTCGCGCCGGGCCCAGTGGTGACGCGCAGTCCTGTCGTGCCGAAGCTGGCCTGGAAGTCGACGGCCTTGTTCGATGGCGCGCCCTGCGAGCCGTTGACTTCGACGGTCAGGTTCTTGATCGACAGGTTGAACGCTGAGATGCCGACGATCGCGACGCTGCCGGACGCCTTCAGCGCGTAGTACTTCTCCGTCGGGTTGCTCGCAGGCCGCATCAGCACGAGGCCGAGGTTCACGTCGCTCAGTGCAAGGCCCATCGCTCCTGCGGACTGCGGCGTGTCGTCTGCGTCGATGTCGCCGTCGGTATCGCTGTCGACCCAGTACGGCCCCCCGACGCCGGCGAAGAGATGGCCGTGGCTGACGCCGATCTTTACCGTCGTCACCGTCCGCGTGACCGTTGAGCCACCGGCCTCAAGGGTCACGGTCTCGTCATCGCCCTTCTCGTACGTGAATCCTGCGCTGACGTGCACGAAGTTTGCGATCGTCAGCTGCGCGAAGCCCTGAACGCGCAGGAGGCTGCCTGCGTAGTCCAGGTCGACGGAGTCGCCGGCGTTCGGGCCGGTCGCGACCGTGAGCTTCCCGTCCGGCAGCTGCCGGAAGTCGACCACCGGGATGTCGGTCGTCCCGTTCGTCGCGGAGTTGATCTCGATCGACAACGTCGCGCTCAACGTGAAGTCGCTGAGCCCGACGAACTTCGCCGTGCCGCTCCCCTTCAGGGCGATGTATCGGTTCGTGCCGCCCGCAAGCGGCTTCATCAGCGCCAGACCGAACTCGACGTTCGTCAAGGCGACGCCGATTGCGTCGCTCGACGCCGGCTCGCTGACCGCTCCGGTGACCGGATCGAGGACGAAGTACGGACCGCCGATCCCGACGAACGCATTGACGCCCGTGGCGCCGATCTTCAGCACCGAGACCTTCGTGGTCGTCGTCGAGCCGAGCGGCGTGATGAAGAGGTCGTCGCTCTTCTCGATCGCGAAGCGGCCCGCGACGAAGACGAACTCGGCGATCTTCACGCGCATGTCGCCGACGATGCGCAGCAGGTTCCCGGTCAGCCCGATGATGCGGCCGCCGACCTTCAGGTCGTCGTTGTCGTCCGCGCCGGCCGCGGCCTCTCCGAAGGTGCCGCTGCGGTCGAGGTCGAGGTCGTCCGTCCAGTCGAGCGCCGCGATCGCCGCATTCGGGCCGTTGGAGCCGCGGTTGAACTCGACCGAGAGGCTCGCGGCGAAGATGTCGACGGCGCTGATACCCGTCAGCGACGCGCCGCTGATGTCGGAGATGACGGCGATCCAACGGCGGACGTCCGTCGGCGCCGCCGGGCTGAGGATCGCGAGCGCGAGGTCGCCGCTCGTCAGCGAGAAGCCGATGCCGTTGGCCCCGACGAACACGTTCTTCACGGCGAGCGCAAGCGTCAGGAGGTTCGCGTTGCTCAGGTCGGCGACGTCGTCGTCGTTGAGATCGACGTCGATCTTCGTCTTGTTCAGGTCGAAGTCGATCATGCCGACGACGAAGCCGAAGAGGTCGACGGTCGCCGAGCCGTTCGCGTGGAAGAAGACGTCGTCGTATTCGATCTCGTGTGACACGTCGTTCGCGTCCTTGACCGAGACGCGATCTTCCGGGTCCTCTCCGAACGTCGTGCCCGTGTCGTCGCCGAGGTTCAGCGCGCTCGTCCAGTCGAGCGCGTCGATCTCGCCGCCGAGCCCGTCGAAGCCCTTGTTGATCTCGATCTCGAGCTTCGTCAGCTGGAGCGTGAGGTTGTCGACGCCGCTGAAGCTGCCGCCGGTGATGTCGGAGCGCAGCGCGAACCACGAGCGCTTGTCGCTCGCCGATGCCGGCTTGACGATTGCCATCACGAGCGTCCCGCTTATGAGGTGGAGGCCGACGCTGCCCGGCGCGCCGACGAAGAGGTCGTTGATCGTGAACGACACGAGGGCGAGCGACGCGTCGTCCAGATCGCCGCCGGGCGCGGGCGTGAACGTCCCGTCGCTGTCGACGTCGACGTCCGCCGTGCGTGTCTCGAAGGAGAAGCCGACGGTACCCTTGACGAAGCCGAGGATGTCGATCGTGACGCTGCCGACCGCCCGGAAGACCTCGTCTTCGTAGTCGAACGTGTGCTCGTCGGCGCCCGTCAGCGTCTTGACGCTGACTGTGACGTCGTCGGGGTCGAAGGTCGCGGCGTTCTCGTTGAGGTCGATCGCCTTCGTCCAGTCGAGCGGCTTGGCTGCGTGGGTGCCCTGCGTGCCGCTCCCGGTGAAGACGCCCGTCGCCCGGTTCAGCTCGATGCCGAGGCTGTTGACGCTTATGACGACGCCGTCGGCCCCGGTGAAGGTGCCGCTTGCGATGTTCGCCTTGACGGCGATCCACCTGCGTGTGTCGTTGGCGGGGGCACCCGTCGGCGTGACAACCGCCACTGCCAAGGTCCCGCTCGCCACGGAGAAGCCGACGCTGCCCGAGCCGATGAAGAGGCCGGAGATGTTCACGCCCAGCGTCGTGAGCTTGGCGTTGTCGATGTCCGGCGGGCCGCGGGCGGTTCCGCTGAGCGTCGCGCCGGGGTTGAAATTGTCGTCTCCGTCGGCATCGACGTCGACGGTCTCCTGCGCGAAGTAGAAGCCGACGGTACCCGACAGGAAGTCGAAGACCTTGATCGAGGCCGCGCCGGCCGCGCGGACGAGGTCGCCGTTGAAAGAGAACGTCGTCGAGCCGACGGTCAGGAGATCGTCGCTCGTTTCGCCCAGCACGTCACCGTTCTCGCCGAACGTGCCGTCGCGGTCGAGGTTGAGGTCGTTCCACCAGTCGATCGCCTGCGCGGAGCGCTTCGTGCCGCCGCCGCCCGGATCGAACTCACCGCTCGCCTGGTTCAGCTCGATCGAGAGGTTCGTGATCGTCAGCGAGAAGACGGCCGGATCGAGACCGGAGAAGATGGCGCTGCCGACGCTGCCCTGCAGCGCCAGCCAGCTCCGGCCCTCCGTCGCCGGGCTCGCCGCCGCCGGCGCCTTGACAAGCGCGAGTGCGAGGCCCGCGTTCTGCACGGTGACGTGGACGCCGCTCGGATCGCCGAGCGAGAAGTTCGCGTTCGACAGCGCGAACGCCAGCAGCGTGGCGCCGAGCACGTCGCCGCCCGGCTGGCGGACGCTGATCGTCGCCGTGCGGAGCGCGAAGTGGATGTTGCCCGTCGCCTTGAAGAAGCTGCCGATCGTGAGGTTGACGAGGTCGCCCTCGATCGCCGACCCGCCGCCCATCTGGCTGATGGTGACGCTCGAGCTCGGCCCCGTCGGCACGACGACCGAGTCGCCGTACGTGCCGTTCTGATCGAGGTCGAACGCCGTCGTCCAGTTCAGCTCCTTGCCGGGCGTCGACGCGCTGTTCACCTTCACGGCGCCGTTGATCACGGTCGCCGAGAGGAGCGAGCCGACGTTGACGGTGAGACCGACTCCGGTTGCGTCGACTGCGTACCAGCGGTCCGCTCCGGTGGCGGGTGCGAGTGCAGCAACGGCGAACTCGCCGGACGTCACGCTCAGACCGAAGCCCGACGCGCCGATGTCGAGGCTGACATTCGAGAGGCCGACCGTGATCAGCACGGCGTTGGTGAGGCTCACGCCGATCGACGCTTGCTGCACGTTGACGACGTCACGGGTCATCGCAAACTTCGCCGAGCCCTTGAGGAGATCGGCGATCGTCAGATTCGTGAGGTCGCCGGCGACGCTCGTGCCAGCCTGCTTCAGGTCAATCGTGAGGAACGTCGTCGGCCCTGTCTGCACCTTGACGGGATCCGCGCTGAAGGACGCGCTCTGGTCGACGTCGACGTCGGCGGTCCAGTCGAGCTCCTGGCCTGCCGTCGTCGCGTCGTTCAGCGTCAAGGAACCGTTGGTGACCGTCGCCTGGAGCAGCGTGCCGAGCTCGAACGCGAGGCCGAGGTCGGAGCTCTCGACGGCGAGCCAGCGCCGCGTATCGGCCGCGCTCTTCGGCGCGATCTGCGCGATGGCGAGCGTCCCGGCGTTGAGGCCGATGCCAAAGCCGTCGCGCCCGAAGTGGAGCGCGAGGCCGGTGAACCCGAGCGTCAAGAGCGTCGCATCAGTGAGGTTCACCGTCGTCGAGTGCTGCACGTTGACGAGGGAGCTTCCGATCGCGAAGTTGCCTGCGCCCGTCAGCACGCCGTTCGCGATCGAAAGCGCGCTGACATGGCCGCCGACGAGGGTGAGCTTCTGGTCGAGATCGATCGTCACCGACGAGAAGGGCCCGGTGGCAACGAGGAGCGTGTCGCCGAAAGTCCCGTCGTTGTTGAGGTCGAGCGCGGTCGTCCAGTCGAGCGCAGTCGAGCCTGTGGTCGCGTCGTTGATCGAGACGAGACCGGAGTCCGCCGTTCCGGTGATCAGCGTTCCGGCCGAAAGGCTAGCGGCGAGGCCCGTCGCCTTCACCGCCACCCAGCGTCGCGTGTCGGTGCTCGAATCCGGCGACAGGACCGCGAGCGCCATCTTCCCGTCGAGCAGCGTCAGCCCGAAGTCGCTCGTGCCGAACTGGAGGAACCGTGTCTCAGGATCGGCGGCCTGCGCCTCGTCGAGGTCGAGACCGAAGGTGAGCAGCAGCGCGTCTTCGACGTCGACGCCGCCGGACGTGTCGAGCCCGCCCCCGTCGACGTCGGCGTCGACGAACCTTCGACTCGCGGCGAATCCCGTTCCGCCGCGCAGGATGCCGAAGAGGTCGACGTCGAGGATCTCGCCGCGCACCTCGAGCGACAGCGCATCGGCGAGGGAGAACGACAGCCCCCCGCCGAGGTCGATCAGCTTCGAGAGGTCTAGTGAGACCTTGACCGTGAGCCCGCTCAGATGCGTGTCGAGACCCGCGAAGCCGGCGAAGGGATCGAGGTCGAGGGGAAGCGTGAAGCTGATGGTCCGGTTCTCGAACGTGAACCCGAACTCCTCGAGCTCCTGATTCAGCTGCTGCGCGAGGTTGTCGGCGAAGTCCTGGATCGTCCCGACGTTCGCGTCCCCGGTCAGCCCGTCGGTGAGGGGCTGGACGACGTTGTCGTCAAACGCCTGGATTGCGCGCAGCACATCGTCGAGGCCGTTCGTCAGGCCGGGTGCGGTCCCGGCGAGCGCTGCGCTCGCGTCGCGCAGCTGGGTCAGGAGCGCGATCAGATCGGCGATCCGGGTCTTCATGAAGTCGACGAGGTCGCTGCCGACCGAGTACGACACGCTGACGTTCGTGGGGTCGCCGATGTCGGCCCAAGACAGCGTCAAGTGCGCGTTCGCCAGCTCGAACGGCTCCTCGGCATCCGGAAGGAGCGCCGTCGCCTGGGCGTCTGCTTCGAGCGTGACGGAGCCGCTGACGCTCACGGTTCCCTGCAGGTCGGGGTTCGTCGGATCGAGGTCGGCGATCATCAGGCGGCCGCTCGAGGTCGAGATCGTCAGCCCGACGTTCACGCCGGTCGCCGTCAGAGAGCCCTGCTCGAGCTTCACGCCGAGGATGCCGAGGTTGCCCTCGCCTTCGATGTCGCCCTCGGCCTCGAGATCCGTGATCGAGATCTGCGGCGTCCCGCCCGTCGTCGGCGCTTCGATGAAGAAGTTGCCGCTCGCGTCGATGCCGAACGTGATGTCGAGGTGCACGTTCGCGCGGATCTCCACGCCGCCGTCGAACGCCGCGTGCCCGCCGAAGTCGTCGAACTCGAAGCTGATGTCCACGAAGCTGTCGAGCTCCTTCGTCAGGTGGAGCTCGATCTTTTGCTCGGTCGCGGTGCTGATGTCGGTCGCGTTAGTCGGGCCGGCGAGCTCCTGGAGCGCGGAGAGCAGTTGCGCGAGCGTCGTGATCGAGCCGTCCGTGAGCCGTGCGAGCAGGCTCGTACCGTCGTCGAGCTGGAACAGCCGCTCGAGACCCTGGAAGCCTGCGAGATCGAAGCCTTCCTCTTCCTCCACCCCGCCCCCGCCGATCTCGCCGCCGCCGGGCGCATCATCCAGCGGCGCGGCAGGCGGCGGCGCACCGCTGAGGACTCGCGGCAGGCTGCTCCCGAGGATGGCCAGCTCGCGCTGCGGAGCGTTTGCGGCGTGGATGATCCGGTTCAGCCCGTCGAGCAACCGCTGCACGGCGTTCGCGGCCGGACGGTTGTTGACGAACGGGTTCGTATCGTCGACCGCGTTGAGATCCTCGAAGACAACCGTCTCGGTCCCGCCGCCGGCAACGTCGAAGATCCGCCAAGTCCTCGCGCTCCCTAAGACCGCCGGCGGATCGATGTCGTGGACGCTGATCCCGCGGAGCTCGATCTGGTCGTCGTCGGCGCCACCCGTGAAGTGGACACCGCCGGGAAGCGCGATCGAGCCGTTCGTGCTGTCCAAGATCAGATGGTCGTTTCCACCGAGGCCGAAGACGTCGATCCGCTCGACGCTGAAAATCGGCGTCGTGTACACGACCGCCGTCCCGATCGAGACGTCGAGCAACATTGCGTTGTCGGCGTTCCGGATGATGGTGAAGGTGTCCGCGCCGCTCGAGCCGGTGAGCTGCAGCACCGGATGCTGCGCGAGAAGGGTGTCGGCGGCACCGAGCGACCACACGCCGCGACCTTGGGTACCGACGAGGAGCAGGTGCATCGCGTTCGTATCGGGGCTCGTGAACCCGTAGTCGGCCGGGTTCGTCGCGACGTAGTCGATCGCGCGGACGACCGTGTTCGGGAGGTTTCGACCGAGCTCCGTCCACGTCACGTTCGGTGCCGGATCGAACGAGCGGAAGACGCCGAGCGCGGTACCAACGAGCAGCGTCCCGTGGCCGGCGGTCCCGGACGAGATGAACTCGAGAGACATGTAGTTGGCATTGATGAGGTTCTGTGAGATCAGCGACCAGGTCGTGCCGACGCGCTTGAACACACCGGCGTTCGTCGCCGCGTACGCGGTCGCGTAGTCGAGCGGGTCGAGGACGAGGTCGCGGACGATTGAGACGCCGGGGAGCGTCTCCGTCTTGGTCGTGACCGTGGCGCTCGTCGGCGTCTGCGGCATGCGAATCCAGACCTTGCCGCCCTTCGCGGCGTAGACGACCTCCCAGCGGTCGTGGCCGCTCTTCGATCCGCCGTACGCCAGCGCGTCGTAGCAACGGCCGGTGCTGTACGTCGGGCCGATCTTGCTGACGGACGCAAGGTAGTCGCTGCTCTCGTAGAGGTTGCAAAGGCCGATCAGCATCCGGTTGTGATCGATCGCGTTGTCGACGATCGGGATCTCGTTGAACCCCGTGCTGAAGGAGTCGACGTCGACCTTGAGGAGGCCGCCGCCGTTGAGCTCGTTGATCGGCACGAGCTTGAGCGTCCCGCCGCCGGCGCTTGTCACGTCGACGACAGGGCCCGCCGGAGCGAATTGCCGCAGCGTCAGCTTCTTGTGGTCGACCGGATCGAGCACGATCCAGTACGGCACCTCGGCGTAGGTGCCGCCCGGGAGCGCCGCGCCGGTCCCGGAAGCCGTCAGGTGATACGCGATCGCGTCCGTCAACGGGAAGTCGTGGCCGTTCGCGGTGCTGAACACGTTCGTTGCGGGATCGACGGTCATGCGGACGGCAGCGTCGGGTCGCCGCTTGCCGAGTCTCGGGAAACCGGTGATCGACGTGCCGGTCGCGTCCCAGATCCGCTCAGTGAAGAACCCGAGGTTGTTCGCGAGCACGTAGTGGATGACGTGGTCGATGATCCCGTCGCGGTCGAAGTCGGCCGGCACCGCGACCTGGGTATTGCCGTCACCGCCGAGAGTCGCCGTCCACGACAGCTCCTCGGCGAGGTCGTCGACCTTGCCGTTCGCGTCGTCGTCGATGCCGTTCCCGGCATCCGCCCGCTGCTCGAACGCGCCGTTGTCCTGCGCGCCCGCGAAGATGACTCCGGTCAGCGGGTCGTACGCAACCGAGAGGATCTCCGTGATCCGGAGGCCCGAGTCGGGCTCCGCGGAGTCCGCGTTCAAGCTCGACCAGACACGGGTCGCAAGATCGAACCGGTAGATACCGCCGTCGTTCGCGCTGTAGAGCGAGCCGGCATTCACGTCCGCCGACCCCGTCCGCGCAACGGCGTCGAGCAAGAGCGACCGCGTGTCTGCATGAGGACGGGTCGGGGTGTCCGCAAGCGTCTGCGCGACGATCGACGACCAATTCGGCGACCCTACTGTCGGCGACGCGGTGAACAGATAGCCGTTGCCGAAGGAGTCGAACTTCCCGGTGTCGCCGGAGATGAAGACGTTGCCGCGGGCGTCCGCGACGATCGCGAAGTGGAGCTCGCCCTGCTCGCCGATGCTCGGCTGAGGCTGGCGCTGCGGATCCGACAGTGACGCGCCCTGCGCCAGCGGAACGTCGGCGATCGCCTCGATCTTCACGCCGCCGTGCGAGGCCGTCTGGACGACCTGATTCAGGCGCTGCGTCAGCGGGAGCGCAACCGGCAACGCCCACGGACCGGCAACCGTGAGATCGTGATCCGTGACGGCCGTGATCGTGAACGTGTTGTTGTTAGCGGCGTCCTGCGCCCCCGTGATCGTCAGGAGCTGCCCGATCGCGAACCCGTCCTCCCGCCAATCGCCGACGGTGCGGTGGATGATTGACGTGGCGTGGATGAAGTCGACGCGTGCCGCGGCGATCGTGGTGTCGTCGCGCAGCTGGCTGGCGAGGTTGAGAGCTGCCTTCGCGGGAACCGGCGGCTTTGCGCCGGCGGGGCCGACGAGCGTCCAGTCGCTGTGTGCGAACGGCGCCGTTCCGGTCGGATGCGACTGGAAGACACCCATGAGGTGCGGGTGGCGCCCCTGGCCGATGAGTGCCGCGAAGACGATGTTCGCGTTGTTTCCGATCGAGTCGGCCGCCGGGTTCTGCTGGACCGCGAGCAGGATGCGGTCGGCCCCGGCCTCGCTTTCGCTTCCGTCCATGGCATCGATGTAGCCGTCGGACGTGTTGTCCATCTGGTCGGCCATCAGCACGGTGCTGAAGCCGTTGTTGATGTCGTGCCAGGTCGTGCCCCAGTCGTCGCTGCGGAAGACACCCTGGTGCGCGCCGGTCATTCCGGCGTAGAGGCGGCCCGAGATTTTCGGATCAACGACGACGTCTGTCGCGTTTCCCTCCCACACGCGCGTGAAGGTGACACCGCTGTCGACGCTCCGATAGATACCGCCGCGGCCGCCACCGGTTGTTGCGACGATCACGGTCTGCGCATTCGGATCCGCGCTGCCGTTGTCGAGCGGGAGCACAGCCGTGATGTCCGATCCGGCGAGCGTGCCGGCTGAGAGCAGCTTCCACGTGAGGCCGCCGTCCGTCGAGCGCAGCAGTCCGACCGAGAACCCGTTCGAGCCGCGATTGCTGCTGAAGCCGCCCGTTCCCGCATAGATGACGAGATTGCCGGCGAGCGGCGACGTCAACGGTGTCCCGGTGCGATCACGCGGGGCGATCGCGATCGCGCCGATCGCCAGCGACACGATCTGATCGCTCAGCGGCACCCACGTGTGGCCCGCGTCTTCCGTTCGCCAGATACCGCCGTTGGCGGCGGCGACGTACATGATGTCCGTATTCGCGGGATCGATCGCAATCTCGTTGATCGCACCTGAGAGCGGGAACTTCGTCGTCTCCACGGGGACGAGGAGCGCCGACGTATCGATCGGACCCGGTCCCTCTTCGGTGAAATCGGGAATCCCCTGCGCGATCGCCTCGGCGTTGACGATCGCCGCGGCCGCGAGCCCGACGAGGTCGTCGACGGCGTCGAGACCTGCGCCTCCGTCGACAGTGACGTGACCGGTGAAGGCGGAGTCGACGTTGACGATCACGGTGTCGTCGTCGGCTCCGGCATCGATCTTCAGGGTTGTCACCAGACCCGTCGGCAGCGTGTCGACGATGACCGTGTCGTTGCCGCCGAGCGTCTCGATCATGAACCTCGTGACGGAGGAAGTCGCATCGACGATGCGCGCGACGCCGAAGAACGCCGCGATGATCGGCTCGATCTGGAGCGATCCCACCTGCTCGCCCTGACGAATGTGGACACCGTCCGCGCTGCTCGTGAACGCGAGCCGGAGCTCTTCGACCCCGGCGAAGGCGCCGAGCAGGCCGATGGCCGTAAACGAGCCGGCGAGCGGCGCACTGATCGTGACCGATGCGTCCGATGCGGGAATCTCGAGCGAGTCGTCGCCACCCTCCCCGTTGACGGTGATGTCGCCGGTGTAGAGAAGATCGAGCGCGCCGAGCTTGATCGTGTCGTTACCGGCACCGGCATTGAGGATGAGATGCGAGACGCCGGTGATGTCCAGGAGCTGGGTCTCGCCGGAGCTAACGTGAACTTCGATCTTGCCGTCGCTCGACGTCACGCCGTCCGAGATTTCGATGACGTGGTCGGCCGTCGCTCCTGTAACCGCGATCGTGACGGTCCCGGTTCCCGTGATCGACACGGGCTCGAGGCCGTCATATGCGATCACTGTTCCAGCTGTTGTGACGATTCCCGACTGCGGGCCCGTGATGGTGCTTGTGATGTCCGTCCCGACGACGGCGAGCGTGTCGTAGCCGGCCGCGCCGCCGTGATAGGTGATCAAGACTGGGATCGGCGCCCCGCTGAAGTCGACCGTCAGCGTGTCGTCCTGATCATCGGCGCCGGTCACGGTCACGCTCGCGAGGCCCGCGAGGGAGTGGACTTCGGTCACGCCGTTGACGGTGACCGTGAGACCGGAGCCGTCGCTCGAGAGCGCGATCGTGTGCGGCGCGTTGTCGGTCGCATCGACCACCAGCTCGCCGGCGACCTCCTCGGTGGGCAGGTCGCGCTCGCCCGGCGAAAGGGTCTCCTCCATCACGCCTTCCGCCTCGTGCTCGAAGCCGACGACGTGGCCGAACTCGTGCGCGACGACGGTCAGCAGGTCGATCCCGCTAAACGCCTCCGTCGTCTCCGGATCCGCGTCGACGTACCAGCCCTGGCCGGACGCGTCGACGTCGATCCACACGATGCCGCCTTCGAGCGTGACGCCGAGCCGGGTGGGCTCGAGGTCGGCGATGCCGACCTGGGCGGCTGCGAGCAGGTCGAGCTGCGTCGCGTCCAGGATTCCGGTGCCGATCCAGAGCTCGCGAGCGTAGGCGACGATCGGCGCCAGCTCGTCCGGCGTGAGCGCGCTCACCGGACCGCCAAGTGCGACCGCGGCCGGGTCGAGCGTCAGCTTGCCGCTGCCCGGCTGCGGGTCGGTCGGGCCGCCGCACTGGGTCTGCCAGAGACCCTGATCCGTCTGGATGACCAGGCCGATCTCGCCGTA
>WNGB01001442.1_pt1 | contig 38953 bp, 36 predicted proteins | sample 5400681 | NCBI WGS metagenome assembly WNGB01 (sample SAMN13153367, study PRJNA577476) | soil metagenome | isolation source: 115 cm soil or saprolite under grassland replicate 2 | place: USA:California | collected 2016-06-15 | reverse complement strand
ACAGCGAGATCGAGCTGTCGTTCACGTGCGTGTCGACCTCGATCACCTTGACGCCCGCCTGCTTCATCTGCTGGAGCGGCTGGATCGAGGCGCTGACGTCATTGGGCGCCACCAGCACGGCGTCGGGACGCTTGGCCGTTACCGCGTTGATGATCGGGGTCTGGACCGGCGCGCCCCAGGTGTCGCCACCGGTGACGCTCAGGTTCACCCCGAGCTGGTTTGCAGCCTCCTGGGCGCCGCAGGCCATCGAGATGTAGAACTCGTCGCCGCGAACGCCCTGGATGAGTGTGAGGTTGAACTTCTTGGACGTGGCGCCACCGCTACTCGAGCTGCTCGAGTTTCTCGAGCACCCGGCCGCTAGCAGCAGCAGGCAGGTAAGTCCCACCAGGAACGACCTTGTTCGCACACGAGCCTCCTTTACTCGCGGTCCCTCGACCGACGCTTGATCTGGTCAACGTAGACGGCGGCGATCAGCACGGCGCCGACAGCCACCGGCTGCCAGAACGCCTGAACGCCAAGGATCACGAAGCCGTTTTGCAGCACGGCGGGGATGAACACGCCCACGACCGTGCCGAGGATGCTGCCGATTCCACCGAACAGGCTTGTCCCACCGATCACCACCGCGGCGATGGCCTGCAGGTTGTCGGTCGAGTGACCGGCCATGGTCGTGGTGGTGAAGTGGGCCAGGTTCAGGAACCCGGCCAGCCCGGCGAGCAGCCCCGAGAGCCCGTAGATCCTGATCAGGTGACGGTCCACCGCGATGCCAGCACGGCGGGCAGCCTCGGCGTTGGAGCCGATGGCGAAGGTGTGGCGGCCGAAACGGGTCTGGGCCAAGGCGATCCCCCCCAGGATCGTGACTCCGGCGGCCACGAACACGATCCACGGGATGCGGAAGAGGAACCCCATCCCGGTCAGTTCGAGGTCGCCATTGCCGATGGTGTTGCCGAGCATGAGCGGCAGCCCGCGCACGTCAACGCCGCCAGTGATGAGCTGAGCGGAACCGAGCGCCATGCCCAGCGTCCCGAGCGTCACGATCAGCGCGGGAATACGCCCCTTGGCGATCAGGACGCCGTTCAGCAGCCCCCAGCCGAGACCAACCGCGAGCGCCGCCAGCAGGCCAAGCAGGATCTGGCTGACGCTGCCGTTCTGGGAGTGGTCCACGACAGCCATGAACTTGGCGGCGATGACCCCTGAGAAGATCAGGACCGAGCCGATCGAGAGGTCGATGCCGCCGGTGATGATCACGAAGGTCATGCCGACGGACATCACCAAAAGGGTGGCCCCGTCGATGGCGATGTTGCGGAAGTTGAACAGCGTCCCGAATTCGGTCGGCCGTGCCAGCGTGAAGCCGAGCACCATACTGAACAGCACCAGCAGCGTCCATGAGGTGTTGGCGGTGAGCAGGCGGCGCAGCAGCGAGCGCTGCTCCTCCTCCGTCTCCTCGACGGCACCGGCCTCACCCAACTCCGCCTGGGCCCTGCCCATCTCAGGGTCTGCTCGAAAGCCGGTCGAGTCTGCCATGCTCACCTCACCCCCTGATCCGACTGATCCGATCGCGAGCCCACCGCTTGGCCGCTGGAGTCCGCCGGAGGTGCGGCCTGGGAGATCGCTCCGGTCATGGCTCCGACGAGGTCCTCCATCGACGCCTCGCTCGCCTTGAAGGTCGCCACCCGCCGGCCCAGCCGGAGCACCTCGATTCGGTCGGAGACCTGGAGCACTTCAGGCATGTTGTGGCTGACCAGGACCACGGCGATCCCCCGGTCGCGGACGCGCCGGATGAGGTCGAGCACCCTCCGGGTCGCCATCACCCCGAGCGCGGCGGTCGGCTCGTCCAGGAAGAGCACCTTGCTGGCCCAGGTCACCGCCCGCGACACGGCCACGCTCTGGCGCTGACCGCCGGAGAGGCTCTTGACCGGGGCGGTCGTGCTCTGCAGCCCGATTGCGAGCCCCCTGAACGACTCGTCCGTCCGCCGGCGCATCGCCTTGTTGTCGAGCAGGCCGAACCAGCCGAGCACTCCGCCCCGAAGTTGCTCCCTGCCGAGGAACATGTTGGCGGCGGGCTCGAGGTCGGGGGCCAGGGCGAGGTCCTGGTACACGGTCTCGATCCCGAGCGAGCGGGCGGCCACGGGGCTCGGCAGCGCGACCCGCCTGTCCTCGAAGACGATCTCGCCAGCGTCGGGCTGTATCGTGCCGGACAGGATCTTCACCAGGGTTGACTTGCCCGCGCCATTGTCGCCGATCAGGGCGACCACCTCGCCGGGCGAGGCGGCGAAGTCGGCGCCTCGCAGCGCATGGACGTGCCCGAACCGCCTGATGATCCCGCGCGCCTCGAGCAGAGCGGTCATTCGGGCTTCCTTTCGCTCTCGCTGGATACGGTGAAGTCCTCGGGGCGCGGCACGGCGGCAACGCCCGGGTACAGCCCGGCCGCGCAGCCGGCCACCAGGGCCGCGCCGCGCGCGCCGGCTTCGACCACAGGCGGGTAGTCGAGTTGGCCAAGGCGAAAGGCCTTGGCCGCCCGCAAGGTCGCGCTGTGTGCCCAGCCGCCGGCGACCGCGATCCGGGCCGCCGGCCCGGCGATCCGCTCGATGGTGGCGATCAGCTCGGCGCTGCGGGCGGTGACGGCCTCCGCGGCAGCGCGCCACACCAGACCCGGGGATGGGCGGCGGCCGATGCCACTCAGCACAGCCCGCTCGGTGTCCGCCTGCTCGACCACGAGCCCACCGGCGCCCGGCGGAGCTGCGACGCCAGCGGCCTCGAGCTGTTCGCGCCGTTCTGGCCCGACGCCGAGCAGGTCGAGGAAGCGTTGCAGGCCCAGGCCCGCCCGCTGCGCGCCGAGCAGGGCCTGGAGACCGGGCACGACGTGCCAGCCGCAGGTCACGTGCCCCTCCAGACCCATGCGGACGTCATCCGGCCCGACCGGCGGTCGCACAGCCTGGATAAGTGCCTCGGCCGTGCCGCAAGAGTCGAACAGCTCACTGGTCGCGACGACGCCGGCCCCGACCGCCGCGCAGAGATGGTCGTGACCCGCCACGGTGAGCACCGCACCCTCGAGCCGCCCCCCACAACTCGCCCTGCCTGCAGGGGTACCAGCGGGGGCGACCCGTGGGAACAGCCCGGCGGGCACCTCCGCCCAGTCCAAGGCCTCGCTCCACCAGTCGCCTGCCTCGCGGTCCAGCGCGCCGGTGCGCGAGGCGAGCGACAGCTCGGCGAGCTGCTCGCCCCCGAGCCGGTGCACCACCCATTCGGCCACGCTGAGCAGACGCGTGCCTTCCCTGGCCTCGGCCAAGTGGTCTCGCAGCCAGCGGTACTTGGCGAGCGTGCACAGCGGGCTCGCCGGCAGACCGGTACGAACGGCGAAGTTGTCGGCGCCGAGGGCGTCGGCCATCGCCGCCGCCTCATGCTGGCCGCGCAGGTCGTGCCAGGCGATCGCCGGCGCCCTCGGCTCGCCGTCGGGGCCAAGCAGCGCGCAGGTCTCCGCCATGCTGGTGATGCCGACGGCCAGCACCGGTCCTTCCGGGGCCTGTGCCAGCGCCCGCTCCGCGGCGTTGAGGCTTGCGTCCACGAGCGCGCGAGGGTCGATCTCCACGCCGGTCGGCGCCGACCGCCACGCGATCGGGACGGCACCGTGGGACAGCTCAGTGCCCTCGGCGGACACCACCGCCGCCTTGCAGGTCGTTGTGCCGACGTCGACGCCGACGAGCAGGGGCCGCGAACCGTCCCGATGCCCCTGCGCCCGCTGCGCGAGCACGGTCGAGAACTGCGTCGGCTGCATCCGTGTACCTCGCAAGGCGCCTGCGCCCAGTGGCTTGGAGCCGGTGGCGGCCGCACCCGGCTGCGAGGGCGGCAAGCAACGGACAACGTCGAGTGGGCCGGACAGGCGGGCCGCGCCGGCACCGAACGGGACCAGCACGGTATCACCCCTGGCGAGGGGGACCGGGCCGGTCGGCTCGGTCTCGACCTCAAGCGTGCCGCTGCCTTCCAGCACCACCAGGATCGAGAAGGCAGGATCGAGCCGAACCGCGCCGCCGGCCGGCCGGATGCGCTCGGCACGGAAAAAGGGGTCGGCGCTGGCGGGCAGCAGACGCTCGACCGCGGGGTCGCGATCGCGAGGCGGCCCGGCCACCCGAGCGGCGGCCAGCCGCGCCCCATTCCAGGCGGAGCGGTCCACACAGGTGAGCGCGAGCCCGTAGCCGAGACCGAGGTGGCCGTCGACCTCGCCGTCGATCGCGAACCCGTCCCACTCGAGCAGCACCGACAGGTCCGTCGGCTGCTGCAACTCGACCAGCAGGATGCCCGCGCCGATGGCATGTGGGACGCCCGCGGGGACCAGAATCGCGTCGCCGGGGGCGACCGGCACCCGATTGAGCGCACCTAGCAGGCATCCTGTTTCCTGCCGCTCGACCCAGCCAGCCAGAACGGCCTCCGGGACCTCGTGGCGGAAGCCAAGGAAGACCTCGGCGCACCGGCCCTCGACGCCAGCGATCACCCACGCCTCGGTCTTGCCGCAGTCGCAGCCGAGCTGGGACCGCGCGAAGCCATCGTCCGGGTGGCAGTGCACCGGCAATCGCTCGCCGGCGTGAAGGAGCTTGACCAGCAGGGCCGGGTCAGCGCCGCGCGCCAGGACGTGCTCCGGGCCGAGATACGCCTTGGGGTCGGCAGCGATCTCGTCGCTCAGCAGGCCACCGTCGGCGAGCTGGGTCATACCCTCCACCGCGGACCCGAACACCGCGGTCGTGGAGCCGACCCAGTCCTCGGGCGCGTACTCCTCGTCGTGCGCGATGCCGCGAAGCTCGGCGATGGCCGCACCGCCTCGGTAGAAGCGACGCAGCCGGTTCGGAGCCAGCCGCAGGGGAATCACAGCGGCACCACCTCGCCAGAGCCTCGCCGCACCAGCTCGACCGGCAGCCGCACCCGCCGGGGCGGCGCCTTGTCGCCGGCCAGCCTCTGGCACAGCAGCTGGGCGGCCTGGCGGCCCATGTCCGCTGGGCTGTGGGTGACCACACTCACGGGAGTAGACAGCAAGTCCGCCAGCTCGAAATCATCGAACCCGACCAGCGCGACCCGGGTGCCGGCGGCGCGAGTCGCGCGCAGCGCGCCGATGGTGTTGCGGTTGTTGCCGGCGAAAATCGCGGTCGGCGGATCGGGGAGTGCCAGCAGCTCGCTGGTGGCCTGCTCGGCCGCTTCCACGTCGTGGGCCCCCAGCCTGACAAGTAGCTCGTCCACGCCGATGCCGGCCGCCTTCATGGCCTCGGCGTATCCCTCACACCGCTCGACCGCCGTGAAGATGTGAGGGAGGTCGCCGACCATGCCGATGCGCCGGTGGCCCTGGTCCAGGAGGTGCTGAGTGGCCTGGCGGGCCCCGCCCACGTTGTCAATCAGGATCGTATCGGCCTCGATGTTGCCTGGCGGCCGGTCCATGAACACCACGGCCATGCCCATGTGCAGGTCGGGCAGAAGGAACCGGTGATCGATACCGGCCGGCACGATGAGCAGGCCCTCCACCCGCCGCTCGCAGAGCGTGCGGATGAGGTCGCGTTCGCGCTCTGGGTCCTCGTCGGAGCTGCCGGCGATGACCAGGTAGCCCTTGGAGCGGGCGGCCTCCTCGACCGCTCTGCTGATGGCCGAGTAGAACGGGTTGGCGACGTCCTCGATCACCAGGCCGAGCGTTCGCGAGGAGCGTCCCTGGCGCAACACGCGGGCCATGTCGTTGCGGCGGAAGCCGAGCGCCGCGATCGCCTGGTGAACGCGCGCCGCCGTCTCCTCACGCACGCCGCCCTCGTCATTGACAACCCTGGAGACGGTCTTGAGGCTGACCGCGGCCGCCTGGGCGACGTCCCGCATCGTCGGTCGTGGCGCTCGAGGTCGTGGCACTAGCGGACCTTCTGGCTGGAGGGGGTTGGCCGGCGCGAAGCGCGAAGGACGACAAGATCGACGGTGTGCCTCGCACGTGTGGACTGGAGCGACGGGCCGACTTGCTGAGGAGGCCGGTTGCTCGGCGCCGTTTCAGGCGACGCCGATCTATCGCAACGTTGTTTGTCTCACTGCCGCGACAACGTTGTCAACACGTAAGTGGATCAAGCCACGGAGGCGCATGGGCTGTCAAGAGACAAGCGGTCCGGCGTCCTTGACACCGGGCGAGGTATGCGCGTGTCAGCTCCGAGACCGCGGTGATCACGCCGGGAGGCCAGTGGCCCGGCGGCAGCGCAGCCGCAGGCGGGTGACCCGAGTCGCGCCTGGAGCCAGCAGGGGCAGGCGGCCCTCCGCGCGGTCGGCGGCGCGGCCGAGCACAGAGCAGTTGGCAGGCTCGAGGCCGAGCACGTAGATCCCGGAGGCGGGGTGCAGCCACTGGTGGAAACGAGGCAGCCCGCCGCGCTCCCAGCTCAGCTCGACCTCCAGACCGAGACTCCGGTTCACCAGCGCCGCGCGGCACCAGTCGTGCTCGTCGGCCGGCACCTCGTGCTCGAAGACCAGCTCCGCGGCCCCTCGCTCGGGCTTTCCCGGCGCAGACCACCTGGCCAGGCCAGCCGCCGCGTCGGCGTCTCTCGGCAGCACGCGCCCGCTGGCGATGCGCACCTCGGCGTCGTCGTCGAGCAGCGGCGGACCGAGGTTGACGTGGTAGAGCAGTGGTGCCGGCTCGGGCGCGTCACCGAGGTTGATGGTCCGGTCGCTGACCTCGACGCGGCCCGAGCCCGACCAGGTGCGCACCACCCGCTCCAGCCGTAGGTGCGGGCCGAGCGCGCTCACCTCGTCGACCGCGGCCCTGGCCGTGAGCACCAGCTCACCGTCGTCGTCGAAATCCCGCTCGGTGACGACGTCGCTGGCGCGAAGATGCGAGTAGCGACCGTGCTGGCCGTGCCCTTCCGAGGGCGCGCCGACGTTGCGCAGCCCGCAGGTGACCAGCAGGCCGCCGCCAAAGGCGTCAACCCAGTCCCTGTCCCTGGGGGCATCGAGCGGCCCGCGCTCCCCCACCGCGGAGACCCAGGCCAGCGGCGTGCCACGATACCAAGCGGCGCCCAGGTCGAAGCCACGGTCCGGGAGGATACGCAGGTCGATCCCGCGGGCGACTCGCAGGTCGACCGCGCGGCAGCCATGCGCCGCACCGCCGCACACCGTCGACGCGGTGCTGCTGGCGAGTTGATCCAGATTGGCGAGCTGCCCTGCCGCGGCGCGCTCCCCCGGAGTCCTCTGCATGGCGCCAGCAGTATACGGCCGGCAGCAGGCCGTTGATAACGTTCTCAATCCGCGCCCGGAGGCTGATCTACGAATATGCCAGGGTCGCATGACAGGGCACCCACACCTTGCGTGCTCGCTTCGCAAGCTTCGAAGCAGAACGCAGCGGAGTCGACGCGTCGTGTGGTGGAGGAATGACAGGGCCATCGGTGAATTTTCTCGCTCGGCCCGATCCTTGCTGCTCAGCGCACCCCGCCGGGTTTCTGGACCCTACAATGTTCGCTCCTGGAAGGCGCGGCCACCCGATCGTATGCCCAAACGACGGTCCTGGTCCCAAGGAGCCGGATGGGGACGCGGTCGGTTCGTCGCCAGGTTGGCGGGACCACACTTCGTGGGAGGCTTGGCGCCAAGAGGACGATGCGACCGCCTGGCCTGGTCACGCGGTTCAGTTCGCCGAGGACGGCCCGAAGCCAGCTCTCCATCCCACCCTGCACCTCGTACTGCTGTCCGAACGGCAGGTTGGAGACGCACGCGTCCATCGACTGATCGTCGAACTGCAGCCGACGCGCGTCGCCCTGGTCCACCTGCGCCTTGGGTGCGTTCTGACGGGCAATGCGAACCGCCTCGGGATCGATGTCGATGCCGTGCGCCTGCCAGCCGGCCTCGGCGGCCTCGGCCAGGATCGTCCCTGACCCGCAACAGGGATCGAGCAAGGCCCCGGGCGGTTCGCCGGCTAGTCGCACCATGGCGGCGGCGACGGTTGGGCGGAGCGCGCCCGGCCGCTCGGCGTCGCGGCCGTCGTGCTGCCGCATGCGGACGTCCGAGACCCGCAGCCCGGCGAGAATCCGACCGGGCTGGTACTCGATGATCCACAGCTCGACGTCGGATGGATCGGCGACGCGCCAGCCCGGCTGCTGCTGTTGTACCGCTTCGGTTACCCGGCGGCGAAGGTCGGTCCGCAGGAAGGACCGCTCCTGCAGCACGCGGGCGATCACCCGGAACGTCGTCCTGGCCCGCACCGGCCGGCCGACCTGGCCGCGGTCGGTCAACGCTCGCCTGGCGCGCTCCGGTCGCCATAGCCGTCCCGCGATCCAGTGGGGCCGGTCACCCTCTGCTCGCAACGTGCGTCCGACCTCGACAAAGACGTCCTCGGCCAACCGGACCGTCAGCAGGCGCTGGAGCGCCGACGGCTCCGCTGTGAAGACGACGACGTCCGAACGGCCGTCGAACCCTTGATCTTGGACGCGCACGCCTGGGACGGACGCGAGCTCGGCGGCCAGCAGTGGCGCCAGTCCTGGAACGGCGAACGCAAAGAACCGGGCAGCCTTGGCTGTCGCACCGGGCTCTCGGGCGTGGCGTGGCGTGGCTTTCGCTGGTCGCTTGGTCGACATCCACCCGGCCTAGCGAGTTCGGACCGCGATCAGGCGGTCATTTCATCAGGACTCGATCAGGACCGTGCGGAGGATTTCCCCGCTGGGGATCCGGTACTCGCGGACCACCTCAGATTCCAGGTCGAACGGACGCAATTCCAGATAGAAGCCGTTGTTGTAGTAGTCGCGGGGTGTGTACTTGTCGGTTGGCTTGTCGATGTTGCGACGTTCTGCGGTGAAAATGTCGGGCTGGCCGTCTGTAATGAACGCATACCGGTATTTCTCCAGTTTTGGGAGTATCGCGAGGACCTGCAGGCGCTGATCGTCCGCCTCGCGCAAGAGAATCCGCGCTGGGGCTACCAGCGCATCCAAGGAGAGCTGCTCCGGCTGGGCATGCAGGTCTCGGCCACCGCCGTCCGCACCACGTTGCGCCGCCACAGGCTAGATCCCGCGCCGCGACGGGCGAGCACAACGTGGCGGGCGTTCCTGCGCCAACAAGCCGCGGGGATCCTGGCCTGCGACCTGCTTCACCGTCGACACCATCTGGCTGCGACGACTGTACGTGCTGTTCTTCCTCGAGCTGGACACCCGCCGCGTCCACCTGGCCGGCGTGACTGCCACCCCGACGGGCGGCTGGGTCACCCAGCAGGCCCGCAACCTGCTGCTCGCGCTGGAGGAGCGGGGACGGCGCGTGCGCTTCCTGCTGCGTGACCGCGACGCGAAGTTCTGCCGCAGCTTCGACGACGTGTTCCGCTCGGAGGGCGCCGACATCGTGTTGACGCCGGTGCAGGCACCCACTGCGAACGCCTACGCAGAGCGGTGGGTTGGCACCGTCCGGGCCGACTGTCTGGACTGGCTGCTCATCGTGGGACGGAATCATCTCGAGCAGGCCCTGCGCGTCTACGTCGAGCACTACAACGGGCACCGCCCGCACCGAGCGCTGCGCCTGGACGCACCAGATCCACCCAACGTGACCACGGTCGGCAAGGATCGGCCAGGCAGACTGCATCGACGGGACCTGCTCGGCGGTCTGGTTCACGAGTACCGGCGAGCTGCATGAATGCATTTGCGCACCCCACACGCCCGACCGTGCCGCCATGCCGTGGGAGATCGCTGGTTTGTGGATGAGAACTACGTGAAGGTCGCCGGGCAGTGGCGCTATGTCTACCGGGCGATCGACCAGTTCGGCCAGGTCATCGACGTCTTCGTGTCGTCACGCCGGGACGTCAAGGCGGCCCGCCGGTTCTTTGAACAAGCCATCAACATGACCAAGGTGGGGCCCGTCGAGGTCACTACCGACCGAGCAGTGACGTACCCGATAGTGCTCGAGGACCTGCTGCCGGCAGCCTGGCATCGAACTGACCAGTACGCCAACAACCGGGTCGAGTGCGACCACGGCCGCCTCAAGTCGTGGCTGCGACCGATGCGCGGGCTCAAGCGAGACCGTAGCGCCACGGTCGTGATCGCCGGGCATGGTTTGGTACAGAACCTGCGACGTGGGCACTATGAAGTCGCGGTCGAGGAACCAGTAAGCCTGCGGGTGGCGGTCGCGTTCGCGGCGCTGGCCTTGGCGATCTGATCTCCGGTGAGAACGTGGCATCAGCATGCCACCCGCCGACCAGACGCAACATAGCCATCTTGCCCACAGAGCCCAGGTACTGGCCGGCTACAGGGCGGTGTGGCGGCCGTCTTTTCGGTCGCCGCTGTCGTCCAGCACCAGCACGCCCTGGTCGTGGGGTGCGGTGGCCGCATCGGCTTGGAGCAGCTCGATGCGGCGCTGGTTGAGCTGCTCGTGGTCCCAGCGCGACTCCGACAGGAAGAACTGCAGGCCCTGCACCGCCGCATGATGGGCACCGACCACCGGTTCGGCGCCGGCGAGTGCCGTCAGGGTCTTGTTGCGGTCTCTTGGTAGCAGCAGGCCTTGCAGGTAGGCGCGCAGGCCACGGCGCTGCGCCAGGGAGCCGAGCAGTGGGTCGAACTGGGCGGCGTAGTCCTCCAGCGGGCCGGGGGCGGGTGGGCAGGCAAGGCGCTTGGTCATCGCGGCACCTCCGCTTGCTGCGCCGATGGTCAGCCTCTACCTTCCCGCTTCCAGCCTCAACTAACAAACAACCGTAAAGCAGCTTTTCAACCTACCAGGGGTTGACCTGGGAAATCTCGAATCTCATGCGCCCTCCGCGAGGGGCTCAGCGGTGCGGTGGTCTCCGAGGACGACGCTCTCCTGCGCATCCCATGTGACGCAAACGTCGTCGCCTTCGGAGAGCCGGCAGCGTTGCGCAGCCACTTCTCGCGCGATGAGCGTGCGGCCGTTTGTCATCTCTACTTCGATCCGGCGCGTCGGGCCAAGGTACACGATCTGGCGGATTCGACCACCCACTGTCGCTGTGCGGGGGTCGCGATGGCCGCTGAGCTGGACCGTCAGACGCTCCGGTCGGATCATGATCGCTTGCTCGACGGCAATGTCCGCTGCTGCGCCTTGCGGCATCGGGATTCGATCTTCGCCACATGCGATCCAGCGGTCACCGTGCTTGTCCACCACCACTGGCCCGATGAACAGGTTCGACTCCCCGACGAATTCCGCGACGAAGATCGTACGCGGACGTTCGTACAACTCGTCAGGCGAGCCGATCTGCTCGATGCGTCCCTCGTTGAAGATCGCGATCCGGTCGGACAGGACCAGTGCCTCTTCCTGATCGTGCGTGACGTACACGAACGTGATGCCAACCTCGCGGTGGATCCGCTTGATCTCAAACTGGAGCCACTCCCGCAGCTTGCGGTCGAGAGCCCCAAGCGGCTCGTCCATCAGGAGCAGGCCGGGGTTGAACACCATTGCCCGCGCGAGCGCCACGCGTTGCTGCTGCCCGCCCGAGAGCTGCGCCGGGAACCGACCGGCAAAGCCGCTCAGTCGAACCAGTTCCAGCACCCGCTCAACCCGCTCGCGTATCTCGCGTCGCGCGACCTTGCGCTCGCGAAGTGGGAAGGCCACGTTGTCGAACGCGGACAAGTGCGGGAAAAGGACGTAGTGCTGAAACACCATCCCGATATTTCGCTTGTGCGGTGGAAGGCTGGTGATGTCACGTCCGTCCAAGACGATCTCGCCGGCGTCGGGTCTGAGGAAGCCCGCGATCAGGTTCAGGCTCGTCGTCTTCCCGGAGCCGCTGGGACCGAGCAGCGTCAGGAACTCGCCCGCCTTGACGTCCAACGAGACATCCGCAACCGCGACGTCGTTGCCCAACCGCTTGCTGACGCCTCTGAGATGGAGCGCCATACCGGACTCTGTTGGCTCACGCATATCGCCGCCTCCTCCGCATGAGTGCCGCGAACGCGAGCAGAAGCATCGTCGTGAACAGCAGGATGGTCGAGGCCGCCGCGATCGTTGGGTCGATCTCGCGTGTGATGCTGTTGTACATCTCGACTGGCAGTGTCCGCCTGGTAGAGCTCGAGATGAACAGCGAGATGACGATCTCGTCGACGGACGTCAGGAACGCGAAGACCGCCCCGGTCAGGATCGAGGGAAGCAGGAGCCGCAGCGTGACAAGGCGGAATGCACGTACGCGATTGGCGCCGAGGCTGGCGGCCGCGTCCTCGAGCCGTTGGTCGAGTCCTTGGACGCCCGCGACAACTGGAACCACCACGAACGGAAGGGCAAGCGCTGTGTGAGCGAAGACGAAGCCCTCGACGGTGCCGACCAGGTGCCAAGCCAGGAACACACCGTAGACGCCGATCCCAAAGATCACGAACGGGACGACGATGGGCGCGATCGTCAGGGCATTGACGACGGCCTTGCCCGGAAACCGGCCACGGACCAAGCCAAACGCGGCCGCGGTCCCGATCGCCGTGGCTAGGATAGTCACAATCCCCGCAACCTGCAGCGTCGTCAGCAGGGCATCGTTCCATGCGGGGTCGTTGAAGAAGTTCTCATACCACTGCGTCGACCATGACTCCGGAGGGAACGCGAGTGACCTGGCCCCGTTGAAGCTCTCGGGAATCACGACGAAGATCGGGGCGATGAGCCACAGAGCGACGAATACTGAGATGACGGAGAGCGCGATGCGGCCTCGATGCGACTTTTGCCTGGACTGATCGTCCGTGGGGGTGGCGGCTCCGTCGCCGTCGTCGGCACTCGCAGGGTTCGCCGGACGAGACGCGCGACGGTCCAAAGGACGACGAGACAGACTGCAAGCAGCACGACCGACATCGCGCCCGCGTGGCCCCATGAGAGCAGCTGGCTGATTTGCGTCACGATCAGCTGTGAGATCAGTGCTTCGCTCTGCGACCCGATCAGCGTCGGCGTGACGTAGAAGCCGAGGGTCAATACGAATGCCAACAGCGCGCCAGCCAGCACGCCGGGCAGCGACAGCGGCAGATAGATCCGGGCGAAGGCGCGCACCGGTGACGCGCCCAGATTCGAAGCCGCGTCCAGCAGCCTGCGATCGATGCCGCGCATCGTGGCGTACAAAGGCAAGATGACGATCGGGGCGAGGATGTGCGCCATCGCGATCGCCGCTCCGCTCACATGCCCCGTTAGTTCCACCCGGTTGAGCCCAAGGCCCGCCAACGCGTGGTTGATCGGTCCGTTGTCCTGGAGCAGGATCAGCCAGGAATAATTTCGAACCATGAAGGGTGTGGCCGCAGCGAGCAGCACGACGCCGATCATTACAGTGCGAACGCCCGCAGTTGCCAAGGTCATGGCGTAGGCATACGGATAGCCCATGAGCAGGCACAGGACGACAATACCGAGGGCCGTAAGCAGCGTTCGCGAGAGAGCGGTGAGGTTGACGTCAGTCTCGAAGAACCACCGGAAGTTGTCGAGGCCGGAGGTCTCGGCGCCTGAGAAGTGGGTCAGGCTTCGCTGGAGGATCTCGAAGGTCGGGTAGGCGAAGAACACGAGCAAGAACAGCACCAACGGCAGGACGAGCAGCGCGGCACGGTTCAAACCGAGCGCTGGGGGTCGCCGTGCCTGCGGCACGGCGACCCCCAGCGCACCCGACCGGAGGATGCCAGTTGCTGTGCGCGGGTCTTTCACCCCGCAACCCACGCAGTCCATCGCTGGGTGACCAGTTCGAAGTTCTTCGCGTAGTACGACTGGTCCTGGAACACCGCGGTGTCGAGGCGGCCTGCCGCCGCGGCGCTCCACTCTTCGAGCTTGCCGGTGAGCGAAGGTGCGCGCGCCTTGACAGCCGCAGCGCGGGGAGCGATCTCGGTCAAGGCCAGCTGAGCCTCAGGCGTGAGGATCTGCTTGAGGATCGGGACCGCCGCGTCTGTGCTTCCCCCCTTGGGTACGAACCAGGCGTCCCAATAGACGATCGGCTCGTTCCAGACTGGGACGAAATCGCCACCAGAGCGCGCCTGGTAGTAGCCGTTCACGTTGGTCAGCACCGCCAAGGCGACGGAGTTCGCCCGTATCATCTCCTGAGCCTGCGCGATCGTGCTGTAGAAGGTGATGTTGTCGCGAATCGTGTCGAGCTTGGCGAACGCGCGGTCGAGGTCGAGTGGATACAGGTTGTCGCGACGGACACCATCGGCGACCAGCGCACCCTCGAGCATGCCATTCACGGCATAGGCTCCCCAGACGGCCCGCTTGCCTGGGTACTTCTTGGTGTCGAAGAAATCCCCCCAGCTTTTCGGAGGATCGTCGCCGAACTTCTTCGAGTCGTACATCACGTTGTAGCTCGCCACGTCCGCCGGCACGCCACACTTGCCGGCCTGGTACTGGGGCAAGACGTTCGTCTGATCGATGTCCAGCGGCTCGGCCAGCGTGCCGCAATGCGCTTCGACCCACCACGGATCGGCTTGGACGACATCCCAATCGACGTTGCCGGACTCGACCTGCGCTTGAACCTTCGTGTAGTCGGTCGGTGAATCGTAGTCGATGCGCAGGCCGGTCGATGTGGCGACCGGGTCGGTGTACACCTTCTTGTAGTCGGCGTCCTGCTCACCTCCGAACGTGGTGAAGGTGACTCGTGTTCCCGCGAGGTTGCCGCCGGCAGGTGGATTCTTCGATTCCGATCCGCATCCCACGGAAAGCGCCGCAATGACGATGATCAATCCGAGCGTCGTGATTCGCCACATGGGCACAACCCTCCCTCAGATCCCGATGAGCGGGATCATATCCCGCTGATCGGCGACAGTAACACCGGCCTGGAAGCGAGTCAAGGCCGCCGACGCACATGTGACTTCCAAGAGAGCTTCCCGTAGAATGGGATGTCTTTCTATTCAGCGGGAGATGGAGAGGGCATGGACACGACGCCGAACGCGCTCGGATGGCCATTCGCAATGTTCCAGCACATCTGCTTCTACGTACGTGACATGGAGGAGACGGAGCGCTTCCTGGCCTCCTTCGGCATCCGGCTCGTGGATTACCCGTATCGAGACCACGGCGGCTTCGCCCAGCTCGAGGGCCTGCGACTCGATGGAAATCCCGACCACGAGGAGGCGTTCTGGGATCTCGGCTACAAGCACGCCATGGCCGGCAACGTCCACATCCAGGTGATGGCGCCAGGTCGTCACGACACGATCCATCAGCGATTCGTCGCACAGCACGGCAACCGCGCCTACAGTGTCGGTTTCTATATCGCGGACGTCGACGAGGCCGAGCGCGTCCTCCGGGAGCGCGGCCTGCGCGTGGTCTGGAAGGGCCGACACGAGAACGGCCTGGGCTTCACATACTTCGACACCTTCGAGCGACTGGGCGTCAACCTGTGCGTCCGACAGAGCCCGAGGGCCTATTAGACTAGAAATTCAGTTCCTGCCCTCGCCCTCTACGGCTCGGCCCGCATGAACGGTGAGTGGCCCTCGACCCCTGCCCGCAGCCGTCCCATCTCATCCCAGTCGTCCCAGCCGTTGAACCTCATCGGCTCGGTCGACTCGATCTCTTCCAGGCTCGTGCACAGACGCTGCCGATGCCGAGCTAGGCGCTCCATCACTGCCTGCGGATCCGAGTAGCTGAGGCCAGCCTCGACGCCGAATGACACGAACGGCGGGAGCACCGAGTAGCCGACGTAGTGGAGAGTGAAGCACATCGGCCATAGGAGCAGGTCGATGTCGCCATTGCGGCCGTTGTAGGAGAACGTCTCCTCAGGAGCACCGGTCGTCACCGACAGCATCGCCCTGCGGCCCCGATAGCGCCCTCGGTCGTAGCGGACGCGGCTGGTGTACACACCGCCGTAGGTGAGCACCCGGTCGAGCCAACCCTTGAGGATCGCCGGCGGCTGATACCACCACATCGGATACTGCAGGAGCAGGACGTCAGCACGGTCGAGCTTGTCGATCTCGGCCTGCACGTCGGCGGGGATGGCGCCGACCTTCGCGGCATGGCGCTGCTCGTCCTGGGGCCTGAACCAGTCGTCGTCGTGACGCGTGGAGTAATGATGCGGACCCTCCAGGGGATCAAAACCTTGCGCGCAGAGGTCGGCGAGCTCGACGGTGTATCCGCGCCGGGCGAGCCGTTCGGCGGCGAGGGCGGCCAGCTGGGCGTTGAACGACTTCGGCTCCGGGTGGGCGAGGATGATCAAGGCATGAGGTCGGGAGTGCGATCGCTGGTCGCTCGGCATCAGACGATGATCAGCTCGAGCGGGTGACGCGAGAGAACCTCGCGCCCACTCTCGGTGACGTAGCAGGTTCGCCCCAGGCTCATCGCCAGGCCACGGTCGGAGTCGAGGACCACGCAGTGCAGGAAGAAGACGTTGCCGGGCTCGGCCAGGACCGAGTTGGTCGAGTAGAGCATGGGCCAGTCCATCCAGTTCGGTTGGAACGTGGTCCCCATCGAATAGCCGACCGCCGCAAGTCGATGACGTTCGAGGCCAGCACCATCGAGCACCTTGCGGTGAGCGTCGTCCACCTCCCCGACCGGTCGCCCGGGTACAAGCGCCTCAGTCATCGCCTCCATCCCCTCCTTCACGATCGTGAAGAGCTTGCGCTGATCCGGTGACGCCCGGCCGACGACCAGCGTTCGCATGCAGGCGGCATGGTAGCGGCGGTAGACGCCGGCCCACTCCAGGGTCAGCTGGTCCACCGGGTCGAGGTGCCGCATCCCGGCACAGTAGCGAACCATCAGCGCTCGCGGACCGGAGCCGATGATCACCTCGTTGCCGGGGGGATCGCCGCCCCCTTCATAGATCGCGCCCTGCAACGCGGCGAGGATGTCGCCCTCAAAGGCACCGGGCCTTGCCTTCTCGACCGCTCGGTCGAGCGCCACATCCGCCAGCTCCGCCGCCTTGCGCACGTAGCGCAGCTCCGCCGCGGACTTCACCGCTCGCCGGCGGGTGACGATGTCCGACGCCTCAACGAGCTCGCAGAAGTCCTCCATCGCGGCCTCGACGAGTTTGAGGTTGTACCCGGTGAGTCCGTAGGCGTCGGTCTCGATCCCGAGTCGCTGACCACGGCAGCCATGCTCGGAGAGGATGTCCCTGAGCTCCAGCGCAGGGTTCTGGCCCTCACGGTTGAGCCAGACCCTGATGTCGCGGATTGCAGAGGTGAATTGTGCCTGCCTGAGATCGCCGACCCGAGTCAGCAAGGTCATCGTCTCACCATCGGCCTTCATGAACAGGCACTGGAAGAAGACGTAGCCGAAGGTGTCGTAGCCGGTCAGGTAGTACATCGACTCCTGCCGGAACATGAGCAAGCCATCGAGGTCGCGTGCCTGTAGGTCCCGCGCCACCGCCTGCCTGCGCGACGCGAGCTCCTCCTCGGAGAAATGTAGGTTCATGTGCTCGCTCCTTTGGAGTAGGCGAGACGAAACGCCTGGTGAGCATCAAAAATCTCGCAACAGCGATCCGAACCCCGAGAACGTTTCGCTCAAGTTATTGGCGCGTAGGGCATGCCAGAGCGTCGCCGCGTTGATCGCTAGCACTCGCTTGCCCAGCCAGCGCTCGGCCTCATCGGCTAGTCGCAGCATCGATAAGTTCGTCCCGACCTGCACGATCGCCTCGACGCGCGGCCCGTCGAGCTCGCGCAGTACCTCGACCAACTCCGCCTCGGTCACATGCGCGATCGCTGTCGCCGAGGGGCAACGAAGCCCCTTGAACCGCATCACCTGAAAACCCGTCTCCTCGAAGAATCGCGTGACGTTCTCGTCGGCGACTGGTTGGTAGGGCGAGATGACCGAGATGCGCTCAACGCCGAAGAGCCGCAGGGCCTCTCGACACGACGCGGCGCCGGTCGTGACGCCGAGCCCCGAGAGCTCACGAACGCGCTGTTCGAAGCGCTCGTTGCCCTCGACGCCGCCCCAGAACGTTTCAGCGGACATTCCCATCACCATGTAGTCGGGCTCGCACGTGAGCACGTCGCGGATCGCGACGTCGATCGAGGCGCGGATCTGGTCCAGCAGGGCCTCGAAGTCCTCGTTGGAGCCCAGACGGGCGTCGGCAATGTACATGCGCCCCGCATGGAAGGTGACTCCGCGTGGACGGACCGCGTTGAAGTCGTGCTCGACGACTGTGTTGGTGGACGGCACGATCGACGCGAACTTCGCTCGGTAGCCCACGACGTCAGGCATTCACACTCCTATCGCCGGCTGCGCGCGCTTCGGGCTCGGCTGAGACTCGCCCCGGGAAGGATCCAACGCGGTGAAGCTGACCGGGCAGCTCGCGCTCGAGCACCTGTGCCAGCCACGCCGCGACGTTGATCAGCCGGTCGAGATCGACGCCGGTCTCGACCCCCTCGCGCTCGAGCATGTACACGAGATCCTCGGTAGCGATGTTGCCGGTGGCCCCAGGCGCGAACGGGCAGCCGCCCACGCCACCGACCGACGCGTCGTAGATCTGGGCGCCGCTCTCAAGCGCGGCATAGGCATTGGCATATCCGGTGTTTCGGGTGTTGTGCAGGTGCACTCCGATCTCGGGTCCGAGGTCGCGCACGCCTGACACGATTCGCCGGACCTGGGACGGTACGGCGACGCCGATCGTGTCAGCCAATACGATGCGGTCCGCGCCTGCCGCGGCGAGCACCCTCGCCTGCTCGAGCACGCGGCCGGGGTCGACCCGCCCTTCGAACGGGCAGCCGAACGCGGCACCGATTACCACCCCGGCGACGCGGCGGTCGTTGCGGGCTCGCCGGATGATCGCCGTGCCCTCGTCCATCGACTCGGCGACGGAGGACCCCTGGTTGCGGCGGTTGAAGGTCTCCGTCGTCACGAAGGCGTAGTTGACGGCGTTGAGCGCCGTCGCGGCCAGGCGCTCGTAGCCGCGCATGTTGACCACCAGGCCGGCGTACTGGACACCCGGCCGCGGTTCGATCTGGGCGGCGACCTGTTCAGCACCGGCCATCTGCGGCACCGCCTTCTCACTGACGAATGCGGCGCACTCGATTCGCGCCAGGCCAGCGGCTGATAGTCGGCCGACCAGCTCGGCCCTGACCGAGGGCGACTGCGGAGGCTGCACGTTCTGCAGTCCGTCGCGTGGAGCGACGTCGCACAAGGCGATGCTCACAGCACTCCTTCCCCGTGAAGCTCGGCGATCTCGGCGCTGGACAGGCCGAGAAGGCCGCCGAAGATCTCCTGGTTGTGGTTTCCCGCCTCCCAGGGACCAGACCACCTGATCGCGCCCGGCGTCAGGGAGAACTTCGGGACGAGGCCCGGTCCGACGTATTCGCCAAGCTCCGAATCCGTGCAGGTGACTAACATCTCTCGTGCCCGGTACTGCGGGTCCTCGAAGATCTCCTTGATGGAGTAGATACGCCCGCTGACAACGCCGGCCGCGTTCAACGTAGCGTCGATGTCACTGGCGTTCTGCGTCAACGCCCATTCGGCGATCAGTTCGTCCAGTTCGTCTTGACGCTCGCCGCGCGCCAGGTGGGTGGTGAAGCGCGGGTCGTCTGCCAGCTCGGGCTTGCCCATGGCCTCGCACAGCCGTCGAAACACCCTGTCGCTGTTCGCCGCGATCACGACCCAGTGGCCATCGCACGAACGAAAGATGTTCGATGGGGCAACCCCCTTGAGCTTGGTGCCACTCGGCTCGCGGACGATTCCCAAGCGGTCGTACTCGGGCACGGCCCCCTCGAGCAGGGCGAAGCAGGACTCCATCAGCGAGACGTCGACGACTTGGCCCTTGCGTTTCCCGGGGCCGTCACGGTGGCGCAGAGCCGCGAGGATGCCGATGGTAGCGAACATGCCGGCGAGCGAGTCCCCGAGCGAGATGCCCGTCCGGGGTGGCGGCTCGTCGGGGAATCCGTTGAGGTGGCGTAGACCGCCCATCGCCTCGGCCGCTGAGGCGAAGCCGGGGCGCGATCGGTACGGGCCGGTCTGGCCGTAGCCGGAGATGCGCGCGATCACCAGGCCCGGATTCCTCGCCCATAGCTCGGCCGGGCCGAGCTGCCAGCGCTCGAGCGTGCCGGGACGGAAGTTCTCGATCAGCACGTCCGCGTCATCGGCCAATGCTCGCAGCAGCTCCTGGCCCCTTGCCCTGTGCAGGTCGAGCGTGATGCATTTCTTGTTGCGGGATTGCACCGCCCACCACAGCGAACGGCCCCGGTAGCGCGCGTGCCCCCAATCGCGTAACGGGTCGGGGCGGCCGGGAGCCTCGACTTTGATCACCTCCGCCCCCATCTCGGCGAGCAGTCGTCCGGCGAACGGACCGGCCAGCAGTACCCCGAGTTCGAGGACTCGCAGCCCTTCGAGTGCGCCACGGCGTCCGACGTCGCTCATCGCACGCCGCGCTCGACGCCGGAGCCGGCCTGTAGAGGCTGCAAGGCCTGCACGGCGGCGCGGTGGCCTTCGCGAATCGCCTGGGCCACGCCACGTGGTGAGACGCAATCGCCCGCCATCCACAGCGGACGGCCGGCGTCGAACAGCGCGACGGCGTCGGCGGGAAGGTTCGCGCGCCGGCGGCCCGAGCTGATGACCGCAGCCACGTTCACGATCTCGATCTGTTCGCGCAGGTGCCAGTGGTGCAGTCGCACCGTGTCGCCCTCGGTGGGGAGGATCGACGCGGGGGTGTAGACGCGGGTTTTGTGCTCTGCCAGCAGCTTGTTGGCGAAGTGCTCGAAGGACGCATCCAGTCCTGCGGTCGCTGAGCCGAAGCTGGAGACGATGTGCAGCTCCGCGCCGACCGAGAGCAGGTGGTGAGCGATCGTGAGGGCGAGGTGGTCTCCGAGCTCTCGTTGGACCAGGACGACACGCTCCCCGGCGAAATCGCGGTCGACGAGCTCGTCCCAGCCTCCGCGGAACAGCGGGCCTCCGTAGCGCTGCTCTTGGTCTGCTGCGCGGTCGTGCCAGGGGGTGGGCTCCCATCGTGAGCCCGTCGCGACGATGACCGCGTCGTACTCGTCGAGAAGCGGCTCGAGCCGCTCGACAGGTGTGTTGAGGAGGACGGACGCATCCTCGTCGAGCAACCGCTCGTTGTAGTAGCTCAGCAGTCGGGCGTACTCGGCCTTCACCGGGAAGCGGCTCGCGCTCGCGAACATCCCGCCCAGGCGGTCATCGGCCTCGAGGAGCGTTACCTCGGCCCCGCGCTCTGCCGCTGTGGCCGCCGCCTCGAGGCCGGCGGGACCGCCGCCGACGATCGCCACGCGACGTCCGCGTCCCACCACGTCAGGTTCGGGAACATCCTCCTGAGCGGCGCGCGGGTTCACGCCGCATCGCAGCGGGGCATTGACGTGGATCCGGTCGGCGCAGACGTTGAGCCCGAGGCAAGGGCGCATCAGGCGCAGATCTCCGGATTCGATCCGCTTGGGCAGGTCCGGGTCGGCGATCAGCGCTCGCAGCATCCCGACCAGATCGGCGTCGCCGCGGGAGAGCAGTTCCTCCGCGAGCGAAGGGTGGGTGACTCGCCCGACCGCGATGACCGGGACGCTCACGTGCGGCTTGATCCTGCCAGCGTAGGCGGCCGGCTTCCCTTGCGGGATGAAGACGCTGGGAATGAGCTCCTCGTAGGACTCGTGCGTGCCGTTGCTGACCGAGAAGTAGGAGATGAGCCCGGTGGAGTCCAAGCGGCGAGCGACCTCGATCGTCTCGTCGAGTTCGAGTCCGCCCGGCATACGCTCGACCGCGCAATGCCGGTAGCCAACGATGAAGCTCGGGCCGGTCGCTTGCCGGACTGCCTGGAGCACCTCGATCGCGAACCGCAGCCGATTCTCGAGCGAGCCACCGTACTCGTCCGCGCGCCGATTCGTCAGCGGCGAGATGAACTGTTGGATCAAGTAGCCATGACTGCCGTGGATCTCGACACCGTCGAACCCCGTGTGCTGGAAGTTCGCCGCGCCCGTCGCAAAGGCGGCGACCACCTCGGCGATCTCGCGCTTCGTCATGGCGTGCGCGATCAGTTGCGAGAGCATTCCTCGACCCTCTGAGGGTGCCCACAACGGCCGGTCAGTGAAGTAGTCGGTGGCGGACTGCCCACCACAGTGATAGAGCTGACCGATGACGGCTGCGCCGTGAACGTGGATCGCCTCGGTCAGCCGCTCGAAGCGCTCCAGCAGCACTGGGTCGTTCGGATTTGGATTCGGCATCTGCTCGAACGCCCCACTCGTGGGATGGACCGCCGCCGCGCCGGTAACGATCACGCCCACCCCTCCTTCGGCGCGGCGCGCGAGGTACGCGATCTGCCGATCCGAGGGTGCGTGGTCCCGACCGAGGATGTCTGTATGCGCCGTCATCACGATGCGGTTGCGCAGCGTGAGTTGGGGGCTCAGCGTGAGCGGCTCCAGCACGTGGGCGTATCTCTGCTTCTGCGTGCGCACCATCTCCAGATTCCATTCAGTGGGATATTATCCCGCTGATCGGCAATCATAGGTCGACGGCCTGTGTCTGTCAAGGAAACGAGCCGACCGCTTACCTGGCTATCCTTAGAGTCCGCCCAACGGGAGGAAGTCCCGGTCATTGGCGAATACAGAAGGGACCAGGAGATGCCCAACGCCGGACAGCAGGTAGACCTACCCGCCAGCCCCCCCGCGGGTACGGTCGCGCGTACGCTGCGTATGCTGCAGGCGCTGGCCGAAGCGGACGACGGAGTGACTGTCGCGGGACTGGCGTCGCAGATGGGCCTGCCGTCGAGCACCGTGCACCGGCTGCTACAGCTGCTGCGCACTGACGGATTTGTGGAGATCGAAGCCACGTCGCACAGCTATCGCGCGGGACCTGAACTGCTTCGAGTCGCTGCTCTCCTTGCAGGGAAGCAGAGCATCGCGACGATCGCCCGACCGGTCATGGAACGCATTGTCGCCACCTGCGGCGAGACATGTCTTCTCGGCGTATATCTCCCATATGCGCGGAAGATGGCGTTCGCGGAGCAAGTCAAGTCGCCTCACGCACTCCGATTCGAGATCCCCTGCAACGTCCAACTGCCGGTGGTCTGGGGCTCCTCAGGACGCGTCATGCTCGCCTACCTGCCAGACGATGAGGTCCGGGCCGTCCTCGCTGAGGCGGAGCCTTCTCCAGTCACCGGCGAGACGATCGATGAGGCTGTCTACTTCGAGAGACTGCGTCAGATCCGGTCACGTGGATCCGATTTCACCCGAGGCGAGAAACTCGCCGACTCGATCGGAATCGCGGCGCCGGTCTTCCAGGGCGACCGCGGAGCGATCGCAAGCCTCACGGTAACCGTCCCCATCGTCCGCTTCCGCAACGCCGACACACGCCGGCTCACCGAGCTCGTCGTGAACGGTGCTGCCGAGCTGTCCAAGACATTGGGCCACGCGCCCACATCGACCTGATCGCGAAGGCATTCGCTGGCACCCACAAACAGTGAACTGGCACCAGGTCTGTGCTACCAGGTCTGTGCTACCAGGTCTGTGCTAGCGGTGCAGCATGGTAGCTGCCAGCGCGATGCGACGGCGAGGCCGGAGAAGAGGTCGGAGACCTCCACGTCCGCGCCACGGCGGACCAGCGTGGCCCGGGCGACCTCCGCGGGTTGGGCGTTGAAGGACCGGGGGCTCGGATGGCAGAGAACGATCAACACGCGCGTGGGCTCCCCGCAGCTCGGTTGTTTGGTCGATGACGATCGTGATATAGCTTAACCCATAGATCGGGATCGTATCCCATTGAATGGGATAGGAGCGGTGTATGACCGACGCTGCGAGCCTGTACCCGCGCTTGCTCGAACCGGTCTTGCTCGGGCCGCCACGGATACGAAGCCGCATCGCCGTGACCGCCCATACTGAGGGTCCGGGGCGTGATACGGCACTATCCGAACGGGCATGGCGCCGGCATCCTCGGTCAGCTCTACCAGTGCTGGCCATCAACACCGCAACGCTCTGGCACGTCCTGCGCAGCAACGGTTTCCCGGACACTCTCGATGGTCCGGGTCGATCCTGCGGGAGTTCTGATGGACCACGCGCACGTACTCGGCGGGCGGATCGGGTTTGGTGACCGCCCCGCGCTCCTCGTCGTGGACATGAGCCTGGGGTTCACCAACCCATCATCCCCACTCGCCTGTGAGATGGGCGGCGCAGTCGAGGCAATCGCGCAGCTGCTGGCGACCGCACGACGCAACGCGCGGCCGACGGTGTTCACCACGGTCGCGTACGGTCCGGGCGATGAGCGTGCGGCGCGGCCGTTCCTTGAGAAGGTGCCCGCCCTTCGCGACCTCGTGGCGGGTGGCCGCTGGGTGCAGATCGATCCTCGACTGGCACCCGAAGCAGAAGAGCCTGTGCTGACCAAGCTGTTCGCGTCGGCCTTCTTCGGCACCGCGCTGGCCAGCCTGCTCGTGGCGGCTGGTGCCGATTCCGTGCTGGTCACCGGAGCGTCGACTTCGGGCTGCGTGCGGGCGACCGTGGTCGACGCGCTGCAGCACGGGTTCCGGCCCGTGGTCGCCAGGGAGGCGGTGAGCGACCGTGATCCCGCTGCGCACCAGCAGAGCCTGTGCGACATGGACAACAAGTATGCGGACGTCGTGTCACTCGGCGTGGCGCTCCAGTGGCTCGCGACAGGAAAGGCGGCGGCACGCCCATGACGGCGCTGTATCAGGAAATCGAACCCGAGCGCGGCATTGCGGAGGCGGCTGGAGGATCCCATGGCTGACCTGTGCATCGCCGTGGAGCGTGTCCTGCGTTCTGTTATTGCTGACCTCAAGTCCTTGGTTCGGATCCCCAGCGTCAGTGCCGATCCGGCCCGGGCCGGCCAGGTCCGCGCCAGCGCCGAGGTCGTCTCCGTCAAGGGCGGCGCACCGGCCGTGATCGCAAGCTGGCCGGCGCCCGACGACGCGTCGACAGTCCTGCTGTACGCGCACCACGACGCCCAGCCCACCAGCGAGCCGGCGCAATGGTCCAGCGAGCCGTTCCAGCCGACCGAACGGCAGGGCCGCTTGTATGGCCGTGGCGTCGCCGACGACAAGGCGGGCGTGATGGCCCACATCGCCACATTGCGCGCCTACAACGGCCGCCCGCCGGTCGGCGTGACCTTGTTCGTCGAAGGAGAGGAGGAGATAGGGCTGGTGACACGCCAGGCGGCCCGCATCGATTATCCGGAGTCGCTCTACCGAGCCGAGGCGTCGGTCCGAGAAAGCGTCAAGCTGGTCGGGTCGGGCTCCCTGGCCGAGCGGCTCTGGACTCGCCCGTGCATCTCAGTGCTGGGGCTGGACGCGCCACGGGTTGCCGAGGCGGGCAACGTGCTGGTCCCGGCGGCCCGGGCCAAGGTCAGCATGAGGATCGGTCCCGGTCAGCACCCCGGGGCAGCGCTGGACGCCCTCACCCGGCACATCCAGTCACATGCTGAGTTCGGCGCCGAAGTCACGGTCAGCGACGGCCTGACCGGGCCACCATCCAAGCTCGATACCACCAGCCCGGCGTTCGCAGTGGCCCGGCAGGCGCTCACCGAGGCGTTCGGCAAGGCCCCGGTCCAGATCGGGATCGGTGGGTCGATCCCGTCCGTCGCCGAGTTCTCGGCCGCCTTCCCGGACGCGGCCGTGCTGGTGATCGGCACAGCCGATCCCGGCGCCCGCATACACGGTCCCGATGAGGGCCTGCACCTCGCCCAGTTCGCGAAGGTCTGCCTGGCCCAGACGCTCATGCTGGACCGTCTCGCAAGGAGCTGACCCCCACCGCAGGGATGGGTGATGGTGTAGCAGACGGTACTGAGCCTTCGCTGGCATGTACTGGCAAAGTCGTGTAATCGGCTGTTGCGTATTCCTTTGCGGCTGCGCGCCTTCGGTCGTGCTTCGTGACATCCGGTGGCCTGAGAGGCACGGAAACCTATGACCTGGGCTCATGCGGCCAGTTCGTACTCGTGAATGAGCCCGCCCAGGACATCGAGCCTTCGCACGGCTCGGTGAATGCTTGTTGGTGGGGCGGAATCCGGCGGCCGGTCGGGCGCCCGCAGGTCGAGCCCGCGGTGTGGGCGCCTGGTGTCGTAGTGGGTCACGTACTCGCGAAGGATCCGCTCCAGGTGACGGCGACCGAGGACCAGTATCCAGTCCAGGCACTCCGCCTGACGGTCTGCACCCAGCGTTCGGCGAAGGCGTTCGCCGTTGGGGCTTGGAACGGGGTGAGGATCGTGGTGATGCCCTCGGCGGCGAAGACCGCATCGAAGCTCTTGGTGTACTTGGTGTCTCGGTCACGGATCAGGAAACGCAGTGACGCACGCTCGGAGAGGTCGAAGCAGAGGTTGCGGGCCTGCTGGGTCACCCACGCGGCGTTTGGATGCCGTGTCGCTGCGGCCAGGTGGACGTGCCGCGTCTGCAGTTCGATCGCGAAGAGCACGTAGAAGGTGTGAAGCCAGGCGGTCTCCACGGTGAAGAAGTCAACGGCGATGATCCTTTGGATGCCGGTTATTCGGCCACCTCATGCGACCTGTGCGGACTCATGGATCAGCCCACCAACTCGATCTCGCCGCACGACTCTCCCCACCGGCACAACCACCGCTGGTTCGTCGGGTCCAAGTTGCGGTGCCTGTCCCAAGGCGCGGTGCGGACGGTGGACGTTGTAATGATCGGCGTACTCGGTCAGCACCAACTGCAGCTGCCGACATCGGAGGATGAGCATCCGGTCGAGCAGCTCGCGTCGAACGCTGCCTACCCACCGCTCCGCATAGGCGTTCGCCCGCGGTGCCCGCACTGGCGTGACCAGCACCCTGATGCCCTCAGCGGCAAAGACCGCGTCGAACGCTGCCGTGAACTTGGCATCGCGGTCGCGGATCAAGAACCGGAACCGGCCAACATCGTCTCGGAGGGTCATGACCAGGTTCCGGGCCTGCTGCGTCACCCACTCTCCCACCGGCTGCGGTGTCACACCCAACACGCGGACCCGGCGGGTCGCCACCTCGATCACAAACAGCACGTACAGCCGCTTCAAGAACACCGTGTCCACGGTGAAGAAGTCCACGGCCAGCACGCCCTTGGCCTGGGCCCGCAGGAACTGCCGCCATGAGACGGCCGACCGCTTGGGGGCCGGGTCAACGCCGGCGCGCTGTAGGATCGTCCACACGGTGCTGGCCCCGATCTTGTAGCCGAGTCGGCACATCTCGCCGTGGATGCGACGGTAACCCCAGGTCGGGTTCTCGCTGGCCAGCCGCAGCACCAGCGCGCGGAGCTCGGCCGCCAGAGCCGGACGGCCACGCTGGTGCGAGTAGCTCCAGCGGCGTCGGATCAGGTCTCGATGCCAGCGCAGCAGCGTTTCGGGCTGGACGAACAACCCGCGCCAGGTCGGGCGGGGCAGCAGCCGCGCGAGTCCAGCCAGCAGGGCTCGGTCGGCCCAGTTGACCTGCGGCCGGGTCACCTGGCGCCGAAGCACCGCGACCTCGTGGCGCAGCATGAGCAGCTCAGCGTTCTTCGCGGCCGAGCTCCTTGCCAGCAGCGCAAGCCACCGCAGCGCCTGGCAGAAGATAGAGCAGTCGCAGGGTCATGCGCCGATCATCGTGCCCCGATGGCTTCTCTGACGAACTCGCAGCTCAGCACCCACGACCGACTTTCTGGCACCCACAGGGAAAGATGAGGGAAAGCCAGCCCGGCGGGTTGCGTCGCCGGGCATGGATGGTGACCATATCTGCGCTGGTCGTGGCGCTGGTGGCAGGACCAGGATTCGAACCTGGGTAGGCGCTAGCCGGCGATTTTACAGACCGCTCCCTTTGGCCGCTCGGGCATCCTGCCAGGTGGCTGCGAGGGATGATAGCGATGCCTCACGGCGCCTCACAACTTGGAAAGGATGCGGTCCCGATGGCTGATTCCTCCTTCGACGTCGTCTCCAACGTCGACCGCCAAGAGGTCGACAACGCCCTGAACCAGGCCAGGAAAGAGCTGGCCCAACGGTTCGACTTCAAGAACACCGGAACCTCGATCAACTGGTCGGGCGACGAGGTCACGATCGTCTCGAAGACCGACAAGCGCGCCGAGGCCGCCCTGGACGTCTTCAAGGACAAGCTCGTGCGGCGCAAGGTCTCCCTCAAGGCCCTGGACGCCGGCGAACCCAAGGCCGCCGGCGGCGGCACCTACCGCATCGAGTGCTCATTCATCCAGGGGATCCCCGAGGACAAGGCCAAGTCGCTGGCCAAGACCATCCGCCAGTCGGGCCTCAAGGTCCAGGCGCAGGTCCAGGGCGACCAGCTCAGGGTCTCCGGCAAGAACAAGGACGACCTCCAGAAGGCGATCGCCCTCCTCAAAGACCATGACGAGGGCCTCCCCCTCCAGTTCACGAACTACCGCTGACCACCCGGGCGGTGGCGCGTCGGCGGGGCCGGTGCGCGTGGCGGGCTTGGGTCACGAGGCCGCTTGGTCACGATCCACCTTGCTCTCCGGCTTCCTGGAGCAGACGCTCGAGTCCCTTGTCGGCAGCCAATTTCGTGGAGGGTGAGGCGACGGTGGTGATGGGGCGTGACGGGGGAATGCCGGCGAGGGTGGTCGTGCCGGTGGCGAGCGGGAAGGGCGGGGTGGGCAAGTCGACGGTCGCGTTGAACGTGGCGGTGTCGCTGGCGGAGCGCGGACTGCGGGTGGGGCTGCTCGACGCGGACCTGTACGGCCCGGACATCCCTCGCATGGTCGGGCTGACCAGGCGCCATCGGGTCCAGCACTGGACGGTGGCGCGCAGCCCGGCGTTCGGCCAGGTGGTGCTCGACCCGGTCGAGCGCTTCGGCGTCAAGCTAGCCTCGGCCGGGTTCCTGTTCGGCGAGGACCAGGCGCTGGCCCTGGCCGCCGGCATGATCGAGGTGCTGTTCAGCCAGCTGGTGCGCTCGACCACCTGGGGTGAGCTGGACTACCTGCTGGTCGACCTCCCGCCGGGCACCGCCGACCTCCAGCAGGCGGTGATGCGCACGCTGCGCCCGAGTGGGGTGGTCCTGGTGGTGACGCCACAGGACGTGGCGCACCTGGACGCCAAGAAGGTCCTCACCATGCTGGAGACCGCGGGAGTCCGGGTGCTCGGGGCGGTGGAGAACATGCGCGGGCTCCGATGCCCCTGCTGCGACACGACGATCGAGGTGTTCCCACCCGTCCCTGAGGAGCACTCGATCTGGGCGCTCGGTGTCGAGCGGCTCGGCGCGGTCCCGCTCGACCCCGGGCTCGGCCGCTCCAGCGCGGCCGGGCGCCCGGTGGTCGTGGACGATCCCGATTCCTCCCAGGCAAGGGCACTCCGCGCGATCGCGGGGAAGGTGCACGAGCTGCTCGGCTGAGGCTCTATGCGGCGGCTCGCGCTGAAAATGCTGGCGGCCCGGCGGTCGGCTGTCGATTCAGCCGATGACCGTTCGTCGGATAGGGTGTTGGAGCCACAGCGACGGCCAAGGAGGCCACGATGGCACAGTATCTCTTGCTCATCTATGGGGACGAGGCGTACTTCGAGCACCCGACCCCCGAGTCGTGGAACCAGATGATGGAGGCCCACGGGGCGTTTGCGCAGGGCGTGGTCAAGCAGGGCGGCAAGATCCTCGCCGGCGAGGCCCTCCAGCCCACCGCCACGGCCACCTCGGTGCGCGGCTGGGAGACCGGGGACCAGGTCGTCACCGATGGGCCGTTCGTGGAGACCAAGGAGGCCCTGGGCGGCTTCTACATCGTCGAGGCCGCCGACCTGGACCAGGCCATCACCTTCGCGAAGCAGTGCCCGGCGCCCGCGGGCGGGATCGAGGTCCGGCCGGTGATGGACACGTCCCAGCCTCGGGCCGAGGCGTAAGCGGGGGGGACGCCAGGCCGTGACTGATGTCAGCCGGGTCCTGGCGGAAGCGCACCGTCGCGAGTGGGCCTTCGTGCTCGCCGCGACGGTGCGCGTCGCTGGGAACCTGGACGTCGCGGAGGAGTGCGTGCAGGACGCGTTCGCCGCGGCCATGGCGACCTGGTCGGAGCGTGGCGTGCCGGAGAACCCGGCCGCCTGGCTGACCACCGCCGCTCGACACCGCGCCCTCGACACGCTGCGCCGCGACCGCACGCTGCGGGCCAAGCTGCCGCTGCTTGTTGGGACCGAGCGAGTCACGGGGTCCGGTGACGATGCGGCCGACGCCGAGGAGGCGAGCGTGATCCCTGACGACCGGCTGCGGCTGGTGTTCACGTGCTGCCATCCGGCCCTGGCGCTGGAGGCCCAGGTGGCGCTGACGCTGCGGCTGCTGTGCGGGCTGACCACCACGGAGATCGCGCGGGCCTTCCTGGTCAGTGAAACCACCATGGCCGCGCGGATCACCAGGGCCAAGAAGAAGATCGCCGTGGCCCGCATCCCCTATCGCATCCCCCCGGTCCACGAGCTGCCCGACCGTCTGGACGCGGTCCTGACGGTCGTGCACCTGCTCTACACCACCGGTCACACCGCTCCGGAGGGCGACCGGCTGGTGCGGCCCGAGCTGGTGGAGCGCGCGCTGGACCTGGCGCGCATGCTGAGCGTGCTGATGCCGGACGACCGGGAGGTCCGGGGCCTGCTCGCGCTCCTGCTGCTGAACGACGCGCGGCGCGCGACCCGGACGGGCGAGCGCGGACGCCTGCTCCTGCTGGAGGAGCAGGATCGGACCCGCTGGGACGACCAGGCGATCGCCGAGGGCACCGACCTGGTGCGCCAGGCGCTCCGCCGCGGGCGGCCCGGCCGCTTCACCCTCCAGGCGGCGATCGCGGCGGTACACGCCGAGGCGCCGACCTACGCCGACACCGATTGGCGCGAGATCCTCGGGCTCTACGACACGCTGCTGGCCGTCTGGCGCTCGCCCGTGGTCGAGCTGAACCGCGCGGTCGCGGTCGCGATGGTCGACGGGCCGGCGGCTGGACTGGCGGCCTTGGAGTCGGTCGCCGGCGATCCTCGCCTGGCCGGCTATCCGTACCTGGAGGCCGCCCGGGCCGACCTGCTTCGCAGGCTCGGACGCACCCGCGAGGCCGCCGCGGCCTACAGGACCGCCCTGGAGCTGGCCAGCAACTCGGCCGAGCGCGGCTTCCTGGCCCACCGGCTCGAAGAGGTCACCGCCGGGCCGGCATGACGCCGGTCAGGGGCGCTTGTGCGGGTCGTAGGCCATGGCCTCGAGGCGGGCGACGCGCTCGGCTGTCGGCGGGTGGGTGGAGAACAGCTTGGCCATGCCGGCGCCGCCCTTGAAGGGGTTCGAGATGAACAGGTGGGCGGTGGAGGGGTTGGTGGTCGCCGGCGCGGTCCCGCGCGAGTACGCCTCGATCTTGCGAAGCGCACTGGCCAGCGCGAGCGGATCGGCGGTCAGGCTGGCGCCCGAGGAGTCGGCGCCGAACTCGCGGCTGCGGGACACGGCCATCTGGATCACCAGGGCCGCGATCGGGCCGAGGATCACCAGGGCCAGCTCCGCGAGCGGGTTGCGGTCCCTGTCCCCGCCGCCGAGCGGGATGAACCACGCCAGGCGCGACAGGAAGATGATTATCGCGCCCATGGTCGCAGCCACCGACGAGATCAGGATGTCCCGGTTCTTGACGTGGGACAGCTCGTGAGCGAGCACGCCCTCGAGCTCACGCGAGGTCAGGATCGGCAGGATCCCCTGCGTCACCGCGACCGCGGCGTGCTTGGGACTGCGGCCGGTGGCGAACGCGTTGGGCTGCTGGCTCGGCGACACGTACAGTTTCGGCATGGGCATGCCGGTTCTGCCCGCCAGCCCCCGGACGATCCGATAGAGCTCAGGGAAGTCGGGCTCGGTCACGGGCTTCGCCCGGGCCGACAGGATCGCGATCTTGTCCGAGAAGAAGTAGGCCACGCCGTTCATCAGGATGGCGAAGGCGAGCGCCAGCGGAAGGTAGGCACCACCGGCGATCCGCGAGCCGATGAAGAGGACGATCGCGCTCATCGCCGCCAGCAGCAGCGTGGTCTTCATGTAATTCCGGCTGTTCATTGGGACACACTCCTCAAACGGGTCGACATCGGCCCGGTCGAGGTCTTGCCACCACCGGAGGGTTGGCCCGAGCCCCGGCCGCCTTTCGGCGGCGTGCTGACGGGGGTTTCGGTCGAGCTACTCCCCTCGATCGGACAATTCAAGGGTACGCAGGCCGATTCAAGAGCGCGTAAGGATACCCCACCTCTGACGTGCGGGTTTCCGCGATCGGACCCCGCCATCGGGCCGTCCCTCCGAGGGACGACGCGACCTCGTCCCTGGGCGGGACGGCACGGAAAGGATGCGCCACGCTGTCATGGTGCACGAGGATATCCAGCCGCGACGGGTTGCTGGCCCGGCTCGCGGACCGCCACCATCGGGTCATGGACCAGCCCAGCGAGATCCTCACCCACGGGCAGGCGCGGCTGCGTCGCTGGCGTGTGGGCGATGTCGACATGGCCTACCGCGTGGTCATGGAGTCGCTGGAGCACCTGCTGCCGTGGATGGCGTGGGCGAGTGGCTACAGCCGCGACGACGCGGTCCGCTTCACCGCCCAGTGTGAGCAGGACTGGGATTCGGGGGCCGCCTATCAGTACGCGATCACCACCGACGACGTGGTCGTCGGCAGCTGCGGGCTGATGCGCCGGATCGGACCCGGCGGGTTGGAGATCGGCTACTGGCTGCACCCCGCCTGGACCGGCCGTGGCCTGGCCACCTCGGCCGCTGCGGCGTTGGTGCGCCAGGCGTTCGCGCTACCGGACATCGAGCGGGTGGAGATCGTGCATGACGCGGCCAACACCGCAAGCGGCAGGATCCCCCGCCGGCTGGGGTTCACCCAGATCGAGCGGGGCACCCCTCCGCAAGGCCCGGTCGCGCCCGGCGAGACCGGCATCGCGGTGGTGTGGCGGCTCACCCGGCGCAGTGCCGATCTGTCATGACCACCGCTGAACTTCCCACCCCTGTGGGATCGGGCGGTCGGGTCACCCTACTTCGAGACCAAGGATGAGCTTGGCCACCTTCTGCGGCTCGTCGACCTGGACATAGTGACGGCCTGAGACGAGGAACAGGTCGGAGGCCGGGAACAGTTTGTGGAAGCGGCGGGCGACTCCCTTGTTCAGGTAGGGGTCGCGCTCACCGAAGATGATCCGTACTGGCCTGTCGAACCGCCTCATCTCCGGAATCCTCCAGGTCCGGGAGATGAGCGTGCCGAGGAGGTCGTTGTTCAGCGCCCAGAAGGCGGGGCGGGCCGTTCGGAACGCCTGGTACAAGCGCGGCACCAGTTCCTGTTTCGCCGAGGCGTCAGCGATGAACCGGCCGACCTGCCAGGTGAAGAGCTTGCGGTCCACGACGTCGAAGGCACGGGCGACACCCCGGCCGAGGTTCCGCACCAGCGGCGTGGAGTACAGCGCGATCGCCTCCGGCGCCCGGAGCGTTGGCATCAGGCAGTAGTAGGTGTTCAGCAGGATCAACGCCGAGACGCGGTCGGGGTGTTCGAGCGCCCAGTCGATGCCGGGCGGGCCAGAGGCGTCATGGACGACGATGGCCACGTCGTCCAGGCCCAGCTGGCTGATCACGGCGTCCAGGTCGCCGGTCTGGTTGGTCGCCGTATAGGGGTACCCGGCGGGCTTGTCCGAGACACCCCACCCCAGGAAATCGAACGTGATGACCCGCCTCGGAGGGTTCAGGTGCGGGACGAGACGGTCATACAAGTGGAGATTGTCCGGTAACCCATGCATGAGGACGATTGCTGGTTCCTGTCCCGGGTAATCCCGCGCGTAGATCCGGTGGCCGTCGCGGTCCACCCAGAATTCCCTGTAGCTCATCGCGTCACCTCGGGTCAACCTGCCGCGTGCGTGGTCGATGGGCGCCTGCCGGTCATGGCCGAGACGATTGTGACCCTGAGCGCCGGCTTCGGGGCCTTCGGCTTCGTTCATTCCGCGTCTCTTTGCGCACTGGGCATGGTTTCGGGCAGGGCGACCGTGGCGGGACGGGCGGGCAGCACGAACCAGGCAAGGGCCGCGCCGGCGGCGGCCACCGCGACCGCGACCAGGCAGCCGACGCTGAAGCTGTGCTGGAACGCCTGGACGGCCGCGGCGCGCAACTGCTCCGCCGCCGGGCGGAGCCCGGCCGCGGTGAGGCGCTGGGCTGCGACGATGGCGCCGCCAACCGATCCTTCGGCGGTCTCCGTGACGCCGCCTGGAAGACCCGTCGGGAGGGTGGAGCCCAGACGTCCCGCGTACAGCGAGGCCGCGACGCTGCCGATCACGGCGACGCCCATGGTCCCGCCCAGCAATCGGGTGGCGTCGTTGACCGCGGAGCCCACCCCGGCCTGGTCCTTGGAGACCACGCCCATGATCGCCTCGGTCGCCGGCGCGCTGGTGAGCCCCATCCCCGTGCCCAGGACCAGCATCTGGGCCGCGATCTCGAAGTAGGAGGTCGCCGGCGAGGTGGTCGCGATCCACCCGAAGGCGGCACACAGCAAGACCAGCCCCGCGGTCACCACCTGCTTGTTGCCCACGCGGACGGCCAGTCTGGTCCCGAGCAACGACGCGATCGCGACGGAGGCGGCCACCGGCAGCAGCCGCACGCCGGTGGCCAGCGGGCTGTAGGCCTTGAGGAACTGGAAGTACTGGGTGACCAGGAAGATGAACCCCGACAGCGCGAAGAACGCCACGGTGACCGCCCCGCTGGCGGCGGTGAACCTCGGGTTCGAGAACAGCTCGACGTCGAGCATCGGATGGCGGCGTCGCCGCTCCACCGCCACGAACCCTGCCAGCACCGCCACGCTGGCGGCGAAGCTGGCGATGGTGCGCGCCGATCCCCAGCCCGCGTCGGGCGCCTCGATGATGGTGAAGACCAGCATGCCCATCGCCGCTGCTGACAGCAGCAGCCCGGCCCAGTCGACCGGCGGGGTCGTCGGGTCACGTGACGGCGGGACCACCGCGACGACCATCGCCGCGATCAAGGCCGCGACCGGCGCCATGAACAGGAACACGCTCCCCCACCAGTAGCGTCCGAGCAGCCAGCCTCCGATGATCGGTCCCAGCGCGATCCCCACCCCGGTGGTCGCACCCCACAAGCCGATCGCCCGGGCCCGCTCGGCCCGCTCGGTGAAGACGTTCGAGATGATCGACAGGGTGGCCGGGAAGATAAGCGCCGCGCCCAGGCCCATCACCGCCCGCGCCGCCACCAGCTCGTTGACGGTGCTGCCCGCCGCGCCTGCCAGGCTGGCCGCGCCGAACACCCCCAGGCCGACGATCAACGTCCCCTTGCGCCCCAGCCGGTCGCTGAGGCTCCCCGCCGCAAGGATCAGAGCGGCGAACACCAGGCTGTAGGCGTCGACCACCCACTGCAGATCGGTGGTGGACGCGTGCAGCTGGCGGACCAGGCTCGGCAGCGCCACATTGACGATGGTGGTGTCCAGGCTGATCACGAACGCCGCCAAGCACAGCGCTACAAGCGCTGCAAGAGATGAGCCCCGGCGCTCCACCGACACCGAACCCGACCGCCCCACCCGACACCCCCGCGGAAGCGCCACGGCTGTCTCGTCAACGATTGGTGCGCCGTGACAGGCTGATAGATCGACTCTCTGAGTCACACCGGCTCAGGCTGGCGCGGTCGGTCGCCACCGTCCAGGCAGAACACCGGCAGTTGCGCGGCAGCTTCCCCCTCATCGACGCGACTGGCACTGGGGCGCCCGGGGGGAGAGACGGGCGCCCCAGTGATCCCGTGGCGACTACCGCCCGCTGCTCGACCCCTGCTCCTCCTGTGCTGGCTGGTAGATGAGGGCGACGACGCCGGTGCCGGTCGCCCTGGTGCCGACCAGTCGCAGTGGAGTCGTTGGGCCTCCGTTCCCGAAGAGCCGCTTGCCGCCGCCCACCACCACCGGATGGACCCAGAGCCGGTACTCGTCGACGAGGCGGTGCCGCATCAGCGTCTGGGCAAGCTCGCCGCTGCCCTGGACCAGGAGGTTCCGTCCGGGCTCCCGCTTCAGCCCGGCGACCGCCTCCGCGACATCGCCCTTGAGCAGCGTCGCGTTCCACGCAAGGGGCTCTTGGAGGGTGGTCGAGGCCACGAACTTGGGGAGGCTGTTCATCCGTCCGGCGAAGCCGTCGTCGTCGGTCATGGACGGCCAGGCGGCGGCGAAGTGCTGGTAGGTCATTCGTCCCAGCAGCAGCGCGTCCGCCGCGAACAGCTCATCGCGGACTCCGACCGCCAGGTCCTGATCGAAGAAGGGGAGCTGCCAGCCGCCGTGCTGGAACCCTTCACTTCCGCCTGGGTCTTCCATGACGCCGTCAATTGTCAGAAATGTCGAGATGACCACCTTGCTCATTGAAATCCTCCCGTTGTCGGACCGTGCAGCTCATCGTTTCCCTGGCAGCCGCGTCCCCGCACTCGACGACCTGCTGCCGGGACCACGATGGAGCCCGCGGGTGAGTGGCGTGTCTGGTCGGTGTTGGCGTTGAACTAGCTTGCGGCGTGTGGGGATTCCCCCTTGAGGTGGTGGGCTGTGGGAGCGGCCGCCTGGACGGCGTCGGGCTGGCCGGTGGGAGCCTGGCCGGTAGGGGGGACGTGTCGGAGCAAGCTGGCGGCGAGGATGGCGAGCGCGACGAAGACGACGGCGCCGACGCCGGCGACGGCGTGCAGCCCGCTGGTGAACGCGTCACGCGCGGCGTCGAGCAGCGCGGCGCCGAGCTGGCCGGGGAGGTGCTGGGCCGCGGCGGCGGCGCCGGCGATCCCCTCGCGTACGGCCTGGGCCGCGGCGGCCGGCACCGTGGCGGGCAGGTGCGCGGCCAGCTGGCCGCGGTAGACGGCGGTGCCGAGGCTGCCAAGGGTGGCCACGCCCAGCGCGATGCCGAGCTCGCCGCTGGTCTCCCCCATGGCCGACGCCGAACCGGCCCGCTCGGGCGGGGCCGACCCGATGACCAGACCGTAGCCCAGCGCCACCATCGGGCCGACGCCGACCTGGGCGATGGCGATGCCGGCCACCACGACCGCCAGGCTGCCAGCACCACCGGCCCGGCCGAGCAGTCCCAGGCCGACCGCCGCGACCGCCAGCCCGGCCGCCATGACGGTGCCGGGGCGGACCTGCCGGGCGATGGCGGGGGCCACGATGGAGGCGGCGATCATCGCCAGCGCCGGGAGCACCAGCCACAGCCCCGTCCGCAACGGCGAAAGCCCCACGACCAGCTGGAGGTACTGGTTGACGAACAGGAAGGCCCCACCCATGGTCGCCCCGACCAGCAGGCTGACCCCCAGCGCGGCGCTGAAGGAGCGGTTGGCGAACAGGTGCAGGTCCAGCAGCGGGCTGGGCAGCGTGTGCTGACGCCGCACGAACACCCCCCCGACAGCCACCCCGGCCACCACGGCCGCGATCGGCACCGGCTCGACCCCGTTGGTGGCCAGCTCCTTGAGGCCGTAGATGACCGGCAGGATCGCCGCCAGCGACAGCGCCACGCTGGCCAGGTCCAGCCGGCCGGCCTGGGGGTTGCGGTACTCGGGCAGCAGCACCGGCCCGGTGACCAGCAGCAGCACCATCACCGGCACGCCCAGCAGGAACGCCGACCCCCACCAGAAGCGCTCCAGCAGCAGCCCGCCGACCAGCGGGCCGATGGCCGTGCCGCCCATGAAGCAGCTCACCCAGACGGCGATCGCCGTCCCACGCTGCCTGGCGTCACGGAACATGTTGCTGATCAACGCCAGGGTCGATGGCGCCAGCGTCGCGCCGGCGACCCCCAGCAGCGCCCGGGTGGCGATCAGCATCCCCGGGCTGGTGGCGTAGGCGGCCACCCCCGAGGCGACGCCGAACGCGGCCGCCCCGACCAGCAGTAGCCGCTTGCGGCCGATCCGGTCGCCCAGAGTGCCCATGGTGACCAGGAACCCCGCCAGCATGAACCCGTAGATGTCCATGATCCACAACTGCTGGGTGCCGCTGGGCCGCAGGTCCGCGGCCAGGTGCGGCAGCGCCAGGTACAGCACGCTCACATCCAGCGACAGCAGCAGGGTCGGCAGGGCCAGCACCGCCAGCCCGACCCACTCCCGCCGCCCCGCCCTCGGCACATCGACAACAGTCACGTTCCCTACTCCTCTCATCGGATCGCTCGGCGTCGACGATGCCGTTGTCGTGGCCTGTCATGGATGAGCGTGCACGGCCATTCCCTTACCGACCGGGTCGACGCAGTGCCCCCCGCAGTCCTTTCCTGCGGCGAGCCGTGCCATAGCCGGGCGGCTCACGACCCTACCCGGGGGCCGGGGGGACGGAATCTGTCACGCATAGGTAGAGCCGAACCGGTCACGCGTCACCAGCCACCTGAACGCGGCAGCGCCCGCGCGGTGGCACCGGGCGCGGCGGCCCATCTCAAGCCGCCGCTTGATCGATCCTTGACGCGTCCGAGCAGACTTTGCCGGGGACTGAACACGCTCCAGACGGAGCCGGGGATGGGCCTCGTCCCGGGTGGCCAGCGCCCGCCCCATACCGTCGTCCTTGCATTGCCGGCCTACTCGGGGCCAACATCCCGGAACCGTCCGCCAGCCAATCTCACCCCACGGGAGTCACCCCATGGAACCCACCCGCCTGTTGCCCATCATCGCGCTGCTATCCCTTGTCACCGTGGAATACGGCGGCTGGTCGCTGCTCGGGTTCCTCACCGGACGCGGCTCGCTCGGCGGCTTCCGCGAGCAGTTCTTCCGCGCCGGCCACGCGCACGCCGCCGTCCTGCTGGTGCTGTCGCTGGTCTACTACCTCTACCTCGACCGGGCCGGCTACTCCACGGGTGTGCAGTGGCTCGCCGGACTGCTCCTGCTCGGCGGCATCCTCGCCCAGTCGGGCGGCTTCTTCATCCATCTCGCCGTCGGGCGTGCAGGCCAACGGTCGCTCGGAACGACCGTGACACGAGCTGGCGCCCTGCTCATCGCGGCAGCCCTGGTCATCCTGGCGATCGGCCTGATCACGACCGGGTGACGCGTTGCCGGTCCGGCTTCTGATCGCGGCTCCATGACGGTGGCGAGTGCGAAGCTCGTGAACGCCGTCGGCGCGAGGAAGGACGCGACGCGCGACATGCGTGGCCTCCCGGCCCTGCCACGTCGACCCCACGCGGCGGGCCGGGGAAATCCGTCACGCATCGGTAGCCGCAACTCAGTTCCTGGGTCTGGGTGACGCCGCGTATGCGGGAAAATCGGGCGGGTCGCCCGCTGACGTCTGGCGTTCTTGGCGCAGGTGAAGGCCGCAACTCAGTTTGACGCTGGGAGCCACCCGAGGGCTGCGCATTGT
>WNGB01011889.1_pt1 | contig 38983 bp, 35 predicted proteins | sample 5400681 | NCBI WGS metagenome assembly WNGB01 (sample SAMN13153367, study PRJNA577476) | soil metagenome | isolation source: 115 cm soil or saprolite under grassland replicate 2 | place: USA:California | collected 2016-06-15 | reverse complement strand
CACGCCCCTGCGGATCAACGTCGCCATCCGCTCCGGCGCCCGCTACACCCTCGTCTGCACCTCCGACCGCTACGGCCTCGCCATGAGCTTCAGCAGCGCCTCGCTCCAGCCCGTCAACACCGGCAACACCGTCGCCCCGGTCGGCGACAGTCGCTGCCGGGACCTCACGGGCCTCTAAGAACCTCTCGAGCGCGTAGCCGGGGCACAAAGACCCTGCTACTTTCGTAGTCATGCTCGGCGCACGGCTTGCGGTCGTCGTTCTGGCCCTGGTCGTCGCCGGGGTCGTCTCTCTTGGATCGAGCCGCGCGAGGACCGGCTGGGACAGGAACCTCACCGGCACAGCCAAGGCGGACGTCCTGCGTGGCTCGAAGGGACCGGATCTGATCAGAGGACTCGCGGGACCCGATCGGCTGTTCGGGTATCGCGGCAACGACCTCCTGCAAGGCGGCTCCGGCAACGACCTCCTCGTCGGCGGGCCCGGCCGCGACCGGCTCACCGGCGGACCGGGCAACGACCGCATCCTTGCGCGCGACGGCGTGCGTGACTCCATCTCGTGCGGCACGGGGAACGACACCGTTGTGCTCGACGACGAAGACGCCCTCGCGCGCGACTGTCCGCCGCGCACGGTGCCTCCGGTCCAGTCCGGCGAGACCGTGACGCTCGTCGACGAACCCTGGTCGTGCACGGGCAACGTGAACCTCGACCTCGTCAAGGTGACGATGAGGACGACGGTTTCGGATGCGGTGCTCCTCGATCGCAACTGCACGGGGCGTGTCGGCCGCGTCGAGGTCGAGACCTGGACCGCCGACGGGATCAAGGTTCAGAACCGCGGCAACGTCGCACACGACCTCAGAATCGAGTCGGGCTACGTCAAGTGCCACGACGCCGCCCCGGCCGCGCACCAGGACGGGATCCAGGCGATGGGCGGTTATCGCCTCCTCTTCCGCAACCTCCGCATCGACTGCTTGCGGAACGCAAACCTGTACCTGAGCAAGGGAGGCGGCGGCGCCTCGACACCGACGGACATCGTCTGCGAGCGCTGCGTGCTGGGCCCGAACTCCGGTCAGACGGTCTTCTACAACGAATCGTTGCGCTCGGGCATACGTCGAAGCACCATCTGCACCGGCCGGTTCCAGGCGATTCGCATCGGCAAGCTCGCGCAGGCGATCGTCAACGTCGGGAATAGAGTTCTCCCGCACGACGATCCCTCGTGCGCGAACGTCACAGGTCTGCCTCCCAGCCCGTAGCGGCGCAAGCTACGCGACCGGCTCGAGCAGGCTCTTCTTCCTGATCTTGCCCGTCGGCGTCTTGGGCAGATCGTCGAGCAGCACGACCTCTCGCGGCACCATGAAGCTCTCGAGCTTCGTGCGGCAAGCAGCGATGATCTCCGGCTCGCCGAGAGTCGTGCCGTTCTCCAGGACGACGTACGCCCGGATCGCCTCGCCGAGCACCTCATCGGGGATTCCGATCACCGCAGCCTCGCGTACGCCTGCGATCGAGAACAGCGCGTTTTCGACCTCGATCGGGCTCACCTTCTCGCCCCGGGTCTTGATGATGTCGTCGGTGCGCCCCACGAAGTAGAGGAAACCCTCCTCGTCGATCGTGAAGGTGTCGTGCGTGCAGAGCATCCGTTCGCCGGGCACCGGTCCTTCCTTGAGCATCTCCGCGCTGAGCTCCGGTGCACGCCAGTAACCGGCCATCACGTGCGGACCGCGCACGTAGAGGATGCCGGTCTCGCCGGGCTCGACCCGTCGGCCCTGCTCGTCCAGGACGAATGCCTCCGTTCCCGGAATCGGCTTCCCGACCGAGGTCGGCTTCGCGCCCACGAGCTCCGGCTCCAGATAGCTCACCCGCTTGCACTCGGTCAGCCCGTACATCCGAAAGATCAGTGCGTTCGGGAACAGCGCGTGCAAGCCGTCGTGGAAGGTCGGCGGCAACGCGGCCGCGGTGTTGGTGACTCGTCGAACGCTCGGATGTGGAGAGCGCGTGGACATCGAAAGCAGCGTCGCGTACACGGTCGGGACGCCGGGGAAGACGGTGACCTGCTCCTCGTCGATCCGTTTCAGGGTCTGCGCGGGGAACGCGAACGACCGCTCCAGCACGAGTGTGCCGCCGACGCGGATCGCCATCAAGAGCTGGTAGAGGCCGTAGTCGAAGGCGAGCGGAAGGACGTTCATGATCCGGTCGTCGGGCGACAGCCGCAGATATTCGGCGATGCTTCCGGCCGCGAACACCATGTTCGCGTGAGTCATCATCACGCCCTTCGGATTGCCGGTGCTTCCCGACGTGTAGATCAGCGCCGCCAGATCCGGCGGGATGGTTCCAAAATCGGTAGGCGCCGGCTCGGCGCCCGCGAGCACCGCCTCGAGGTCGAAGTCGCTGCCGTCCACATCTCGATTCCCGACGCACCACAGCTTCGGCGTCGACGAGGCATGCTCGAGCGCGGGGCCCCAGACCCGGGCGAGAGTGCTCTCGGTCGCCAGGAGCGCCGCCTCGCTGTCGTCGAGCATGTAGGCGAGCTTGTCGGCCTTCGTCTGAGGATTCGCGACGATGAAGACTCCACCGGCGATCAGCGTGCCGAAGATCGAGATCGCGCATTCAGACGTGTTGTCCATGAAGATCGCGATGCGGTCGCCGCGCTCGATGCCTTCGTCTTGGAGCGCCCGGGCGAAGCGAAGCGCTGCATCCGTCAGCTCGGCGTAGGACCAGGTCCGGCCGTCGGCGACGAGCGCCGGCTTGGCGGGAGTGTCGGCCGCGGCGGCGAGAAGGCTGTCGTGGAGCAGCCGCTGCGGCGGGACCCAGGTCAACCGGCCACCTCCGCGACGGCCTCGAGTGGAGCTCCGGCGCCGCGCTCGACCGTGGCGCCGACGACCACCCTCGAGGGCGCCGCCTCCGGCGCCAGCGCCGGATGCGCCACGAACTGCTCGTGCAGGAGCATGGTCGACACCGTGCCCACCAGTGCCATCTCGTCTGTTTCGCCGGCGCGCCCCGAGCCGACGGCCTCGAACTTGGCGACGACGCGGCCGACGGCGTCCGGGGAAAACACGCCGGCCGCTTCGAGCCGATCCGCCTGGAGCAGCTCGCGCACGTACTCGGGCGCGTCGGGGCCCGTGAAGACCCCGCCGATCGGCGCACGATACGGACGCTTCGTCCGCCGGTGCACCTCCTCCGGCAGCAGCGGCGCCACCGCCCTGCGCAAGGCGTGCTTCTCCTCCAGGCCGCGCAGGCGAAGACGGTCGGGGAGTCGCGCAGCGAACTCCGCGACGCGGTAGTCGAGGAACGGAAAGCGGCCCTCGATCGAGTGTCCCATCAGCATTCGGTCTCCCTGCGAGTGCAGGAGGTAACCCTCGAGGAAGCTCGTGATCTCGAGATACTGCGCCTTGCCGAGCGGACTGAACCCGCCGTATCCAGACGGCAGTCTCGCGACGAGCCGTTCGAGTGGATCGTCTTCGGCGGCTGCGCGCTCGAGGAGGTCCGGTCTGAACAGGCGCAGGCACCGCGCGGTGTTCGCAAACCTGATCCGGTGGCTGTACAGGGGATCGTCGACGTCCGCGAGCCCGCGCTTGTAGAAGCCGGCCAGGAACGCGCCGGAACGCGTGAGGTCGTGCGCGAGGAACGCATTCAGGCGAGAGAGCAGCAGCGGCCGGAACTGCGACTCCGGCTCCCGCGCCCAGAATCGACGGACCTTGTCCTCACGGAAGATGTCGTACCCGGCAAAGAGCTCGTCCGCCCCTTCTCCGGTGAGGACCACCTTCAGGCCCCCGTCCTGGACTGCGCGCGAGAGCCGCAGCAACGGCGCCAGCGCCGTGCGCAAAGTCGGCTTCTCCGACAGCTCGACCGCGCGGGGTAGCAGCTCGCCGATGTCGCGTGCAGAGACGCTTACGCGGTTGAGCTCGGTGCGCAGCTCGGCCGCCATCCGATCTTGGTACTCGCTCTCGTCGAAGAGCTGGTCCTCGAACCCGATTCCAAACGAGTGGAGGGTCTTCGCCAGGTGTCTGCGCGCAAGCGCAGCGATCGCCGACGAGTCGAGGCCGCCGCTCAGATAGGCACCGACCGGAACGTCGGCGCGCAGGCGCAGCCGAGTCGCGTCGGAGAGCAGCTCTCTCAGCTCGGCGACGAGATCGTCGTCGGATGTGTCCTCCCGCCGCGGAGTGAAGTCCAGGTCCCACCAGCGACGCTCCTCCACGATGCCGTCCGCGCCGACCCGAAGATAGTGAGCGGGCGCGAGCTCCCGGACGGCGGCGAAGGCAGAACGCTCGGGGAGGTTCGACCAGATCGTGAAGCTCTCGACCAGCCCCGCCGGATCGAGCTCGCGGCGCGCCGAAGGATGACGAAGGAGGGCCTTCGCCTCGCTGCCGAAGACGAAGTCTCCCCCGAGCTCGGCCACGAACAGCGGCCGGACGCCGAACCGGTCACGGCCGAGAAAGAGCTCCTGACGCACGCGATCCCAGATCGCGACGGCGAAGTCCCCGTTGAACCGCTCGAGGCAGCTGGGGCCCCATTCCTCGAACGCGTGCGCGATCACCTCCGTGTCGGACGTCGTCGCGAACCGATGCCCCAGCGCGCGCAGCTCGTCCCGCAGCTCGACCCAGTTGTAGATCTCACCGTTTTGCATCACCCAGAAACGGCCGTCCTCGTTCGAGAGCGGCTGGTCCCCCCGGGCAAGATCGACGATCGCGAGCCTCGTGCTGACCATGCCGAAGCGACCATCCTGGTAGAGGCCGGTGCCATCAGGGCCGCGATGGCGCAGCTCCCCTGCCATCTTCAAAAGGAGCCCCCTCGAGATACCCCGGTCACCGAGTGAATAGGTGCCGGCAATGCCGCACAAAGCATCCAAAGCATAGGTAGGGGTCGCAGAGCGGGCAACCCCGCCTCGGGCCCGCGGCGCGTCACTGGTAGACTCGCGCACTCGTCACGCACTTGCAGGCGCGGAGCGCGACCTTTCGAATACAGCAGGACAATGGCGGACAACGCGACGATCGAGAACGTGGTACGGGAGTTCCTCGCCGAGAACTTCCCGCTCTCGGGCGCCTCGGATGAGCTTTCGCGCGACGAGTCGTTGATCGAGGCGGGCGTGATCGACTCGACAGGCGTGCTCGAGCTGATCGGCTTCATCGAGGAGCGTTACGAGATCGAGATCGCCGACGAGGAGGTCTTGCCGGAGAACCTCGATTCGATCGGAAACATCGGCCGGTTCGTCACAGGCAAGATCGGGAGCGCGGATGTCGCGGCAGACGAGACCCGATAGCGTCTCCGCCGACGTCCTCGACGTCGACCCTCAGTCGACGGTCGACGAGATCGTCTCGGGTCTCGAGGAGGTCGTGCTGCGCCGGTTGCGCAAGCGCGGTGCCGTCGTTGCGCTCTCCGGGGGAGTCGACAGCAGCGTCTGCGCTGCCCTGGCCGTGCGCGCCTTCGGCCCGGAGCACGTTCTGGGCGTGTTCATGCCCGAGTCGGACTCCGCGCCCGAGACGCTGGAGCTCAGCCGCCTCAGTGCCTCCTGGCTCGGCATCGACACGGTGCTCGAGGACATCACGGAGCTCCTGACCGCGGCCGGCTGCTACTCACGGCGCGACGCGGCCATTCGCAGCGTGCTGCCCGACTACGGCCCCGGTTGGAAGGCGAAGATCGTGCTTCCCCCGTTACTCGGCGCCGACCGCTTCCGGCTCTTCTCCGTCGTGGCCGAGTCGCCCGACGGGGAGCAACGAAAGGCCAGGCTCACAGCCCCCGCCTACCGGGAGGTCGTGGCGGCGACCAACTTCAAGCAACGGACCAGAAAGATGCTCGAATACCATCACGCGGACCGGCTCGACTACGCGGTCGTCGGCACGCCGAACCGGCTCGAGTACGACCAGGGCTTCTTCGTCAAGCAAGGGGACGGAGCGGCTGACGTGAAGCCGATCGCACACCTCTACAAGACACAGGTCTACAAGCTCGCGGAGTTCCTGGACATTCCGGAGGAGATTCGCAGCCGGCCGCCGACGACGGACACCTACGCCCTGCCCCAGAGCCAGGAGGAGTTCTACTTCTCGCTGCCCTGGGACAAGATGGACCTCTGTCTGTACGGGAAGACGAACGGCCTGCCTCCCGAGGCGGTATCCGACGCCGTCGGCCTCTCGCCCGAAGACGTCGAGCGCGTCTACAGGGACATCGATGCAAAGCGGCGAGTGGCCGAAGTCCTCCATCTCGAGCCGCAGCTCGTCGTCGACGCGCCCGAGCTCGAACGACACTAGAGGTTTGATGGGAAATTCTGCCGACGTCTGGAGCGTCATCCGGCCCGGCGGAATTTCACATCAGGCCTCTTTTAGTTTCGTCTGAGCCGGTCCCTCGCCTTGCCGACCTTCCGCGCAGGCTTCGCCGAAGCCGGCGCGCCTCGAGGCCGAAGCTCCGGAAGCGTGCGAGCCGGTCGACCTCCTCAGGGCTGAGCTCGACCGAGAGCGCGCCGAGATTCTCTTCGAGGTGCGATGCGGATGCGGTCCCGGGAATCGGCAGGAGTACGGGTGAGCGGTGAAGCAGCCACGCGAGCGCGATCTGCGCGGATGTCGCGCCGTGCGCTTCCGCGATCGACCCGAGCGAGCCGGCCGGACGCGCAAGCTGCGCCTTTGCGAGCGGCGCCCACGCGATGAAGGTCAGGCCCGCTCGTTCGCACGCTTCCACCAGCGGACCACTCGCACGATCGGCGAGGCTGAAGCGATTCTGAACCGAGACGATCTCGGCAGCTGCGCGAATGCGGTCCAACTGTGCGACGTCGACGTTGCACACGCCGATCTGCCGGACCTTTCCCTCTTCGCGCAGCTCGGTCAGGAGGCCGAGCGACTCTTCCAGAGGGACCTGCGGATCGATTGCGTGCAGCTGATAGAGGTCGATCCGGTCCAGGCGGAGACGCCGCAGGCTCTCTTCACACGTCTTGCGAAGGTGTTCCGGGCGAGCGTCCCGGTACCAGTCTCCGGGGCCGCGACGCCGCAGCCCTCCTTTCGTGGCGATGATCAATCCGCCGGGATAGGGATGCAACGCCTCCGCGATGAGCAGCTCGCTGACCTCGGGACCGTAGGAGTCTGCTGTGTCGATGAACGTGACGCCGAGCTCGACTGCCTTTCGCAGCAGTCGCTTGGCGGAATCGCGGTCGGAAGGCTCGCCCCACACGCCGGCGCCGGTCAGCGACATCGTCCCAAGGCCGAGCCGCAGGGTGGGCACGTCCGATCCGATCGCGAGCGTGTCGGAGATTGACATTCGCGAACAAGAGACTATTGAGAGGCGATGACCTCGTTGCCTGAGTCGGTCGACCAACGCGGACGCGCCGCCAGGCAAGCGCGGATCCTCTGGTGGCTGAGCCGGATGCTGCTTGCCCTGTTCGTCTTCGTCGGCGCACTCCAGCTGATGAAGACCGGCGCGCGCCATCTCTCGATCCTGCAAGAGGGCGGCTTTCTCGTGAAGAACGCCGGCTCCACTCTCGGCCTCGGCTGGCTCGGAGCCTTGCTCGTCCTCTCGGGCTCTCCGGTGGCCGCTTCCTCGCTGACACTCGTCGCTGCCGGCGAAGTGAGCAAGTCGCCGGACCATTTCACGGAGCTGCAAGGCTTCACGATGCTGACGGGCTCGCGGCTCGGCGCAGCTTTCGTCGTCCTCGTGACCGCCGTCGTCTACGCCGTGCGCGCCGGGAAAGGAGGCCGCAAGGCGCCCGTCACGACGGCGATCTTCGCGCTGCTGGCGACGGCAATGGTCTACGTCCCGGCAGCGTTCCTCGGCGCGGGCCTCCTCCGGCTGCACCGCTTCCACTCGATCGATTTCAGTCTCCCGGGGAGCCTCGTCGACCTGATCGACATCGTGTACAGCCCTGTGCTGGACCGTGTCCGCGACTACGCGCCCGCTCTGGTCTTTCTCGCGGGCCTGGCCTGTCTCCTCGTCGCCTTCAAGCTGATCGACACCGTTCTGCCCGACCTCGACAGCGAGACGCTCGAGTCCCGGCCTGGGCAGTGGCTGACACGCAAATGGCCGATGTTCGGCCTCGGGTGCCTCGTCGCCCTGATCACGATGTCGATCTCCGTCGCGCTCACGGTGCTCGTCCCGCTCGTTGCCAAGCGATACGTGCGTGTGAACAACATCCTGCCGTACATCATGGGCGCCAACATCACCACGCTCGGCGACACCATGTTCGCTGCCTTCACGATCAATTCGGCCGGCGCAGTCCGACTCGTGCTCGCCGAGGTGCTAGCAGTCAGCTTCGTCAGCATTCTGCTGCTGTCGCTCTTCTATACGCGCATCCTTCGGCTGCTGTGGAAGGTACAGGTCATTGCCACCGGGAGTCGAAAGCGACTTGCGATCTTCACCGCGTCACTTTTCCTGGTTCCGATCGCGATCATCGTCGTGTCGGGCGTGATCGGCTGACCGGAAGTCACGGCGTCGCGGAGCCAGCCTGGCTCCGCCTTCGCTGGTCGGATCGAGGGCGACGTCGTGTTCCGTCTTCGGCTTGGCCGCATTGACGAATGCGCGCTGCATGCGCCGGACCTTCGATCCCCATCCCTCTCCTGGGAACGGACGCACGTCCGAAGCCAGGTGCCAGGCGAGCGCGTGGAGCGCCCGAGGTGGGGCCAGCGCCGAGAAGCCGGACAGCGATCGCGCGAGGTGCGCTTCGAGCACGGTTCGTTCGCGCGCCGGTAGGAGATGCCGCGCCCAGACCCGAAGCGGCCAGGGTGGGCGACCGTCGTCGAAGAGAGCGTCTGCAACGCGACGTACCGTTTTCCAAAGCCGGTCCACCCCCCACTCCTTGGCGAGGAGGTCGAGTTCCCGAGGGTCGGCCTCCTCCGCCATGACAGCCACGTCGAGCACGCTCCGGATCGACGCGAGCGGTCCATGCGTCCAGGCATGCGCCGCGAGAACGATTGCATGGTGGGATGCCGGAAGGACGACGACCTCGTCGAGCCCATAACTTGCGGGCAGCGCGGCCTCGAAGAGCTCTTCGACCGCGGGCGGCTCGAGCCAGCGCGGCCAGTTGAGCCGCCCGTGCACCTCCACCGACATTGGCATGCTCGGACCCACGAGTGGACGCTCGTGCGGACCACCCTCGTAGCGAAGCGGATCCCCGGTCTCGACGAACCCGGCGCCGAGGAGCTCGCGCTGCACCCGGACGGGATCCGCCACCAGCAGATCCACGTCGATATACGGCCGCAAGGCCGGATCGGGGTATCGGGCCGCGGCCTCCGGTCCCTTCACGACGAGAAGTGGACCCGTGCAACCCCTGCGGATGTCGGCCATCAGGACGGGGACGAGCACGCTGTAGAGCTCGCTCGTTCGTTCGAGCCTCGCGAGTTTCTCCGGCACGGGCTCGCCGCGGGCACGCAGCCTCCTGGCGGCGAACGGCTCGAGGCGATGTGCCACGAGCGCCTCGACGTTCGGCGCGCGGTCGACGAGCCGGTCGACGGCAGCCCAGATCCGAGTCTCCGCGCCGACGGCGGCCGTCACCGTCACATCCTGACACGCCGACGTCTTGCTGGTCTCGAACCTGTCCGCCATGATCGGATCGTGTCGCACAAAGTCAGCGTCGTCATTCCCGCGCACAACGCTGCGCGGACGATCGGTTCGGTGCTGCGCAGCCTGGAGGCGCAAAGCGTTCCTCCCGCAGAGGTGATCGTGGTCGACGATGCGTCAACAGACGACACCGGACGCATTGCGGCCGAGCACGGCGCTCGTGTCATCACGCTGGAGCGGCCGGCGTATGCAGGAGGAGCACGAAACCGGGGTTGGGACGCCTCGTCCGGAGACGTCGTCGTCTTCCTCGACTCCGACGCGATCCCGGCCGAGAGCTGGGGCGCAGGGCTCACATGCGCGCTCGACGAGTTCCCGGGGGCAATCGTGGGCTGCGCGCGGACGTTCCGGGGCAGCACTGCTTGGGGCTGGGTCGCGAGGCTCCAGAGCGAGACGCCTTTTCTCCCGCTCGGCGAGCCTCGCCGCGTTGCGTTCGTCTCCTCCTACTGTCTCGCGTTGCCGCGAGCCGCCCCGCTTCGCTGGGACGAGAGCTACGGCGGCGAGGACGGAATCTTCTCCGCGGACGCTCTCGCCGCCGGGATCCCGCTCGTCTTCGATCCGCGCTTCCACGCCTTCCACGACCACAGCCGAGAGACGTTTACGGATCTCCGCAGGCAGCAGCAGCGGCTCGCCTACGGGCTGGCGCGCGTCGGCAGGATCCAGCGAGAAGGAGTTCACAAGCGCGTGCTTGCGAGACTGCCGCTCCACTACTTCGCGTTGCTGCGACTCCCGGTCATCTTTCGCCGCCTGCGGGGCGAGCCGGAGCTGCGCGCGAGGTTCGTGCGCTATCTGCCGCGACTCGTGCTCGCCGAGTGGACGCTCGGACTGAGCGCGATCCGGTACGCGATCCGGCGCCCGCCCTTGCGAGAGCACGTCGAGGCTGGCTTCCGCTGACGTTGGACCTGATCCTGAACGCAGACGACTTCGGCGTCTCGGAGGAGACCGTGCGCGCCACGATCGAGTGTTTCGAGCAGGGAGCGCTGACGAGTGCGACGATCATGGCCGGCATGCCGGCCGCGGAGTCGGCTCTGAAGTTCGCGAGTCAGCACCCCGAGCGAAGCTTCGGCGTCCATCTGACGTTTGTGACGGACGGCATCGAGCATCCTCTCGCCGATCCGGCGTCGATTCCCGACCTCCTTGGTGCCGACGGCCGGTTCCTGCCGACGGCGACTGTGCGCCAACGGGCGGTCCTGCACCGCCTCCCCGTGAAGCAGATCGAGAAGGAGCTGGAGGCGCAGCTCGCGTTCGTCCGTGATCACGGCGTGCCGATCTCACACGTCGACTCGCATCGGCACGTGCACAAGCTGGCCCCGTTCCGCGCCGCACTCCGGAATGTTCTGCCGCGCTTCGGGCTGGGCCGAGTTCGTAATGTTCAAGACGTGTATCTGCGGCGGTCGCCTCGCGGGGCGACGTTCTGGCTCGGTCCGCTGTGGCGACGGCAGCTCATGCGCCACTTCATGACCACCGACCACTTCTACATGCCGCGGCCGGGCGAGAACGTGGAACGACCTGAGGTCATTCCGATGAGCGAGACCGTCGCTGCGAACGGGACGGCGACCCTGACCGTGGCGCGGACGGTCGAGGAGCTGCGGGAGCTCGCGGAGCCCTGGCGACGACTTCAGGGCAGCCACTTTGCGACCGATCCCGACGTCTTTCCGGAGATCCTGGCCGCGCAGCCTCATGCCCTGCGCCCACACGTCCTGCTGCTCCGGCGGGACGGAGAGGCGCGCGCGGTGGTGGTCGCGCGCCTCGAGGAGATCCCCCTGAGCGTGAGCGTGGGATACAAGGTGCTCTTCTCGCCGCGCGTCCGGGCGCTGACCGTCGTCTACCGCGGCGTTCTCGGAGATCTTTCCGAAACGGACGCGCGCGCCGTGGTCGAGGCGCTCCGCGGGGCGCTCGCAACGGAAGAGGCGGACGTCGTGCGCTTCAGGAACCTCGTCGTCGGCTCGCCGCTCTACACGGTGGCCACAACCACGCGGCCGCGGCTGCTGCGAGAGAACCTCGAGCGGCCCTTCAGCCATTGGCAACTAACGCTGCCGGGCTCGTACGCCGCGTTCCTGAGCAGCCTCTCCCGGAAGACCCGCGACGGGTTCGGCCGCTATTCGAGGAAGCTCGAGAAAGACTTTGGCGACCGCCTCGACCTCAAGCGCTACACCGACCTCGCCGACGCGGACCGAGTGTTCACAGATCTACGCCGGGTAGCCGAGAAGACCTACCAACAGGGCCTCGGCGTCTCGTTCGCGCAGAGTGAGTTGCAACGTCGAATCGCCCTCATGCAAATGGAGCGGGGCTGGTTTCGCGCCTACGTGCTCTATCTCGACGGCGAGCCGGTCTCTTTCTGGCAGGGTTACGCGTACGGCGGCGTCTTCAGCACGGGCGTTCCGGGCTACGACCCCGCCTATGCTCGCCAGCGTGTCGGCAACTACGTCCTCCTCAAGCTGATCGAGGACCTGTGCGAGGACGAGACGATCCACACGCTCGACTTTGGGTTCGGTGACGCCGAATACAAGCGCCGCTTCGGGAGCACCAGCTGGCTCGAGCAGGACGTCCATATCTTTGCCGGCACGGCGAAAGGGATCCGCACCGCTCTCGTTCGCCGCACGTCGCTCGGCTTGACGGATCTCGTCCGTCGCAGTCTCGAGCGGACGGAGGCGGTCGATCGGGTCAAGAAGGCGTGGCGCGATCGCCTCGCCCGCAACCGGCCCAGTTAGCCGTGCGGCGAGCCCTCGTGGGCGTCGCGGTCGCACTGACGCTTGCCCTCCTCGCGGTGGGCGCGAGCGCCCTCACCGACCAGCCGCACAAGTATTTCCGGCAGGCCGTCCTCGTCAACGCACCGCGGCATGTCGTCTGGGACGTGCTGACGGACTTCGAGTCGTATCCGGACTGGAACCCCTACGTCACGAGCGCCAGGGGCACCCTCCGCGAGGGAGCGACGCTGCATCTCCGCCGTGAGCCGCCGGGTGACGGGTCGAAGACGGCCGACGCAGAGATCCTCATCGTCCGCGAGAACCGCAAGCTCGAATGGCAGGTGCGAAAGCTCGTGGCGGGAGTGCTGGACGAGGAGCAGATCTTCAGGACGAAGCGCATCGCCCCGACGATGACGAACCTCGTCGAGGAGACGCGCCTCGAGGGGTTACTCGCCCCTGTCACCGGCACGGACGACGCCCGTCGCGGCCTTCGGCTGATGATCCTGGCGCTCGCGCGCGAAGCCGAGCGGCGCTACCAGTCGTCGTCGGAGTAGAACGCAGGCGCAACGTCCGCGACGCCGGCGCGGATCCGCTCGATCTCCTCTGCCGAAAGCCGGCGTTGCCACGACTTGACGTTTCCGCGGCTGTCCAGCCGGACGTCGTGGCGCTTCTCCAGCTCGGACGGGTTCGCGGAGTCGCTGTGGGCTTCGATCGACGAGCGGATGCCGCCCGTGAGCTCGAGCCCCAGCCGCTCGTACAGCGAGGCGAATCCGCGAACCGGATCGAGAGACAGGTCCTCGTGCCGCACGTAGACCCACGTCGGGTTCCGCTGCCGGAACGTCAGCACCGTGCTGTAGATCAAACGCCAGAAGAGGATCGCCTGGTCGATCACGTCGCGCTCGCGCTCAACGAACTCCCGGATCTCCTCCTCGAACGCGCCGAGATGGTCTCGCAGGAGAAGCGGCTGCTCGAGGAAGCTGGAGAAGTCGTGTGTCCAGTCCAGGCGCTTCAGGCTGCTTGCGAACGCCGCCGGATGCCGCACAAGGACGATCACGGTCGCGTCGAACCTCGAGGCGATCCATTCGCTGGAGAAGACGGCGATCGGATCCTTGAGCAGCGGCCGCGCGCCGCGCAGCCGGTTCAACCCGAAGGCGGTGAAATCCTGCGCGAACCGCGCGAGGCCTCGCGGACTGCGCACGGCCCGGAGCTGCGCCGGAACGTCGTATGAGAAGCGAAGGGTGCGCCGCAGCGAGTCGAGGTACGTGTCCTCGTTCTCCTCGCAAACGTACTGGAAGAAGCGGTCGAAACGCGCTGGCGAGATCCCTGGGGACGTGATCGGACTGAAGGGCTCATGGATCAAGCCGACGCGGGGCGCCAGCGCGAGCATCTTGCCGACCCACGTCGTCCCCGAGCGGTGCGCGCCCGTGACCAGAATCGGCTGACCCACGCCTACGCCGGCTCGAGATAGCCGAAGCGCTCGAGCGCAGGCCGGCCGAGCTCGTGCAGCTTCCCAACGGTCTTGCGCCGGCCTCTGCGCCAACGGCCGAGGCTCTTCGGCGCCCGCACCTCTGTCGCCGCCTGCTCGCCGTCGCCGTCGATTCCGAAGAATCGGTAGATCCGAGCCACCGTCTCCACGGGTTCTGCGCAGAGATCCTCGAAGCGCAGCCGCAAGTACCGGCCGCTCATCTGCCGCTCGCCGAAGTCTGCGGCCCAGGTATTGGCCCGGCTCCAGAGGACGATGGATCGCAGCGGCGTCGCCTGGTCGTTCTCCTCCGGCGTGAGCACCGCGCTCGAGTGCTTCTTCAGTTGCTGCTGGTTCTCCGAGAAGGCCATGTCGCGGCCGTCCCGGATCCAGTGCAGGAAACGAAGCTCGGGCATGACCGAGTTGAAGAACGGAAGGAGGTAGATGCTTCGCGGCTCCTTCCATCCCCAGGCGGGTGCGCCGGCCGGCAGGTCGGCGCGGTGCCGCTCGAGTACGGCGACGAGGTCCTCGAGCATCGCGCGCCGGGTGGCTGCCTCCAACCCGCCGAGCCCCGTTGGGACGAAGTCATTGATCCACCGGTCGGAGTAGCCGGCGAGATCGAGTGCGTCCTCGTAGTCGTTGAGATTCGTGCCGATGTACATGCCGGCGCGTCGCACGATCTTGCCGACGACGCGCGTGCCGGAGCCTCCGGTCGCCCCGATGACGTTGGGCGCCAGACCGGCGAGCGGAGCAGCCGCAGTTGGAGATTGGACCATCAGGTTCCTCGCGTCGTGCAGACCGATTTTCTCACAGCTTCTACGCCTCCGTCGAAGGCGGCGCCGCTTGCAGGGGCGCCTCCGCCGTAAACCGGACCGACCGCGGCGTCCTCCGAGCCAGACCGAGTAGCTGCCCCCGCAGATCTCGCTCGAGCGTTAGAAGGACGACCGCGGCCGTCAACGCCGACACGCCGCCCACGACGATCAGTGCTGCCACGTCGGGTAGGCGGTCGGACACGCCGAGCTGGCGCAGGCCGAAGGCGACGGCGACGGCGGATCCCCCCGCGAGGAGAGGCGCCGGCAACGCGGGCAGCAGCACGCGCAGCCGCAGCCCGGTGGTCCACGAGACGATCGCGAGATTGACCGGGACGAGCACACCGAGGAAGAGGAGCGCACGCGTTCCGGACATTCCCAGGATCTGATGATCGGCGCTCGAGTTCCGAAGCAGCCGCCCCGCCCCGAGCACGGACAGCGTGCTGACCGCGGCCAGCACCCAGAGCATGACCGCGCGAAAGCGCGGCCGCCCGACGGCGAAGAGGACGGGGCCGGCGAAGAACCCGATCGCCTTTCCGATTCCGACGAGGCACAGGAATTCGAGTGCGATCGCAGACTTGTCCCACTTCGAGCCGAGTACGCCGACGATCTCGTCGGCGCAAGCGAGCACGAGCAGAAGGACGGGCACCGAGATGAGCAGGGTGGTCCGGAGACATCTCGCCACCGCGGCACGCAGCGCCTCCGGATCGTTCTGGAGTCGCGACAGCACCGGCAGGGAGACCATCCCGACCGGTCGCATGGTCACTTCCAGCACCACGTCGACCAGACGATCGGCGAAGCGGTAGAGGCCGATCACCACGGGGCCGAAGAAGATGCCCATGAGCAGGGCGTCGGCCCGCCGGCTCACGAAGCCGGCGACGTTCGCCGCGAAGACGCTGGAGGAGAAGCCGAGCAGCTCACGAGCGTGCCGCCGCGAGAAGCGCAGCTTCGGGCGCCACGTGCTGAGCACCCAGATCGTCACGGCGAACGTGAACTCCAACACGAGCTGCTGGGCCACGAGCGCCCACACCCCCGCACCCGCCACGGCGAGGGCGACACCCGTCGCTCCCCCCAGCACGATCGCGAGGTTCGAGCGAATCGCGAGCCGCTTGTAGTCGAGCTGCCGCTGCATCAGAGCCTGCTGCACGACCCCCAGGCCCTCGAAGAAGATCATCAGGGAGAGCACCTGAATCACGCGCTCCAGTCGCGGCATGTCGTTGACGTGCGCCCACCAGCCGGCGCTGGCGAAGCTCAGCCCCATGAGCGCGATCGACCAGGCGAAGTTGAGCCAGAAGGCGGAGTCGAGATGCTCGTCCTCGAGGTTCTCCCGCTGGATCAGCGCGGTGCCGAAGCCCTGCTCCATCAGCATCCGGATGAACGTCACGTAGATCAGGCCGACAGCCACGAGGCCAAAGTCGGCAGGTCCCAGGATCGCCGCGAGCAGGAACGTCATCACCAGGCCGATGCCGCGCGTGCCCGCGGTCATGACCATCGCCCACTTCAAGGCCGTCCCGAAGGTGCGCCGGTGCGGGCTCAGGGCTGACTCCTCGCGGGTGCCAGCGCGTGCAGAGGAATTCCCTCAGCGCTCGGCCAAAGCCCGTGGCGAAGCTCGCGCAGCTTCTGCCGTGCAAATGGCTCCAGTGCGAGCAGCAGACCCACCGCAGTGAGCCCACAGAGGCCGCCGACCACGAGCAGGCGGGGAACTGCCGGCAAGCCGTCCGCGACGCCGGTGACCGCGAGCGAACGCTCGACCGCAATCGCGGCAAGGCCGGCGGCGACCGGTGCGACGGCGCGCGGGAGGAAGTCCCGCACGCTGAAGCCGGTGAAGTGGGCGATGATCGCGAGGTTGACCGGTACAAGGACCGGCAGGAAGAGCACGGCTCGAGACGCCGCCAGTCCGAGCACCTGGTGCTTCACGTTCGCACCCGTCAACGCCAAACCGACGCCGACCACGCTCAGCACGCTCACCCCGGCGAGCGTCCACAGCATCGTCGCGCGAAAGCGCGCGCGGTTTGCCGCGAACAGAACCGGCCCGGAAAAGAAGCCGATTGCCTTTCCGATCCCGACGAGACAGAGGAATTTGAGGGCGGCGTCGGCATGTGCCCACTCGCCTCCCAGCACCCCGAGCACCGCGTCGCTGCAGGCGAGGAGGACGAGGAGCGCCGGGACGGCCATGACGAGCGTCGTGTGGAGAAGCCTCGTGACCGCCTTGCGCAACTCACGCGGGTCGTCCTGGAGACGGGAGAGAACCGGGAGCGAGACGAGCCCGACCGGCCGCATCGTGACGTCGAGCAGGATGTCCACCAGGCGGTCGGCGATCCGGTAGATTCCCACGGCCGCCGGCCCGAAGAAGAGACCCATGAGGAGCGCGTCGGCGCGTCGGTTCACGAAACCCGCGAGGTTCGCCGCGAAGACGCTGAGCGAGAACGAGAACAGCTCGCGAGCATGCCGCGTCGAGAAGCGGAACCGCGGTATCCACGACGTCATGCCCCAGATGAGAACCAGCAGCATGAGCTCCGTCGCGAGCTGTTGTGCGACCAGCGCCCAGACGCCTGCTCCTTTGAGCGCAAGCGGAATCCCGACGGCGCCGCCGACGAAGACCGAGACGTTGGTGCGAACCGCAAGCCGCTTGAAGTCGAGCTGCCGCTCCATGACCGCCTGCTGGACGACCTGGAGGCCTTCGAAGATGATCAGGATCGAGAGAACGGCGATGACAGGGCCGAGCCGGGGCGTCCCGTAGGCCTTCGCGATCAGCGGAGCGCTCGCGGCACTGCCCGCCGCCAGGACGAAGCACCAGCCGAAGTTCAGCCAGAACGCCGAGTCGAGGTGCGCCTCCTCGAGATTCTCGCGCTGGATGATCGCCGTCGTGAACCCTTGCTCCATCAGCATCCGGATGAAGGCGACGTACACGAGGGCAATGGCGACGATGCCGAAGTCGCGCGGGCCGAGCAGTACGGCGAGCCCGAACGTGAACGCGGTCGCCATCGCGCGGCGGCCTGTCGTCATGACGATCGCCCACTTCAGAGCCTCCCCGACCGAGCGACGGGCTCTCACTGCTGCACGGCCCTCGGCTCTTGCTCGGCGGCGATTGCAACAGGGTGCGATCCGTGGGCGGTCGTCGGATAACCCGGAAGCCAGCTTGCACGAGCGGCCCAGACCTCGGGCCAGGCCGTGGAGCGCTCGCCGCCGCTGCGTCCCAGCCATCTGGCGAGTACAGCGCGCAGCGCGACTCCGAGCACGATCAGGAGCACTCCTGCCCGCGCCTTGAGCGGACGCCAGTGCTTCCTCGCGAGCGTGACCTTCCCCCGGAGCAGCAGCACGATCTTGTCGGGCCTGCTGCTCGACGAGACTCCGACCTCGTGCGTGACGACGGCCGCAGGCGTAATCGCCGGCCGCAGACCGCGCTTGCGGGCGCGCAACGAGAGGTCCGCGTCCTCGCCGTACATGAAGAAACGTGTGTCGAAGCCGCCGAGCTGTCGCCAGATCGACCTGCTCGCGAGCAGGAGGCAACCGGTCACCATGCCGACCTCCCGCACCGTGTCTCGCTCCCAGCGTCCGAGCGATTCGGGATCGAAGAGCCGCGAACGTTTGAACGCGGTGCTGAGCATCGTCGAGAAGCAGAAGAGGCTCCACAGAGACGGAAGTCCCCAGCACGAGCCCGGGTCGACGGTACCGTCAGGCCGCAGCGTGCGACCGCCGTAGATCCCGTGCTCAGGATGTTCGCGCGCGAACGTGACCAGGTTCTGCACGGCGCCCTCGTGCACCACCGTGTCGGGGTTGAGCAGAAGCAAGTACTCGCCGGTCGCGTCCTCCGCGGCTCGATTGACGCCGGCGGCGAAGCCGCAGTTCTCCTCGAGGGCGATCAGGCGCACCCGAGGAAACTCCGAGCGAATCATTTCCGCCGTGCCGTCGCGGGAGTCGTTGTCGAGCACGATCACCTCGCAGTCGAGCCCTGCCCTCGACGGCGGGATCGACGCCAGGCAGTGTCTCGCCTCGTCGCGACAGCGATAGGTGACGATCAGGATCGAGACGTCGACTGCCACGCCACGTCCTCCACCTGCGGCAACTCTGTCACATCCTCGCGGCGACGAACGACGCGCGCCGGAAATCCTGCCGCGATCGAGTAGGGCGGCAGCGAACGCGTGACGACAGACCCCGCGCTGACGACGCAGCCGGTGCCGATCGTGACGCCCGCGCCGACAAAGACCCGCGCGCCGAGCCACACATCGTCTCCGACCGTGACGTCGCGCTCGCGCCTCGGCTGCTCGGTGATCAAGCGGTCGGCCGCCATCCCATAGTCGGAGGCCGTCACGAAGACCTCGGGCGCGAACCGACAGTTCTTTCCGATCGTGATCTTGCCCGTCGAATCCCCGGCCCAGAGATAGACGCGCTCGCCGATGCGCGTCCCTTCGCCGACCTGGATCCGCTCGCCGTTCCGAAGCGAGACGTTCGGCGCGAGTCGCGCTCCGCGGCCGAGGGTGACCCTGCGCCTCGGCTGTACGTGCGAGTAGCCGTAGAAGTGCAGAAGCCGGACGATCTGGAAGTAGGTCCTTGGATCGATCAGCGAGCGCAGTGCGCCCAGCAGCCTTCGTGCCACCGCAGTTCTCCTCTTGTCCTCGGTTGCCGCAGTCCCCGCAAAGTGAGGTTCAGTCCCCTCCACAGAGTAGTTCGGACTCTCGAAAAGGGAAAGTGCCGCGACCGCAACTAGACTCGGAGCATGCCCGGAAAGGTGATGATCATCGGTCTGGATTGCGCCGAGCCGTCGCTCGTCCTCGACCGTTGGCGCGACGAGCTGCCGGTCCTGTCGAGCCTGATGGAGCGGGGGCTGCACGGCCCGCTCACCTCCGTGATCCCGCCGATCACAGTCCCGGCGTGGTCTTGCATGATGGCCAGCCGGACGCCGGGCGACCTCGGCGTATACGGCTTTCGGAATCGGTCCGATCACTCCTACGACGGCCTCTTCATCGCGAACAGCACTGCGATCCGCGAACCGCGCCTCTGGGACCTGGCGACTCGCGCAGGCAAGCGCTCGATCGTGCTCGGCGTACCGGGCACCTACCCCCCGCGCCCCCTGAACGGCGTCATGGTCACGTGCTTCCTGACGCCGTCTGTCGAGTCGCAGTACACCTATCCGCCGATGCTCCGCCGCGAAGTGGAGCAGGTCGTCGGCGAATACCTCTTCGATACGAAGGAGTTTCGAACCGACCGCAAGCAGTGGCTGCTCGACCAGATCTACGAGATGACGAGCCGGCGTTTCGCGCTCGCCGAGCACCTCCTGGCCACGAAGCCCTGGGAGCTCTTCGCGATGGTGGAGATGGGCACCGATCGCATGCACCACGGGTTCTGGAAGGACATGGATCCGGAGCACCGCAAGCACGACCCAGACGGCCCGTTCGCCTCCGCGATCCTCGACTACTACAAGCACGTCGACGAGCTCGTGGGCCGGCTGTTGCGCCACGCGGACGACGACACGGCGGTCCTGATCGTGTCGGATCATGGCGCGAAGCGAATGGACGGGGGAATCCGGGTCAACGAGTGGCTTCGCCGGGAGGGATTCCTCACGCCGCTACGTGAGCCCGAGGGCGCGGAGCGCCTCGCCGACGTCGGGGTGGACTGGGCGCGGACGACCGCCTGGGGCGACGGCGGGTACTACGCGCGCATCTTCCTGAACGTGCGCGGCCGGGAGCCGGAGGGTGTTGTCGCACCGGAGGAGTACGAGCGCGTACGCGACGAGCTCGCGCGCCGGCTCGAGGCGATTCCGGACGAGCTGGGGAATCCGTTGGGAACTCGCGTCTTCAAGCCCGAGGAGCTCTATGACGAGGTCGGCGGTGTCGCGCCCGACCTCATCGTCCTCTTCGGCGACCTCCTCTGGCGCTCCGTCGGGACGATCGGCGGCGACGAAGGCATCCACACGTTCGAAAACGACACCGGGCCCGACGACGCGAACCACGCCCAGGACGGACTGCTGATCCTGGTCGGCCCCGGCGTCGCCCCCGGACCGCGCGAAGGCATGCACCTCCTCGACGTCGCTCCGACTGTTCTGGAGCTGCTCGAGCTACCCGTGCCCGCGTCGATGCGCGGGAGGAGCTTGCGCGCGCGCGTTCCCGCCGAGCGCTGAAGGTTTCAGGTTCCGCGGACGACGACGGCCGCGCTCACGTTCTGGTCGTAGCCCGGCCGGAGGTCCGCGCGCCGAAGCGAGACCCTGAAACGCGTGCTGCCGGACGGAATCGCGCGCCGGAAGAGCACGATGCCGCTCGCCGGAACTCCGCGTGTCGCCTCCCGGATCCAGCGCCGACGACGTACGTCGTAGCGCTCGAGATCGAGCAGCCGGGCAGCGGCGGCCGGGTTGACCCGGGCTCTCAGCACCACTCGCCGCCCGGTGGCCGCACGCCTCGGCGTCGCGCGCAGCGCGAGGCGAGGACGTACGTCGATGGACAGCGGCCCCGACCTCAGCTGCCCCGCGGCGGCGGTAGCCCGGTATCGCGTCCCGATCGTCGGAGCGAGGGAAGTGGAGAACGCGCCGTCCTCCGCTGCCGGCGTGCGCGTTGCCTCGGCCCAGACCGAAGCCCCCGTCGGCCGCTGCTCGATCGTCACGTCGAGGCCCGGATACGGCGACTTGCCGCGAAGCGCGACCGAATTCCCGTAGAGCAGGGACTGAGGCTTCGCGGCCAGGGTCACCTCCCCTTCCACCTTGACGAACACCGTCCCTGGAAAGCTCCGGTCCGCAACCTGATGGAACGGATAGTTGCCGCCCCTGTCGGAGAAGACTTGCGTCCACGTGCCTCCCGGTGGAATCGGTGGGCTCGTGACCGTCAGCCGAGGAATGTTGACTCGCTGCTGCTGTCCATCGCCGTTGGAGAAAACGACGGAGTCGCTCCAGTTAATCGTGACGGCCTGCGGTCGAGGGCCGGCCGACGTCAGCGTGACGGAGGTCACCGCAGCAAGGGCGGCACCCGCGCCGCCGATCGCCGCGAGACCGAGCACCGCGAGTGCGACGCGCGTCTTCGACACGTTAGGCTCCCGCTCCCTGCCGCTCGATCGAGTCCCGTTCGATCACGAGCTCGCGAGCCCTGAGTCCGATTGCCGCGACGATGAAGAACACCAGCGTCGCCTGGACGATCCGAAGCCGGCACACGAGATTGCGCACGCGGCCAGTAAGTCGCCGTGCTTGCCGAAGTTGCGATGCGCAGCCCGGGCCAGCTTGATCGAAGCCGACCAGACGAACCACACGGCCCCGATCAACCCGAGGATGCCCAGCTCCACCAGAGTGTTCAGGTACTGGTTGTCGAAGATGAGGCGGACGCCGACCGGCTCCGTCAGCGCCAGCGGATCGGCCTTCTCCTGGAGAGCTGCGGGATCCGCTCCGGTTGCCGCTTGACTGCCCAGGCCGTGCCCGACGAACGGCGCCTGCTCCCAGCGGCGTAGACCCGGGTCGAGGTCCGAGAATCGCCCGGAACCACTCAGCTCCTCCCTGCCCTGGAGGTCCGCGACCAGACCTCCCTCCGGGAAGAACGCCTTGCGCACGCCGCCCAGCGCGCCCGGAGTTGCGAAATGGATCACGAAGGGGAGCAGGATCAGCAAGGGCCAAGCCCTGACGACGGCGCGCCCGCGCAGCCAAAGCGCCACGAGACCCATGAGGACGAGCATCACGACCGTCGTTCGGGAGATCGTTGCGAACGCGGCGACAGCCGCGACTGTTGCGGCCGAGATCCAGAGCGCCGACTTGAGCCGCGAAGCGGCCTGACCGGCGAGGTAGATCGCCAGTGGAACGATCATCGTGAGAGCGCAACTGAGCGCAATCGGGTGCTGAGCCGATCCCTTGACGCGAAGCTGGCCAGCGCGAACCGAGGTTACTTCTCGAGGCTCGCGCTCGAGAAACGGGACCCAGCGATCGAGCTGATCGAAGACGTTCGTCCGCGTACGCGACTCGTAGAGCGCGAACACCGCCACCACCGCACCGCCGAGGACGAGCACCCGAACGAGGCGCTCGACGTCCTCCCAGCTGGAAGTCGTCGAGCAGATCAGCGCAAAGGCCAGCAGGAAGCCGAGGAAGTACGAGAGCGACTTCAACGCCTGGGAATCCGACGACTTCGCCGCCAACGAGTGGAAGTTCACGATCTGCGACGCGAGCGCCGTGGCCGTCAGCAGCACGAGTGGCTTTGCGAGTCCGCAAGCCGAGAACCGGCCGTCACCGGAAAGCGCCCAGATGACCCAGCCGAAGATCAGGACCACCAAGAAGAGGCGATAGGCCTCGAGATTGAAGCCGAGGTGCACGGGCAGGCTGTATGCCTTGATCGGGATCAGCCAGATGATCAGGAGTAGCGCGCCGACGGCATTCGGCCAGGTGACGACGGGCGCGCGCGCCTCCCAGAATGCGACCCCGCAGGCGAGCAGGAAGAAGAGCGCGCCGACGGCCGTGGCCCGGGGACCGGCGGGCAGACTCGCGGCGAGGCCGATCGCACCGACGCCTGCGACCGCAAGCGCGGTTCGGCGTTCCGGCCAGACGAACGTGTTTTGAAACATCGGCGGGAAGCGCTAACGCGTGCCGGACGCCGTCGCTCGCGGCTCGACCGATTCGAGCACGACATCGGCCCGGGTCGGCGTCGGCGGGAAGAGGCGATCGAGCAAGACAGCGAGCCCGCCGAACGCGAGCGCCACCGCGATGAACGCGAGCAAGGGCATGCTGAAGGAGGTTCCGCCGGAGGAGACGACGGCCAGTGGAGCCTGGATCTGCTGGATGATGACCCGGTCGCTCGGCTTGACGTTGCCGGCGTCCTGCTCCCGGGCGATGAACTTCGTGAACGCGTCGACGGTGCCCTGCGCCAGCCTGGCCGCGTTCTGCCGCGTCTTCGCGGCCGCGACGATCTGGATGACCGGTACCCGGGACGGGACGAACCTGCCTGGTGTGTTCACCGCGTACACCGCCTGGGCGGACACGACTCCGGGGATGTAGCCGAACAGGCCTCGCCTCAATCTCGCCACCTGGTCCGACTCGATGAGCAGCGGGTAGAGGTTGGCCGCCGTGATCAGCGTCCCGAAATCAGCCCGCTCCTCGCCGTTCGCCGCCGACGTCGACGAATCGCCCGTCCCGAGCGACGGCGTCGCGGGCGCGACGTCGACGCCGGTGCGGTAGTACGGCTTCTGCCTCGTGGTGACGAGGATGCGCGCCCCCGCGGTGTAGGTCGGGGTCGACCGCTCGGTCAGCGTCGGCGGAGCCTTCAATTCGACGCTGTACACGGCAAGCACCGCCACGGCGCTCGCGATGATCAACCCGAGCAGGAGCACCCACCAGAAGCGGAGGAGTCCTCGGAGGTAGATGTTCGAACGGGTCACGCGCGGTGTCTCACAGGATCAGTTGCGGTCCCCATTCGGCCGCAAATGGATAGCCGGGAGTGTAGCTACCTTCTGCAAAAATCTCGATACCTCGCCTGGTCAGGAGAGCGCACGTGGAGCGGCGAAGATGCCTCGCGTGCTCCACGGGTTTCGTTCAACGTCGATGGGGCTGAAGCCGCTCTCCTCGATCACCTGGATGAACTCGGCGGGCGCCGTCACGACGATGTACGCGGGCCGGGGCTTTCGCTGCAACGAATCCTGCACCCGCTCGAGCACGCGACGCAGAACGGGAGGCTCGAAGGGATTGAAGAAATAGAGGACGAGCGGCTCGTCGGGCAACCGGAAATCGACTGCATCCGCGACCACGGTCTCGATCCGCGATCTCGCCGGTCCGATCGCCTCGATGTTACGCCGGGCAATCCGGTCGAGCGGCTCGGAGAACTCCACGCCGACGATGCGCATGAAGGGATAGTCGGCGGCGAGTATGAGCACCTTGCCCTTGCCGGAGCCGTAGTCGACGAAGGCGAACTCACTGTGATCCACCGCGAGCTTCTGCATCAGGAACGTGAAATCTTCAACTCTGGACGGCTCGTATGCGACCGCGAGCTTCACATTCGGGCTGCTCGTCTCGAGATCGGTGATGCGGACCCACGCCGCGGTATCGACGCCCCGGCTCTTGTCGAACGCGCGATCCGAAGCGGTCCGCGCCCGACGCGCTCTCCGTGATGCAACGAGCCGCCGGAGCCGTGCCCACGTCCAGCGCAGGCCACGCCGTCGCACGGTGTGGGCCAGCAGCCGCAGCGCAAGTAACAAGCGTCTCATCGGGCAGAAGTCATTGTCGCAACGTCGTGCGCCTCCTAAGCTAGAAAGAATCCATGGCTCCTCCGAAGCTCACCGTAATCGGCCTCGACGCCGCGACGTTCGACGTGATCGATCCACTCCTGGCGGCCGGACAGCTGCCGAACATCGCCCGCGTGCTCGACTCGGGCACGGGAGCCACGCTCCGCTCGACGACGCATCCCCTGACGCCGCATGCCTGGACGACGATGGTGACCGGTGTGAACGCCGGACGCCACGGGGTCTGGGATTTCGTGGAGCGCGACGAGACCGGCTACGAGCTCAGAGTGATCAACGGGAGCTATCGTCGCGCCGCTGCGGTCTGGGATCGACTGCGCCTCTCCGGGAAGCGAGTCGGCCTGGTGAACATCCCCTTTACCTGGCCTGCGCCGAAGGTGAACGGATTCGCGATCGCGGGCATGGATGCAGCGGCGCGCGAGAGTGGAATGACGAATCCTCCCGAGCTCTTCGACGAGCTTCGCCGTGAGTTCGGCCCGCTCGAGCTCGACCATCGGTTCCCCGTGACGAGCGAAGGGGAGCCCGACCTGGACTTCATTCGTCGAGCCGCCGAGCAGAAGGTCGAGATCACGCTTCGGCTCTCGGATCGGTTCGAGCCCGAGCTTCTTTGGGTCGTCTTCATGGCGGCAGACCACATTCATCACGCGGCCTGGCCTGACTGGGAGGACCGCGGTCCAGACAGCGCGGTCGCGGAGACGTACCGCATTCTCGATCAGGCGGTTGGGAGGCTGGTCGAGGCAGCGAGCGGCAACGACGTCATGCTCGTCTCCGACCACGGCGGGGGCTCGCTGCGCGGCGTCGTCAATCTGAACGCGTGGTTGGCACAAGAGGGATATCTCACCTACACGCGTCCGACGGAGCAGCTCGACCGGAAGTTCGTCGACGCGTTGTTCGCGCTGCGCAGGCGCATCCCGAAACGACTTCGTTACTGGGTCAAGCAGCGGGCCGGAGGCCTGCGCGAGCGCATGTACGAGCGACGTCAGTACTCCGTCGTCGACTGGGCCCAGACACGGGCCTTCTCGTACGGAGCGTTCGGAAACATCGTGGTGAACGTCCGCGGACGCAACCAGCACGGCACCGTCGAGCCCGGCGACGAATACGACCGAGTGCGCGAGGAGATCGCGGCGAAGGCCATGGGGATCCGAGGCCCGGACGGCGAGCCGATCGTCGCCGCGGTTCATCGACGTGAAGATCTCTTCGAGGGACCCCAGATCGAAAAGATCCCCGATCTGCTCGTCGAGTTCCACAATTACGAGTGGCTCGGAAAGGGCAACTTGAAGACCCGCGCGGAGACGATCTGGGACAGGATCGAGCTCGAGCCGGGGAGCAAGCACGAGTACGTCGGCAGCCATCGTCACGACGGGATCTTCGCCCTGGCCGGTCCCTCGGCCACGAAGCGCGAGCGGTCGGCAATCGAGATCGCGGACGTTGCGCCGACTGTGCTCTACCTCCTCGGCGAGGAGATTCCCGTCGACCTCGAAGGGCGGGTCGTGGCCGAAGCGATCGATCCCGAGGTCCTCGATCGGCGACCTCCCGAGTACGACGACATCACCTTGATGAAGGTCGGACGTCCGGCCGAGGGCTATGCGCCGGAGGACGCCGAGGAGGTCGAACGGCGGCTCCGCGGGCTCGGCTATATCGAGTGACGAGCGCGAACCACAAGCTGCGTCTGCGCGAGTCTGCCCTCACGTGGCGCGAGATCGCAGGCGAGATCGTCGCCGCCGATCTCGCTCGCTCCACGTACTTGAGCACGAACGCTGCGGGAACGCTGTTGTGGTCGGCATTGGTCGAGGGCGCCAGCAGTGAAGAGCTCGCCGCACGGCTCGTGACGCAGTACCGAATCGAACGCACTCAGGCCGAGGCCGACGTCGCGGCGTTCCTCGGGGCGCTGCGAGAGAACGGCCTGCTCGAGGAATGACTTCGCGCATCGACGTCCCGACCCTCCGCGCCGCGCTTTGGGCGTACCGTGCGCTCGGACAAGTCCGCCGGCAGCTTCGGCGGGGGGATCTCCAGCACCTCCACGTCACACCCGCGCCACGGCTGCCTCGCTGGGCGGGCCGCGGCGTGAGCGCAGTGCTGCGCCGACGCGACACGACGTGTCTGGAGCAGGCGCTCGTGATCCAGCGCTGGAAGATGACCCTGAACGAACCGGTCGACGTCATCATCGGGATCAGGTCGGGCGAGGAGTTCGGCGCACACGCGTGGATCGACGGCGACACCGCGTCCGGCGAAGACTTCGAAGAGCTTCTGCGCGTCTCGCCTCCGTGACGGCGGCGGAGCCTTACCGGCTGTCCCCGCTCGAGCTCGCCTGCGGGCTCATCCTCGGGCCCACCCTCGAGGTCGAGTTGCCCCCGACCGCGTCGACCGCCACCGAGGCCTTCGAGCGTGCCACTCTGACGGCTCTCGAACGCCCGCCCTGCTTCGTCAGCTTCTCCGGCGGTCGCGATTCCTCTGCGGTTCTCGCGGCGGCCGTGCAGGCGGCGCGCCGGCGCGGGCTTCCCTTGCCGATCCCCGTGACGATGCTCTTCCCCACCCGTGCGCAGACGGACGAGCGCCGGTGGCAGGAGCTCGTCGTCGCACACCTCGACGTCCCGGACTGGGTGCGGCTCGAGCCCGCGGACGAACTGGACGTCGTCGGTCCCGTCGCGAGGGACGCGCTCAAGGCGCACGGCGTCCTGTGGCCTGCGAACACGCACATGCACGTTCCGGTCTTCCGCGTTGCGGCCGGCGGAAGCCTGCTCACCGGGATCGGCGGCGACGAGCTCTTCGCACGACCCCGCTGGGCGCGCGTGCTCGCCGTGCTCGGTCGCCGTGCACCGCTGAGGCTGCGCGACCTTCCGCGCCTCGCACACGCGCTCGCACCGGGTCCGGTCCGCCTGCTGGTTCACAACCGGAGATTTCCGGCGCTGCCCGCCCCCTGGCTCACTCCGGCGGCGGAGGAACAGGTCCGTCGGCACCTGGCCGCCGAGGCGGCAAGGGAGCCCGTGCGCTGGCAACGGCGGGTGCGGCGCCTCGCGGGCCTCCGCTACGTCCAGGCGGGTACGCGGAGCTTCGCCGTGCTCGCCGAGGACTGGGGCGTGCACGCGGTGCATCCGTTCTGCGACCTCGGTTTCCTCGGCGCGGTCGCGCGAATGGATCGTGCACAGCGGTTTGCGGCCAGGACCGAGGGCATGGCTCGCTTGTTCGGGGAATCGCTGCCGGGGCCCACCGTCGAGCGTGCGACGAAAGCAGCGTTCGGCCACGTGTTGTGGGGAGAAAGCGCTCGGGCATTCGCGAAGCGTTGGAACGGCGAGGGAGTCGATCCGGAGCTGGTCGACGGCGAGGTCCTGCGACGAGTGTGGGCAGGCCCTGAGCCTGATTCGCGGACCTATCCGCTGCTCCAGGCTGGATTCCTTGCACGCGAGGCGGACTCAGCGCTCGGCGAGAGCGAGCAGCCGGTCGCAGGTTGGGGGTAGCGACGACCAGTCCTGGGGCCGGCTGAGCTCGAAGGTCGGCAATGCCGCCAGCTCGACGAGCAGTCCGGGATTCGAGGGCGGCAGCCGGAAACCCCGATGTCGCGCAAGTGCGTGCAGCCGGTCGACCGAGCCGAGGCTCCTGAGGTCCAGGGATTCGCCCCAGCGAAGGAAGATCCAGCCGGCCAGCTTCAGCGGCCCGTCGAGGCTCGGGACGAGCCAGCGCCATCGTTCGCGCGCGCCGACGACGCCGACGGGCTCTCCCACGCCCAGGTGCTCTGCGGGCTCCCGGCGCAGGTCGAGCGCGCGCGGGCCGGCAAACGGTGTCTCTCCCTCGACGACGAGCATGTCGTCACAGACCATCCCGGCGCCCTGCCGCGCGAGCGCGGCAAGCGTCGAGCTCTTGCCGGAACCCCGCTCTCCAACCAGCGCCCAAACGGCGCCGTCCACGGCGAACGCGGCTGCGTGGAGACTCTCCCGGCCGAGCGAGCGCGCAATCGCGGCCGCGGCGGGCGCCAGGAAGGGGTGTGCGAGCTCGTCGGGGGTGAGCTTCCGCGGCACGACGTACTCGACGGTGCGCGCCACGAGGTCCAGCGCTATCCGCCCGCCGGTGCGGAGGCGGAGCTCCATCCGCTCGGCTCCGAGCCGTTCGGGGACGTCGGGCGGCTCGGCGATGCGGGCCGTGAGTGTGAACTCCGGCCAGGCCGGGTCCGCCGGCACGAGGAGATGGAGGGCCGCGTCGAGACCGCGCAGCGCGAGCCCATAGGCTCCGAACCTCGATCGCCCTTGCGCCTGCGGCGGCTGGGCTCCTAGCCCGTCCACTCCGCAACCCTAGTCTCTCGTCTAGTTTGCCTCCGTCAACCAAGCCGTTATCTTCCCGAACATGACTTCGGGTGTTGTAGGGGTCGCGGCGGCCGCATACGAACCGCCGAGGCTCGATGTGGTGGGCTCGGTTCACGAGCTGACGCTGGTCGATGGGTGCGGGCTGATCAACAAGCAGCTCGGCACGCCCGACATCTGGGCGAACATCCCGATCGAGTGGTGTTCGACCAACGCGTCCGTCTGAACCGGTCGGCCTGACCCCACCCACCGGCCTACCTGAACGTCGAGTTGTGAAGTGACGCGTGCGTTGCGACGCTTCGTTGGTACCTAATTACGGGCCTTGCTCCAGGCCGCCGGGGGCGGTGGGGGCGAGGGGGAGGAGCTATTGCGGATGAAAAAGAGAACAGCTGTCCTCATCGCCCTGTCGGCTTCGTTGGTCGTGGCTCTGGCCATGGTGCCTTCGGCGCTCGGCTGGAGCGTGACGATGACGGCACAACCTTCGCTGACGCGGACTTGGGACTGGACGATCGAGAAGAGCGTCTCGACGTCCTCCGTCACCGTCGCGCCCGGCGAGACTGCGACCGTCACGTATTCAGTCACCGTCACGCCGACGGGCTACACCGACAGCAATTGGGCGGTCTCCGGCAACGTGCACATGTCAGAGGATCCGAACATCGGCATCGCGTCGCTCCGCGTGCTGATCAATCCGGACGACATCCTCGCCAGCCAGACGTGCGTACCCAACCCGTTCCCCGTCGAACTCGGGGTCCAGGGCCTGGACTGCGACTACAGCGCGAGCCTGCCGGATGCCAGCGGCCCGCGTGACGCCTGGATGCGGGCTGTTTCCACGGAGGGCAACTTCCGGAACGTCCACACGGCGTTCGACTTCAGCACCGCAACGATCAACGAGGTCGACGAATGCGTCGACGTCACCGATTCGCTGGCGGGCGCACTCGGCACGGTCTGTGCCGCGGACGGCGCGCACACGTTCACGTATCAGGGCACGATCGGCCCGTACCGGGAATGCGGTCCGCGCACGGTCGACAACACGGCGACCTTCGTCACGAAGGACACCGGCGCCACGGATAGCTCGAGTGAGACCGTCAACGTCGACGTCCCGTGCGGTGGATGCACCCTCACGATCGGCTACTGGAAGACCCATGCAGGGTTCGGGCCCCAGGCCGACGCGGTGACGCCGCTTCTGCCGCAGAGGCTCGGCACGGCGGGTGGAACGAAGACCGTCAACGTATCGACGGCGGCACTCGCAGTGCAGTTCCTCAGCATGAACGGCACGAACAACGTCCACGACGCATCGAACGGCATCAACAAGCTGTATGCGCAGCTGCTCGGCGCGAAGCTGAATGGAGCCAACGGCGCGGACCTCTCGGCAGTCGCGAGCATCATTGCCGCGGCGGACGCGTTCCTGGCCAACAACAACACGCTGAACTGGTCATCGCTCACCACCAGCCAGAAGGCTGCTGTGAATGGGTGGGCATCAGCGCTCGACTCGTACAACAACGGGGCGCTCGGCTCCGTTCACTGCACCGACTAAAGCCGCGGACGCGAGTCCGCGCGAGCCACACGATGCCCCGACGCTCCGGTTCACCGGAGCGTCGGGGCTCAACAGCCGTCCGCCTGCCGGCTGAAGACCCACCGCCTTCGCCGGTGTGACCACGTGGCGGAGTCTCTTCAGCGCAGGTGAGCTCCGAAACCAGCCTCTCCGCCGCCCGGGTACAGTACGGCCCCCGCCCTCTTAGCTCAGTTGGTAGAGCACCTCCATGGTAAGGAGGGGGTCGACGGTTCGAGTCCGTCAGAGGGCTTCGAGAAGTTCCTGCTAATCAGCTCCTTCTGCAGAACTCGCAGCGAGGGTTTCGGACATCGACGTCCACCGAGCGTCCACCGCCCGCCGGGAGTGGCTTCGGCGGTGCCTGGAAACCGGGTCGCGGCGCGGCTTTGCGGCCTTCCGGGCCGACGTCCACCCAGCGTCCACGGCCCTTTCCAGCGCGAGCGCGTCGAGTAGCGAGACGGCGTGCTCGTGGCTATCGGCCGCGAGATGGCCGTAGTGGAGGTCGATCATCGCGATGCTCGTGCCCATGAATCGCGACAAGGCGAACACCGGGACGCCGGCGCGGAGGGCGAAGGTGGCGTACGTGTGGCGCAAGTCGTAGAGATCGCGCAGCGGGTCGATTCCGGCCGCTTTCTGGACGGGCTTCCAATGGCGCCGGTTGAAGTTGCGGAAGTCAAGGTGGCCGCCGTCGGCGTTCGGGAAGAGCATCGGACTGTCCTCCCGCGCCGGTAGCTGGTCGAGCGCCTCGAGCGCGATCGCCTGCAGGGGGACGGCGCGTCTGCTGAGCCGCGTCTTTGTGTGCTTGACTCGCCCGTTCGCGTACGCGCGTCGGATCTGGACGACGCCGGCTCCACGGTCGACGTCGCGCTGTTCGAGCGCGAACAGCTCGGAGGGTCGAAGCCCTGTCGCGGCGGCGAACAGAACCATCGGCCCATGGGTCGGCCCGAGGTGCTCTGCGAGCGATCGGATCTGCTGCCAGGAGTCGAACGGCCGCTGCTCCCGGCAGCGCCGAGCGGGATTCGGCACGCGCTTGGCGGGGTTGTCGTCGATCAGCTTCCAGTTGGCCGCTCGATTCAGCACCTGCCGCAGCGCCTGGGTCGCTTCGAAGCGGTGCCCCTCCGGAACGGTGAGCCGCCACGCGGAGACCTGGTCCGGGGAGATCTCAGCGAGACGCACCTCGCCCAACGCGGCGGTCGCCTTCCCGAGCAGCCAGCGAAGCTTCGCGATCGTGACGCGTTCACCCTGGTGCGCGCCCAGGTACTCCTCGACCCACTCGGCGAGCGTCAGCGTCTCGGCACGGCCACCGGGCAAGAGCCGAGCCAACCTGTTCTGCAACGCCCTCTGCGCCTCGGCCTTGGTGGTAAACCCGCCCGCCTGCCGTCTCGCGGAGTCGCGACCGGCAACCCGATATCGGTACGCCCACAGCGGCTCACCGTCCACGCTCGTCGTCTTCAGCTTGAACACCTGACCCTGCTGGATCATGACCACCACCTCCTGGATCGACTACGAGATCCAGGAATCTCAGCCCCCTGCGGGCCTCCAGACCATTGACCACCTCCCTCACCGAGAGGTCGACGTTTGGAGTCCGTTTACTTCCACTAACTGCTGCAGGGGAACGCGGTCCGCAGGTCGTTGCGTCTAGTCGCCGGTTCGACCACACTCTCGCGCGTGGAACCCTCCGAGGAGATTGGCCGTGTGGTGCACCGGTGGCTCGTCGCCAACACTGAGGGCGACGCCGATGCGGTGATGGCGAGGATCTCGGAGCATCCAGGCTCCTTCGCGATCGGGACAGACGACGAGGAGTGGTGGCACGCGGCGGAGCGCGCTGTCTGGAGGCGGCAGATCGAAGAGTCGGGCGGATTCCCCCTCGCCTGGGACGAGATCGAGGCCTGGGAAGAAGGCAGTGTCGGGTGGGCTGCCACAAGGATTACCATCGGACTCCTCAGCGGGTCCGGAGACGCGTCCCAGGTCCGCGCTACATTCGTCCTCCACCTCGAACGGGGCGACTGGAAGCTCGTGCAGGTCCACTGGTCACTGGGTCGCTCGAACGTCGATGTGCTCGGCGTTGAGCTGACGACAAGCCTCGAGCAAGTCGAGAAGGCGATTCAGCGGGATCGGCCCGACCTCTCCGAAACTGCCGCCGGCGACGGCACGGTGACGCTCGTCTTCACCGACATCGTGGATTCGACGGTATTGACAGCGAGGCTCGGTGACCGGGCCTGGATGGAGACCCTTCGCCTCCACCACGACGTGATCGGGCAGACGGTCAGCGCGCACGGCGGCAGGGTCGTGGAGATCGAGGGTGACGGCTCGATGCTTGCGTTCGCAAGCGCGCGCCGGGCCGTCTCCTGCGCGAAGGAGATTCAAACGGCTATCCATGGCGCCTTCGCTGACGCCTCACCGCCGATCCGCGTGCGGGTCGGAGTTCACACCGGCGACGCATTGCAGGAGGCCGATCGCTTCTTCGGCACGACCGTGAACTACGCGGCACGCGTCGCGAGCCATGCGCTCGGCGGCGAGGTACTCGTCTCGAGCCTCGTCCACGATCTCGTCGCCGGTTCAGGGATCGAGTTCCTCGAGAGCCGTGACGTCGAGCTGAAGGGGCTCGACGGCACTCACCGGCTGTTCGCCGTCGCGGTCCCGTGACCGCCGTGAGCGAGGCGTTCGATCGCCGGATCGTCGCGGTGATGTTCACCGACATGGTCGGCTACACGGCGCTCGTCCAGGCCCTTTATGGAGCCTTCAGGTCAAAAACGCCCTCATCGAGAGCCGCGTCGCCGGACCGAGGAGCGCTTCGACGCCGCTCAAAGGCACCATCGTGGGTTCATAGCGGGGCAGGATTTGAAGGGGCAGGATTTGAACCTGCGACCTCCGGGTTATGAGACGCGTCGATCTAGCTCATGTGAGGTGAGATCGGCTCATCTAAGCCATTTCCGACCATGCCCGACGACCCTAGATCAGCTCAGATGGGTACAAGATGGGTCAAAATCCGCGTCAGTTTAGGCAACGACGATGGTTTGGTTCGAGTCCAGCACGCTGGAGCTAGCCGGACTCGAACCGACGAAACTCGTCTCGGTCTCGTGCTCAGTCGCCGCGCCTTAGCGATCAGACATAGTCGTACCCCAGCGACGCGATATTACGGACGTCCGCCTCCGTGTACGTCCACGGGTCCATGACGGCATCGGCACCCGTGAGCGGCGGATTCTGATGATTCCCCTGCGGACTGTTGTACCAAGCCCACCAAAGTCGATCCAGGTTCGTGTGGTGCAGCCAAAACACCGGATCCGCCGGCGAGACGGACGCATCCGACATCGTCCCGCCCACCCAGATGTGGACCGAACCGTGGATGCCGTTGATCGGGGGCGTGAACGTCGAATAGCTTGTCTTCGACATTGCCGACGGTACCCTGAGGCGATCGCCGCGAGCCCTCCGTCAGAGCCCGGCGCACGGATCACGTTGACCGTTCGGGTCGGAGTGTGCACCGTAGGTAGCACGGGCACCAACCAGTCGGGGAAGTGCTGCTCCTCCACCCTGCTCCAGCCATGTTGAAGGCGCAGATGAAGCGCGACTTCTCGTTGTCGGTGAGCGCCGCCTGATCTTTGCGGTGGCAGATCGGAGGAAACAGCCACAGCAGATCCTTCAAATTGAGGAACCTGAGGTTCGGCTGCACGAGCTTCGCAAAGGTCATCGAGCGTGCTACGACAGGCAAGTTGCGCTCGAGGAGCAACCTGTGGGCGTCTTCTCGCACGAGATGGCCCGTCATCGGCGCCTCTCTCGTCGTACGCCTTCGTCGAGTGGTGGTTGACGCCTTACGACTGGTCGCGGTCTTCCGCCTAGGTCTCGCCATCTGAGCTCTCCTTTCTCAAGCTACGAAGTGGCCGATTCCATGCGCGTGTCTAGCCCGGCGGGGCCAGAACCATCCGCGCGTTCGTAAAGGCATGGCGCAGTTCGCGCCCGAGGCTGCCGCAGCAACGATACGGGGGACATCACGCTCCCTTCGTTGCCGAAGCAGTCACTAAATTCCGATCGCCGCAAATTGTCAAGGCTGAAGACGACATGTGGGTCCGCTCGCCCTACACTCATTGGATGGAGCGACGCGCGACGAGAGACTTTTTCGTGGCCGGCGCCGTTGCCGCGATCGTCGTTGGAACTGGCCTCCCTGTTAGGAACGTTCCAGGCGCGGTTGCGCCCCTTCGCGGCAAGATCGCGTTCGTTCGTTATTCGGTTCGGACCGGCCATCCGCGCATCTATGTCGTCACGCTCGGGAGAGGCGTCCCGAAACAACTTCGTCTTCCGGGCATTGCGACAGAGGCGCCAGCGTGGGCTCCGACAGGCCGCAGCATTGCGTTCGTCGCAGGCAAGAATGCGCCTGCTTCACGCGACATCACGGGTAGCGCCCACCTTTACACCGCACATGCCGACGGGTCACACGCGCGGCGCCTGACGCGAACGCCGTCCCCCGTCGGCGGAGCTGCCTGGTCGCCGGACGGGACGCGGCTTGTCTTCGTCCGAACGAGCGCCAGCGGAAGCGGCTCGTCGCTCTGGATGGTCGGCCTTAACAGTGGGCAGCCGCGGAGGGTGACGCAACGCCAGGTCGACCTCGAGCCCTCCTGGGCGCCTGATGGTCGCACCATCGCGTTTCTTCGCATCGATCCGGCGACCTACCAGAGCGGCATCTGGCTCATGCGAGCCGACGGATCAGGGCTGCACAGGATCCTCGCCGGCCACAAAGGCATCACCGAGCCCGTGTGGGCACCGGTAGGGAGACGCTTGCTCGTCCGCGACAGCGCCGCGATCTACAGCCTTCGCCCGGATGGGAGCGATCGCCGCACGATCACAAGGCTTGCGATGGACGCGAACGGCGCACGCGAAGATCCACAACCGGCATGGTCGCCGAACGGACGCTGGATCGTCTTCTGTCAGATGCGTCGCGGCAGCGTTGGCGGCTCCGACATCTGGATCGTGGGAGCCGATGGAAAAGGCCTCCACCGCGTTGCGCGTTCGCCGGAGGCTGACACTGATCCCTCGTGGGGCCCTTGACAAGCCTCTTCGAACGCGGGACACTCGTGCCAAACCTGTAAACACCCACGCGTCTCCGGCAGGCCCCCGGACATTCGCTTTTTGTGCCGGAAAGGGACAGCATGATCACGCCGTCGAGAAGTGTGCCCCGTCTAGTCGCTGCGCTTGCTCTTGTAACAGTCGTTGGGGTCCTCGCGACCTCGGCGGGAGCAACGCCTCCGCCTCCCCCGCCGATCTCTACGGGGAGCCATCCCTGGATCGTGGCGCTCTGCAAGTTCACCGACTTGAGCTCCGAGCCGAGCACCTACACGCCTTCGTACTTCCAGGACATGTTCGGCGGATCGGGCTCCAGCTCGTACGACCTTGCGGATTGGTGGAGCCAGATCTCCTACAACAACATCAACATCACCGGTACCAAGGCCACCACGGTATGGCACTCGCTCGGTATGACTCGGTATGAGTGGGCGGGGCTCAACCGCTACGACAAGATCAAGACCTGTGGCGATGCCGCCGCGGGCGACGCGAACGTCGGCGACGACTACAGCAAGTACTACGGCATCGTCGCGATTTTCAACGACGACAGCGCTGCGCGGGCAGCACAGACAACGCTCTCGCACGGCGGGACGCAATTGAACGCGTCCGACACGACCTTCAACGTCGCTGATGGGTCCGGCTTTCCGGCCGCGCCGTTTGCCGTCACCATCGACGACGGGACGGCAAACAACGGCGAAGAAGTCCACGTGACGTCAAAGGGGAGCGGCAACGACTGGACCGTCCAACGCGGCTACGAGGGTTCGACGGCGGTCGCTCACAACGACGGCGCCGCGATCAAGCTGATCGACGGCGGCGATCTCGGTGCCGCCGACGTCGGGACACACGGGATCACGCTCAACGGCAAGAGCTACAACCTCGGCCTCGTCGTGCTCCCTCCACAGACGAACATCGGCGCTGCGGCACATGAGACCGGGCACGGCTACGGGTACGACCACTCCCGCGCTCTCTCAACGCCGATGAAGGACTACCAGGACTGCTACGACATGATGAGCTTCGACGTCTGCCGCAATGATTCGTCGTCGCTCTACACGTTCCAGGGCACCTACGGCGCGGCGGGTCTCTTGGGCGATTCAACCCCTGCAGCGGCAGGCCCGGGAATGGATGCGATCGACCTCGACATCCAGAACTGGATGCCCGGAGGCAAGACGTTCACGTACAGCCCGGGCTCGTGCTCTCAGACGACGCGCGACCTGACCGCGCTCAACTATCCGGGCGGCGGCGGAGACATGGAGGTCCGCGTAGCTACCCCGAACCCGCTGACCATTCCGCTCCCCAACCCACCTGGCGGCAACACCTCGAGCGACTACTACACGATCGAGCTTCGCGACAAGAGCATCTGGGACCAGGGAATTCCACAGAATGCCGTCCTCGTCCACGCGCACGGAACCAACAAGTACTCCTACTGGGTGGACAAGTTCGGTGGCAACTTCGTCGGCAGCCAGGGCGCGATGTACCTGGCCCACGAGTTCGTCGACCCGAACAATGTTGTCGTGACCGTGAACCGGATGAACGCGGGTGCCCACACTGCGACCGTGGCGATCGCCTCGGGCGCCGCAGGCTGCAAGATCAGCGCCGACCTCAGCTACTCGGGGGACACGAGCGAGGACTTCAACGATCAGGTCACGCTCGCAGCGGACCTGACCGTGCAGGGGACCAGCGTCCCAATCCCGAGTGGGACGATCAATTTCACGCTCGGGAGCCAGGGCTGTTCGGCGGCGACGGACGCAAGCGGCCACGCGTCCTGCTCGTTCACGATCACGCAGCACCCGGGCTCGCCTGGAGTGAGCGCGTCGTATGCCGGCGACTCCGCCTACAACTCGACGAGCGCCTCCGCGGGATTCACGATCAACAAGGAGGAGAGCCAGGTCACGTACAACGGGGGAACGACCGCCGAATACCACGATCCGTTCACCGCGTCGGCGACCCTGACGGATCCCGAGGACGGGCTTCCCATCGCGGGCAAGGCGATCGCGTTCACGCTCGGGACCGGTGATACGTGTAGCGGCACGACGAACTCCTCTGGGATTGCCTCATGCTCGATCACGCCGACGCAGATTCCGGGTTCGAGTTACTCGGTCAAGGCCGAGTTCGCAGGCGACATCGACTACCTGAGCGACGACGATTCGACGTCGTTCACGATCACCAAGGAGGAGACGACCACGACGTACACCGGTCCCACCGTGATCCTCGCCGGGTCGGGCGGGGCGACGCTGAGCGCGCACCTCGAGGAGGACGGCGCCAACGACGACGATTCCGACGGCGGCTCGGCCGCACCGAACCCGGCAGGGCAGACAATCACGTTCACCCTCGGTAGCCAGTCTTGCAACGCCACCGTCAACTCGAGCGGGATCGCCAGCTGCACGATCTCGAGCGTGTCGGCGGCGACGCTCGGGTCGAAGACGCTCAACACGTCGTTCGCGGGCGACGACTACTACAAGCCCTCGTCGGACAATGACGTCGTGATCGTCTTCGCCTTCCCGTCCCGTGGCGGGTTCGTCCTCGGCGACGTCACCGTTGCGGGATCAGGCCCGTCGACGATCGTCACATGGTGGAGCGACTCTTGGTGGAGCCTGAACTCTCTCAGCGGCGGAGCGGCGCCGCTCTCGTTCAAGGGCTTCGCCGGGAGCGTGACAACCCTTCCCACGACGAGTCCCGCGAACTCGTGCGGCACGACGTTCAAGACCCTGCCCGGCAACAGCCCGCCACCGACGAGTGGTGTGCCCAGCTACATGGGTGTCCTCGTCGCCAGTTCGGTGGCGAAGACGGGTAACGAGATCAACGGGAACTGGGGCAAGATCGTCGTCGTCAGGACCGATGCCGGTTATGCCCCGAGCCCTGGGCATCCCGGTACCGGGACAATCGTCGCGACCTTCTGCTCGTAGAGGCGAGCGGCCGACCGGCCGTGAACCAGAGAGGCCGGCTATACCGCCGGCCTCTCTGCTTGCTGATCTTTGAGGCTAGTTCCCGACGAGCGAGTCGCCGTTCGCACGGAAGTACGGCCGCTGATCTTGCATCCGTGCCCGTAGGGTTCGCAAATTCGGTCGTGCCGGATTTCCAGGGAAATCCTGAACCCGTGGCCTCCGGCATGTCGGCCGCAACTTTGCTTAGCGGCGGACAGAGGAGTGCGATTTGAGCGGCGCCAGTGATTTCTCAGTGCTCTCTGGGTGCCGATGACGGCGAGGGTTCGCCCCTGCCATCGCTGCTGAAGTTGTCTGTCGAGTAGATGCTCAGCCCTTCGAGGGCGACCGCCGTTCGGCGGTCGCGTCTGCCGCTCGAGACCATCAGGGAGAAGGGTGGATCGGCCGTCGCCACCGTGACGGCGCACCACCCGATCGCCTAGTCATGCCTCCGAGCTCCGGCACTATTCCCCTGCAAATCCGGCACGACCGAATTTGCGAACCCTACGC